>Ga0209572_1000454_pt1 | contig 60482 bp, 57 predicted proteins | sample EBPBio232012_DNA_FD_185867 | JGI IMG/M metagenome (GOLD analysis project Ga0209572, IMG submission 185867) | Wastewater treatment Type I Accumulibacter community from EBPR Bioreactor in Madison, WI, USA - Reactor 1_1/23/2012_ DNA (SPAdes)... | ecosystem: Engineered > Bioreactor > EBPR >...
CATCTCGCTGATGCATCACCTGTACGCGGCGTTGCGGGCCAACCACCTGTACCACCGCGACCAGCACTACGTGGTGCAGCCGGGCGAGCCGGGGCCCGAGATCGTCATCGTCGATGAGTTCACCGGCCGCCTGATGTCGGGCCGCCGCTGGAGCGATGGCCTGCACCAGGCGGTGGAGGCCAAGGAAGGCGTGCCAATCCAGGCCGAGAACCAGACCCTGGCCTCGATCACTTTCCAGAACTACTTCCGCCTGTACAACAAGCTGTCCGGCATGACCGGCACCGCCGACACCGAGGCCTACGAATTCCAGGAGATCTATGGCCTGGAGACCGTGGTGATTCCGCCCAACAAACCGAGCAGCCGCGACGACCAGCTGGACCGCGTGTACAAGACCACGAAGGAAAAGTACGACGCGGCCATCGCGGACATTCGCGAATGCTACGAGCGCGGCCAGCCGGTGCTGGTGGGCACCACGTCGATCGAGAACTCCGAGATCATCGACGAGTTGCTACAAAAAGAGAAGCTCCCACACCAGGTGCTGAACGCCAAGCAGCACGCCAAGGAGGCGGACATCGTGGCCCAGGCCGGGCGCGCGAAGATGGTCACCATCGCCACCAACATGGCTGGCCGCGGCACCGACATCGTGCTGGGCGGCAACGTCGAGAAGGCGGTGGCGGCCGTGGAGGCCGACGAGGCGCTCGATGACGCGGCCAAGCAGACGCGCATCGCCGAGCTGCGTGCCGACTGGGCCAAGGACCACGAGCAGATCAAGGCCCTGGGCGGCTTGCGCATCATCGCCACCGAACGGCACGAAAGCCGCCGCATCGACAACCAGCTGCGTGGCCGCTCCGGCCGCCAGGGCGATCCTGGCTCCTCGCGTTTCTACCTGAGCCTGGACGATCCGCTGATGCGCATCTTCGCCGGCGACCGGGTGCGCGCCATCATGGACCGACTGAAGATGCCCGAGGGCGAGGCCATCGAGGCCGGCATCGTCACGCGCAGCATCGAGAGCGCGCAGCGCAAGGTCGAGGCGCGCAACTTCGACATCCGCAAGCAGCTGCTCGAGTACGACGACGTGTCCAACGACCAGCGCAAGGTCATCTACCAGCAGCGCAACGACATTCTGGACGCCGAGGATCTTTCGGCCCAGATCAGCGGTCTGCGCGAAGGCTGCTTCATCGACCTGGTGCGCCAGTACGTGCCCGCCGACTCGGTGGAGGAGCAGTGGGACGTGCCGGGCCTGGAAAAAGTGCTGGCCGACGAATGGCAGATCGAGCTGCCGCTGCAAGGCGAGGTCGAGGCCTCCAGCGCCATCACCGACGAGGACATGGTCGAGAAGGTTCAAGAGGCCGCCAACCAGGCCTACGCCGCCAAGCTGGAGCTGGTCGGCACCGAGAACTTCCGCCCCTTCGAGCGCGCCGTGCTGCTGCAGGCCATCGACCTGCACTGGCGCGAGCACCTGTCCGCGCTCGACTACCTGCGCCAGGGTATTCACCTGCGTGGCTATGCGCAAAAACAGCCCAAGCAAGAGTACAAGCGCGAGGCCTTCGAGCTGTTCGGCCAGCTGCTGGACGTGGTCAAGAACGAGGTCACGCGCACCTTGATGACGGTGCGCATCCAGTCTGGCGATCAGGCCGAGCAGGCCGCCGAACAGCTGGAGCAGCGCGGCGAGCAGTTGGTCAACGTCACCTACACCGCGCCCACCGAGACCGGCGAGGCCGAAACCACCCCGCAAGCCGGGCGCGCCGCCGCCGGTGCCGCCGCTGGCGCGGCCGCCGTGGCGCGCGTCGGCCGCAACGACCCCTGCCCCTGCGGCAGTGGCAAGAAGTACAAGCACTGCCACGGGGCCTTGAGCTGACCCCGGCCCGTGCCGCGTGACGAGGCGACGGGCTGCGGCCCGTTTGCTTTTTGGCGCCCCCTACACTTGAGCGAACACACTGAGGAGTCGACACCATGCCCGTGAATCTCACCGCTCCCGATCCTTCCCGGCTGTTTCCCGTGGCCGGCGTGCGCATAGGCGTGGCCGAGGCCGGCGTGCGCAAGCTCGGCCGCAAGGATCTGACCGTGCTGCTGCTGGACGAAGGCGCCGCCGTCGGCGGGGTGTTCACGCAGAACCGCTTTTGCGCCGCCCCGGTGCAGATCTGCCGCGAGCGGCTGACCGCGGGGCAGGCGATTCGCGCCATCGTCGTCAACACCGGCAACGCCAATGCCGGCACCGGCGAGGACGGTCTGCGCCGCGCGCGCGAGACCTGCGATGCGCTGGCCGGCCTGCTGAAGATCGCACCCGAGCAGGTGCTGCCGTTTTCCACCGGCGTGATCATGGAGCCGCTGCCGGTGGACCGCATCGTCGCCGGCCTGCCGGCGGCCATCGCCGACGCCCAAGCCGGGCATTGGGCCCGCGCCGCCGAGGGCATCATGACCACCGACACCGTGCCCAAGGCGTTCAGCGCCAAGGCCCAGGTGGGCGGCGCCGAGATCACCGTCACCGGCATCAGCAAGGGCGCCGGCATGATCCGCCCCAACATGGCCACCATGCTGGGCTTTCTGGCCACCGACGCGCGCGTGGACGCGGGCCTGATGCACCAGCTGGCGCTGGAGCTGGCCGAGGGCTCGTTCAACCGCGTCACCATCGACGGCGACACCTCCACCAACGACTCCTTCGTCGTCATCGCCACCCACCAGGCCGCCAACACGCCGGTCAGCCGCCTGGACAGCCCCGAGGGCCAGGCCCTGAAGGCCGCCCTGCTGGGCGTGGCGCGCCAACTGGCTCAGGCCATCGTGCGCGACGGCGAAGGCGCCACCAAGTTCATCACCGTGCACGTCGAGGGCGGGCACAACGCCGCCGAATGCCGCCAGGTGGCCTACGCCATCGCCCATTCGCCGCTGGTGAAAACCGCGTTTTTCGCCAGCGACCCGAACCTGGGGCGCATTCTGGCGGCCGTCGGCTACGCCGGCATCGCCGATCTGGACCAGACCCGGATCGATTTGCACCTGGACGACGTGCACGTGGCCGAGCGTGGCGGGCGCCGCCCCGACTACCGCGAGGAAGACGGCCAGCGCGTGATGAAGCAGGCCGAGATCACGGTGCGCGTCGGCCTGGGCCGCGGCAGCGCCTCGGACACCGTCTGGACCTGCGACCTGAGCCACGATTACGTCAGCATCAACGCCGACTACCGTTCCTGATTTGATAGCTGACCAGGCAATATTGACGCCGGCATAAGACCGATATGACTGAGAATTTCTCCCGCCTGATCGAGCGCGCCGAGCGCCTGATGGAGCGCATCGAAACCGTGTTGCCGCAGCCGTTGGGCGCGCCGGACTGGGCCCAGGCCATGGCCTGGCGTTACCGCAAGCGTGCCTCCGGCCATGGCGTGTTGGAGCCGGTGCGCCACATCGGCGCCATCGCCCTGGCGGACCTGAAGGAGATCGACGCCCAGAAGGACAAGATCGAGCGCAACACGCGCCAGTTCGTCGAGGGGCGCCCGGCCAACAACGTGCTGCTGACCGGCGCGCGCGGCACCGGCAAGTCCTCGCTCATCAAGGCCTGCCTGAACGCCTACGCCCCGCGCGGGCTGCGCCTGATCGAGGTGGACAAGGCCGATTTGACCGATTTGCCCGACATCGTCGACGTGGTGGCCGGGCGGCCCGAGAAATTCATCGTCTACTGCGACGACCTGAGCTTCGAGGAGGGCGAGCCGGGCTACAAGGCGCTGAAGAGCATCCTGGACGGCAGCGTGGCCGCCAGCACGCCGAACGTGCTGGTCTACGCCACCAGCAACCGCCGCCATCTGCTGCCCGAGTACATGAAGGAGAACCTCAGTTACACCCACACCGACGACGGCGAGGTGCATCCGGGCGAGGTGATCGAGGAGAAAATTTCCCTGTCCGAGCGCTTCGGTCTGTGGGTCAGCTTCTACCCCTTCAGCCAGGACGAGTACCTGGCCATCACCCGGCAGTGGCTGTCGGCGCTGGGCGCCACGCCGGCGCAGACCGAGTCGGCGCGCGCCGAGGCACTGGTCTGGGCGTTGGAGCGCGGCTCGCGCTCGGGGCGCGTGGCCTACCAGTTCGCGCGCGACTTCATGGGCCGCGCCAGCGGCGAGGCGTGAGGGCTTGAGCGGCGGCGTGCTGAAGGCCGACGCGCACCTCGAGCGCGTTGGCGGCGACCAACCCGAGCGACCGGTGGTGGACGTGGCCGTGGGCGTGCTGCTGCGCCCGGATGGGGCGTTCCTGCTCACCTCGCGACCCGAGGGCAAGGTGTACGCCGGCTACTGGGAGTTTCCCGGTGGCAAGCTGGAAGCGGGCGAGAGCGTTGAACAAGCCCTGGCCCGCGAGCTGCACGAGGAGCTGGGCATCGAGGTGCCGGGCGCCGGCGTCGCGCGCTGGCGCGAGCAACTGGTGGACTACCCGCACGCCCTGGTGCGCCTGCATTTCTGCCGGGTCACGCGGTGGCAGGGCGAATTGCAGATGCGCGAAGGCCAGCGTTTTTCCTGGCAGCGCTTGCCGGTGCAGGTCAGTCCGATCCTGCCCGGGGCCTTACCGGTGCTCGACTGGCTGGCCCAGGAGCAGGCCGACTGACGGCCCATCAGCTACAAATAGAATAGCTGATCTGGCAATATCGGCGCCGGCAAACGGCCTGAAACGCTGAAAAAAACGGGCAGGAGATATTTTCCGGCCTGTCTCTCGATTTGCTATTCATAAGATAGCTGTCGAGGAAGTATCCACGCCGGCAAACGGCCTGAAAAGCTATTGAAGCGAGGGGGAGTCCGGGGTCTCGGCCCCGTCGGTTTCTTGCACCTCAACCCGAAAACTCTCGCTGGCCCAGGCGCCCAGGTCGTGGGTCTTGCAGCGCTCGCCACAGAAGGGCCGAAAGCGGTTGTCCGGGGCGTAGCGGCTGGGGCCACCGCAGGCCGGGCAGCGCACGGTGCGTGCCGAGGCCGTGGGGGTCGGGCGGTCGTCGGTGCTCATGCGCACAGCGCCAGCTCGAAAGCCAGGTCCTCGCGGGCGGCGTGCAGCTTGCCTTCGGCGTCCGCGCGCATCAGGCGCACCGACACCATCAGGCGGTTGCCGCTGATCTCGGGCACCAGGCCGAACGAATCGTCCATGTGCAGGCGCAGCAACTGAAAGCTGCGGCCCTGCGGCAGGTTTTGCTGCCAGTGGCCGGCCGTGGCCATGACTTTCTGCGGCTTGCCGGAATCGCGCAACATCTGCAGCAGCAGCGCCACGGCCTGCGACATGGGCGCCAGCGAGCTGGCCCAGCGCGCCAGATCGGCGCGCCGGTGCTCGGCCGGGCCGTGCTGCCAGGCGTGGTAGGCGGGCAGGTCGAACGAGCAGGTGCCGGCCGGAATCACGGCCCGGCTGCGCACGCTCATCAGCCATTCGTTGTCGTTCAGCTCGTGCCCGGGCTTGCCGTGCTGGCCGCTGAGCTGATCAAAGGCGTTGTTCAGCTTGGCCAGGAAGGCGTCCAGCATGGCCTCGGAGATAGCGGGGTTGCCGCGGTAGGCGGCGACGGCGTGCTTTTGTTTCTCCAGATCCTTCAGCGCGTCGGACTTCAGGTCGGCGCGGCCCGTGACGTCCATCACCTCGAAGATGGCGATGAGGGCGAAATGGTGGTCGAGCGGGCTGTCGCGCCGCATCAACTCGGCGAGGCGCGCGAACAGGTGTTCCAGCCGGAGGTAGGTGCGGACGCGTTCGTTGAAGGGGTATTCGTACAGGATCACGCGTGGCTCTTGAGGAGTGGCCGCATCATAGCCCGAAGCTCGCCGCCAACCCATCGACCTGCCGGCCCAGCGCGGCCAGGGTCGTGGCCTGGCCGTTGAACAGCACGGCGTCGGCGGCCGCCAAGCGCTGCGCGCGCGTGGCCTGGGCGGCCAGAATGCCCTCGATCTGCGCGCGCGGCAGCTGGTTGCGCGCCACGACCCGTTCGATCTGGGTGGCGGGTTCGCAATCGACCACCAGCACCCGATCGACCCGGGCGCGCCAGCGTGGGCCCGCCTCGACCAGCAGCGGCACGTCGAACACCAGCAAACGCCGGCCGTCGGCGACGGCCTGGCGCGCCTGGCGGTCGGTCTCGGCGCCGACCAACGGGTGGACGATGGCTTCCAGGCGTTGGCGTGCGCCGGCGTCCTGGTACACCAGGGCGCGCATGGCGGCGCGGTCGAGCGCGCCGTCGGCGCCGATCAGGGCTGGGCCGAACGCGGCCCGGATGGGGTCGATGGCGCTGCCACCGGTGGCCGTGCTGGCGCGCGAGATGGCGTCGGCGTCGATCACGGCGCCGCCGTGCCGCGCCAGCAGCTGGGCCACCGTGCTCTTGCCGCTGCCGATGCCGCCCGTCAGCCCCAGCAGGAGGGGCGTGGGCGTCACAGGCCGATCGCCCGCAGGATGGCCTGCGGTCCGAACAGCATGGCCGTCAGGCCGCCCAGCGCCAGGAAGGGGCCGAACGGCACCACGCCGCCTTCGCGCAGCGACTGCGTGAGCTTCATGCCGATGCCGACCAGGGCGCCGATCACCGAGGCCATCAGGATGATGGGCACCAGGGCCTGCCAGCCGAACCAGGCGCCCAGGGCGGCGAACAGCTTGAAGTCGCCATAGCCCATGCCTTCCTTGCCGGTGACCAGCTTGAAGGCCCAGAACACCAGCCACAACGACAGGTAGCCGGCCACCACGCCCCACACGGCGTCGGCCAAGGGCACGCCGGTGAGGCCGAGCGCGGCGGCGATCAGGCCGCCCCACAGCAGCGGCAAGGTCAGATCGTCGGGCAGCAAGGTGGTGTCCCAGTCGATGGCGGTGAGCGCCACCAGCGTGGCCGAGAACAGGCACCAAGCGGCGGCGCTCCAGCCCCAGCCCCAACGCCAGGCGCACCAGGCGAACAGGCCGCCCGTGACCAGTTCCACCAGCGGGTAGCGCAGCCCTATGGGTGCCCGGCAGGACGAGCACTTGCCGCGCAGCGCCAGGTAGCTCAGCACGGGGATGTTCTCGTACCAGCGAATCGGGTGGCCGCAATGGGGACAGCGCGAGCGCGGCACCACCAGGTTGAACGGCTCCTGCGCGGGCGCCTCCTGGCCGGACAACTGGGCGCATTCGGCCGCCCAGCCGCGCTCCATCATTTTCGGCAGCCGGTGGATGACGACGTTCAGGAAGCTGCCGACGAGCAGCCCCAGCACCCCGATCAATACGGTGTACGGCAGGGGATCGAGCAGCATCAGACGACCTGGCCCAGCTTGAAGATCGGCAGGTACATCGAGATCACGATGCTGCCGATGATGGTGCCCAGGATCACGATGATGATCGGCTCCATCAGGCTGGACAGGCCGGCCACCATCTCGTCGACCTCGGCCTCGTAGAAGTCGGCGGCCTTGCCCAGCATGTGGTCCAGGGCGCCGGATTCCTCGCCGATGGCCGTCATTTGCAGCACCATGCTGGGAAACAGGTTGGCGTTGGTCATGGCCGTGGTCAGGCTGGTGCCGGTGGAGACCTCTTGTTGCACCTTGTCGGTGGCCAGCTTGTAGACCGAGCTGCCCGCGGCCCCGCCCACCGAGTCCAGCGCCTCGACCAGCGGCACGCCGGCCGCGAACATGGTCGACAGCGTGCGTGTCCAGCGCGCGATCACCGACTTGCGGATCAACTCGCCGAACACCGGCACCTTCAGCAGCAGGCGGTCCATGAACATCTGCATGCGTTCGTTGCGCTTCCAGGCTTCCAGGAAGAAGTAGATGCCGCCGAACAGGCCGCCGAAGATCAGCCACCACCACTGCACGAAGAACTCGCTGACGGCGATGACCATCAGGGTCGGCGTAGGCAGATCGGCCCCGAACGAGGTGAAGACTTCCTTGAACGCCGGGATCACGAAGATCATGATCACCGACACCACCACGAAGGCCACCACCATCACCGCGATGGGGTAGACCAGGGCCGACTTGATCTTGGACTTGATCGCCTCGGTCTTTTCCATGTAGGTGGCCAGGCGATCCAGCAGGCTTTCCAGGATACCGGCGGTTTCCCCGGCCTCGACCAGGTTGCAGTACAGGGCGTTGAAGTACAGCGGGTGGCGCCGGAACGCGGCCGACAGCGAGGTGCCGGTCTCCACGTCCATGCGCACTTCGTTGAGCAGCTTGGTGACGCTGGGGTTGGGGTTGCCGCGCCCGACGATGTCGAAGGACTGCAGCAGGGGCACGCCGGCCTTCATCATGGTGGCCAACTGGCGGGTGAAGATGGCGATGTCGCGCGGCTTGATCCTCTTGCCCGAGCGCGTGCGGCGCTTCTTGGCCTTGGTCATCAGCACGCCCTGGCGGCGCAAGGTGGCTTGCACCTGCGTCTCGCCGCCGGCGCGCATTTCTCCGCGCACCACCTTGCCGTTGCGGTCCTTGCCTTCCCACTCGAAGACGAAATCCTTGATGCCCTTGGCGGCGACTCGGGTTGCCATGTAACTTCTTTCCGGTCCTGTCTTACTCGTTGGTGACGGCCAGCACTTCCTCGAGCGAGGTCATCCCGGTCTTGACCTTGTGCAGGCCGGATTGCCGCAGCGAGCGCACGCCGTCGCGGCGCGCCTGCGCGGCGATTTCCAGCGCCGTGCCGTCGGTCAGGATGATGCGCTGCATTTCCTCGGTGATCGGCATCACCTCGTAGATGCCGACGCGGCCCTTGTAGCCGTTGTTGCAGGCCACGCAGCCGACCGGCTTGTACGGGGTCCAGCTGCCGTCCAGGGCCATTTCATCGAAGCCGGCCTCCAGCAGGCTCTCGCGCGGGAGGTCGAGCGGCGCCTTGCACTGCGGGCACAGCCGACGCGCCAGGCGCTGGGCGGTGATCAGGATCACGCTGGAGGCGATATTGAACGGCGCGATGCCCATGTTGCGCATGCGCGTGAGGGTGGTCGGCGCGTCGTTGGTGTGCAGGGTGGACAGCACCAGGTGGCCGGTCTGGGCGGCCTTGATGGCGATGTCGGCCGTTTCCAGGTCGCGGATCTCGCCGACCATGATGATGTCCGGATCCTGGCGCAGAAAGGCGCGCAGCGCCACCGCGAAGGTCAGGCCGGCGCGTTCGTTGACGTTGACCTGGTTCACGCCGGGCAGGTTGATCTCCGAGGGGTCCTCGGCGGTGGCGATGTTCACGCCCGGCTTGTTCAGCAGGTTCAGGCAGGTGTACAGCGACACCGTCTTGCCGGAACCCGTGGGTCCGGTCACCAGGATCATGCCGTAGGGGCGCCGGATGGCGTCGAGCAGGCGCTTTTTTTCCTCCGGCTCGTAGCCCAGCGCCTCGATGCCGAGCTTGGCCGAGCTGGGGTCGAGGATACGGATCACGATCTTCTCGCCGAACAGCGTGGGCAGGGTGCTGACGCGGAAATCGATCACCCGGTCCGGGCCGATCTTGAGCTTCATGCGCCCGTCTTGCGGCACGCGCTTCTCGGAGATGTCCAGGCGCGAAATGACCTTGATGCGCGAAGCCAGCTTTTCCTTGATGGCCACCGGCGGCGAGACGATCTCGCGCAGCTCGCCGTCGACGCGAAAACGCACCCGGTAGGTGTTCTCGTAGGGCTCGAAGTGCAGATCGGAGGCCCGCATGTTGAAGGCGTCGATCAGCATCTTGTGCAGGAACTTGACGACCGGCGCGTCCTCCACGTCGGTCTGCGGCTCGTCCTGGGCGTTGTCGGCCGGCATGTCCGAGCCGAGCGAGGCCTCGTCGAACTCGAAGTCGCCGCTGACGATGGCGTCCATGGCCTGCGTGGCGGACTTGTTCTGCGCCTCGATCAGGCGGCTGAGTTTGTCGAATTCGGCAATGATCCAGTCCACCCCCAGCTGGGTGGCGAACTTGATCTTCTCGGCCGCCTCGTGGTCCGAGGGGTCGGCGGTGGCGACGATCAGGCGCCCGTTGCGCTTGGACAGCACCAGCAGGCGGTGGGTTTGCGCCAGCTTGGCGTCGATCAGGCCCTTGGGCAGGCGCAGCGGGTCCAGCGCGTCGACGTCGAGCAGCGGCGCGGAAAAGGCCTGCGACAAGGTGTAGGCCAGGTCCGCCGACGACACCACGCCGGATTCGGTCAGCTCGGTGATGAAGCTGCGGTTGCTGGCCTTGGCCTTGCGAAACACCGCCTCGGCGGTCTTGCCGTCGATCTTGCCGGCCATGACCAAGGCGCGGCCGACACCGGGCAGGTTGACGGGCAGGGCATCCTTGGAGGCGGGATCGGCAACGGCCATGAGTGAGTCAGCGGTCCAGGTTCGGTGGCGCGACGATCATCGCCGATCGCCGTGACGGTGTAAACGCTGCCCGTGCACGCCTGTATTCGTGGGAACACAGTGGCGTGACGCCCTTCACCGGCAAGCCGGCTGCCGCAGCTGGGCCCTATTTTGACACCACGCCCGGCGCTGCCCGCCCAGGTCTTGCCTGGGGTGGTCGGTGGCCGCCCCGGAGAGGGAGATCACTATCAAATAGATAGCTGGTGTGGATTTGCTGGCGCCGGCCGAGGGCGGTTTCAGCCCTGATTTTCGATTTCGCGCAGCTTGAAGCGCTGGATTTTGCCGGTGGCGGTCTTGGGCAGCTCGGTGACGAATTCGAAGTAGCGCGGGTACTTGTAGGGCGCCAGTCGGTCCTTGACGAAGGTCTTCAGCTCCTCCTCGCTGGCCGCCGCGCCCGGCTTGAGCACCACGAAGGCCTTGGTCTTGGTCAGCCCGTCGACGTCCTGCTTGCCGATCACCGCCGCTTCCAGCACGGCCGGGTGCTGCACCAGGGTGGCCTCGACCTCGAAGGGCGACACATAGATGCCGCTGACCTTGAGCATGTCGTCGCTGCGGCCGCTGTAGGTGTAGCTGTCGTCGGCGTTGTGCACGTACTTGTCGCCGCTCTTGGTCCAGCCGCCCTGGAAGGTCTCGCGCGTCTTGGCGCGGTTGCCCCAGTACATCATGGCCGCCGAGGGGCCCTGGATGTACAGATCGCCCGGCTCGCCGTCGGGCACGGCGCCGCCGTCCTCGCCGCGCAGCTCGACGGCGTAGCCCGGCACCGGCCAGCCGGTGGTGCCGTAGCGCACCCGGTCCGGCCGGTTGGACAAGAAGATGTGCAGCATCTCGGTGGAGCCGATGCCGTCCACGATGTCCACGCCAAAGTGCTTCTTGAAGCGCTCGCCGATCTCGGCCGGCAGCGCCTCGCCGGCCGAGGACACCAGGCGCATCGCCACCTGATCGCGCGCCGGCAGCTGGGGATGCGCCAGCATGCCGGCAAAGCCGGTGGGGGCGCCGAAGAACACGGTGGGCTTTCGGCCGGCCAGGCTGTCGATGGCGCCGGTCCAGCGCTTGAAGGTGGCTTCCGGCGTGGGGCGCTCGCCCATCAGCAAGGTGGTGGCGCCCACGCTCATGGGGAAGGTCAGGGCGTTGCCCAGGCCGTAGGCAAAGAACAGCTTGGCGGCGGAAAAGCACAGGTCGTCCTCGCGCAGCGCCAGCACGCCCTTGCCGTACAGCTCGCAGGTCCAGTACGGGTTGCCGTGCGAGTGCACGGTGCCCTTGGGCCGGCCGGTGGAGCCGCTGGAATACAGCCAGAAGGCCGGGTCGTCCGGGCTGGTCGGGGCGGCCTTGTCCTGCGCGGCGTGCGCGGCCAGGAAGGCCTCAAGCTCCACCTCCGAGGGGTGCAGCGGCGCCTGCGGGCGCGAGACGATGACTTTTTGCACCTCGTGGTCGCTCTTGACCATGGCGCTGTTCAGCGTCGGCAGCAGCGCGCCCGACACCAGCACCGCCTGCGCGCGCGAATGCTCCAGCATGTAGGCGTAGTCGTCGGGCGTCAGCAAGGTGTTCACCGCCACCGGCACCAGGCCGGCGTACAGGCTGCCCAGAAACGCCACCGGCCAGTCGTTGCCGTCGTGCATCAGCACCAGCACGCGCTCCTCGCGGCGCAGGAACAGGCTGCGCAGGCCGCTGGCCAGGCGCCGCACGCGCTCGGTGAGCGCGCCGTAGCTCAACCCACCGGTGTCGTCGATGAAGGCGCTCTTGTCGGCCCGGCCGGTATTCAGCGCCAGCAGGTGCTCGGCGATGTTGAAGCGCTCGGGCGGCGCGGGGACGGTGGCGGCGGTGCTCATGAGGGGGTGTCTCCGGCGAAAGGGGCTGGGGCGGGCCAGCGGCGCATTGCCCAGCCGGGCGGCAGGTGCAATTGATCTTTGCTGCCCGGCATGGTGAAATGCATTATTCTGCGTGTCATGATACATGCACTAAAGTGCATGTCAAGGCTGTTTGCCCCTACCAGAGATCTGTATTTTTTCGTCATGTCCAGCTTGATTGAAGTCGCTCCGGACGGCGCTTCGTCCACCGCCGAGGCGCCCACGCGCCACCCGTTCCTGGTCGCCCTGGGCGAGCGCGTGCGCACCCTGCGCTCGCGCCGCGGGCTCACCCGCAAGGCCGTCGCGCAGGCGGCCGAGGTGTCCGAGCGGCACCTGGCGAACCTGGAATACGGCACGGGCAACGCCTCCATCCTGGTGTTGCTGCAGGTGGCCCAGGCGCTGCACTGCGATCTGAGCGAGCTGCTGGGCGACGTCACCACCTCGTCGCCCGAATGGCTGATGATCCGCGAGCTGCTGGAGCACCGCGGCGAGGCCGACCTGCGCCGCGCACGCCAGACACTCAGCACCTTGTTTCACCCGCCCGGCGGGGCCGAGCGCTCGCGCACCACGCACATCGCGTTGATCGGTCTGCGCGGCGCCGGCAAATCCACCCTGGGCCGGCGTCTGGCCGAGGACCTGGGTTATGCCTTCATCGAGTTGTCGCGCGAGATCGAGCAGTTTGCCGGCTGCAGCATCCACGAGATCCACAACCTCTACGGCACCAACGCCTACCGCCGCTACGAGCGCCGCGCGCTGGAAGAAGCGATCCAGATCTACCCCGAGGTGGTCATCGCCACTCCCGGCGGCCTGGTGTCGGACGCGGCCAACTTCAACCTGCTGCTGCAGCACTGCTACACCATCTGGCTGCAGGCCGACCCGCAAGACCACATGGGCCGCGTGACCGCCCAGGGCGACATGCGCCCGATGGCCGCCAGCCCCGAGGCCATGGAAGACCTGAAGCGCATCCTGGCTGGCCGCGCGTCGTTCTACGCCAAGGCCGATCTGCGCTTCGACACCAGCGAACTGGACGAGGAGGCCTCTTTCCAGCAACTGCGCCGCCAGGTGCGCGAGGCGATCGATGCATCGGCATAACATGCAATAAAATGCATTGACGGGCGAGGAATGATGCACTATTATTCACATTGCGCCGCTCGCCATCACGCCGTGCCAGGACTTGCAGCGTCGCCGATCACCGCTCACCGGAACCACCCGAGGAACACCGTTCATGACCCAGCCGCCCGCAGTCGACTACCGCACCGACCCCAGCCAGTACCACCACCTCAAGCTGTCGTTTGACGGCGCGGTGGCCAAGCTGGCCATCGACATCGACGAGAACGCCGGCATCCGCCCCGGCTACAAGCTCAAGCTCAACAGCTACGACCTGGGCGTGGACATCGAGCTGCACGACGCGCTGCAGCGCATCCGCTTCGAGCACCCCGAAGTGCGCACCGTGGTGGTCACCAGCGCCAAGGACCGCGTGTTCTGCTCCGGCGCCAACATCTTCATGCTGGGCCTGTCCAGCCACGCCTGGAAGGTGAACTTCTGCAAGTTCACCAACGAAACCCGCAACGGCATTGAAGACTCCAGCCAGCACAGCGGCCTGAAATTCATCGCCGCGCTCAACGGCGCCTGCGCTGGCGGCGGCTATGAACTGGCCCTGGCGTGTGACGACATCGTGCTGGTCGACGACCGCTCCAGCTCGGTCAGCCTGCCCGAAGTGCCCCTGCTCGGCGTGCTGCCCGGCACCGGCGGCCTGACCCGCGTGACCGACAAGCGCCATGTGCGCCACGACCTGGCCGACATCTTCTGCACCACCAGCGAAGGCGTGCGCGGCCAAAAAGCCGTGGACTGGCGCCTGGTGGACGCCGTGGTCAAGCCCCAGCAGTTTGACCAGGCGGTGGCCGAGCGCGCCGCCAAACTGGGTGAAAAGAGCGACAGGCCGGCGTGGGGTAAAGGCGTTGCGCTCCCGAAAGTGGAGCGCAAGGACGGCGCCGACAGCATCGACTACCAGTACGTCACCATCCGCATCGACCGCGCCAAGCGCGTGGCCACCTTCACTGTCAAGTCGCCCAGCGGCGCCCAGCCCACCGACGTGGCGGGCATCGAGGCCTCGGGCGCCGCCTGGTGGCCGCTGCAGATGGCGCGCGAGCTGGACGACGCGATTTTGTGCATGCGCACCAACGAGCTGGACATTGGCACCTGGGTGCTCAAGACCGAAGGCGACGCCGCCGCCGTGCTGGCCGCCGACGCCCTGATGCAGGCCCACGCCAGCCACTGGTTCGTGCGCGAAACCCTAGGGCTGCTGCGCCGCACCCTGGCGCGGCTGGACGTGTCCTCGCGCAGCCTGTTCGCGCTGATCGAGCCCGGCTCCTGTTTTGCCGGCACCCTGGCCGAGCTGGCCTTCTGCGCTGACCGCACCTACATGCTGGTGCTGCCCGACGAGCCGGCCAAGGCGCCCAGCATTCAGCTGGACGAGCTGAACTTTGGCACTTTCCCCATGGTCAACGGCCAGTCGCGCCTGGCGCGCCGCTTCTATGAAGAGACTGCGCCCCTGGCCGCCGCCAAGGCCGCCATCGGCAAACCGTTGAATGGCGACGATGCCGAGAAGCTGGGCCTGGTCACCGCCGCGCTGGACGACATCGACTGGGACGACGAGATCCGCATCGCCCTGGAAGAGCGCGCCGCCATGAGCCCCGACGCGCTCACCGGCCTGGAGGCCAACCTGCGCTTCTCGCAAGCCGAAAACATGTTCACCCGCATCTTCGGCCGCCTGACCGCGTGGCAGAACTGGATTTTCCAGCGCCCCAACGCCGTGGGCGAGAAGGGCGCGCTGAAGGTCTATGGCAAGGGAGACAAAGCCCAGTTCGATTTGAATCGGGTCTGAGCAATGAGGTTCCAAAATAGCCATATGCCGGCGTAAACAAAAGACATATAGCTATTGTTTTAATAGTATTCACCAGGAGATCAGCATGAGCAGCATCAACTACAGCGAGAAGATCCCCAACAACGTCAACCTGTCGGAAGACCGCACCTTGCAGCGCGCGCTGGAGCAGTGGCAGCCCAACTACCTGTCGTGGTGGGCCGACATGGGGCCGGACGGCTCGCAGAACTTCGACGTCTACCTGCGCACCGCCATCAGCGTCGACCCGCAGGGCTGGGCGCAGTTTGGCCACGTCAAGATGCCCGACTACCGCTGGGGCATCTTCCTGAACCCGGCCGAAGCCGACCGCAAGATCCACTTTGGCGACCACCTGGGCGAAGCCGCCTGGCAAGACGTGCCCGGCGAGCACCGCGCCAACCTGCGCCGCATCATCGTCACGCAAGGCGACACCGAGCCGGCCAGCGTCGAGCAGCAGCGCCACCTGGGCCTGACCTGCCCCAGCCAGTACGACCTGCGCAACCTGTTCCAGGTCAACGTCGAGGAAGGCCGCCACCTGTGGGCCATGGTCTACCTGCTGCACAAGTACTTTGGCCGCGACGGCCGCGAAGAGGGTGAGGCGCTGCTTGAGCGCCGCAGCGGCAACCAGGACAACCCCCGCATCCTGCAGGCCTTCAACGAGAAGACGCCCGACTGGCTGAGCTTCTTCATGTTCACCTACTTCACCGACCGCGACGGCAAGTTTCAGCTCTGCGCCCTGGCCGAAAGCAGCTTCGATCCGCTGGCGCGCACCACCAAGTTCATGCTGACCGAGGAAGCGCACCACATGTTCGTGGGCGAATCCGGCGTCAGCCGCGTGATTCAGCGCACGGTGGACATGATGAACCAGCTCAAGACCGACGACCCGAAGAAGCTGCGCGAGGCTGGCGTGATCGATCTGCCCACCCTGCAGCGCTACCTGAATTTCCACTTCAGCGTCACCATCGACCTGTTTGGTGCCGACGAGTCCAGCAACGCCGCCATCTTCTACAGCACCGGCCTGAAAGGCCGCTTTGAAGAGGGCAAGCGCCAGGACGACCACCTGCTCAAAGGCCAGTCGTACAAGGTGCTGAATGCCAAGGACGGCAAGCTGACCGAAAAAGACGTGCCCATGCTCAACGCCTTGAACGAGGTGCTGCGCGACGACTACATCAAGGATTCGATTGGCGGGGTCGAGCGCTGGAACCGCGTGATCGAGAAGGCCGGCATCCCGGTCAAACTGAAAGTGCCGCACAAGGCCTTCCACCGCAACATCGGCGCGCTGGCCGGTGTCAAGGTCAGCCCCGAGGGCCAGGTGGTGAGCGAGGCCGAATGGAACGCCAAGGTCGGCCAATGGCTGCCCACCGCCGAGGACCGCGCCTACGTCGCCAGCCTGATGGGCCGGGTGGTCGAGCCCGGCAAGTTCGCCAACTGGATCGCGCCGCCGGTCATGGGCATCAACCGCCAGCCGGTGGATTTCGAATACGTGAGATTTAACTGACCCCCTGAGCGCCTGACGGCGCTTCCCCCGCTCTCTTCGGGCGGGGGACGAGCCGGCCGCTTCGGAGCGGCCGTGCGCAGCGGCTCCTTGCATGGCCTGCTCCGCGGCCTTCTGAATCTTTGAGTTGAGGCGCTGCGCCTCCCTCCCACCGTTCGGGCTGAGCTGGTCGAAGCCCATGGTCAGAGCAGGGCGCGCAAAATGGGGTGCCCACGCGCCATTACACGAGAGAAACCCGGAGACAACGCCATGGACGCCGTCGTTGACACCAGCTTGCTGAAGCAGCATGTGATCGACCCCGAGATCTGCATCCGCTGCAACACCTGCGAATCGATCTGCCCGGTGCAGGCCATCACGCACGACAGCCGCAACTACGTGGTCGATGCCAGCAAATGCAATATGTGCATGGACTGCATCTCGCCGTGCCCCACGGGCAGCATCGACAACTGGCGCCTGATGCCCAAGGCCCAGCCCTACACGCTGGACGAGCAGTTCGGCTGGGACGAGTTGCCGGCCGAGAAAACCCCCGAACAACTGGCCGAACTGGGCGTGGCCGAGGGCGCCACCGACTCCGCCGAAGACCTGATGCCCCAGGCCCAGGTGCAACCCGCCACCGCGGCCGACGACCCCACGGGCGAGACACCCTTCAACTCGTCCGCCTACAACGCCGCCCACCCGCCCTGGTCGGCCGCGCACGCCTACGCCAACCTGTATGGCCCGAAGGCGGCGGACAAATTCGTCACCGCCACCGTGGCCGGCAACGTGCGCGTCACCGAGGTCGGCAAGGAGTACGACACCCACCACATCGTGCTGGATTTCGGCGCCATGCCTTTCCCGGTGCTGGAAGGCCAGTCCATCGGCGTCATCCCGCCCGGCGTGGACGAGCGCGGCAAGCCGCACCACCCGCGCCAGTACAGCATCGCCAGCCCGCGCAACGGCGAGCGGCCCGGCTACAACAACATCAGCCTGACCATCAAGCGCGTGCTGGAAGACCACGACGGCAAGCCCGTGCGCGGCGTGGCCAGCAACTACATGTGCGACCTCAAGGTGGGCGACAAGGTACAGGTCACCGGGCCGTTCGGCACCAGCTTTTTGATGCCCAACCACCCTCGGAGCCACATCATCATGATCTGCACCGGCACCGGCTCGGCGCCCATGCGGGCCATGACCGAGTGGCGCCGCCGCCTGCGCAAGACCGGCAAGTTCGAGGGCGGCAAGCTGATGCTGTTCTTTGGCGCCCGCACCCAGGAAGAGCTGCCGTACTTTGGCCCGCTGCTCGGCCTGCCCAAGGACTTCATCGACATCAACTTCGCCTTCTCGCGCACGCCTGGTCAGCCCAAGCAGTACGTGCAACACCTGTTGCGCGACCGCGCCGCCGACGTCAGCCGCCTGCTGGGCGATGCCAACACCTTCATCTACGTCTGCGGCCTCAAAAGCATGGAAGAGGGCGTGGTGCTGGCCCTGCGCGACGTGGCGCAAGGCGCCGGCCTGAGCTGGGACGAGATCGGTCCGCGCCTGAAGCAGGAAGGCCGCCTGCACCTGGAGACTTACTGAGCCGGCGCCCGCCCCGGGCGCCGGGTATGCTCGGCGCACCATGAGCTGGCGCGCCGAACTGCATCTGCATTACCTGTCCCGCGCGGGCCGCAGCGTGGCGATGCACCGCCACAGCGGCCCCTTGCGGGTGTTGCAAAGCCTCTACCCGGAGGGCGATGCGGTGTGTCACAACGTGATGGTGCACCCGCCCGGTGGGGTGGTCGGCGGGGACGAGCTGCACATCGACGTGCGGGTCGACGCCGGCGCGCACGGCCTGGTCACCACGCCGGGCGCCACGCGCTTTTACCGCACCACCGGCCCGGATGGCCCGGCCGGCCGCCAGCAGGTCAGCCTGCGGTTGGCCGCCGAGGCGCGGCTGGAATGGTTGCCGCTGGAGAACATCTTCCACAGCGGCTGCATCGCCGAAAACCACCTGCACCTGTCCCTGGCCGCGGGCGCCGAGCTGATCGGCTGGGACGTGGCGGCCTTCGGCCTGCCGCTGGCGGCGCAACCCTTCGACAGCGGGCGGGTCACGCAGCACATCGAGGCGGGCGACTTCTGGTTGGAGCACGCACGGATCGATGCCCAAGACCGGCGGCTGCTGGACGGCGCGCTGGGCCTGGCCGGCCACCGCTGCCTGGGCAGCCTGTTCCTGGTGACCGGCACGCCGTTGACGCGTGAGCGGCGCGAAGCGGCGCTGGAATCGGCCCGTGCCGCGCTGGAGCGGGCCGGCGTGTCGGGGGCGGTGCACGGCGCCACCAGCCCGCAGGCCCGCGTGGTGGTGGTGCGGGTGCTGGCCCCGGTGGTCGAGCCGGCCATGCAACTGCTGCAGGCCGTGCGCGACGCCTGGCGCGCCGAGCTGTGGCGTCTGCCGGCCGTGCGGCCGCGCATCTGGGCGGCCTAGGGCAATTCCAGAAACTTCTGTTTTGATAGCAGAAAATCGAATTCAGACGCCGACCACTGGCCCAAAACCATCGAAATACAAGTCCTTGGCACCCAGGGCGCGGCCCGGGTTGCCCGGCTCACTTGGTCAGGATCAGCTTGCCCTGGCGCGTGGTCTGCAGGCGGTAGATTTCGCCGTTGTGGCGAATTTCGACCATGCGTTGGCCCTGCAGCAGCAGGTCGCTGCACAGCGGTGGCGATAGGCGGGACGGCGCGGGCCAAGCGGTCGCCGCCGGCGAGGCGGGCCTGGTGGGGGAGCCGGTCGGCGGCGGACGGTTCATGGCGCGCGGGCGGGTTCCGTCACGAAGCCGACCTTGCGCAGCCCCGCCTGCTGGGCCATGGCCAGCAGTTGCGCCACGCGTTCGTAGCGCACCGCCTTGTCGCCCTGGATGTGCAGGTCGGGCTGCGGGGTCTTGGCCGCCTCGGCCTGCAACAGGCCGGGCAGTGCGGCGTCGGCCACCGGCGCGTCGCCCAGCAGGTAGCCGCCGTCGGCTTGCACCGACAGGCGCAGCGTCTCGGGCTTGATCAGCTCCTTTTCGCTGCTGGCGCGTGGCAGGTCCACGCTGACCGCATGTTTCATCATCGGCACGGTGACGATGAACACGATCAGCAGCACCAGCATCACGTCGATGAACGGGACCATGTTGATCTCGCTCATCACCTCGTTCGAGTCGTCGGTGCGAAAGCCGGCCATGGCGTGCTCCTTGCGTTCAACGCGGCTTCAGGGACACCACGGCGGCGCCGGCCGCGCCGGCCGTGCCCGCCGTGACCCGCGCGCCGGTGACGTACAGCGCGTGCAGATCGTGCGCGAAGCGCCCGAGCCGCGCCACGATCACCTTGTGGCCACGCACCAGGGCGTTGTAGCCCAGCACGGCGGGAATGGCCACCGCCAGGCCCAGGGCGGTCATGATCAGCGCCTCGCCAATCGGGCCGGCGACCTGGTCGATGCTGGCCTGGCCGCTGGCGCCGATGCGCATCAGCGCGTGGTAAATGCCCCACACGGTGCCGAACAGGCCCACGAAGGGCGCCGTGGAGCCGACCGAGGCCAGCAGCGCCAGCCCGCTTTGCAGGTGGCCGGCGCTGCGGTCGATGCTGCCTTGCAGCGCGCGCGAGACCCAGTCGCTGACGTCCAGCCTGTCGTGCAGCTGGGCCTGCGTGGCGCGGTGGTGCGCGGCGGCTTCGCGGCCTTCCAGCGCCAGGTCGCGGAACGGGTTGGCTTCGGCATCGCCCAGGCGCGCCATTCCCTCGGCCATGTCACCGGCATGCCAGAACGAGTCGACCTGGCGCGCCAGGCGCTGGGTGCGCAACACGCCCAATGCCTTGACCACGATGACCACCCACGACACCACCGACATGGCCAGCAGCACCGCGAAGATGGCGCGCGTGACGCCATCGCCCTGGGTCCAGACATGCAGTACACCGAAACTTGATTCCATGTTGATGATTACTCCAAGACAAAATTGATGGGCACGTTGAACCACATCGCCTCCGGCGTGCCGTTGCGTGTGCCGGGGGTGTAGCGCCAGCGGTCGCGCGCGGTCTCCAGCGCCACCTCGTCCAGGCGCTCGAAACCGCTGGAGCGCTGGATACGCGCCTCCTGGGCACGGCCGTTGACGCCGATCAGCACGCGCACGATGACGCGGCCCGATTCGCCCATGCGGCGGCTCATGGCCGGGTAGGGCGGCGGTGGGTTGTTGAGGTAGGCCGCGCTGGACGACGGCTGGACCAGCACCGGGGCGGCCGGGGCCGGCGCGGGTGCGGGAGCCGCCGGCGCGGGCGGGCTGCTCGGGGCGGGCGTGGCCTGCGCGGCCGTGGGGGGCGTGGTGGAGGGCACATCGCGTGCCACCGGGGCGGGCGCCGGAGCCGGCATCGGCGTGGGCGCACGCCGCACCGGCTCGGGGGCTTTCCTGACGCGCGGTGGGCTGCGCTCGGGTTTGGGCGCGGGCGCTGGAACTGGCGCGGGGGCCGGGGCGGGCTGGGGGACGGGCGTCGGCGCCGGTTGTGGCACGGGCGCCGGGGCTGGTGGGGGCAGCAATTCAACCCGCAGCTCGGGCAGCACCCGCACCGGCACGTCCTGGCGCCAGCGGGTCGAATCCAGCGCCCACAAGGCCAGCCCATGCGCCAGCACCACGCCACCGGCGATCAACAGGAGACGGGTGGGAGGAGGCACGAGGGGGACAGTCAGGGACAGGGCAGACGCGGACATGATACGAATCGGAGCCAGCCGAGGCTGCGCACCAGCGCGGGGCGGTCACGGGTGGCGGCTGGTGGGGCTCAGCGTGGTGGCGGCCGGAACACCCAGCCCAGGGCCAGGGACACCAGGGCCAGGGCACCGATCAAGACCCAGAAGGCGGTGCTGTCCATGCGCTTGCTGGGTTCCTGGCGCGCGGGGCTCAGGCGGCGCAGGCCAGCGCAGTCGAGGGCATGGCACCGGCGTCGCGCAGGGCGGCCACTGGATGGCTCTTGTCGCACTGCGACACGATGTCGCGCGCGCACTGCTCGCAGCGGCCGCAGCAGGTGGCCACGCCCAGCTCGAGCTGGATGTCGTCAAAGCCCATGCCGGCCCGCGCATGGCGCGCGATGTCGCGGTCGGAAATGCGGTTGCACACACAAACAATCATGTCGCTGCAAGGTGAGGATGAATCGGTGATTGCAATATTAAATGAGAATGATTTGCATTGTCAATATCCCAACAACGCCGGTGTGGCCTCTTGCACGCCGCGGCAGCCGGTCAGCGCCATGGCCATCTCCAGCTCATCGCGCAGCAGGCGGATCATGTGCGCCACGCCGGGCGCGCCGGCCACCGCCAGAGCGTGGGCCACGGGGCGTCCGACCAGCACGCCATGCGCGCCCAGGGCCAGCGCCTTCAGCACGTCGGTGCCGCGCCGGATGCCGCCGTCCACCAGCAGCGGCAGCGCGTCGCCCACGGCCTCGGCGATGCGTGGCAGGGCCTGGGCGGTGGGGGGCACGGTGTCGAGCGTGCGCCCGCCGTGGTTGCTGACGATCAGGCCCGCCACGCCGGCTTGCGCGGCCTGCCGCGCATCGGCCGGGTGCAGCACGCCCTTGAGCCAGATCGGCAGGCGGCTTTCGGCGCGCAGCCAGGCCACGTCGTCCCAGCCGGGGGCCTGGGCGGGCAGGCCGGCGCAGTAGGTGTCGGCGGGCGGGGGCGTGCCGGGGGGCGGCAGGTCGGCCAGATGCACCGCCGACACGCCGGCCGGCAGGCGCAGCGGGTGGCGGCGTTCGGCGTCGCGCGCGCCCTGCACAGGCGCGTCCACCGTCAGCACCAGGGCCTCGAACCCGGCCGTCTCGGCGCGCCGCAGCAAGGCCAGGTTGTGGGCACGCTCGGGCTGCCAGTACAGCTGAAACCACAGCGGCCCATGCCCCGGGTCACCCAGCACGGCGCGCGCCACGGTTTCCATGGGCACGCTGGACTGGGTGCTGAGGATGTAGCCGGCGCTCTGGGCGGCGGCGGCCAGCGCGCTGGCCAGCTCGCCCTCGGGGTGCGCCAGGCGCTGCAAGGCGACAGGCGCCAGGAAGATCGGGTGCGCCACGGGCCGCCCGGCGATGCGGGTGGCGGTGTTCCCACCACGCAGATCGCCCAGCACGCGCGGCCAGAGCGCCAGGCGCTGCCAGGCCTCGTGGTTGGCGCGCAGCGTGTGTTCATCGCCCGCGCCACCGTCGAAGAAAGCGTGCACGCTGGGCGACCAGCGCTCAGCCGCCTGCTCGGCGTAGTCGCCTAACGTGGCGGGCAATGGAGCGGGGGAGCGAACCAGCATTTCAGTCATGGGCAGCGCTGCATCCCGTTTCAACGATCAGAAGGCCGCGAAGCAGGCCATCCCAGCGGCTGCCGTGGCCGGGGTTCCCCCGGCCAGTGGCTGCGCCCCCGGACGGGGGGAGGCGAAACATCGCGCAGCGAGTGGAGCCTGGGGGCGAGCGTCATGTACTTGCCCAAAGGCGCAGCAAGCGATGGTAGGTGCCTGACAGGCGCACCGTTTCTTCCGACTCGCCGTGGCGCTGACGCAGCGCCAGCAGGGCCATGTCCATGTCGAACAGCAGGCGGCGTTGTTCGTCGCCGCGCACCATGCTCTCGATCCAGAAAAAGCTGGCCAGGCGCTCACCGCGCGTGACGGGGGTGACTTCGTGCAGGTGGTGGCCGGGGTAGAGCACGGCGTCGCCCGCCGCCAGCTTGACGCGCTGCGGGCCCAGGGTGTCCTGGATATGCAGCTCGCCGCCGTCGTAGCTGTCGGGGTCGGCCAGGAACACGGTGCACGACAGGTCGGTGCGCACCCATTGGTCGGGCCGCTGTGAATGCAGCACGGCGCCGTCGATGTGCGCGCCGTAGTGGTTCGAGTCGCCGCCGTAGCGGTTGAACAGCGGGTTGAAGATCTTCTTGGGCAGAGCGGCCGAGAACAGCAGCGCGTCGCGTCGCAGCGCGCCCAGGATCAGCGCCTGCAGCTCGTCCGTGCCCGGGCTGTTGGGCGCCAACTGGCGGTTGTGCTTGTGCGCCACCGCCTGGCTGCCGGCACTGCGCGCGCCTTCGTGCCACTCGGCCTCGGGCGCCAGCAGCAGCGCGCGGGCGCGCGCCAGTTCCTCGGGGGTGAGCAGTTGCTTGAAGGTCAGCAGCATGGCGGTGGGGGGTTAGAACAAGGTCTTGAGGGTGAGCTGCACGCGGCGCGGCTGGCCGGGGGCGTAAAAGCCCCGGTACAGCGCGTCGGCGTAGAGCTTGTCGGTCAGGTTCGTCACGTTCAGGCGCAGCGAGGTGTTGGCGTTGACGGTGTACTCGGCCATGGCGTCGAAGGTGACGAAGCCGGCCGCTTTCACGGCCCGGTTGCCGTCCGGGTTCTGGCTGCCGCGGTAGTTGGCGCCCAGGCCCAGGCGCAGATTGGGCAACACGCGGTAGGTGGTCCACACGCTGCCGCTGTGCTTGGGTGTCAGGCCCGGGCGGTCGCCCTGGACCTGCGCGCCGCCGCCGCTGGCCGCCAGCGCCTGGTTGCTGCGGTCGATCTTGGCACTGGGGATCCAGGTGTGGTTCCAGAACAGCTCCCAGGCCGGGGTGAGGCGGCCGGCGGCGTTGAACTCCATGCCGGCGGCGTGCCGCTTGCCCGACAGCAGGTACTGCGTGGCGGCGCTGTCCGGGTCCTGGTTGCGTTCGTTGAACTTCTCCGAGTAGAAGAACGCCGCGCCGAGCATCAGGCGCTTGTCCAGCACGTCCCATTTGCCGCCGATCTCCAGGTTGCGGCTTTTCTCTGGCGGGGTGTTGGCCAGGTTCTGGTTGGGGCTGTTGGGGGTGTACTGGTAGGCGTCGCCCGAGGTGTTGTAGGACGTGCCGTAGGAGACGTAGTACGAACTGCTGTCGTCCGGCTGGTAAATCAGGCCCAGGCGCGGGCTCCACAGCGTCTCGCTCTTGGAAAAGCTGTAGCCCGGCGTCACCGTGCCATTGGCGGAGGTGGTGGTGGCGGTGTCGTACTCGCCCTTGAAGTAGTCCATGCGCAGGCCGCCCACCAACTTCCACTGCGGGGTGAAGGCCACCGTATCCTGCACGTACAAGCCGATATTGCGGGCCGTGAAGTCGTTGTAGACCGGGTTGCCGCGGGTGTCGGGGCGCCAGTCGCCGTTGTTGGGCGTGCCGACGCTGGTGTTCAACCCGCTGGCGGCGCCGGGGAAATTGTTGTTGCGGCGCGCGTCCTCGTAGTACAGATCGGCGCCGGCCAGCAGCTTGTGCTCCATTCCGCCCCAGCGGTAGTTGTTGCTGTAGTCGCTTTGCAGCTGCGTGGTGTCGCTGCGGCCGACGCGGCCCTTCGGCGAGCGGGTCAGCACCGTGTCGGGGCCCCAGTTGGCCAGGGTGGTGGGTTGACCGTTGGTGGTGCCGAAGCGGATCACGCTGCTCCAGAGGTCGCGCTCGTAGCGACCCTGACGGAACTGGGTTTTCAGCTGGCCGCCATCGTCGAAGCGGTGCAGGTGCGACAGCGTGCCGTAGGTGGCGGAGGTGTCCAGCTTGTCGCTGTTCAGGCCGTAGAAATTCTTGGCCGGCAGCGTGGGCACGAGGCGGCCGTCGCGCACGAACCAGGGGTGGCTGAAGCTGGAGCGGCCGTCGATGTCCAGGTGGTACACCCCCACCGAGAACTCGTCGCGCGTGCCGATGCCCCAGCGGAAGGTGGGCGCCAGGCCCAGCTTGCGCTGCTTGCCGCCCCAGTTGTCGGCGTCGTGCGCCAGCACGTTCAGGCGCAGGGCCGCGTCCTGACCGGTGTGCCAGTTGAAATCACCTTGCACGCGCTTTTCCTGCCCCGAGCCGATGGTGGCGCTGACCTCGTGCTGGTCCATCAAAAACGGTTGCTTGCTGACCTGGTTGATGACCCCGCCCGTGGAGCCCTTGCCGAACAACATCGAGGCCGATCCCTTGATGATCTCGACCCGGTCGTCGTTGAAGGTGTCGCGCTCGTACAGCGTGCCATCGCGCATGCCGTCGCGGTAGATGTCGCCGGCCTGGCCGAGCGAGAAGCCGCGCAGGCGCACGTCTTCCTCACCTGTTTCGCCGGCCTGGAAGGTGACGCCGGCGGTGCTGCGCAGCACGTCGCGGAAGTCGTCCAGGTTGCGGTCGTTCATCAGCTTCTCGGTCATCACCGTGACGCTCTGCGGGATGTCGAGCAGCGATTGCTCGCCCTTGCCGATGCTGGTGGTGATGGCACGCAAGGTGGTGGCGTTGTTGGTCGCACCGCCGATGGTGTTGCCGTGCACCGTCACGGTGGGCAGCGAGCCGGCCGCGCCAGGGGTTTGTGCGGCCGGGCTGACGGGCTTGGGTGCGCCCTCGCCAACGGGTGGGTCTGCCTGCGCCCAGGCGCCCACATGGAGTGAACCGGCCAGCAGCATGGCGCCCAAGGGCAGCACCGGAGCCGGTCGCACCGGGGATTCGGGCGATGCCGGCGCGTGGGCGCCGCGGCCAAGGTCCGTGCCGGTGTTCAGATGGGGTTGGGGACGGTGGCTCAGGGTATCGGGGGTGAAGGGCATGGCAGGCGGCCTCGCAAAGAGCAAAAAAGGGCGATGGCTGGCTACCGCTGGCGAATCGGCGCGCGCACGATGGTGCAAGCGGCAAGAGCAGGGAAGGAGCGGCGCGGCGGCTCCTTCCCGCCTTGCCTCAGTCCGGGTCTCGCTGCATGGCTGGCACGAAGGGTGGCCTCAAGTGTAATACACAATGAGAATGATTCGCATTAGTGTTGTACCAAGACGACGCCCGGGCGGCGATGGACTGCCCGGGCAGCCGTCACCCGTTCCGCTGGCCTCTCCATTCCCAAACAAAATGGCGTGAGGGGGTCGCCCGACCGGCGGGCCGCGCATTCCGCGTGTTGCCCGCGAGAGGGGCGCGGACCAAAATGACCGGCAAGCAGACGCTTGCCGCAGCCCCGGCGCGGTCTTGGACCGATGTGGAGCGGCCGAGGCTCGGGGGCCGGCTCAGCTCTTCGTCTGGCACCCATGGGACTCATCCTCTGGAGCAACACCATGCAGACCCCCACCCCGCACAGACGGTGCCGCCCTCGGCCCTTGCCGACATGTCACCGGCCTATTTCGGGCTGGTGATGGCCACCGGCATCGTGTCGCTGGCTTCGTTCATGATGGGGCTTGGCACGGTCGCGCTGACCCTGCTCTATCTCAACATCGCGCAATATGTCGTGCTGTGGGTGCTGTACGTCCTGCGCGCCTGGCGCTATCCGCAGCGCTTTTTCGGCGACATGGTCAGCCACATGACCGGGCCGGGTTACTTCACCCTGGTCGCCGCCACCGGGGTGTTGTGCAGTCAGTTCATCTTGCTGCGCGAGAACCTGTTCGCCGGCAAGGTCCTGTGGCTGTTGTCGGCCTTGTTGGGCGGATGTTTGATCTACACCATCTTCACGGCCTTCACCATCAAGAGCAACAAACCGTCGCTGGAAAAAGGCATCAGCGGCGCGTGGTTGCTGGCCGTGGTGGCCACGCAGTCGCTGGCGGTGTCGGGCGCGTTGCTGGCCGCACGCATTGATCCGCCGTACCGGCTGGAGCTCAACCTGGTGGCCCTGTCCATGTGGCTGTGGGGCGGCATGCTCTACATCTGGCTCATTTCGCTGATCTTCTACCGCTACATCTTTTTCGAGTTTTCGCCCAGCGATCTGTCGCCACCGTACTGGATCAACATGGGCGCGATGGCCATCTCCACGCTGGCGGGCTCGCTGCTGATCCTGAACGCCCCGCACGCGCCGTACCTGTGGTCCTTGCTGCCGTTTCTGAAAGGGTTCACGCTGCTGTACTGGGCCACCGGGACCTGGTGGATCCCGATGCTGCTGGTGCTCGGGATCTGGCGCTACTTCGTCAAACGACTTCCGTTTCAGTACGACCCGCTGTATTGGGGCGCGGTGTTCCCGATCGGCATGTACGCCGCCGCCACCTGGCAGATGATTCAGGCCATGGACCTGGGCTTTCTCACCCCGGTGCCGCATGTGTTTCTCTACGCCGCCCTGCTCGCATGGGGGATTACCTTCGTCGCGATGCTGCGTTCGTTGCTGCGCGGCCTGGGTGGCCGCAGGGCCTGAGCGGCTGTGCGCCAACCCCCTCGGCCAGGCAAGAGAAAACGCAATGCGCCCGTGGTGACCGAAGGGTTTTGCTAAAGTGCATTGATCATTTGCATACACATGACATGGGAGGTGGCTTCATGCGTCGTACCGTTTTGAAATCTCTGTTGGCCGCGTCGACGGCCGTGACCATGCCGCGGCTGGCGCTGGCCCAGGCCAAACCCGAGAAATCCAAGCTCACCGTCGCCGTGGGTGGCAAGAACCTGTTCTACTACCTGCCGCTGACCATCGCCGAGCAACTGGGTTACTTCAAGGCCGAGGGGCTGGAGGTCGAGATTCCCGACTTTGCCGGCGGCTCCAAGGCGCTGCAGGCGCTGGTGGGTGGCAGCGCCGACGTGGTGTCGGGTGCCTTTGAGCACACCATCAACATGCAGGCCAAGAACCAGTCGATCCAGTCCATCGTGCTGCAGGGGCGTGCGCCGCAAATCGTGCTGGCGGTGTCCACCAAGACCATGCCCAACTACAAGAGCCTGGCCGATTTGAAGGGCAAGAAGATCGGTGTCACGGCGCCGGGCTCGTCCACCTCGATGATGGCCAGCTACGTGCTGGCCAAGGCCGGGCTGAAGGCCAGCGACGTGTCCTTCATCGGCGTGGGCGCCTCCAGCGGCGCCATCACGGCGGTCAAGTCGGGCCAGGTGGACGCCATCGCCAACCTGGACCCGGTCATCACCATGCTGGAGCGCGACAAGCTGATCAAGATCGTCTCGGACACCCGCACCTTGAAGGAAACCCAGGCCGTCTACGGCGGCCCGATGCCGGCGGCGTGCTTCTACACCCACAGCAAATTCGTGCAGGAAAACCCCGCCACCTGCCAGGCCCTGGCCAACGCCATGGTGCGTGCGCTGCGCTGGCTGCAACGGGCCGGCCCGTCCGACATTGTGAAAACCGTGCCCGACTCGTACCTGCTGGGCGACCGCGCCCTGTACCTGGCGGCGTGGGAGCACGTGCGCGAAGCCATCTCGCCCGACGGCATCATGCCCGAGGCCGGCCCCTCGACGGCCCTGCGGGTGCTGCAGACTTTCGAGGAGAGCCTGAAAACCAAGGCGATCGATTTGTCCAAGACCTACACCAACGCCTTTGCCCAGAAGGCCGCGGCCAAGTACAGCTGAGGCGGTCTGACGCGGACCTTCTCGTGCTTTTAATTTGGTAGCGTACTAGGCTGATTGCACGCCGACCAGAAGGGTATTCAGATGGGTAAAGAGCATGGCTCACCGGCCTTGGACCTGCAGGACATCACCTGCGTGTTCACCAGCCGCGACGCGCCCGGGCAGCGCTACACCGCGGTCCAGAACGCCAGCCTGGCGGTGGCGCCGGGCGAGTTTGTCTCGGTGGTCGGCCCCACCGGCTGCGGCAAGAGCACGCTGCTGAACGTCGGCGCCGGGCTGCTGGCGCCCTCCAGTGGGCAGGTGCAGGTGTTTGGCGAGCCGCTGTCGGGGCTGAATCGGCGCGCCGGCTACATGTTCCAGACCGAGTCGCTGATGCCCTGGAAGAACGCGCTCGACAACGTCACCGCCGGCCTGGTGTTTCGCGGCACCCCCGCCGAAGAGGCCGACCGCATGGGCCGCGCCTGGATGGCGCGCGTGGGTCTTTCCGGCTTTGAAGACCGCTACCCACACCAGCTCTCGGGCGGCATGCGCAAGCGCGTCGGCATGGCGCAGACGCTGATCCTGGACCCGGACATTATCCTGATGGACGAGCCGTTTTCGGCACTCGACGTGCAGACCCGCCAGCTGATGGAAAACGAGCTGCTCGATCTGTGGGCCGCGCCCTCATCGGGCGGCGCGCAGCAGGGGCGGGCGGTGCTGTTCATCACGCACGATCTGGACGAGGCCATTGCCCTGTCCGACCGGGTGGTGGTGCTGTCGGCCGGCCCGGCCACGCGGCCGATCGGCGAATTCGTGATCGACTTGCCGCGCCCGCGCAACGTGGCCGAGATTCGCGATCAGGCCCGCTTTGTCGAACTGCACGCGCAGATCTGGGCCGTGCTGCGCGACGAGGTGCTCAAGGGTTACGACCAGCAAAAGAGGAAAGCCGCATGAACCGCCGCCTGATGCGCATCTGGCAGATCGGCCTGCTGCTGGTGATCCTGGGGGTGTGGCATGTGGCGTCCAACGCTTCCAACGACGTGGCGTTTTTCTTCGGCAAGCCGGTGGAAGTCGCCCAGCGCCTGTGGCGCTGGTTCGTGACCGATGCCGACATCTACAAGCACCTGGGTGTGACCCTGATCGAGACCTTGCTGGCCTTTGCCATCGGCACCCTGGCCGGGCTGGCGGTGGGGCTGTGGCTGGCGCTGTCGCCCTTTGCCTCGGCGGTGCTCGACCCGTACCTGAAAGCCGCCAACGCCATGCCGCGCGTGATTTTGGCGCCCATCTTCGCCATGTGGTTTGGGCTGGGGATCTGGTCCAAGGTGGCGCTGGCGGTGACCCTGGTGTTCTTCATCGTGTTCTTCAACGTCTACCAGGGCGTGCGCGAGGTCAGCCCGGTGGTGCTGGCCAACGCCCGCATGCTGGGCGCCAACGCCCGCCAGCTGATGCGCCACGTGTACGTGCCCAGCGCCATGAGCTGGGTGTTCTCCAGCCTGCACACCTCGGTGGGCCTGGCCTTTGTCGGCGCGGTGGTGGGCGAGTACCTCGGCTCGGCCAGCGGCGTGGGCTACCTGATCCTGCAGGCGGAAGGCAGTTTCGACATCAACACCGTGTTTGCCGGCATCGTGCTGCTCACCGTGTTTGCCCTGGTGCTCGATGGCCTGGTGGGACTGGCCGAGCGCCACTTGATGAAGTGGCAGCCCAGCAGCGGGCAGACCGAGAAACTCTGACCGAGGGGGTTTCGCCCCGCGTCAGGACACCTCTTCCATCTGGCTTTGCAGGTAGTTCTGCAGGCCGACTTTGTCCAGCAGCTCGATCTGGGTTTCCAGAAAGTCGATGTGCTCCTCGGTGTCGTCCAGGATCTCGGTCAGCAGATCGCGCGAGACGTAGTCGCGCACCGTCTCGCAGTGGGCAATGCCGTCCTTGATGGTGGCTTGCGCGGCTTGCTCCAGCGCCAGGTCGCAGCGCAGGATTTCGGGCACGTCCTCGCCCACCATCAGCTTGCCCAGGTCTTGCAGATTGGGCAGGCCGTCGAGCATGAGGATGCGGTCCATCAGCTTGTCGGCGTGTTTCATCTCGCCGATGGATTCCTCGTATTCCTTCTTGGCCAGCTTGCCCAAGCCCCAGTGCTTGAGGATGCGGTAGTGCAGAAAATACTGGTTGATGGCCGTCAGCTCGTTCTTGAGTTGGGCCTGTAGGTGGCCAATGGCCTGGGCGTCGCCTTTCATGGGGGGCTCCTGATGCGGGGGTCAATCGTGTCGGTGAATGGCGCAGTCTAGCGCCGTGCGCCTCAGATCGCCACGAGTTGACGAATGCCCTTGGCCGCCATCTCGCTGCCAGGCCCGCGGGCGATGACCTCGCCACGCTCCATCACCAGGTACTCGTCGGCCAGCTCTTCAGCAAAGTCGTAGTACTGCTCGCACAGCAGGATGGCCATGTCGCCGCGGTCGGCCAGCATGCGGATGACGCGGCCGATGTCCTTGATGATGGAGGGCTGGATGCCCTCGGTCGGCTCGTCCAGGATCAGCAGCTTGGGGCCCGGCGCCAGCGCGCGCGCAATGGCCAGCTGCTGCTGCTGCCCGCCCGACAGATCGCCGCCGCGGCGCTGGCGCATCTGGTCGAGGATGGGGAACAGCTCGAACAGCTCCGGCGGGATGGGGGTGCCCGCGGGGCGGTAGGCCAGGCCCATGCGCAGGTTCTCTTCCACCGTCAGGCGGCCGAAGATCTCGCGCCCCTGCGGCACAAAGCCCATGCCGGCGCGGGCACGCTCGTACGGCGTGCGGCTGTGCACGGGCTGGCCGTTGAACTCGATGCTGCCGGTCTTGATGGGCACCAGGCCCATCAGCGACTTCAGCAAGGTGGTCTTGCCCACGCCGTTGCGGCCCAGCAGCACCGTCACCTGGCCGATCTGCGCCTGCAGACTGACGTCGCGCAGGATGTGCGAACCACCGTAGTACTGGTTGATGTCCTTGACATTCAGCATGGCCAAAATCCGATTCAAATTGGCCGCTGGCGCTGGTGTATCCAGCGCAAGCAGCTATAAAAATAATAGTCACCGCCCCAAATACACCTCGATCACCCGCTCGTCCGCCTGCACCGTGTCCAGCGGCCCCTGGGCCAGCACGCTGCCCTCGGCCAGCACGGTGACGGTGCCGGTGTCGCCCGCGATGGCACGGATGAAGTGCATGTCGTGCTCCACCACCATCAGGCTGTGGCGGCCCTTCAGGGTCAAAAAAAGCTCGGCGGTGCGGGCCGTTTCCTCGTCGGTCATGCCGGCCACGGGCTCGTCCAGCAGCAGCAGCTTGGGCTCCTGCATCAGCAGCATGCCGATCTCCAGCCACTGCTTCTGGCCGTGGCTGAGCAGGCCCGCGGGCCGCTCCACATGCTCGGCCAAGTGGATGGTGCGCAGCACCTCGGCCAGACGGTCTTGCTGCGCCGAATCAAGGTGGAACACCATCGACGGGCGCACGCGCTTGTCGGTCTTCAGCGCCAGCTCCAGGTTCTCGAACACGGTGAGCTGCTCGAACACCGTGGGCTTCTGGAACTTGCGGCCGATGCCCAGCTGGGCAATCTCGGGCTCGTTGTGGCGCAGCAGGTCGATGGTGGAGCCAAAGAACACCGTACCGCTGTCGGGCCGCGTCTTGCCGGTGATGATGTCCATCATCGTCGTCTTGCCGGCGCCGTTGGGACCGATGATGCAGCGCAGCTCGCCGGGGGCGATGTCCAGGTTCAGGCCGTTGATGGCCTTGAAGCCGTCGAACGACACGTGCACATCCTCCAGGTACAGGATGCGGCCGTGCGTCACGTCCACCTCGCCCGGCGTGGCGATGCGGCCGTAGGTGGCGGCGCGGCCACCGGACTCGGTCTTGCCCACCTCTGCGCGTGCGGTGTGCGCCTCCAGGCGCTGGGCGCCGGCTTCCATCAGGTCGGGGGTCATGCGGCCTTCCTCCCCATCAGCTTGCGCACCAGGCCCACGATGCCGTTGGGCAGCCACAGCGTGACGGCGATGAACAGCGCGCCCAGAAAGTACAGCCAGAACTCGGGCGCCGCCACGGTGAGCCAGCTCTTGGCGCCGTTGACCAGAAAGGCGCCGACGATGGGGCCGATCAGCGTGGCGCGCCCGCCCACGGCGGTCCAGATGGCGATCTCGATCGAGGCCGCGGGGCTCATCTCGCCGGGGTTGATGATGCCGACCTGCGGCACGTACAGCGCGCCGGCCACGCCGCACATCACGGCGCTGATGACCCAGATCGACAGCTTGTAGGGCAGGGGCGAGTAGCCCGAGAACATCACGCGGCTTTCAGCGTCGCGGATGGCCTGCAGCACGCGGCCATACTTGCTGCGCACCAGCCAGCGCGCCAGCAGAAAGAAGCCCAGCAGCGCCAAGCCCGACAGCACGAACAGCGTCATGCGCATCTCGGGTGTGGCGATGGGCAGACCGGCGATGCGTTTGAAGTCGGTAAAGCCGTTGTTGCCGCCAAAGCCCGTCTCGTTGCGGAAGAACAGCAGCATCGCAGCCACCGTCAGCGCCTGCGTGATGATCGAGAAGTACACGCCCTTGATGCGCGAGCGGAAGGCAAACCAGCCAAACACCAGGGCCACCAGCCCCGGCACCAGCACGATCAGCAGCAGCGTGGCGGCAAAGTTGCCCGACAGCAGCCAGTGCCAGGGCAGCTCCTTCCAGTCGAGGAAGACCATGAAGTCCGGCAGGTCGCTGCCATAGCTGCCGTCGCGGCCGATCTGGCGCATCAGGTACATGCCCATGACGTAGCCGCCCAATGCAAAGAACAGGCCGTGGCCCAGGCTCAGAATGCCGGTGTAGCCCCAGATCAGGTCCATGGCCAGCGCGCAGATGGCGTAGCACATGATCTTGCCCAAGAGGCCCACCATGTAGTCCGACAGGTGCAGCGCATGGCCTTCGGGCACCACCAGGTTGAGCACCGGCGCCAGCGCGCAGACGGCGATCAGTGCGATCAGGAAGGCGCCCCAGCCGCCGCGCGTGAGCAGGGGCGCGCGTGCGGGCAGCGCAGACGCAGCGGCGCTGCGCACATCGGGCTGAGCTGCCGGGTTGCCCGTGGGGGTCGTGCGTGCCGGGCTGGTCCGCGCGAGCGACGTCGGCTCGGCCCGAGGCGGGGCGCCGAATGCTTCGTTAGGGGTGGTGGTGGTCGAGTTCATGCTTCCCGGCCTTTCAGCGCGAAGATGCCTTGCGGACGTTTCTGAATGAAGACGATGATGAAGACCAGCACGGCGATCTTGGCCAGCACGGCGCCGGTCCAGCCTTCAAGCAGCTTGTTGGCCAGCCCCAGGCCCAGCGCGGCGTACACCGTGCCGGCCAGCTGGCCCACGCCGCCCAGCACCACCACCATGAACGAGTCGACGATGTAGGCTTGGCCCAGGTCAGGGCCGACGTTGCCGACCTGGCTCAGGGCGCAGCCGGCCAGCCCGGCAATGCCTGAGCCCAGCGCAAAGGCGTAGGTGTCGATGCGCGCCGTGTTCACGCCCATGCACGACGCGATGGGCCGGTTCTGCGTGACCCCGCGCACGAACAGGCCGAGCCGGGTGCGGCTGATCAGCCACGCCACGCCGGCCAGCACGGCCAGGGCAAAGCCGATGATGACGATGCGGTTGTAGGGCAGCGTCAGGTTGGGCAGCACCTGCCAGCCGCCGCTCATCCACGCGGGGTTTTCCACGCCGACGTTCTGGGCGCCAAAGATCGAGCGCACCGCCTGCATCAGCACCAGGCTGATGCCCCAGGTGGCCAGCAGGGTCTCCAGCGGGCGGCCGTAGAGAAAGCGGATCACGCCGCGCTCCAGCACCGCGCCAACCCCTGCCGAGGCCAGGAAGGCCACCGGCAGCGCTGCCACCAGGTACCAGTCAAAGGCGCCCGGCAGGTATTGGCGGAACAGGCCCTGCACCACGTAGGTGGCGTAGGCGCCGATCATGATCAGCTCGCCGTGCGCCATGTTGATCACGCCCATCAGCCCGTAGGTGATGGCCAGGCCCAGCGCCGCCAGCAGCAGGATGGAGCCCAGGCTGATGCCGGTGAACAGCACGCCCAGGCGCTCGCCCCAGGCCAGGCCGTCGTCGATGTGGGCAATGGCCGCCTTGAGGGCGGCCTTGACCTGCGGGTCGGTCTCGTCGGCCAGGCGCTGGTTGAGCAGCAGCTTGATGTCGGGGCTGCGCTGCTGGCCAAGCGCCTTGGCCGCAGCCAGGCGCTTGGCCGCGTCGGGGCTGCCCAGCAGGCTGGCGGCACGCACCAGTTCCAGTTGCGACTTCACGGCGGGGCTTTTTTCTGCCGCCAGCGCGCGCTCGATCAGCGGCAGGCGGCTTTCGTCGGCCTCGCCCAGCAGGGCTTGAGCGGCTTGCAGGCGCACGGCTTCGTCGGGGCTGGCCAGGCGCAGCGCGGCCTGGGCGGCGTCCAGCGCGCCGCGCATCAGGTTGTTGTTGATCACGTCCTCGGCGTTGGCGGGCACGGTCTTGGGCGCGCCGGTCACCGGGTCGGTGCCCTGGCCGTCCTTGATGACGTAGACCTCATCGCCCGCCACCTGGACGGCGTCGTCGGCCAGCGCCTGGATGAAGGCGACCGTGCGCTCATCGGGCGAGGCGGCCACGGCGGCGTTGAGCGCGGCGATGCGGGCGTCGGTGCTGTCGCCGGCGGCGATGGCGTGCGCCTGCTCGCGCGTCAGCGCCTGGGCCGGCACGGCGGCCAGGCTGAGCCACAGACTGAGAAGAAGCAACAGGGGCCGGAACATGGCGCTCACATTCACAAGATTCGTTGGGCAAAGAAAAGGCGCCGGCCGGGTGCACGCCGAAAGGTCGGCACAGGCACGGCGCCTTGCGAAGGGGCGGCTTGGCGCCGCCCCCAGCAGAGCAGCGTTTACAGGGCCTTGGAGCGACCCTCTGGCTCGTCCTTCTTCTTGTCGTTGCCGGCGATGAAGGGGCTCCAGGGCTGGGCCTTGACCGGACCCTTGGTCTTCCAGACCACGTTGAACTGGCCGTCGGCGCGCACCTCGCCCACGAACACCGGCTTGTGCAGGTGGTGGTTCTTCTCGTCCATCTTCACGGTGAAGCCGTTGGGCGCCGCGAAGGTCTGGCCGGCCATGGCGGCGATCACCTTGTCGGTGTCGGTGCTCTTGGCTTTTTCCACCGCCTGCTTCCACATGTGGATGCCGATGTAGGTGGCCTCCATCGGGTCATTGGTCAGCGGTTTCGCCGACTGCCCGGGCAAATTCTTGGCCTTGGCGTAGTCGCTCCACTGCTTGATCCAGGCCGCGTTGGTGGGGTTCTTCAGGCTCATGAAGTAGTTCCACGCGGCCAGGTGGCCGACCAGCGGCTTGGTGTCGACACCGCGCAGCTCTTCTTCGCCCACGCTGAAGGCCACCACGGGCACGTCCTTGGCCTTCAGGCCGGCGTTGCCCAGTTCCTTGTAGAAGGGCACGTTGGAGTCGCCGTTGATGGTGGAGATCACCGCCGTCTTGCCCCCGGCCGAGAACTTCTTGATGTCGGCGACGATGGTCTGGTAGTCGCTGTGGCCGAAGGGGGTGTACTTCTCGTCGATGTCGCTGTCCTTCACGCCCTTAGCTTTGAGGAAGGCGCGCAGGATCTTGTTGGTGGTGCGCGGGTACACGTAGTCGGTGCCCAGCAGCACAAAGCGCTTGGCGCCGCCGCCGTCCTTGCTCATCAGGTATTCGACGGCGGGAATCGCCTGCTGATTGGGCGCGGCGCCGGTGTAGAACACGTTCTTCGACAGCTCCTCGCCCTCGTACTGCACGGGATAGAAGAGCAGGCCGTTCATCTCCTCGACCACCGGCAGCACCGACTTGCGCGACACGCTGGTCCAGCAGCCGAAGATCACCGCCACCTTGTCCTGGCCCAGCAGCTGCTTGGTCTTTTCGGCGAACAGCGGCCAGTTGGAGGCCGGATCGACCACCACCGGCTCCAGCTTCTTGCCCATCACGCCGCCCTTGGCGTTGATTTCCTCGATGGCCATCAGCGCCATGTCCTTGAGGGCGGTCTCGGAGATCGCCATGGTGCCCGAGAGGGAATGCAGGATGCCGACCTTGATGGTGTCGGCCGCGTGCACGTGGGTCATGGCCAGGCCCAGGCTCATGGCCGCGGTCAGTGTGCGAAGGGTGGCGCGTCGGTTCATGTTGCAACTCCAGATGTACGGGTTTCCCGGCCCCGGTCGGGCCGTGCCGGGGGTGATTGCAAGCCGCGTGCCAACCTGTCGCGCCGCGGCGCGTCGACCGCGCGAGCGCCGTGAGAACACGCCACGCGGGCGCGCCTGAAACAGGTGCTGGCGCCGGATTCGAGGTCTGGCGCCGGGTGTGGCACCATCGTGGCTCGCCGGCTGCCCCGCTGGCGGGCGTGGCGCACCTGGGCCGTGTTGCCGCGCACCGTCCACAGGCGCGCATGCACCGCGCTGGGTCGATGGGCCACGTTCGCGCACCAAGGTGGGGAATGACACCGCGGTTCAGGCGCGGTGCAGGCTGGCCCGCATCTTGCTGCAACTGGATCACCATGGAACTGACCCCACGCGAAAAAGACAAGCTGCTGCTGTTCACCGCCGCCTTGCTGGCCGAGCGGCGCAAGGCACGCGGGCTGAAGCTCAACTACCCCGAGGCGGTGGCGCTGATCTCGGCCTTTGTGATGGAGGGCGCGCGCGACGGGCGCAGCGTGGCCGAGCTGATGAGCGCGGGCCGCGAGGTGCTGACGCGCGACGAGGTGATGGACGGCGTGGCCGAAATGATTCCCGACATCCAGGTCGAGGCCACCTTTCCCGACGGCACCAAGCTGGTTTCGGTGCACCAGCCGATCGTCTGATTTTTTTGTTTTTCGGTGCCATGCCGGCGCCAATACACGGGAGTTTGCTATGAAAAAGAGATTCGCAAGATGGCCGATCCTGGCCGCCACCACGCTGCCCGTGCTGGCGTGGGCGCACGAAGGGCATGGCCTGGGGGGCGGGCACTGGCACGCCACCGACGCCTGGGGTTTCGTGGCGTTCGGCGTGGCCGCCGCCGTGGCCTTCTGGTACTTCCGGCGCAAGTAAGGGGTGCGCCATGACGCCTGGTGAACTGCTGATCGATGCCGGCGAGCACCCGCTCAACCCCGGCCGGCGCACCCTGACCCTGGTGGTCAGGAACACGGGTGATCGTCCCATCCAGGTCGGCTCGCACTACCACTTTGCCGAGACCAACGCGGCGCTGGACTTCGACCGCGCCGCCGCGCGCGGCATGCGGCTGAACATCGGCTCGGGCCTGGCGGTGCGCTTCGAGCCCGGCCAGCAGCGCACGGTGGAACTGGTGGACTACGCCGGCGACCGCGTGGTGCACGGTTTTCGCGGCCGGGTTGGCGGGGCGCTCTGAACCCGAATTCTTGAAGAAAACCACAGAATCCCGGCACCGGTACATCCTGAGTAGCTATTTAATTCATAGCTGAATCTGCCCAACACCCACGAGGAACACGCTCCATGGCCACGCTTTCCCGCCGCGCCTACGCCGAAATTTACGGCCCCACCGTGGGCGACCGCGTGCGCCTGGCCGACACCGAGCTGGTGGTCGAGGTCGAGCAGGACTTCACCTTGCGCGCCGGCGGCTACGGCGAGGAAGTGAAGTTCGGTGGCGGCAAGACCATCCGCGACGGCATGGCGCAAAGCCAGCGCACGCGCGAGCAGGGGGCCATGGACAGCGTCATCACCAACGCGCTCATCATCGACCACTGGGGCATCGTCAAGGCCGACCTGGGCTTGAAGGACGGGCGCATCGCCGCCATCGGCAAGGCCGGCAACCCCGACACGCAGCCCGGCGTGGACATCGTCATCGGCCCTGGCACCGAAATCATCGCCGGCGAGGGGCACATCCTGACGGCCGGCGGCGTGGATACGCACATCCACTTCATCTGCCCGCAACAAATCGAGGAGGCCCTGGCCAGCGGCATCACCACGATGATTGGCGGCGGCACCGGCCCGGCCACCGGCACCCTGGCCACCACCTGCACGCCCGGGCCCTGGCACATGGCGCGCATGCTGCAGGCGGCCGAGGCTTTTCCGATGAACCTGGGCTTTCTGGGCAAGGGCAACGCCAGCTTGCCCGGCGCGCTGCGCGAGCAGGTGCACGCCGGCGCCATTGGCCTGAAGCTGCACGAAGACTGGGGCACCACGCCGGCGGCCATCGACAACTGCCTGTCGGTGGCCGAGGAACTGGACGTGCAGGTCGCCATCCACACCGACACGCTGAACGAAAGCGGCTTTGTCGAGGACACCGTGGCCGCCTTCAAGGGCCGCACCATCCACACCTTTCACACCGAAGGCGCGGGCGGCGGCCATGCGCCCGACATCCTGAAGGTGGTGGGCGAGGCCAACGTGCTGCCCAGCTCCACCAACCCGACGCGGCCCTACACCGTCAACACGCTCGACGAGCACGTCGACATGCTGATGGTGTGCCACCACCTGGACGCCGCCATCGCCGAGGACCTGGCCTTTGCCGAAAGCCGCATCCGCAAGGAAACCATCGCCGCCGAGGACATCCTGCACGACCTGGGCGCCATCAGCATCTTCTCCAGCGACAGCCAGGCCATGGGCCGGGTCGGCGAGGTGGTGCTGCGCTGCTGGCAGACCGCGCACAAGATGAAGGTGCAGCGCGGCGCGCTGCCTGGCGACGGCGCGCGCAACGACAACTTCCGCGCCAAGCGCTACGTGGCCAAGTACACCATCAACCCAGCCATCACCCACGGCATCGCGCACGAGGTGGGCAGCGTCGAAGTCGGCAAATGGGCCGACCTGGTGCTGTACAAGCCGGCCTTCTTTGGCGTCAAGCCGGCCCTGATCTTGAAGGGCGGGCAGATCGCCATGGCCGCCATGGGCGACCCCAACGCCAGCATCCCCACGCCGCAGCCGGTGCACTACCGCCCCATGTTCGGCGCCTTTGGCGGCGCGCGCGCCGCCGCCAGCCTGACCTTTGTCTCGAGCCACGCGCTGGCCGCCGACCTGGGGCGCCAACTGGGCCTGACCAAACGCCTGGTCGCCGTGCGCGGCACGCGCCGCATCGGCAAGCGCGACATGGTGCACAACGCGCTCACGCCGCGCATGGAGATCGACGCCCAGACCTATGCGGTGCGCGCCGATGGCGAACTGCTGACCTGCGAGCCGGCCACCGTGCTGCCGATGGCGCAGCGCTATTTCCTGTTCTAGGGCCGGTGATGGCGCTGCACATCCGGCCCGACGACCTGCGCGACCCGTGCGTCGTGCTGTTCCTGGAAGAGCACCTGGCGGACATGCGCCGGGTGTCGCCACCGGAGTGTGTGCACGCGCTGGATCTGGCGGCCTTGAGGCGACCCGAGATCCGGTTTTGGTGTGGGTGGCTGGACGACGCGGGCGATGAAACCCTGGTCGCCACCGCCGCGCTGAAGCGGCTGGACGCCGGGCACGCCGAATTGAAATCCATGCGCACGGCCCCGGCGCTGCGCGGACAGGGCGTCGCGCGGCACCTGCTGGCGCACGTGTTGGCGCACGCCCGCGCGCAGGGTGTTCGGCGCCTGAGCCTGGAAACCGGCGTCCCGGCGTTTTTCGCGCCCGCGCACCGGCTGTACCTGGCCAGCGGATTCGTCGACTGTGGACCGTTCGGCGACTACCGACCCGATCCGTTCAGCCGCTTCATGAGTCTGGCGCTGTGAGGTCGCCGTGCGCGCCCTCAGAGGGCTTGCAGGTGCTGGCGCAGCCAGCCGGCGTAGGCCTCTTCGCTCATGTCGCCGGCGGCAAGTTGGAGCATGGTGAGGGTGACGCCGGCGTCGTCCGCGGTCAGGGCGATGCCATTGAGCGCCAGAAACAATTCCGCTGCCACGTAGGCGGTGCGCTTGTTGCCATCCACGAAAGGGTGATTGCGCGCAACGCCAAAGGCGTAGGCGGCAGCCAGTTGGGCCGCATCCGGCTCGCCATAAACCACCAGATGCTGCGGACGGGCGATGGCCGAGGCCAGCAGACCCGCATCACGCAGGCCCGTGCCGCCGCCGTGCTCGGCGATCTGCTCGTCGTGCACGGCCAGCAGGATGTCCTGCGTCACCCAGACCCAGGCTTGGTTGGCGGCGCGGGTCATTTGGCCAACTCGCGCAGCACGTTGCGGCGCTTGCGCATGATCTCGCGCGCCACCGCCATCTGCTGGGCAAAGGTGTCGTCGTACGCACGCAGGGTCACGCCATCGCTCAGCTCGGTGACAAACAGCGAATCGCCCTTGCCCACCTTCAGCTGCGCCAGCACCTCCTTGGGCAGGATCACGCCCAGCGAATTGCCGATCTGCGTCACCTTCAGCGCGGTGGTGGCGGGTGCGGCAGCGGGTTGGGGCTTGGCGTTCATGGCGGGTGCTCTGGTGGTATCGTTATAACAATTGTTATATTAACCTGTTGTCTCTCCAGCCGCAATCCATGCTCACCGCCAACAAACTCATGCCCCAAGGTCTCGGTCTGGCGCCGGTGCTGCTCAGGCGAGCCGCCACCGTGGAGCTGGACTGGGACGTGCGCCAGAAAAGCCGCTTTTCGATCACCGATTCGGGCGGCCGCGACATCGGTGTGTTTCTGCCGCGCGGCAGCGTGCTGCGCGGCGGCGATGTGCTGGTGGCCGAGGACGGTTCGCTGATCCGCGTGCTGGCCGCGCCGCAGCCGGTGCTGCGCATCACGCCCTGCGCTCAGCACGGCAGCGCCTTTGACCTGACGCGCGCCGCCTACCACCTGGGCAACCGGCATGTGCCGATCGAGCTCTCGCCCACCCACCTGCAGATCGAGCCCGACCACGTGCTGGCCGACATGCTGCGCGCGCAGCACCTGACGGTGACCGCGCTGCAAGCGCCCTTCGAGCCCGAGGGCGGCGCGTACGGCGCGGGGCACGGGCGGCAGGGCGGGCATGGGCACGAGCACGGCCATGCGCACACGCACGGCCACCCGCACGTCCCTTCCCACGACCACCCCCACGGTCACGCATGAACTCCCGCGCCGATCTGCCTTCCGCCAGCGCCGCCGGCGCGCCCGACCCCGCCGCCGGCCTGCTGCAGCTGATCTGGCTGGCCTCGCCGGCGTTGCCGGTGGGCGGCTTCTCGTATTCGGAGGGGCTGGAGGCCCTGGTCCACGCCGCGGGCGACGTCACCGAGCAGCAGGCGGCCGATTGGCTGGTCGAGCACCTGCACCTGACCCAGGCGCGCAGCGAACTGCCCGTGCTGGCCGCCGCCGTGGCGGCCTGGCGCGCGGGCGACGTGGCGCGCGCCGCCGCGCTCAACCGCTGGGTGCTGGCCACGCGCGAAACGCAAGAGCAGCGCCTGCAGACCGAGCAGATGGGCAAATCCTTCGCCGACTGGCTGCGCAACCTGCACGCCGGCCACCCCGATCGCGAGGCCGCCATCGAGCAGTTGGCCCGGCTGCCGCCCACCTACCCGGTGGCCTTCGCGCTGGCGCTGGCCTTTGCCGGCGCGCCGGCGCGCGATGGCCTGCTGGCCTTTGCCTTCGGCTGGGCCGAAAACATGGTCCAGGCCGCCATCAAGTCCGTGCCGCTGGGCCAGAATGCCGGCCAGCGCATCCTGGCGCGCCTGGCCACCGAGTTGCCTAAGGCCGTGGACCACGCCCTGGCGCTGGGCGATGCCGAGCGCCAGGCCTTCAGCCCGATGCTGGTCATCCGCCAGGCGCAGCACGAGGTGCAGTATTCGCGCCTGTTCCGCTCCTGATTTTCTTTTCCCCTTCAAGACAGCCATGACCACCGCACTGCACCACATCCCCGGCCGCACCAAACCGCTACCGCCCCTGCGCGTGGGCATCGGCGGCCCGGTCGGTTCGGGCAAGACCACCTTGCTGGAGATGCTGTGCAAGGCCATGCGCGCGCGCCACGACCTGATCGCCATCACCAACGACATCTACACCAAGGAAGACCAGCGCCTACTCACCGTCAGCGGCGCGCTGCCGGCCGAGCGCATCCTGGGCGTGGAAACCGGCGGTTGTCCGCACACCGCGATCCGCGAAGACGCCTCCATCAACCTCGAAGCCATCGACCGCATGCTGGCCGAGTTTCCCGACGCCGACGTGGTGTTCGTCGAAAGCGGTGGCGACAACCTGGCCGCCACCTTCAGCCCCGAGCTGAGTGACCTGACGATCTACGTCATCGACGTGGCGGCCGGCGAGAAGATCCCTCGCAAGGGCGGCCCCGGCATCACCAAGAGCGATTTGTTCGTCATCAACAAGACCGACCTGGCGCCCTACGTCGGGGCCGATCTGGGCGTGATGAAGAGCGACACCGAACGCATGCGCGGCACCAAGCCCTTCGTGATGACCAACCTGAAGACCTTGCAAGGGCTGGACGACGTGGTGCGCTTCATCGAGGACAAGGGCATGCTGGCAGCGGGCTGATCGCACAATAATGCTTGTCATGACGGAGACAAGCATCAAGGTTCATCGGCGCCGCCCGCGCGCCCAGCTCAAGGGCCGCCAGCCCAGCGCCGAAGCCCGCGCCGAAGTGCGTGAACTGATCGGCTCGCCACCCCAGGACGGCCATCGGCGTGACCTGCTGATCGAGTACCTGCACCGGCTGAACGACCACTTCAACGGCTTGTTCGAGCGCCACCTGGTCGCCCTGGCCGCCGAGATGCGCCTGGGCGTGGCCGAGGTCTACGAGGTGGCCAGCTTCTACCACCACTTCGAGGTGTTGCGCGACGATGCCACCGCCCCGCGCCTGACGGTGCGCGTGTGCCAGAGCCTGAGCTGCCAGCTGGCGGGCGCGGACGCGCTGATCGCCCAATTGCCCGCGCTGCTGGGCACCGAGGTGCGGGTGGTGCAGGCGCCCTGCATCGGCCGCTGCGAGCAGGCGCCCGCGGCGCTGGTGGGCCAGCACTCGGTCGGCCACGCCACGCCCGAACGTGTGATTGAGGCATCAAAAAGGCCGCTGATGCCAGTGGATCTGGCGCTTTCAGCTGCTGAATTTATAGCGTACGAGCGCTACGTACAAACCGGCGGCTACGCGCTGGCGCAGGCTGTGGCGCGCGGCGAGCGCGATGCGGACGGCGTGATCGCCGCGCTGGAGCACGCGGGCCTGCGCGGCCTGGGCGGCGCGGGCTTTCCGACCGGGCGCAAGTGGCGCATCGTGCGGGATTACGCCCGGCAGGACGCCGAGCGCCGGGCCGCCCCAAGCGAGGCGGCGGCCCCCTCGGGGGACAGCGCAGCACGCGCAGCGGCGCAGCGTGGGGGCGCTTTGCTTGCCGTCAACATTGACGAAGGCGAGCCCGGCACCTTCAAGGACCGCTATTACCTGGAGCGCGATCCGCACCGCTTTCTCGAAGGCATGCTCATCGCCGCCCAGGTGGTGGGCTGCGAGGGCGTCTACATCTACCTGCGCGACGAATACCCCGAGTGCCGCGCCATCCTGACGCAGGCCCTGGCCGATCTGCGCGCCGCACTGCCGGCCGGCATCACGCTGCCGCACATCGAGCTGCGCCGCGGCGCCGGCGCCTACATCTGCGGCGAAGAGTCGGCCATGATCGAGAGCATCGAAGGCCGGCGTGGCGAGCCCCGCCTGCGGCCGCCCTACATCGCCGAGAAAGGCCTGTTCGGTCGCCCGACGCTGGAGCACAACTTCGAGACCCTGTTCTGGGTGCGCGAGATTCTGGAGCGCGGGGCCGACTGGTTCGCCGCCCAGGGCCGCCACGGTCGCAAGGGCTTGCGCAGCTTCAGCGTCAGCGGGCGCGTGCGCGAGCCGGGCGTCAAGCTGGCGCCCGCAGGCATCACGCTGCGCGAGCTGGTCGACGAATACTGCGGCGGCATGGCCGACGGCCACCAGCTGTACGGCTACCTGCCCGGCGGCGCCAGTGGGGGCATCTTCCCGGCCAGCCTGGCCGACGTGCCGCTGGACTTTGACACCTTGCAGCCGCACGGCGGCTTCATCGGCAGCGCGGCCGTCATCGTGCTGGGCCACCGCGACAAGGCGCGCGATGCGGCGCTGTCGATGATGCGGTTCTTTGCCGATGAGAGCTGCGGCCAGTGCACGCCCTGCCGCGTGGGCACCGCCAAGGCCGCCGAGCTGATGGCCCAGCCGCAATGGGACAGCGCCACGCTGGAAGACCTGAACCAGGTCATGCAGGACGCCAGCATCTGCGGCCTGGGGCAGGCCGCGCCCAACCCGGTGCGCTGCGTGCAACGCTACTTTGCAGATGAGCTGGGCGCGCCCGCCGGGCAGGAGCCAGCATGAGCACCGATTTGCAGAAAAACACCGAAGATGTCGGCGTGGACATTCACTGTCATGCTATTGATTTTGAACTAAATGGACAGAAGCTGCAGGCGACAGAAGGCGAAACCATCTGGCAAGCCGCGCGCCGCCACGGCACCCACATCCCGCACCTGTGCCATACCGAGGGCCTGCGGCCTGACGGCAATTGCCGCGCCTGCGTGGTCGAGGTGGAGGGCGAACGCACCCTGGCCGCCAGTTGCTGCCGCGCCGTCACGCCGGGCATGAAAGTGCAGTCCACCAGCGAGCGCGCGCAAAAAAGCCAGCGCATGGTGCTGGAGCTGCTGCTGGCCGACCTGCCCGAACAAGGCTACAAGTGGCTGGATGATGAGCCGACCGAACCGCACGGCGAGCTGAGCCAGTGGGCCACCCGCACCGGCGTGCAGGTGCGCCCGGCGCTGGCCGCGCTGCGGCGCGCGCAGCCCGCGCCCGACCTGAGCCACCCCGCCATGGCCGTGCACCTGGACGCCTGCATCCAGTGCACGCGCTGCGTACGCGCCTGCCGCGAGGTGCAGGTCAACGACGTCATTGGCTATGCCGACCGCGGCAGCCACGCGCGGATCGTGTTCGACCTGGCCGACCCGATGGGCGACAGCAGCTGCGTGGCCTGCGGCGAATGCGTGCAGGCCTGCCCCACTGGCGCGCTGATGCCCAAAACCCACATCGGCCCGCAGCAGGTGGACGCACAGGTCGATTCGGTCTGCCCGTTCTGCGGCGTGGGCTGCCAGATCACCTACAACGTCAAGGGCGGCGAGATCGTCAGCGTCAGCGGGCGCGGCGGGCCGGCCAACGAGGGGCGCCTGTGCGTCAAGGGCCGCTTTGGCTTTGACTACGTGGCCAGCCCCGACCGCATCACGCGCCCACTGATCCGCCGCGAAGGCGTGGCCAAGGATGTGGCGCACTGCGAAAACCACCCCGACTGGCGCGAGGTGTTCCGCGAAGCCACCTGGGACGAGGCGCTGGACGCCGCCGCCCGCAGCCTGCGCGACTTGAAGCAAGCGCACGGCCCGCGCGCCCTGGCTGGTTTTGGCAGCGCCAAGGGCAGCAACGAAGAGGCCTATTTGTTCCAGAAACTGGTGCGCACCGGCTTTGGCAGCAACAACGTCGACCACTGCACGCGCCTGTGTCATGCGTCAAGCGTGGCCGCGCTGCTGGAGGGCGTGGGCTCGGGCGCCGTCAGCAACCCGGTGCGCGACGTGGAGGTGGCGGAGTTCATTCTCATCATCGGCTCCAACCCCACGTCCAACCACCCCGTGGCCGCCACCTGGATGAAGAACGCCGCCCAGCGCGGCGCCAAGATCGTGCTGGCCGACCCGCGCGTCACCGACATCGCCCGCCACGCCTGGCGCGTGCTGCCCTTCAAGCCCGATGCCGACGTGGCGCTGCTCAACGCCATGCTGCACGTCATCGTGACCGAGGGGCTGGTGGACCAGGACTTCATCGAGAAGCGCGCCAACCACTACGCCGCCCTGGCCGCCAACGTGCAGGGCTACAGCCCCGAGGCCATGGCGCCCATCTGCGGCATCGACGCGGACCGCATCCGCGAGGTGGCGCGCGCCTACGCTACCGCCAAGTCCAGCATCATCTTGTGGGGTATGGGCGTGAGCCAGCATGTGCACGGTACCGACAACGTGCGCTGCCTGATCGCCCTGGCCACCTGCACCGGCCAGATCGGCCGCCCCGGCACTGGCCTGCACCCCTTGCGCGGCCAGAACAACGTGCAAGGCGCCAGCGATGCGGGCCTGATCCCCATGATGTACCCCAACTACCAGCGTGTGGACGAGCCCGGCGCGCACGACTGGTTCGAGCAGTTCTGGGGCCAGCCGCTGGACCCTGAGCCCGGCTACACCGTGGTCGAGTTGATGAACAAGGCCCTGGCGCCCGAGACCGACCCGCACAAGCTGCGCGCGCTCTACATCATGGGCGAGAACCCGGCCATGAGCGACCCGGACTTGAACCACACCCGCCACGCGCTGGCCAGCCTGCAGCACATGGTGGTGCAGGACATCTTCCTGACCGAGACCGCCTGGCTGGCCGACGTGGTGCTGCCCGCCAGCGCCTGGCCCGAGAAGACCGGCACCGTCAGCAACACCGACCGCATGGTGCAACTGGGCCTGAAGGCGCTGGACACCCCGGGCGACGCGCGCGCCGACCTGTGGATCATCCAGCAGATCGCCGAGCGCATGGGACTGGACTGGAGCTATGAAAAAGATAGCTATACAGCAAATTCCCACGCCGACATCCGGCCCATATCACCCGATTACCATGGCGTGGAGGCGGTTTACGAGGAAATGCGCCAGGCGATGCATGGCGCCATTGCCGGCATCACCTGGGAGCGTCTGGCGCGCGAGAGCAGCGTGACCTACCCCTGCCTCAGCGCCGACGACCCGGGCCAACCCATCGTCTTCACCGACGACGTGCCCACGGCCGACGGCCGCATCCGCCTGGTGCCGGCCGACATCATCCCGGCCGACGAGCGGCCCGATGCCGATTACCCGATGGTCCTCATCACCGGCCGCCAGCTGGAGCACTGGCACACCGGCGCCATGACCCGCCGCGCCAGCGTGCTCGACGCGCTGGAGCCCGCCCCCACCGTCAGCATGAACGGCGCCGACCTGAAACGCCTGGGCTTGCAGCCGGGCGACACCGCCCTGGTCGAATCGCGCCGCGGCCAGGTGCGTCTGGCGGTGCGCCAGGACGACGGCACGCCCGTGGGCGGCGTCTTCATCCCCTTCGCCTACCGCGAAGCGGCGGCCAACCTGCTGACCAACGCCGCGCTGGATCCGTTTGGCAAGATCCCGGAATTCAAGTACTGCGCGGTGCGGGTGCGTGTTGCCTGAAGCAGACGGAGTATCTAAAATACGTACCTACGTACTTTTAATCCGAAGGTGATCCATGCGCACCGCCACCAGCAAGGAATTCAACCAACAAGCCAGCGCCCTGCGGCACTGCGCCACCACGGAGCCGGTCCTCATCACCGAGCGCGGGCGACCGGCCCATGTGTTGATGAGCTATGCCGCCTACCAGGCCATGCAGGGCCCGCCGCAGGCGGTGGCCGATTTGCTGGCCATGCCGGTGGCCGATGAACTGGATGCGGTGTTGCAGCCGTCGCGCGATCTGGCACGTTCCGCGGATCTGTCGTGAGCTTCTTGCTCGATACCAACGTCCTGTCGGAGATGCGCAAAATCCGGCTCGGGCGGGCTGACCCGAACGTGGCGGCCTGGGCCGAACAGGTCCAAGCCAGTGATTTGTATGTGTCGGTGATCAGCTTGCAGGAGATCGAACAGGGCCTCTTGCTGCTGCAACGCCGCGACGCTGCGCAGGCCGCTCCACTGCGCCAGTGGTTTGACGGGCAGGTGCTGCCGGTGCTGGCGCCGCGCACGCTGCCGGTGACGACCGAAATCGCCCTGTGCTGCGCGCGCCTGAACGTGCCCGACCCCAAGCCCTATCGCGATGGCCTGATCGCGGCCACCGCCTGGGTGCACGGGCTGACGGTGGCGACGCGCAACCACGCGGACTTCGCGGCCACCGGCGTGGCGCTGCTCAACCCCTGGCATTGGACGGGCAGCCAGAGCGCCTGATGATGAATGCCGACTGGTCCGCGTGGGTCCTGGCGCAGGGGTAAAGCAAGCCGTCGCGGCTACAGCCATCGGCCTAGGATCTATAAAAACAGAAGTGAATAGAGGCCAGGTCAGCCCGTGGTGATGTGGCTTATTGCCGCGCAGCCAGCACATCCCCCGGCACGAACACCGTCCCCTCCATCAACCGCCGTGCGCTGCGGCTCATGCGGGCGCGGGTCACGCTCCAGTCGCCGCCTTGCTCGACCGCCTCGGCGCCCACGGTGAGCGTGCCGGAGGGGTGGCCAAAGCGCACCTGGGCCTGCGGGCCGTGTTTCAGCACGCGGCTGACCAGGGTGCCGGGAATCGCGCTGGCCACGGCGATGGCGACGGCGCCGGTGCCGGTCATGGCGTGGTGCAGCTTGCCCATGGACAGGATGCGCACCACCAGATCCACATCTCCGGCGCTCACGGCCTTGCCGCTGGAGGCCTGGTAGGCCGCCGGTGGCGCCACAAAGGCGATCTTGGGGGTGTGGGGGCGTTTTTCGGTGGCTTCCTGCGCGCTGGCGGCCAGGCCCATGGCCACGGTGGCGGTGGCGCGCAGCGTCTCGAAGCGGCGCAGCAGCTCGGGCTTGCCGTTCACGTCGGCCTGCATCTCGGTGCCGGTCAGGCCCAAGGCGGCAGCGTCGATGAAGATGGTGGGGTTGCCGGCGTTGATCAGCGTGACCTCGACCTGGCCTTCGCCCGGCACCTCCAGGGTCTCGATGCGCTGGCCGGTGGGGAACATGGCGCCGCCTTCGCCGTCCTCGTCGGCGCCGGGGTCCAGAAACTCCAGCGCGATCTCGGCCGCCGGAAAGGCCACCCCGTCCAGCTCGAAATCGCCCATCTCGACCACGGCACCGCCCTGCATGGGCACGTGGGCGATGATCTTCTTGCCGATGTTGGCCTGCCAGATGCGCACCACGGCCATGCCGTCGCTCGGCGCCTCAAGCAGCCCGCGGGCGATGGCGAACGGGCCGACGGCGGTGGTCAGGTTGCCGCAGTTGCCGCTCCAGTCCACCACCGCGTCTTCGATGGCGACGGCGCCAAACAGGTAGTCCACGTCGCAGTCCGCCCGGTTGCTGGGGCCGACGATGACGACTTTGCTGGTGCTGGAGGTGGCGCCGCCCATGCCGTCGGTGTGCTTGGCGTAGGGGTCGGGGCTGCCGACCACGCGCAGCATCAGCCGGTCGCGCGCTGCGCCGGGCGCCTGGGCGGCGGCGGGCAGGTCGGCCTGGGCGAAGAAAACACCTTTGCTGGTGCCGCCACGCATGTAGGTGGCGCGGATGGGGGTCTGGGGGCGCATGGGCGGTCCTTGGGTCGCGGTTCAGGTCAATCAGGTGGGGTCAGGCGGCGCGCAGAAACTCATCGCGCATGCGCGGCAGCAGCCCGCCGGCGGCGAACACTTCGCGTTCTTCCTCGGTGTCCAGGCGGCACACCACCTGGGTCTCGTCCACCTGGCCATTCTGCCGGCGCACGCGCAGCGTCAGGGGCGCGCCGGGCGCCGGCACGCCTTGCCAGTCGGCGATGTCGAAGGTTTCGGTGCCGTCCAGCGCCAGGGTCTTGCGCGTGGTGCCGGGGCCGAATTCCAGCGGCAGCACGCCCATGCCGACCAGGTTGCTGCGGTGGATGCGCTCGAAGTTCTCGCACAGCACGGCGCGCACGCCGACCAGGCGCACGCCCTTGGCGGCCCAGTCGCGTGACGAGCCCGAGCCGTAGTTGCGGCCGGCGACGATGATCAGCGCTTGCTGACGCGCCATATAGGTCTCGGCGGCTTCGTACAGGCGCATCACCTTGCCATCCGGCTCGACGCGGGCCAGCGAGCCTTCCTGGCCGGCCATCTCGTTCTTCAGGCGGTGGTTGGCAAAGGTGGCGCGCACGGCCACCACATGGTCGCCCCGGCGCGTGCCGTAGGAGTTGAAGTCCTGCGGCGCGACACCGCGCGCCATCAGGAACTCGCCTGCCGCGCTCTCGGGCAGGATGGCGCCGGAGGGCGACAGGTGGTCGGTGGTGATGTTGTCGCCCAGCAGCGCCAGCGGCCGCAGGCCCTGGAAGTCGCCCAGCGCCGTGAAGCGTTCCTGCCAGTAGGGCGGGCGGCGGATGTAGGTGCTGTCCTCGCGCCAGGCAAAGCGCACCGGCACCGGCGTGCCAGCCGCCCGCGCTTCGTCGGTGCGCGCGAAGATGGGGTCGTAGACGCGGGTGAACTGCTCGGCCTTCACGCTGTCCTGCAGCAGCTGGTCGATTTCGGCGTCGGTGGGCCACAGCTCGGCCAGGCGCACCGGCTGGCCCTGGGCGTCGGTGGCCAGGGGGTCATGGGCCACGTCGACCCGGATCGAGCCGGCGATGGCGTAGGCCACCACCAGCGCGGGCGAAGCCAGGTAGGCCTCCTTGACCCGCGGGTGAATGCGGCCGTCGAAGTTGCGGTTGCCGGACAGCACGGCGGTGGTCAGCAGCTGGCGTTGCAGGATCTCCTGCTCGATGTCGGGCGGCAGCGGGCCCGACATGCCGTTGCACGAGGTGCAGCCGAAACCGATGATGCCAAAACCCAGCGCCGCCAGCGGCTCCAGCAGGTCGGCCGCGCGCAGGTACTGCTCGACCGCGCGCGAGCCGGGCGCCAGCGAAGTCTTGACCCAGGGCTTGCGCACCAGTCCGCGCGCCACCGCCTTGCGCGCCAGCAGGCCGGCGGCGATCAGGCTGCGCGGGTTGGAGGTGTTGGTGCAGCTGGTGATGGCCGCGATCACCACCGCGCCATCCGGCATCGGACCTTCGGTGGGCACCTGGGGTTGCTCGTGGGCGATGCCCTGGGCCTTCAGGCTGGCCAGGGGCCGGCGCTGGTGGGGGTCGCTCGGGCCAGCCAGCGACAGCTCGACGCCGGACAGGTCGAAGCTCAGCTCACGGTCGAATTCGGCCTGACCGAACTGGTCGGCCCACAGGCCCTGGGCCTTGGCGTAGGCGGCGACCAGCTCGATCTGCTCGCTGGCGCGACCGGTCAGGCGCAGGTAGTCCAGTGTGCGCTCGTCGATGGCGAACATGGCCGCGGTGGCGCCGAATTCGGGTGCCATGTTGGCGATGGTGGCGCGGTCGGCCAGCGGCAGCTCGGCGGCGCCGGGCCCGTGGAATTCGAGGAGGGTGCCGACCACGCCCTGCCCGCGCAGGAACTCGGTCAAGCTCAGCACCACGTCGGTGGCCAGCACGCCGGGCTGTACGCGCCCCTGCAGCGTGACGCGCACGATGGGCGGCAGCCGCATCCAGCTGGCGCGGCCCAGCATGGCGGATTCGGCTTCCAGGCCGCCCACGCCCCAGCCCAGCACGCCCAGGGCGTCGATCATGGTGGTGTGGCTGTCGGTGCCAAACAAGGTGTCGGGAAAGGCGACGCCGCCGCGCACCTGCACCACGGGCGACATGCGTTCGATGTTGATCTGGTGCAGGATGCCGGAGCCGGGCATCAGCACGTCCAGGTTCGAAAACGCCTGCTTGCACCAGGCCAGGAACTCAAAGCGCTCGGCGTTCTTGCGCTGCTCCATGGCCATGTTGCGCACCATGGCGTCGGGCTCGCTGCCGGCCACCTCGACGTTGAGCGAGTGGTCCACCACCAGCTGCGTCGGCACCACCGGGTTGACGCGCGACGGATCGCCCCCGGCCTCGGCCACCGCATCGCGCATGCCCGCCAGATCGACCAGGGCGGGCGTGCCCAGCAGATCCTGCAGCACCACGCGGGCCGGCAGAAACGGAAAGTCCACGTCGTGCCGCCGCGTGGCGACGGCGTTCAGCATGGCGGCAAAACCCGGCTGCGCCGAGCTGTTGCGCAGCAGGTTCTCGGCGAACACGCGGGCGCTGTAGGGCATGCGCTCGAAGGCGCCGGGCACGCTGGCGTTCACCGCGCTGCGCACATCGTGGTAGCGAAGCGGGCTGCCGGGCAGCGGGATGGGATCAAACGAGGAAGGCGTGGACATGGGTTCTCCGGGTGCGGGGGAAAGTGCGGCTTGCGTTCAGGATTGAATGTATTATATGATCATAAAAAACAAAAAACCAGCCATTCAAATCCAGCCGAAATCCCGCGGCATTTAAAACAGGAGTGCCTTCATGAACTTTCACCGTCGTCAGTTATTGCGTGTTTCCGCCGCCGGTCTGGCCGGCTCGGTTCTCGCGCCCCGCGTGTTTGCGCAAGGGCGCTTTCCCGAGCGGCCCGTCACCCTGGTGGTGCCGCAACCGCCGGGTGGCGACGCCGACGTGGTGTGTCGGCTGCTGCAAACCAAGATGCAGGAGGTGCTGGGCCATCCGGTGATCATCGACAACCGCGCCGGCGCCGCCGGCAACATTGGCGCGGCCTACGGCCTGAAGGCGCCGGCCGATGGCTACACCGTCACCTTCGTCAACCAGGGCATCCTGGCCTTCAACCCGGTGCTGTACAGCGCCACCGGTTTTTCCTTGGCCAACTTGCTGCCCGTGGTCTGGCTGACCTCCACCGACCTGGTGTTGTGCGCCAAGCCCGGCGTGGCCACCAGCCTGTCGGAACTGCTGGCCATGGCGCGCAAGCAGCCCGGCAAGTTCACCTACGGCAGTGCCGGCAACGGCAGCGCCAACCACATCGCCACCAAGATGCTGGAGGTGATGGCCAAGGTCGAGCTGACGCACGTGCCCTACAAGGGCGGGTCACCGGCCATCGTCGACACCCTGGGCGGTGTGCTGGACACCGTGATGGCCTTTCCCCTGGGGGCGCTGCCGCACATCAAGTCCGGCAAGCTGGTGCCGCTGGCCACCACCGGGGCCAAGCGCTCGCAGGCATTGCCGCAGGTGCCGACGGTGGCCGAAAGCGGCGTGCCGGGCTACGACTTCTCGTCCTGGTTCGGCCTGGCCGTGCCCAAGGGCACGCCGCGCGAGATCGTCGAGCGACTGAACGCCGCCGCCAACACCGCCCTGCGCGAGCCGGCCACCATCGAGCGCCTGCGCGCCGGCCTGACCGAGCCGGTGGGTGGCACACCCGCCGCGTTTGCCGAGCTCATCACCCGCGAGACCGCGCGCTGGGCGCCGCTCATCAAACAGTACGGCATAAGACTGGACTGATACGCTTTCTTTCACCATCTGAGGAGACTCCCTTGACGCATTCCCGACTGTCCCGCCGCGCGCTGATGGCGCTGTCCGCGGTGGCGCTGGCCTTGCCGGCGCACACCCTGGCCCAGTCCTGGCCGACCAAACCGATCAAGATCATTGCCCCCTTTCCGCCCGGTGGCTTCACCGACGTGGTGACGCGCCGCGTGGGCGCCAAGCTGGCGAGCGAACTGGGCCAGTCGGTGGTGGTCGAAAACAAGCCCGGTGCCGGCACCAACATCGGCACCGAGAACGTGGTGCAAAGCGAGCCGGACGGCTACACCCTGCTCATGGGCACGTCGAGCCTGGCGATCAACCGCACGCTCTACCAGAAGCTGCGCTTCGACGCCGAGAAGGACCTGACCCCGATTGGCACCTACGCCACCACCGGCTACACCCTGATCGCCAACAACGACCTGCCGGCCAACAACGTGGCCGAACTGGTGGCGCTGGCCAAGCAAAAGCCCGACACGCTGACCTTCGGCTCGTCGGGCAACGGCGCCGTCAACCACCTGGCGGGGGCGCTGTTCACCTCCATGGCCGGCATCAAGATGCGGCACATCCCCTACCGCGGCAGCCAGGCCGCCATCACCGACCTGATCGGCGGGCAGATCCAGCTGTTCTGGGCCTCCAACCTGGAAGCCATGCCGCAGGTGAAGGGTGGGCGCGTGAAGGCGCTGGGCGTCACCACCAAGGGGCCGGTGCCGGCCTTGCCCGGCGTGCCGCCGATCGGTCAGACCGTCAAAGGCTACGAAGCCATCTACTGGATGGGCCTGTACGCCCCGGCCAAGACGCCGCCCGCGGTGCTTGAGCGCCTGAACGCCGCGCTTCAGGCGGCGGCCAAGGACCCGGAACTGCGCGAGGCCCTGACCGCCACCGGTGCCGAGACCGCCTTCGAGTCTCCGGCCGAGGCTCGGGCGCGCCTGCTGCGCGACGCCGACGCCTGGGGCAAGGTGGTGCGCGACACCGGCGCCCGGGTGGACTGAAAGGCGCCCATGGCACGTCCCTGTGTGGTGATGCTGGGGGGGCACCTGTGCACCCCGGTGCTGTGGCAGGCGCAGTGCGAGGCGCTGGCTGATACTGCCGACTGCCTGCCGCTGGCCTTGGGTGGCGGCCCGACCATGGCCGACCAGGCCGAAGCCGTGCTGGGCCAGGCGCCGCCGCGCTTTGCGCTGGTCGGCCTGTCCATGGGCGGGCATGTCGCCATGGAAATCATGCGGCGCGCGCCCGAGCGGGTCGAGCGCCTGGCGCTGCTCGATACGCGCGCCGACATCGATTCGCCCGAGCGCCTGCGCGTGCGCGAGCGGGACGCCGAGCTGGTCGAATCCCAGGGCTTCGAAGCGCTGGCGGTGGGCCTGCCGGAGCGCTGGATGCATCCGCTGAGCGCCGCGCGCCCGGCGCTGCGCGCGCTGGTGCTGGCCATGGTCCGCTCGGTCAGCGCGGCCGACCGTCAGGCTCAGGTGCGCGCCCTGCTGTCGCGCATCGATTCACGGCCGTCGTTGCCGGCCATCCGCTGCCCGACCCTGGTGATGTGCGGCCGGCAGGATCTGCCCAACCCGCTGTGGATGCACGAAGAGATGGCGACGCTGATTCCCGGCGCCGTGCTGCGCGTGATCGAGGATTGCGGGCACCTGTCGCCCATCGAGCAGCCGCAGGCGGTGAGCAGCGCCCTGCGCGAGTGGCTCAGCTGGTAAGGGCCCTGGCGCGTGCGCCCAAGCCGGGCGCCCCTAGACTACGCGGATGCGAGAGACATCCACCGAAGCGAGCCCGCTGCAGCAGCGGGTGGCGCGCGAAATCGTGGCCCTGGTGCGGCGCGCCGGGCTGACCGCGGGCGAGCACCTGCGCGAAAGCCATCTGGCCGAGCAGATCGGCACCTCGCGCTCGCCCGTGCAGGCCGCCTTGCGTCTGCTGGCCAGTGAAGGGGTGCTGCAGCGCGATGCCAACCGCGGCTATTTCCTGACCAAGGACGCTGCCGACTGGTCCGACGTGGCGGTGCGCTTCTCCGCCCAGCCGGATGACCCGCTGTACCTAGAAATCGCCGCCGCGCGCCAGTCGCGCGAGCTGCCCGACGAAGTCAGCGAGGCCGAACTGATGCGGCGCTTTCAGGTCGCGCGCAGCACCTTGCGCAAGGTGCTGGCGCGGATCGGCCGCGAAGGCTGGATCGAGCAGCGCGTGGGGCACGGCTGGTGCTTTCTGCCCATGATCGACTCGACTGGCGCCTACGAGGAAAGCTACCTGTTTCGCCAGTCCATCGAGCCGGCCGGGCTGCTGGGCCCCTCGTTCCGGGTCAACCCCGCCGAACTGGCGGCGCTCAAGCGCGAGCAAGAGCGCATCGCCACCGACGGCTACCTGAGCATGACACCGATCGAGCTGTTCGAGGCCAACAGCCGTTTCCACGAAACCCTGGCCGAGTGGTCGGGCAACCGCTTCATCCTGCAGTCGGTGCGCCAGGTCAACCGGCTGCGCCGGCTGATCGAGTACCGCCAGGCCTCGCGCCGCGCGCCACGTCAGACCCAGGCCGCCGAGCACCTGGAGATTCTGCGCGCCATCGAGCGCCAGGACCCGGGGCAGGCCGCCAGCCTGATGCGCGCCCACCTCGACGGTGCCCGGCGCGGCAAATCGCAAGACCAGGCGCTGTTCGGCTGAGCCCGGTGCGGCGTTTCGACAGGCCTGTCCTGAACCCGCCGAAGGGCTCAACGCGAACGGTTAGGTATTTTTGAACGCCTTTGGGCATCACATCCCCAGCTGCCGATGTACCTCGGTGGCCAGCGCCAATAGGGGCTCGCGCGCCAACTGGCCCACCAGGGCGTAGCCGAAACCCCGATCGACCCAGTAGAAGGCCGCGCCGCCGCGCTCTTCGGCAAAGCGGAAAGCGGTGTCGGCCGAATCGGGCGCCGCGCTGGGGGCATTTACCCCGCCGAGGTAGAGGGTGACGCGCGCGCCACCCGCGTTCTCGTACATGAACTGCGCGCGCCCCAGGCGCCTACCCCGCAGCCCGGTGCGCGCTCATGCCGCGGCGGCGCCGGGCCAGTGGGCCTCAGGGGCGCGCCAGGCGCCAGGCGTTGTTCACGCCGTCGCCGGTGCGGTCGCCGGGCTTGGCGTCCTTGACCCAGTAGTACAGCGGCTTGCCCTGGTAGGCCCATTGCGCCTTGCCGTCGTCGCGCGTGATCACGCTGTAGCCCGCGGGCGCGCTGGCATCGGCGGCCGCGGCCAGCGGCGGCCAGTTGGTGGCGCAGGGGCCGTTGCAGACCGATTTGCCGCTGCCGGCGGCGTCGCGGTCAAAGGTGTACAGCGTCATGCCGTTCGGGCCGGTGAGCACCCCGTCGGCAGCGCGGGCGGGCGCGGGGGATGCACCCATCTGGGCACAGGCACCCAGCAGGGCGGTGAGGGCGAGCGCGGACATCAGGCGTGGCATGGAAAGCATCCTCCAGGGATTGAACATGTGGTGATTCACACCTGCATGAACAGTGGCGGGCACCGGTTTATTTCCTGCCGCCACAAAAAAAGTGCCCGCTACCATGCCGCCATGGAGCTGACCCGCCGCCATACCCAGCGCCTGCGCCAGATGTACCGCTCGGCGGGCTGGCCCTGCCAGGATGTGCTGGAGGCCGATCTGCTGGCCGCCGGCCTGCTGCAGCGCGTGGTCGGCGACGACGGGCGCGAGAGCCTGCGCGTCACCGACGCCGGCATCGCCGCCATCAGTGCCGGCGCCGCGCGCAACCGGCAGGCGCTGTCGGCGCACGAGGCGCTGGTGCGGGCCGTGGCCGAAGCCCTGGCGCGGCAGGGGCGCCTGGTCTGGCGCGGGCTGGCGCTGCGCGCGGCGCTGGCGGCGGATTCGCCATCAAATCAGGCGCTAACGATAGAGCCATCGGCCTCATCAGCTACAACAACACAAGCAGATCAAACCGACTGGTGCGCGGACGAAGGCGCGCCGCCACCGCCCGCCGGCACGCGCTGGCAGCTGGCCTGCCCGGACGTGTTCTCGGTGCGCCACACCAGCGTTGAGGCCTACCTGCAGCCCGAGGTGCACGAGATCAAGGTCAGCCGCGCCGACCTGCTGGCCGACCTGAAGCGCCCGCACAAACGTGCCGCCTACTTGGAACTGGCCGGCGCCTGCTGGTACGTGCTCGGCCCAGATGCCCGCAGCCGCCCGATTGGCGACGTCAGCGAGGTGCCGCCCGAATGTGGCGTGCTGCTGTGGGACGGCCAGCGCTTGCAGCTGGCCCGGCCGGCGCCGAAGCGCGCTGTGGATCGGCTGCCGTTCGCGGTCTGGATGGCCCTGGCGCGCGCCACGCCCAGCGTGCCGCCAGAGTCGCCGCAGGGTTCGCTGTGAGCGGCGCCTCAAGACGGACCGGCTGCTTCGCAGTGGCCGGGCTCGGCGGCTTCTGGCTTGGCCTGTTCCGCGGCCGTTGGAGGTGCGCTGGGGCCGGGTGTGGTCTGTTTGAGCACGTTTATGGCTGGATGTCGGCGTGGATTAATCGCGGGCAGCTATCAAAACAGTAGTGCTAAAAACATGCCGTGCGCATGCATTCGTCACTTGCCGCCCGCGCAGCGGTACTTGGCTCAGAAATGATCCTGACCCCCATTCAGCTCACCCAGGCCGCCTGACCGACGAGATGACCATCAAATCCGCCCAGATGGGTGTGCCGGTCGTCGTCTCGCGCAGCGGCATCACGCAGATGGGGTAGCAAGTGGCGCGGCAGTTGGCCTGTGCGCCATCGGGCGGGTGCTGAATCGGCGGTTTCTTTGCTGCAGCGGGATGGAGAGAGTGGTGTGGCACCCGGGGTTGGCCGGGGCGGGTGCCTGATGCCGAGTGGGCTTGACGCCTGAACATCCGTTCAGGCGGGCCTGTGGAAGCTGAGCACGCTGTGGATCACAGTAAATGTGAAGTTTGAATTTGACCGGGGGACAGTGATCGACTGCCTCACCATGGGCGTCCGGACGGGGCTGATTGCCGTCGTAGGCATTGGTCATGCAGCGGCGGCTCTCGACCCGTTGCCTTACTTCCCGGCACCGATTCGTCCGCTATAAAGCAGTCGGTCGAGATTCCGTCCGACACTGTGCGTCTCGTGGGGATCGTGAGCCGATTTCTTTGTGGCGTACCCGTACTGCGGGAATCTTCGGCGGACCTAATTTGTTGAAATCAACAGCACTGAAATGACGCATTAGTCGGGCGCTAGAGGGGCTAGATATACCTAATATGAAACTTGCCGACTCCTTGAAAACTCTCGCTGACGCAATTGAGCGCACCCATCACAAAGGCTTCTTCGAGTCCGAGGTGCCGCGTTCCGAAAGGACCATTCCAAACTTTGTCACGGCTTCGAATGGCATGCAGGTCAACTTCGAAGGCGAAAGCTGTAGGATGGCAAATGAGTTCACGAAAACTCTTGTGGAGAGCGTTCCCGATGCGTGGTCAAAGGTTAAATTCGATGCGCTCCTCCTGGTTTTTCGAGAAACCGTCGCTGACTTTTACGTCGCCGGGACCTTCGATGCGAATGAGGGTGATTGGCCGAAATCTGTCCGTCAAGTCAAGGCCGATATAAAACGCCGAATTGACGAGCGTATGCAGGTGGTCACGCACCACCTCCCGGCTTGGACCTGCAGGTTCGAACAATTCGGCGATTTTCAGCTGGGACCGGTGATCATTAGGAGCCGAGAGAATTGGGTTCGATCGGTTGACTTTTCTGATGGTGCGAAGGAGCACGAGGGTGGCGCCGCAGTCAACGTAAATTGGCGCGAGTCGCTGATCGAGGCGCTTGGAGGGCCTCGCGCGGAAGCAAAGCCTGTCGGACTGGGCAATCTGCTGTATGACGCTCTTGTGAAATGCCCTGCGGTGGTGAGTGTCACAGTCTCAGGCTATCACGCGTCGCTTTCCAAAAGGGTCGGCGAACTCATCTGCAAGACTGCACTCGACAGCTTGTCGTTGGCGCTGGGCGACGAGACGTTCTTCCTTCAGCAGGCGCTTAGCACGGAGCGCTTGCCGCCGATCGGCTCCGACATGATCGTTGAGACAAATGGATATCTCCATCTTCCCGGCTCATCGATCAGCAAGCGACTCCCATTAGTCGAAGGCAAGCGCATCGCAGCCCGCCTTAAGGAATGCGAGGCACTACTGGCGTCATGTGGGGAAATTCTCTGGGCCCATCTGGAGCCAGATGCCCGCCGGCATCCAGGTCTGTCGAAGCGGTGGGCGACCGCACTCGCATGGTTCGCAGAAGGCGCAAGAGAGTCCACGGATGCCATCGCGCTGGCAAAACTGGGCACCTGCCTGGACATTCTCTCGAGTGGCGGCACGGACTACGGAATATGCGAGATGCTCGTCAATCTCACAGGTGCAGCGAGAGACGACATGGTCCTGCAAGGCCGTAGGCCACGCACGCTGAGCCAACTGGTTGCCGATGTGTACAACCATGGCCGCTCGGAAATACTGCACGGCAATCGCTACGACCGCCTGGAAGATTTGGAGGACGAACGAAGGCGCGCATTCGACCTCGCCCGAATCGCTCTATCAGTCTCGGCGGTTCGCCTGCATTCGTACACGGGAGCAGACGAAGACAAGGCGTTTGTCACAATGTCCGGTTCGAAACCCGACGGCCCGGAACCAAGCCCCAACAGTTGAATCGCGGGTACTCCATCGGGCAACACAACTGACCTGCCGATGAGAAGCGAAGCAAAAAAAGGTCCCGGCACGAGACAGGGGCTGAATCTTCACGAGAGCGGACGTTGCAGCATCGACGCGTGAACGGCAGCACCCACTGCAAACCGGTCTAAACGCAACGCCATTAGTCAATTCGCCCCAAATCTGTGATGCGCCGCGGACGTTTCGGCGGGCGGTCTCAACTCTGAAGTGCAACACCCTCACCGAGGGTAAGTTGCCGAGATGGAATCACGATACACGCACTTGCAGCCAGAAGAGCGCATCACGCTGGCATCGCTGCAC
>Ga0209572_1000457_pt1 | contig 60204 bp, 50 predicted proteins | sample EBPBio232012_DNA_FD_185867 | JGI IMG/M metagenome (GOLD analysis project Ga0209572, IMG submission 185867) | Wastewater treatment Type I Accumulibacter community from EBPR Bioreactor in Madison, WI, USA - Reactor 1_1/23/2012_ DNA (SPAdes)... | ecosystem: Engineered > Bioreactor > EBPR >...
TTTTATTTGCTATTGTTGTTAATAACTCTGAAATTTGTTCTTGTGTAAAGTCCATATCTTTTTGTTTTTTTTATTCAATTACAAAAATCTTATTTTTTGGGCTTTACACACTTTTTTAAACAGTATCTATTTCAGTGATGAAACTTGGACTACATACATGATGATTCTTAGACTACATTCAAGTCAGCCTGAATAACCAATCCTTACTTCCCAAAACAGAATTGCGCGGATTATGAGGAATATCACAGATAGCATTTGAAAACCCTATTGATACTCAAATCCAAAAAGTATTGATTATGAGCGTGATGTCCGATAAAAGTATTAGTCGTGAAAAGTATGCTCAAAACCGAAAAGTAATGATTATGAGAGAAGCCCCGGCGTTCGAAACGTTTTATAACGAATTGATTTATTAATCAACCCAACATTTTTGGTATTCCAAAAAAATCGGTATTTCTTTAAAAAATCAGGGATTTCTTTATAATCAAAATAGTCCTGAAGGCTATAAGGATGATATCTGTTTAGACCAATATAGTTGGACTATTACATCATCCTATCGGCATAACTGATACGAGACGTACTTAGATTCTAAATAAATATAGTCTATTACGGTATTTAGGCTTACTTTACTTTCCCCATTAAATAATCTTCATAAGCAAATAGGTCAAGCAATCCATGTCCACACAAATTGAAAAGTATTGTCTTACTTATTCCTTCTTCTTTTGCAAGCCTCACTTCCTCTATTACAGATGCGATGGCGTGTGTGCTTTCAGGCGCCGGTATCAGACCTTCCGTTTTGGCAAAAAGAATTCCGGCACTCAAACATTCCTTCTGATCATGTGAAATTGAGTCTATATAACCATCCAATACCAATTGAGATATAATCGGTCCAGCGCCATGATATCTCAACCCAACTAAATGGTTTGGCACAGGCATAAAATCATGTCCTAATGTGTACATGGCAAATAAGGGTGTTTTCTTACCGACATCTCCATAATCATACCGGAATTCTCCCTCAGAAAGCTTAGGACATGTCAATGGCTCACTCGCAACAAACTTTATTTTCTTGCCATCCTTGATCACTTGTTGCACAAAAGGAAAGGCTATTCCGCCAAAATTAGCGCCTCCTCCAAGTGGGGCAATCACTACGTCAGGATACGAGCCTATCTTTTCAAATTGTTTTATACACTCCTGACCAATAACAGTTTGATGGAGGAGTACAAAGTTCTGTACACTTCCAATTACATATTGGATATCATCATTACCAGAAGCGTATTCAATTGATTCCGAAATAGCTGTACCTAAAGAACCCTTAGAATCAGGGTTTTCAGCCAATTGCTTCCTACCTACCTCTGTAATTTCACTGGGAGAAGGCGTAACATGTGCACCCCATAGATTCATCATCCGACGTCGGCTTGGCTTCTGATTGTATGGACCTCTAACCATAAATACTTCGCAATCCAAACCATACATCTGCGCTGCAAATGCCACTGCACTACCCCACTGACCTGCCCCTGTTTCAGTAACAACCTTCTTCATCCCATCCCGTGCGGCAAAATATATCTGTGGTATAGCTGAATTGGTCTTGTGACTACCACTGGGGCTGACCCCTTCATTCTTAAAATATATCTTACAATCTGTACCCAATGCCTTCTCAAATCTTTCAGCTCTTACCATAGGAGTAGGCCTCCACAACTTATATATCTCTCTTACTTCTTCCGGAATCTCTATCCAACGTTCTGTACTAAATTCCTGTTCAATACACCCGCCCGGATAAAGACCCGTGTAATATTCCATAGTAACAGGTTGATTGTTTTCCGGTTGCAGCGTTGGCTTGGGTTGATGTGGCATGTCTGCAAGTACATTGTACCAATGGGTTGGGATTTCATCCTCAGAAAGTGTGATTTTAATCTGATCTGATTTGACTTTTTTCAATAAATTATTATTATTCATCATCTTATAAATTAAATATAGCAACATATATTTCGTTGCCAACTAAAAATCATCTCTTCTTTGGCAGAAAAACTTCGGCCATCATACACCTGACACTTCCTCCGCCATACTTCTCTATAGTTGGTATGGGTATTGAAAGTATAGGATTATAATGTTTAATGCGTGTTATTTGTTCTTCTGACAGGCTGTTATACGCTTGTTCGGACATTACCATTATTTTTTGGCCAAGTCCTCCCTCAATCTGCAACATATTGCCTGCAAATCTTAATACTTGATCAAAGGTTATTGAGATAATCTCTTTTCCACTATTTTCAATACTTTTGATTACTTCAGCCCGTTTATCTTCATCCTTAATACTCTCCAAGCAAATAACAACATACTGATCAGCAATAGCCATCATAACATTTGTATGATAAATTTCCTTTCCTTCTTTATCAGTAGAAAAAAAAGAAACCAAAGAATATCCCATTAATAGGCAAAATCGATCTAAAAGAAAGATATTGGTCCGTGGACTTAGGCACGCATATACAATCTTATTGGTACGATCTAAGATCATACTGCCAGTTCCCTCTAAATAATCTCCCTCCTCTTCACTTGACTCAAACGAATACCTGTGGCGTATGTCAAATAACAATCCAAGAGAATCGATAATATCCTCACGACGCTCTATTCGCCTATTGGGTGTTGCCATAGGATAAGTTATCAATGTACCATTTCCATGAAAACTTATCCAATTATTAGGGAAAATAGCGTCCGGTTTTTTTGGATTAGGTGTGTCATGCATTACTATAACATTAACTCCTACATCTTTTAACTTAAGTACAAAATTGTCAAATTCCTCTAAAGCCGTGACATTAATGTCATCTTTATTGCCTTTGCCATCATTGGTTTGGAATGCATTTGTTACAGCCGTCTGCTCATTGAATTGAAATGAGGCAGGCCTAATCATCATGATATTGTCGGTATATTGTTTTTCCAAAAGTTTCAAATTTGTGCACAAATGTATAAAAAAATGATTACGGAATTACCATTTTCAACCATTTGCCGTCATTTTTATGTCATAATAAGACAAGTTAATCCTTTTAAAAAAAACTACCCAAACTCACATACTCCACTGCATATCAAGTATATAAACAAATAAAGGATCCGATTTAACACCAGATCCTTTATCAACAAAATTTACTTATTTTTAATACTTAAACGACATCTATATTTAATTCATACCTGATAAAACATAGCTGTAGCTGTATCTATTTCAACTTAACCATCTTCTTAGTTATAGACTTCTGGTTAGAAGTTATCTCGTAAAACAAGACTCCATTAGCATGTAATGTACCATTTTCAATGGTTATGGTATTTCGACCTTTAGCATAATATCCTTGCGTCTGTCGTAAAATCCTACCATTAACATCATATATCTTCAATGTAACTTCATCAGAATGTGCCAATGTAAATGTTATATGAGTTTCTTCATTAAACGGATTGGGTACATTTTGTTCCACGACAAGCTCTCCATTTCCACTTTCAAACTCCAAAGTAAAACCGGTAGAATTACCATTCTCGTCATACATCTCAGGACGTATGCCTTCTCCATTCAGACTAAGCACATCAGACAATTTAACATCCTTGTTTGAAACGACGAAGAAAGTCAAAAGCTGATTGGTTATTTCCCCATTCTCTGCATTCAAACTCAACTTGAGAACATTACCATTTAAGTTATAGTTATCTGGTCCGGGACTAAATACAGTGCTTTCCATTCCGACAAATGAAACATCTTTAGAAAGGTTAAATGCAGCTTGTAAGCCTTGTATTGCTTCACCTTCACTTACACTGAAATAAATCGGAGTAACCTCACCAGCTTTCAGAGTCACATCACTCACTAAAACCTTAGCCGCTGATCTGCTTTCAATTTCATTATCCATCAAACTCAACGTAAAATCACCATTTACGTCTCCCAATTTAACACCAACAAAATCTAAGTTTGAACTAGATCCATCTCCACTTGCTTTGATAGACTGTGGATAATTTTCCTTAAGTGGAATCTCCGGATTATTAAATACATACGACTTATCAATAAACTTCCAACTTTTACCGGAGCTCAATTGATCTATCTTACCTAAAATCAACTTCCTTATCATGACAATATCCGAAACAGTCACTGACTTATCTTCATTCACATCCGCAGCTATGATTTTATATGGAGTCGTTAAAGCAGTTTTATTCAAAATATGATTCTGGATTTTTATTATATCACCTGTTGTTACCCCATTCATTGGGTTATTTTCATCTGTAGGTTCAATCTTATAAGATACATCCGGCTGGAGATTAGTAAATCGATAATTACCGTTAGTATCGGTCTGTCTCATTAAACCTGACAATGCGCTAACACTAACATGCGGTATTCCTTCACTTGATTCGGTCAGGATAGATCCACCAATTGTAGTCAAACTATCCGGACAAGGGACAATATTGTCATTCAAAGTCAAGGTAGTATATACAAAGTCGTATAAGCCATTATTATCAATAACATAAATAGCAACTGGAAACGGAACATCAACACCATAAGAACAATCAAATGTTTTTACACTATCTGCCGGATTGGTTGAATATGAATATCTCAAAGGATAGCTCGATGGACAGGCTCCTGTTGATCCATGATTAAACAATCTTGCCGGCAACATCACGGTCCAGTTGGCCATTAAATCAGCAACCAAAGGCTTCATTACCGGTGAAGGCTTCTTCACACTGTGCACATCAACGAAAAAGAACTGATCTGTCTTATTTCCACAACCATCGGTAACCCCAAAATAAACTCTGTGATGTCCCAACGGCATATTTATCGTAAATGAATTGCCAAATCCGGACTGATCCCATGTTGCAGTATTATTATTGAAGTTGAAATCTACCTTCCATTGAAATGTCAGGAAGCTCGAAGGACAATCATCCGTCGCCGAAGTACTTACAGTAACATTATCCGATGAACAATTATCTGTATTTACTACCTGATCCGCATGTGGAGCAAAGGTCGGTGCAACCGTATTCATCACAATTATAGCATGTGTAAATTTGACAGCATGATCCAAAGCATATTGCATACCTTTTTCCTCCTGAAGACACCAATCGATAATTGTCCACGTTCTAACTACCTTAAAACACGCTCCGGATGCTACGGTAAATACTTCGTCACTCTTATTGAACATCAAGGAGTGGCAACTACTTACAGGATTCTTTAAAGTAGGGATATATGGTGCAGGCAGATCGGCATTTGCCACATCTCCCGGATTACACATACCACTATTGACGACAAAGTCGAGTGGTGCGTTAAAATCGCTTGCTGTAAGCTCATAGCCTACATTGGTAATATTAATAACTTGACTTACTGTATTTTGGAATGAGCCACCGTCTGTAATTTTAAAATATCTTGTAATTTTTCCAAATCCACAAGAACTCAGCTCTATTAGGGGTGTTAATTCAGTTATAATTGCAGTACATACTCCTGTAACCAATCCGTCTTTACCGTAGTTGTGTCCATCAATGATGATATCGTCCCGATCTGATGAATTTGTAACATATTTTCCAAATGATAAGGAAAGATTATTGATATCATACGTTGTTTCACAATTGATATTAATAGTAGGTAATGGAAATGTAACTATAGGTGTATTCTTATTTTGAACGGTGACATTCGTCATACACGTGCTGGTTAAACCCGCCGCATCAGTTACTTGCAATATAACCGGTATTGGATTATTTGCTAAATCACAGCAATAAAAATCCAGATAATCTGACCAAGTAGTCTGATCAGGTAAGCCATTGCAATCAGGATTCATTCGTCTTACCTTAAATGTTACCGGCCCGCAACCATTGTCGTGACTACCATTGTTTATAGAAGAAGCAAACATCCTTCCTACTCCGGTATTGTCTAATGAAACGATAGCATCCTTACATACAGGTACCGGAGAAGTCTGATCCACCACCGTTACAACCGTCGTATCTCTTACAATATGCCCACACCCATCATTTACACTGTAAATAATATTGTGAGAACCCACCGATAAATTGGTAACCGTAAATCCACCATTAGTCGGTGTAACGCCATTCGGGTGAATAACAGTCACATTACCTATATGGTTACAATTGTCCGTAATTGTTGCCGGCAAAACTGCATAACTTGATGAACAATTGTTTCCAGCCGGGATAGTGACATTGGGTGGCGCACTAACTATTGGTGGGACTGTGTCGTTTATCATCAGAGTCTGTGTCCTGGACCTGGTGCTATCTCCACAACATCCCCAATACGTCATAGTCCAAACCCTATTGATTTTCACATTACATCCGGCAGGAATCCTCGTATCCGTGTAAGTCGTATTCAAATTACATAACATCCCAAAATTGTTGGGATATAATTCAATATCCGTATTAATGATAGTCGGTACACCGGTGTAGGATGGATCAGGATTGCCATTGGCATCTAAAGGATAGGTTCCATCGCATTGTAAGTTCATGACATTTGCCGGCATGACGATACTATCAAAGCTCGGAGGTGCCAAAAATAACGTGTCAGTACATGTATCTGAAGCATTGCCCGATGCATCGGTCAAATAGTATTTTCTAATCAATCGTCCAAGCAAATATGGATCATCTGATGCCGTATAAGGTGTAAATGTGCTATCCAAGACGTGGGCAGTTAACGCTCCTGAGCAATCTGTTATTCCGTCCAATGAATACAATATCATAGGTTCATAGCAAAACACAGTATCCGCATTTCTACAATCCACCTCTGGAGCTAAATTATCTTGGAAAGTATGATAATTCCAACAAGATTGAGGATTGCCACCACCTGCTAAATTTTCTGTAATCCGAATCACATAGGTTTGATTAATTAACGGATATGGATTTCCATTGATGGCTATTCCATCAGCCTTCAATGAATCAACCCCTGATTCTAATGGCTGTGGCGAAGATGGCGTTGCAAATAATTCTATAATAAAATTATCAGTACACCCATAATTAGAGGTCAAATAATCTTTGGCATACAAAACCGGCTGACAATCAGCTGGCAATCCTATATTGGTCGTATTACAACCCATTGTACAAGAAGGTGTTGTTGGTGTAGGTGAAAATGAGATACAATTTGTCCCTGACAACAACGCCCCATTATTATATGATGTTAAATAAACGGTCTCCGGTCCATTGCCCCTCTGCAAACCAATTGTTGCACTCGCACCGTAATTTCCTTCATATCCGGATAATGGATCCCCATTGCTTCCAAAATATGTATCTTCATATAAATACTGAATAACATTGGTGCTTTCATGGAAAACGACTTCAAAACTAATATCACCATTGCTCAATAACAGTGGACTTTCATTTAATACCCTTCGTGATGCATACCACTGTATCGTATATGTACGATTCGGCGCAACTCCACTAGTACTAGCATATACACCAAAATTGGGATTCGAAAAATTCGTATTATCCCAATGTACAAATATTCCACCACCCGGATTAATGTCGCCATCAATAACAGGCAAAGTGGCATTATCATGCGATAATTCTCCCGTGCTGGCATTAAATAAAATGTATCCACCTACACTCACTCTAAGTGTTGGTGTAATGAAATTCTGACCAAAAAACTGAAAATTAAACGGCATTGTTAAATCATACGTTCTTTGATCCCCATTGACTGCAATTTGGTTGGCAGGTATGTTGATAGGATCAAAAGGAGTTGAGCAAGCTGTATTGACACTATATTGCTGCCCAAATAAATTATGGGACATCAATACAGCCAATAAAAGCATCATGATTGTTTGAATGCCTCGCCGACAAATAATGCCGTTAGACACTCGGTGCGGCCTTCGGTTCAAGCCGGCTAATGTAGTGTTCTTCATAAGACTGAAATGTTGTTAAAAAATACATAAAAGAATTGAAATCAATCCAATTCATCTTCTTTAACTGAATTTGGGGTAGAACAGAAAGAATACTTGTTAAATATCCTTTCAAATGACAAAGATATACATTATTTTTATTTGTAATATGTTTTTATATTAATTTTTTTTATAAAATGTAAATAATTTATTTATAAATATATACAATTTATTGTTTTATATAATATATATCTTTGATTATCACTGAATAAGAGATAACATCATTTACTAAAAACATTTTCATTTTTTATAATTTTTTCCACTTGCCACGTACATTTCGACAACAATCAAACTTTTTGCTTGTTGAACAATTGCGGAACTCATCGAAAGAATTGATTTGAACAGAAAAGATTTTATATCCACCATGAGTATTTTCACCACTTTAGGTCTAATTAACCCAATTAGCAAATTAAATCAATTGATTCAAGATTTGGACAACTCTGATCCAATGCCATTGTTTTTCTTTGGCCATGGCAGTCCTATGAATGCTATTGAGTCCAATCAATTTACTCGAAAATGGAATGAAATTGGTTCTAATTTACCAAAGCCAAAAGCTATAATATGCATTTCAGCTCACTGGGAGACAAAAGGCTCCTATGTTACCGCAATGGAATATCCAAAAACCATTCACGATTTTGGTGGATTTCCCGATGAATTATACCGTGTTCAGTATCCAGCTCCCGGAAGTCCCGAATTAGCGCAAAATGTGATTAATCATGTAACCAACACTACTATTGGCAGTGACTTAAACTGGGGCCTTGACCATGGTTGTTGGTCGGTTGTTAAGCATTTATATCCAAATGCAGATATTCCGATAATTCAATTGAGTATTGACTATACCAAAGATGTAGAATACCACTATAGGTTAGCCAAAGAGATTTCAGCCTTACGATCCAAAGGAATTCTTATCATAGGCAGTGGAAATATAGTACACAATCTAAGATTGATAGCATGGGACAAAGCTAATGAATCAAATTATGCCTACGATTGGGCTACCGAAGCCAATAACAAAATGATCGAATACATATTGTCAGGCGACTATCAACCCTTGATAGAATACCAAAAACAGGGAAGAGCATTTCAACTCGCCATCCCCACACCAGAACATTACATTCCCCTTATTTATACTTTGGGCTTAAAGAATGATTCCGAGAAAGTCTCTATTTTCAACAATGAAGCGTTGATGGGATCAATAACGATGACTTCTGTGATGATTACATAACTTCATTGTATATTCCAAACCCAATTTCCTATTAATGACAAAAGTTTCTTTATATCTTTAAGAAACCTATTTTTTGGTCGTCATCCACTCCAATTAACTTACGATGTACTGCATCAAACCGAATCAACTTAAAATCATCTAAAGGCCATTCTTGGTCTGATTCCATACCCGGATAGGCAATATTGTATGTCTTCAAATACCCTTTAACTGTATAATATATATTATCATCAATAAATACAACTGTTTGCAAACCTTCTAAATCAATCTGTTTTACCCATTTTCCAAAAAAGTCAAATACCTGTATAGGGGAATCCGGCTGAATAACATATAAATATCTGCCCCTTTGCATGATTCGTATCGCTTTATTTGAATCAAAGGAAAAACCCATGTATGGCACTCCTTCCAATATCATCCGACCATCAGTGCCTATTTTCAACACCCTTCTACCCTCTTCGTCCAATACCCAAATATTATTGTCATCACTAAGCGCAACCGCTCGGATATTTCCCAAACCTATATTCCCAAACTGAATCCTACCCGTTTCTGATAGCGTATTATCCAATAATACAACAATTTGATACTGTGCATAATATGCCAATAGCAGAAAAGGGTTTCCCGCATCAAATTCACTTAGCAAGCCAAAACGATTATTGGTATATGTGTACCATGGTTGTCCGATATCCTTGAACTTCGTAATCTGCCCATCCTTGGTCACGGTGTATATGTTTCCTAATGGATCCACCTCAACATTATTGGCCAAAACATGCTTGAAAGTACTATCAATACTCCATCCTTGTCCTTTTGCCACACTAATTATGGACAATAATCCTATGAATATCAAATATTTAATTACGGATAAATTAATCATAATTCGTAAGTAAATTTCCAGAGCCAGGTATCAACTTATCCCGATTATCGCCTACTATAATTGGGCGATTCTTTCGTAATATTGATATTATGTGGATGACTTTCATTCATCCCGGCGGCAGAAATCTGAACAAATTTTGCTGCTTTCAAACTTTCGATGTTGGCAGCCCCACAATATCCCATTCCTGCTCGCAATCCACCAATATATTGATAAATCACTTCAGAAAGAAGACCCTTATACGGCACCATCCCTTCAATACCTTCTGGAACTAATTTTTTAACATCCTCTTCGACGTCTTGAAAGTAACGATCTTTCGAACCGGATTGCATTGCTCCAAGTGAACCCATACCCCGATATGACTTAAACTTTCGCCCATCTAAAATAATTGTTTCGCCGGGCGACTCCTCTACTCCTGCTAATAAGGACCCCAACATAACCGAGTCTGCCCCACTTGCTATAGCTTTGACGATATCGCCGGTATATCGTATTCCTCCATCACCAATCACCGGAATTCCACTCCCTTTCAGTGCATTAGACACATTGTAAATTGCTGTCAATTGCGGGACGCCAACTCCAGTAACCACTCTTGTCGTACAGATACTTCCCGGACCTATACCTACTTTTATCCCATTGACTCCTGCATTTGCCAGTGCTTTGGCACCTTCAGCCGTTGCAACATTTCCAGCTATCAATTGTATTTCTGAAAACTGCTTTCTAAACCTTCTTACCGTGTCAATAACACCTTGTGAATGTCCATGTGCTGTATCGATTATGATTACATCAACATCCATTTTTATTAAAGCATCTATTCGTTCTTCTGTATCAGGTGCCACACCCACAGCAGCTCCAACAAGAAGTCGACCAAATGAGTCTTTGCTGGCATTTGGAAAATCTTTAAGCTTCATAATATCACGATAGGTTATCAAACCCATCAAATTGCCTTCCTGATCCACTACTGGCAGTTTTTCAATTTTATGCGTCTGCAATATACTCCTCGCGTGGTGAAGGTCTGTGCCCTTTGGGGCTGTTACCAAGCCTTCCTTAGTCATTACTTCTACAACCGGTCTGGAAGGAGACCTCTCAAAGCGCAAATCCCGATTTGTTAAAATACCTTTCAACTTCTGCTGATGATCTATGATGGGAATTCCGCCTATCTTATTCTCTGCCATTAATGCCAAAGCATCCCCTATTGTCGCATCTTCCCTAAGTGTTATCGGATCTAATATCATACCGCTTTCCGACCTTTTTACACTACGTACTTGTTCAGCTTGAGCTTCGATGCTCATATTTTTGTGGATTATCCCAATTCCACCTTGCTGGGCAATACTGATAGCAAGCGCTTTTTCAGTGACTGTGTCCATGGCAGCCGAAATTATCGGAACATTGATAGTGATTTTTTCAGAAAGTTTAGTTTTTAATTCCGTCTCACGAGGTAAAACTTGAGAATGTGCAGGGACAAGGAGTACATCATCAAAGGTTAGTCCCTTTTCTCCAAATTTATCTTCAAAATTATTTCTATTTTCCATGTGCAAAGATAATGTATTGACATCATTACAGAAATATTTTATCCATAATAATTACCAAAAATTATAATTCATTCACACACCAAGCCGATTTGGTAAGTTTTTTAGACCATTTCTCACTTTTACACCTCAATTCCAACATTGATAAATGCGAAAACGATTCACTCATCGGTATTATCCTCATTATCAACACGCTCCGGTTTAGTAAAACCTCGTTTTATGAATTCGGGTTTTAAACTTCCCTGATCCTTTTCCATATTATTTCAAAGTGCATTCCTCTCTATAGCTTATCCCCTTGATTTCAATCGAATTGCAGGACACACCACCTCTTCTAATGATACGCCACCATGTTGAAAAGTATCCTTATAATAATTGTTGTAATAATTATAATTATTGGGATATAAAAAGAACTTATCTTCTTTTGCAAATATAAAGGAGGAGCTCACATGCGGCCTTGGTAAATAGACTTTGGCAGGATCTTTATAATCGATTACATCGTTAGACACATAATTAAGGTTTTTACCTACCTTATAGCGCAAGTTAGTTGTAGTCTCTCTATCTCCAATGACCTTCGAAGGAGTGCCAACTTTAATGGATCCATGATCAGTAATAATAAATAATTGTACGGCTTTCTCTGACAACCTCTGTAATGCAAGCCAAAGTGGTGAATGTATAAACCATGACCTCGTCAAAGAACGATATGCTTTCTCGTCATCAGCAAGTTCCTTTAGTACCTCCATCTCCGTCCTAGCATGAGACAACATATCAATAAAGTTATACACAATTACACTTAAATCATTATTCATAAGATTCATAATGTTATCGGCCAATGCCTTACCATTCGATACATTGGTTATCTTTATGTATTCATGTTTAATGGGTTTTCTAAACAACCTATTTATCTGATCTCCCAAAAATACCGACTCACTAAGATTCTTTCCACCTTCATCAGCATCATTTTTCCACAAATCAGGATACTTCTTTTCAATCTCACTCGGCATCATACCCGCAAATATCGCATTCCGGCTGTATTGGGTTGCTGTAGGTAAAATACTGAAAAAATAATCTTCAGATTCCACTTTATAGCATTCTTCGATGATAGGCTCAATAACTTTCCATTGATCATACCTCAAATTATCCATTAATACAATAACTGTTGGAACCTGATCATCTACAAAAGGAAACACCTTCTCTCTTAACAAGTTATAAGACATAATAGGTGCATCTTTATTATTCTTATCCAACCAATCCATATAATTTCGATCAACAAATTTGCAAAATCCGGTATTGGCTTCCCCTTTCTGCGTTGCCAATATCTCACTCATCTCTAAGGATTGGCTATGGTCAAGTTTAATTTCCCAATTAACGATCTTCTTATACACATCAACCCACTCATTAAAATCCAAACCGCTATTGATCTGCATAAAAATCTGCCTAAAATCTTGCTGATAATCACTCGAAGTCTTTTCGCGAATCAATCTTTTCTCATCCATTATTCGCTTTAAGGAGAGTAAAATTTGATTGGGATTTACCGGCTTTATTAAATAATCTGCAATTTGTGAGCCTATAGCCTCCTCCATAATATGCTCTTCCTCATTCTTGGTTATCATGACAATAGGGACACCCGACTTTATTGCTTTCAGACGAGTCAATGTTTCTAAACCAGATATACCAGGCATACTTTCATCTAAAAAAACAGCATCGAAGTCATTTGCACCCTCAAATTCTTCAATAGCATCATATCCGTTGGACAAAGCCGTAACTTCGTATCCTTTTTGTTCTAAAAATAAAATTTGTGGCTTTAATGTCTCGATCTCATCATCCACCCAAAGAATTTTTATTTTATCCATATTTTCTACCTAACTAAGTTTTTTCTTGTATCTAACGCTTGTTTTCTTATTTTACTACAAATAAAGTCGATAATATTTAAAATTTTATAAATATTTAAGTTTTATCCCTCATGTAAGATACTATAATATGAATATCAAAATGTGATATTTGTTCAACATAGTTCACATTTGCTGTATTTACCTTTGGAAGCGTTCTTTTTAATCCATTATTCATTTAAAGTTACAATAGTTTCTGTACGAGAAATTTGGGCTAAAGCCTTTCAGGATTCAACTTTCATCCTTCGAAAATAGAATTTTAAAAAAAATGTATTATTATTTTGCAAAACCTTGATAAAAGTATTACTCCTATTACCTTTACAATCAATTAATACAATTGGATGCAATTCAAATATAAAAAAATTATCAATGACCCGGTTTATGGAATGATTAATATTCCGGATGGTATCATCTTTGACATTTTAGAACATCCATATTTTCAACGACTTAGAAGAATCAGTCAAGCAGGATTGGCCAATCTTGTGTATCCGGGAGCCAACCATACCCGATTCCACCATGCTATCGGAGCTATGCACTTAGCACTTGAATCTCTCGATATGCTCGAAATTAAAGGTGTTAAAATAACAGAAGATGAAGCGACAGGACTGCTCTTAGCTATTTTAATGCACGATATCGGACATGGTCCTTTCAGTCATGTACTGGAACACACGTTGACAGGACAGCACCATGAAGACCTGACACTCACTATCATGAATAAAATGAATGATGAATTTCATGGAGCTTTGGATACTGCAATTCAAATATTTACGGACCAACATCCCAAAAAATTTTTACATCAATTAGTTTCGGGACAGTTGGATCTTGATCGAATGGACTACCTAAACAGAGATTCCTTTTTTACGGGTGTTGCAGAAGGGAAAATTGGCTATGACAGAATCATCAAAATGATGACTGTAGTCAACAATCAACTTGTCATTCAGGAAAAAGGTCTTTATTCTGTCGAAAATTTCCTCATGGCAAGGAGGCTGATGTATTGGCAAGTTTATCTACACAAAACTGTTTTAGCATCCGAACACATGCTCATTCAGTGTCTTAATCAAGCAAAAGAAGTTTTCTCACAAGGAGAACATTTTTCAATTTCTCCCCATTTAGCTTATTTTATGGTCAAAAGAAGGCATGAAGATTATCAAGAAATGCTTCAACATTTTCTTAAAATTGATGACTACGACTTATGGTGGGCCATTAAGCAATTTGCGGAAAGCAAAGACAAGGCCTTATCTTTTTTAGCCAATGCTTTATTAAATAGGAAAATTTTCAAATTAGAATTGGACAAAAAGCCATTCTCCACAGAGGAAATTAATGACATAATCCACCGTGTTGCCACTAAATTTAATCTGGACATAAATCATGCCAAAAACCTTGTCTTCCATGGTTCTGAAACAAATGAAATGTATAATAGTCAAAAGGATGAAATAATGGTTCTCTTAAAAAACAACACCATCCAACCTTTTTCAAGCGTCTCCGATTATCCGATGGGAAATACAATAGTTATAAAATATTTCTTATGTTTCCCTAAACTTTAATCTGGCAAACACGGTTTACTATCTGAAAATTCACTTTTACGATAGTTCGAAATTTTATTAAATTAACATTAAATTTTTACAATATGTCATTTACACTTCCCGCTATAAGTTATGAATATGATGGCCTTCAACCATATATTGATGCAGAGACAATGCACATCCATCATACAAAGCACCACCAAGGATATGTCAACAATTTAAACAAAGCAATTGAAGGGACTGAGTTTGAAAATATGTCCATTGAAGACATTCTTAAAAATATCAACAAAGCCACTCCTGCAATTCGCAACAATGGAGGAGGCCACTATAACCACTCTCTTTTTTGGAAATTACTCTCACCCAATGGCACACATCCAAGTGGTGATGCCTTAGACGGAATTAACAAAAAATGGTCGTCTTTTGATAAGTTTAAAGAAGCATTCAGCAATGCTGCTGCCACTCGTTTTGGCTCAGGATGGGCGTGGCTTGTCGTTTTAGAAGACGGCTCTTTTGAAATATGCTCCACACCCAACCAAGATAACCCACTGATGGGCAAGGAAGTATGCGGTGTAAAAGGTTTTCCTCTTTTAGCAATTGATGTATGGGAGCACGCATATTATCTAAAGTATCAGAATCGCCGACCTGAATATATTGATGCATTTTTCAATGTGATAGATTGGGATGAAGTAAACAGCCGATTGGTTCAATCCACTGAATATTTCAAATAAATAATTATCAGACAGACTATTTCGCCCGTACCTAAGATAATGCTTTGAATATATTCTAATATATGCTAATAGAAATCGCTGCAAATAGTCTCCAATCAGCTCTGAATGCCCAAAAAGCCGGCGCATCCCGTATTGAATTATGTGCCAGCCTTGAAATAGGCGGTATTACGCCCAGTGCAGGCTTGATTAGACAAGTCAAGTCTGCACTGGAAATACCCATTTTTGTACTCATCAGACCCCGAAGCGGAGATTTTATTTATTCGAAAGAAGAAGTAAAAATAATGGTGGATGACATTCTTTTTTGTAAAGAAATAGGTGTCAGTGGTGTCGTAATCGGTGCACTTACCCAAGAAGGCTTGATTGATGTTGACATCATACAAACCTTAAAATCTCATTCAGAAAATCTTGATATTACTTTTCATCGTGCCTTCGATATATCCTATGACCCCGTAAAATCTATGCATACCCTCATTGACCTTAAAATAAATCGAATCCTTACCTCAGGTCAGAAAAACAATGTCATCGACGGTCGGTTTTTAATAAAAAAACTCGTAAGTGAAAGCAAAGGCAAAATCACGATTATGCCGGGCTGCGGAGTTAACGAAAATAATATCCTACAATTAGCCTCATTTACCGGAGCTAAAGAGTTCCATGCATCCCTCAAAAATAAAGTTAAAAGCTCTTCAACTCACTTTAATCGCGAAGTAAACCTCAGTACAGGCGGCGATCTGGACGAAAACGATTATTACGAATCAGATTTCAATCGCATCCAAAGGCTCGTAAACAACATAAAAGTCCCATCATAAAGACATTGTCCCAATTCTTATAACACTATCTTAACAATAAACCGTATTTATTTCTTATAAAGGAATTTTTACTACACAATTATATTGTTTACCTTTGCAGCATTAATCATATATTTATTTTTCTTCAACTATTTATTATGAGGTTTTTTACATTTTTATTAGCCATGTTGCTATTTTCTACTATTTCTTTTTCTCAAACCTTTAAGGTTCAGAATGACTCCATGTCAACAACAGTCATCAAAGATGAATTTGAAAACTATATCCAAAACTTTGGATATAACACCACTACTGAAACTAAAGTAATGCGTTGGACACAAAAAACTATTTTTAAAGGCTCTCAATGGAGTAACTCTCAAGTTTGTGACAATATACTCTGCTATACTGATAAAATTCAATCCAAAACGATTGAAATTCCTGGTGGAGGTAATACCCTTCTTAAATTACTCTTCCGCCCTAATGGACAAGATACTTGTGGTTATTATACCATCACTGTAAAGGAAGAAGGTGCAGATCACGATGACGACGTAGCTCATTACTTCTTTAATGGCTCTGATTGCTCTGCTATTGCAGCCGGTTTCTCCAGAATTGAAAATGTAGAAACAGTTAAAATATTCCCGAATCCAAGTTCTGATTACGTTCAATTGGATTCTAAAGAAGCCGTCAAAAATATCATATTTTATAATACGGAAGGACGTATAGTAAAAGAAGTACTATCTTACAACAAAGGTCTAATCCCAGTAAACAACCTGATTCCAGGTACGTATTATATGATGATGTCATTCTATAATGGGAAAATGGGCGTATCTAAATTTTATAAAAATTAACCCAAATTCGACTGGAATAATTGCGAAATCAATATTCGACTCGCATAAAATAAAAAAGGGCTGCCTATCAAAGCAGCCCCTTTTATTTAGCTTAATGCGCTTCACGCATCTTTTCTTTTTTCTTAATCAGCTTTCTCTTTAAGTTATCAATACCTTTATCCGCTGCATTTTCAAAAGTTTTATCACTCTCTTTGACAACCAGTGTATCTCCGGGAATATTTAAAATAATATCAATCACCTTGTCTCGAACCTGTCCTGAATTTTCTAGCTTCAAAATGACATGAGCATCAATAATCCTATCATAGAAGGTATCTAATTTGGACAATTTCTTCTCAATAAATTCAGTCAAACTGTTATCAGCCTTAAACTGATCCGCTTCAATTGTAATTTTCATATGATTACTTTTTATATGTTAAAAAAACTGTTTACTTTATTCTTTACCTGACCTGGGATGCGCATTTTGATACACTGCCTTAAGCCTCTCAGCAGAACTATGCATATACACCTGCGTCGCCGCCAAACTGCTATGTCCCAACAACATCTTTACAGCATTGATATCTGCCCCAGCGTCAACCAAGTGTGTTGCAAATGTATGTCTAAGTATATGAGGACTGCGACGTTCCAAATTAGGTATTGTATTTAAGAAACGATTTACTATATTATAAACCATTTTCGGGTAGAGAGGTTTCCCGGATTCTGTTAAAAAAATATTCTCATTTACTATCTCATTGATACACTGATATTTAAACGCAATAAATGTTTCCATTTTTTCGACTAAAGTTGAATTTACAGGTATGTATCGCTCTTTCTTACCTTTTCCAAATATCCGCAATACCATCCTTTCCTTATCCAAATCTGACTCTTTCAAATTGATAATTTCAGATCTTCTTATCCCGGTACAATACAGCAACATTATCAACATCTCTTCCATCACTTTTGAGTAAGAAGCATTGGTATCCACTTCCTTGAGTATCGGATGAATTAAATCATTCTTTGGAACAGTAATTGGCAGCCTTTTTGATGCCTTAGGACGAACAATTTTTTTCAAAGGATCAGATTCCAATCCTTCAAAACGTTTGAGGTATTTAAAAAAAGTGCTTAAAGCTGATATCTTTCTGTTGATAGATCGAACAGTCAACCCTGCTTCCATCTGCTTTACAATCCAAGACCGAATATGAAAATGAGATATTTCGTTTATTGAGTGGATTTGATAAGTAATGCTTAAAAAAGAAGCAAAGCTATCAACATCATTTTGATAACTTTGCTTTGTATTTTCACTATATCGTTGAACTGCAACAATATAATTATAGAATCTCTTTATAACATCCTGCATACTTTTGTAAATGTATGCAAAATATTCTTAATATAAAAAAAATCTTTAAATAGCGCTATTTCCGTATGTCTCTTGCTTATATATAGCCTTTAACTTCTCCTGTCTCTTTAAAATTGACGGTTTAGTAAAATGCTTACGCATACGTAATTGCTTAATAGTGCCTGATTTTTCATACTTTCTTTTGTATTTTTTCAGCGCCCTATCAATTGTTTCGCCATCTTTTACATCGATAATTAACATAAAATATAAACTGTTTTTTGTATTGTTTTATTTTGGACTGCAAAGGTATATTTTTATTCCGATATTTTCACATTTAATTTTATTTTATTTGTAATTTATTATGATATGATCTCCGCTTCTTACCTGTACAACCCCTTCAGGTCGATAATATACACCAAATTGAACTTTATTAGCTTCAGGAGAAAAAGGTCTAAGTAGCTTCAATACATTTTTATCTTCTTCCCCACTCTCAGGATTCTGATTGATGACTATGCATCGAGCACACAGCTTGCTTCTCATACAATTTACGCCACCAATCATAATATTATCCCAGTTTATTTCTTCAAATGCTTCTAAAGACTCAATAACTATATTTGGCCTGAAACGCATAATTCCAATCTCTTGATTTTCCAACACTTCCACCTTTTTAATGGATGTTAAATTACATATTAATATGGGTGCGCTATCATGAAAACCCGCCCTTTCTGCTCCCTTGAAAATCTGATACCCACACACTTTCTTTCCAAAATGATCCGACATAAATTCATCAAATACCTCTCCTACTCTACGCCCAACTTCTATCCGATCCCAAACGCCTATATCTACAGGCTGACCAACTATATCCGACATTACTTCGACTTCAGCGCCTAACCTTTTAGAATAAATACTAAAAAAATCTCCCCCTATTTCAATTTTAAAATCTGCCATTCCTTGCGTATTCCGCATGGTAAGCATCTCCCCATCTTCATTTAATAAAATACAATGCCTATCAAATCTCATCCCATACTCGTCCATAATACTTGACTGTACTTTTACGCCCGGCAACCCTTTGACAGGATAAACATACATTTGTATTATTTTGAATTCTGTTTTCTCCCTTCCCATTAAATCCAATATACATTTTTTATCAACCACAAATAACCTTTCAATTTCAGCCCGAATTCAGCAATCGCAACTTTCAAGACCGGAAAATACTGACATTGAAGAACGCCCTAATACACAAGTCGTAAATCGATTTAGCATTTTCCAGCGCTGAAATTGGGTTTTGGCAAATTTCTCCAAATAAAAAATAAAAATATTAAATACTGTTGAACTTTTACCAACAGATTACAGTTTACACATTACGTTCTTTGAAAAAAATGGGGCTGACCGGAATCGACAGGAAAGTTATGATCGGTTAGTAAGCATGCAGGAGTATGACGGCTACCTCCTTTAACAAAGTGCTGTTGAAACTATAATTGGCGAATCTGATTTCGCAATGGCAGCTTAATCTAGTAGATTAACCAGCCTTCATGCAATTTACCTGTAGCCTGATACCGGGTAATGTCGCATGTCACAACTCATCAGGCAAGGAGTAGTTCTGTTCCGTAACTATTTCGAGATAAAGGAACTAAGGTTTGGATTAGATGCGTTTTTCCATTTGTCCCAACACGAAAATTAAATGAAAAACTAAGCATGTAGAAAGCTTTCAGGCGCTTTCTCTGGACGAGGGTTCGAATCCCTCCAGCTCCACTCTTTTTCTTTACAATTGAATTGCTTATTAATTCAATGCACCTCTATTTTTTCATTTGCACTACACCATTTTTCCACAATTATTTTCCGTTTCCTCTAATTTATTCTATAAAATTTTAATTTTTATCTATATTTACAAATCATTTTTCATTTTTTTAAAAAAAGTCAAGATACAATTTGTTATTTCGTATATTTGATTTCTTAATTTTTACTAACAAAAAATGATAAGTCCTTAATATTTTATTACGTATGTCCGCATACGTTAAATTATTAAAAATTGATTCTGTTTAATTTATAAATATTATTTTATGAAATATAATGCAAAACTATTTTTAGGCACGACCTTGATGTTGGGAATAATTATTTTTAGTGCTTTTGCCTTTACGCCTTCGGAAGTTGAACCGCAGAAAGGTTCTCTCAAAGTATTATCAAAAGACATCTCACACGATGACTTAATGGCAGTCATGAAAGGATTTGAAAAAGCATTAAACTTTAAATGCAGTGACTGTCACGCCAAGTCAAAAACCAACCCGGGTAAGTTGGATTTCGCCTCCGATGAGCATCCTCATAAAGAAATCACACGTAATATGATGAGAATGACGATGAAAATCAACAAAAAATACTTCGATGTCAAAGGAGATTTTACTCAAAATTACGTAAACAATAATTTCAAAGTTTCTTGTTTTTCATGCCACCATGGTGATGAACATCCAGCTACGGTAGCTCCGGCAGGTCTTGAAGATTAAATAAATTGATTACATTTTAAAGTATCCTGATTAACAAATCGGGATACTTTATTTTTTACCCCTCAAATTAAATTCCGAAATTAAAAATCCAGGTATAAAAATCACCCTCTCTATCAACAAAATAAGACTTTGTTGAGAAGATAAGTCTTTTGTCAAAGCACACTCAATATTTAATCTCAACCGATCAATAAATATCCCATTTGAAATGAATACCGATTTGCATTGGAACGATTTTATACGAAAATATATTTTGCCCGTATTCAAAATTACTTACCAAATTAACGGATTTATTACCAAGCAAGTTATACCCAAACAAACCAAAATGCAATGCTTTAGTAAAACCATAATCAACGAAAAAATTAATTGAAGTAAATTGACGATTGGTCTCACTCCAATTTATGTTTTCACAAGTTATTGAAGTATTCCATTTCTTATCATTCGTGATATGCCTGACAATCATCTTATTATTGAATTGACGATTGGTAAAAGTCGATCCATTCGATAATTTATTATTCAAATTAAAAAAACTGAATGAATAAATAAATGTGAAATGTCTTGTCCGAAAATCTAAGTTAACCATACTTAGATTACTCAATGCTTTACTATTTATTTGCTCTTCATTCAAGCTAAAGCTTTTATTAAAGTATTGTATTTTGGAATAGAGATTTATCTTAAAACGAATACTTTCAAAATTATAGGTTATTTTCCCTTCTGATTCAGTCCTTTGTCCAGAAAAGAAGCTCAAGTTGGAAGTTCCTTGAGCTACACCTCTTTGAGTTATTAATCCTTTTTTATCAAAATAATATTCATGTTTTACTTTCAAATTAAAATCCAAACTCTTTGGCTTGTTTAATATTCCAAAATCCAAATAATATCTCAAAAAGCTTTCAATGGGCTTACCTATTATAGTTTGAAATATCAAAAATGAACCATCATTATACCCAAATGGCTTAAAATCATCTGAGCTAATAAGTTGTTTGATTTTGCTGGCTGCTGCAGTCAATTTTAATCTACTATTCGGCTGTAAGATAATTTTAGCAGATAAGTCATATAAAAGTTCATCAGATTCTATTGTTGAAATTGCATTTTTATAAAAATAATTCACATAGTTAATTTTGGGTAAAAACTCATATCTTAAAGTTTTACTTAGATTGGTATTTCCAATAGGTAATGAAAAATAAATATCAGTATGTCGCAAATGCCCAGAAGATTTTGATATACTGTCTGAAATTGCAAAAGCAATTTTCCTATTTAAATCTTGAATTCTATTTTCATTTAGAATACCAAACTTTAATTTTAAAGTATTCTTTTTCCTTAATTTTATCTTTAATGTTGCGAAATTATCCCAATAAAAACTTTGAGTTTTTATCCAATCTGTTATTGGCCCGTTGGAATTAAATACTTCTAATGCCCTCTCACTTATATTTATATAACTTTCATTAAAATTAACAAAACGAGCATTTGATTGATATTCTAATAATAATTTATCCGTAATTAGATTGGCTATAACTAAACTTAAATCTGTCTTGGTAGATTGATTCATCCTAAATTCATCTTTTTTAGTTTCCTCAATTGCCCCTCGTATAGATTGCAAGCTTGAATAATTGTCAGCAGGAATCAAAAGATGACCTGTCAAGTTTACAAAAGTTTTATTTTTATTAAATTTTGTTTCATTCTCAATAAAATAATAATTAGTGGCAGTTTCGATGGAATCATGTTGATTATACTTATAATAATCTCCAGAAAGTGATAATGAAGCACTTAATTCATTAGCCTGAAAATCAGTCTGATTCAATAGATTAAGACTGGTTCTGTTTAAAATATTTTTTGTGATAGGAATTCCGGCATTGACCAAAACCTCTGTCTTATGTATATTATCCATGGGAATATTGATTGAAGGTCTATCAATATTTACCCTATAGGTCTTTAATTTTTCTATATTTCCTGAATTATTATCGTAGTTATACGGTCGAAACAACCGATTGCTATTTTGTCCATAAGATACCGAATTAAAAAATTTAGCCTTTGGTCCTATGATATAATTACTCAATTTAGCTTCATTAATTCTTATTTGGGACACCTCTCCTTCTATTGATAGTGAAGTTGAATATTTTCTTCGATCTCTTGTATTAAGTCTGATCGCGGTTTCCGGCTTTTCAAATCCTTGATTGAGAGAATTTTCATGATAATTTTGTATAACATCCATCGATTCAAAAGTTTTAATCTTGGCTTGTTCCACCAATCCTATGTAGTTATCGCCTGTAACATCCACATCATCGACAATTACTTTAGTTATCGTGTTACCTTTAAATAAGATATCATTAGAATTAACAATAAATCTTTTATCATTTTTTAACTGCTCGATAATATTATTAGTACCGGCTAAAAGAGAAGTATCAAACTTTACGTGTACTGTATCATGTATGCCAAGCCGGTATGATTTTATTACTACTTCATCCAGTTCTTTTAATCTTTGATCTATAAGTATAGTCCATTTACTATCTGATATATCAGCAATATTTTTTGTCACACTCTTTTGAACATAACTTAGATGACTACAGCTTACTTGAACTTGACCACTAAAAGCTTTCGGTAAAAGCATTAGTCCCATACCATGCTCATTTGTATGAAAATATTTAGTACTTTTCTTGTTATTTTCAGTAAAAGAATAGGTAATAAGAACGGCTTCGACTGGTGTCATACTAATAGTATCTAACACCTTAACTTCAATCCTGTTAAAAGTATTCTGTGAATAACCAGTTGAAATAAAACAAATCCAGAAAAACAACAATATCCATGGAGTAAACAACTTAATTTTAAAAAATCGATCACATTGTTTTGCATCCGATTCCAAATATTTTTGTTCTAATGCCTCCATAAATCATTCTCAAATTCAATGCTTCTTAAAATTATTTCCAATTAGCAATTTCTTGTCACACAAATGTTACTGCCCCTTATTCCATATCATCAAAACATTCTATATTTATCACAATGACCTTAGAGTCACAATTTAAACAGTCTTTGCCATGATTCTTTTTTTCAATTTCCTTTTCATATTTAATAAAAAAGTCCCTAAGATCTTCACGCGATAATGCACTACATTGATTTAATTGCATTTGAATTGTATTCATTTCTTCAGTGAAAGAATTATCTTCTACCGTTTTAAATGACTTTAACGACCATTGCAAATCCCTATCATCCTGATATAACTGGACAATAAGACCGGGGGTGTTTTTAAAAACATAAGGACCCTTAAAAACAGGTATGGACGTATTTACCCACCCTGTATATCCCTTACATCGAAACGTTGTAGTAACCTTTTGACATTTTTGACCTTCAATCATCTTGAACTCATCATGAAGAATCCAATCTTCACTTTGAATAGAATCCCTAACTAAATAATTTTGCTTCTTGTAATCTGGTGCTCCTTTAACTTTCATAAACCTGTAAGTAATGTCAGTTTTTAAATCTTGAAGAATAAAGAAACTGCCATTACAACTTTTCTTCTTTAAGTTATAATCACTATATATTTTAAATTCTTCATTCTTATCTATGCGTTGGTTAAACTCTTCACTCCTATTTTCGTCACTTAATAAATCCATAAATTCTGATTTACTCATAGAGCCATCGGTATTATGCAAACTTTCCAAATAAGAAACACTCGTATTCCCCGCAAAAGTGACCAATTCATTATATAACATATATGTATAACCATCTTCAAAATAATACTCTAATTTATTTACCCTATTCTGTGCAGAAACAAAATTGGTAAACATCACTGCTAAAAGGAAATAACGTAACATAATTAAAATTTATCTATATGAAAAAATAACCCTTGGGATATTTTAAATCCCAAAGGTCATTTCAGGATTATCACATATCTTCCAATGTAGATTTCAAACATTCCTTAACATATTGCATTGCCTCTGCACAATCATCTCCAAATGCACAACAATATATTGGCTCCTGACCATCCAATTGGACAACGCCACATTTAACACAACCAATTTCATCTGCATCTTCTTCTACCTTCCACTGATCTGTCATTACAACTTCAAGTGAAGAAGTAGAAGGGTATTGATTATTAGCATTTATACTCGTGAAAGTAATCAATAAAAACAAAATACTTAACCATTTCATAATAATTTTGATTAAAATAGTAAAAACTCTGTTACTCTTTTCAAGGTATTTTCACTTCCAACTATTCCTAGATATCTATCAGATAGTTAGCGTAATCAATTGGCCATTTTGCTTTTGCTAAAATCCTATTGATAAATGGATGGTCAAATAAATAAATAAATAAATAAATAAATACACAAACTTTTTGCCATTTATTTTTTATCATTAACATTTCATTTGGTAATTATAAAGTAACCAATCCTTTTCTAAGTTTAAATATTTCTGACTTCAGACAAAATTCGTCCATTTAATTGAACTATCATTTAAACATCAGCCAATCTACTCTCATCATAAACCCTTCGTGAATTCACTTGATATATTACCAACGCAATAATGCATAAAACAGCCGTAAACAAATACATATTGCTAAATCCATAATGGTCTTCTATATAAGCTCCCAACAACATACCTATGCTAATCCCCAAGTCAAATCCCAATAAATAGGTTGAATTCGCCGTTCCGCGCTTGTCTGCGGTAGTCATGTTGACATAAATGGTTTGCAATGCCGGAAAAAGTGTACCATACCCAATCCCTAGCATAAAAGCTAAAAAACAAAATAATACAATACTGTGAAAAATAGAAAAACAGATAAACCCTATCGCAATCATACCGATTGCCAGTATCATAACTCTATGCAAATGCCCCTTATCAACAAATCTACCGGAAGTCACCCTTGACAGTACAATACCGGATGCTAAGAATAAAAAGAATACACCCGAATTAGCTATGGCAATCTCCTTTCCATATAACACAGCAAATGCAACTAATGTACCCCATCCAAAAGATAAAAAAAGTTGATTGATAAATATTGGCCAACCTTTCAAAAGAAAAAATCGATCGAGTGAAATCGCAGGAATATTCGCAACTTTTGCTTTTTTTGGAACTTTGATAAAAATTGCAGCACTCACACCTAGACATCCCATTGAAATTGCCGCTGTTATCAAGGTATGAAAACCATAATTATTATATATTAATACCGCAATAAACGGTGCAATAGCCATGGCTATATTCATATTAAGACCAAAATAACCAATACCTTCAGCCCGTCTTGAAGAAGGAATAATATCTATTGCAATCGTATTCGCTGATACCGTGGATATTCCCCAAAACAACCCATGTATAAATCTTAAAATTACAAAAAATAAAACCGTAACTACAAAATAATATCCAATAAACATGACCACAAAAAACACCAAACCCAATAAATACAACGGCTTGCGGGAATATATATCCACTAAAAAACCGCTAAATGGCCTGATTATCAATAATGCAAAGGCATAAGATGACAACACCAAGCCGATCTGCGCATGTGGCACCTTCAACTCCTCAGCCAAATAAATTGGAATAGTCGGCATCAATAGAAAAAACGAACAAGCCATCAAAAATGTGGTAACGCTAACATTGATAAAATCTCTACTCCAAAGCTTTTCTTCCATTGTCTGAATTAAATCTTAAAAAGTTGCAAAAGTACACTCTTCACAATTTAAAATCTCCTTATACCAAATAGATTTATAAATTACTCCAACATTTTTTGGTATTCACGAAAAACGGGATTTCATAAAATCAAAATGCTCACGGAGCTATCGGGATGATTGTCATTTAGGCCAATGTAATTGGACTATTACGAATATTCAATCGGTATTAAAATCATTTTTATCTTATTACGTAAAAATATTGCCATATTTAAAATTAATGTTAAAACATACAACTTTTCCAATTAATCCGATTTTTTTAAGTATATTTGATTTTTCGTATGTGGCTTTTCGCCCTACAACACAGCTACCCTATTGTTTGTTTTTTTACTTTTTAAAATATATTAATATGTCTATCGTAAAAGTTATTGAGGTAATATCCTCTTCAGAAATCAGTTTTGATGATGCCGTTCAAAAGGCAGTCGCTGAAGTTTCTAAAACCATTAAAAATATTGATTCCGTCTATGTTAAAGATTTTAAATGTCACGTTGCTGACTCTAAAATCACTTCTTATGGAGTCATTTGCAAAGTTTCCTTTAGAGTGGAGAATTAACCCAATACAAGCCTAACCCTACCTGATTTTGGCTTGAAAAGTTGTAAATATCAAATTTTCTCCAAAACATCAGGTAGGGAAGCTTTATAGTATATTGAACATGTCATTTAATCACCCGAAATGTTAAAAACTTGCATAATAACAACGTATTTCATTTCTTATCGTACCTTTACAAGAAAAGGAATGGGGACATTCGTAGATACTAATTGTAAGCAATTGATTGATTCTCGCAAGGAATTTAACATATTGTGGTATTTACTTAACTTTTGTTTCCGGAAAACATTAAAAATCTTCGCTCCGATTCCTTTACTTCATTTTTGCCGAAACATAATATTTTTTCTCTTTTCATCACTCCCGTTCTATATCCCATCAATGGCTTCTGCCCAACAACTAATTCAACAAGGACTATACATGTTAGATCCGTACAATATAAATCCTGCGTATGGTGGCCTTAATAACAGCATAACAGTAACCGGTGATTTTCGCAAACAATGGACTGAAATCAACGGCAGACCTCAATCTCAATACATAACCTTACATGCACCACTCCACTTCTTAAATAGTGGCATTGGAGCACAATTTACTCATGACCAACTTGGAGCAAGCAAAATAACAAGTGGCATGGTCTCGTATAATTATTACTTACCCACTCCTGTATTGATTTCCATAGGAGGAAGTATAGGACTAACATCCAAAAAACTAGAATCAGACATACTTCTGACTCCTGAAGGAAATTATGAAATAGACATAAATCACAATGACCCAAATATCCCAAATATTTCAACAACGAGCAACAATGGCATAATAAATTTGGGTATCTTTACTCGATTTAACGCCTGGGAAATTGGATTATCCGGTTACCAAACTACTAAATTAGGGAAACGCAATACAGAAAACTATTATTATCAACCCTATCATCACATTATATTATATAGTGGTTATACATACAATTTAGACGAAGATTGGAAGATTGCTCCATCACTTTTAATAAAAACAGATATAATATCATTGCAATCAGAACTGGACATACACGTATATAATAATAATATATTTGGTGGAATTGGAGTAAGAGGATACAATAAAAACTCGATAGATGCAGTTAAATTAGTATTGGGCGGACGGCTTAGTGAACATTTACTGCTTGCTTACAACTTTGAAAGTTCTATAGGTAACATAAAAACATTTAGTGGAAATACCCATGAATTATTGTTACAATACAGAATAAAAACAAATATTATTAAAAGACCAAAAGAAAAAATAATATATCATCCCAGAATGTGACTACAATTCAAAATTTAATATTACTTTTGTCAAATAATTATTAAAACAACAAAAAATCCGATAAAAAAGAAAACTAAATAAAAAAGACAGGCATCTACAATTGCCTGATATACAGCGCATTAAAATATTATAAAAATAAAAATTGTTAAAATTGGGATGATAAACGAACTTTGTTTTGGAAAAAATTGAGAAACAAACTAATTTTACGCCCTTAAATACTATATCCAAATTTTTAGGAAATTTATTTTATTATCAAATGAGTAAGAACATTGTATTTTTATTTGGATTAGCTATCCTATCCCTTTCTATTATCTCATGTGGGAAAAGCAGCAAAATGGATGGACAGTTAATAGGTGTTACAGATCGTCCGTCATGGAAAGGTATTAATCCATACGGTATGATTTACGTGCGCAGTGGAACATTGACCATCGGTTCAGATGATCAGGACTTAAGTAGTACATATATATCTCGTCCAAAGAGTATATCTATTGCCGGGTTCTACATGGATGAAACTGAAATTACCAACAATGAATATCGTCAATTTGTAAACTGGGTAAGAGATTCAATCGCTCATACCATTCTCGGCAACATGGAAGAAGATGACGCCGGAAACAGTCACATTGACTGGACTGCCGATATTGACTATACCGATGAGGCATTATCGGATATGTATTTTAGCGGTGATGACGTTATCAGTGGAAAGAAAGAATTTGATGTGGACAAATTAGTCTTCAACTACGAATGGATGGATTGGAAACAAGCTGCTGCCGATCGTGGTAAATCAACCAGAAAAACGTACATTAAGAAAGAAAAGACCAAAATCTATCCGGACACAATGGTTTGGATCAGAGATTTTGCCTATTCTTATAATGAGCCGATGACGAGAAACTATTTTTGGCATCCGGCTTACGATGATTATCCTGTTGTCGGTGTTAATTGGAAAGCAGCAACTGCATTCTGTAATTGGAGAACCAAAATATGGGATATGTATAGACCTCAAGATGTTCAGACAGAAGGATTCCGCTTACCTACAGAAGCAGAATGGGAATATGCTGCACGTGCTGGTCACAACAACTCACCTTATCCTTGGGGTGCTTATGGTCTAAGAAATTCAAAAGGATGCTTACTTGCCAACTTTAAACCACGTAGAGGAAATTATCCGGAAGATGGTGGACTATGGACAGTAAAAGCTGATGCTTATTTCCCTAATGACTATGGCTTCTATTGCATGGCAGGTAATGTCGCAGAGTGGACATCAACTGCTTATGTAGAAAATGCATACTCTTTCATTCATGACTTAAATCCTGATGTTAGATATGATGCTAAAGATGAAGATCCTGAAGGCATGAAAAGAAAGGTCATCAGAGGCGGTTCATGGAAAGATATAGGATACTTCTTACGTACAGGAACACGTCATTACGAATTTCAAGATTCCGCTAAATCATACGTAGGCTTCCGTTGTGTATTGACACACATGGGTAGATCATTAAATGATTTCTAACTTAGTATTAAAATCAAAATCGTAAATAGAAATAATAACCTACATCTGTCAGGTTCATAACGATATATTGTCAAAATTCATTAATAAATTTATTAAACTAATTTAAATTCAAGATTTATGTCATTTGTTCATTCAAATAAGTTCAAGACTTTTAAAAACTTCATCATTGGTATAGGTGCATCGGTAGTAATGATTGGTGCCTTAGGTAAAATTCAAAGTTATGACTGGGGTGGACCTATGCTTACAGTCGGACTTTTAACTGAAGCATTTATCTTCTTCTTCTTAGCTATATTGCCACCGGAAAAAGATTACTATTGGGATAAACTATATCCGGGTTTAGGTGATTATAATGCCAATGTTCAAGCATTGACTGATGGTCCGGTTATTAGTGGCGGCAATCAAGTTAAACCATTAAATGGTGATGTAGTAGAAAAACAATTGGGTGGTATGTTAGCAGAACTACAAGTTATGTCAAAAAGCATGAGTTCACTTAAAGCTTTGCAAGAAGTGGATTTCTCAAAAACTCAAGATCAAATTAAAAGCATGGGTAATTTCTATGATAATATGAATAAAGCTATTACAGCAATGGCTGATTCTGTAGAAGATATCAAGCATTATAAAGATCAAATGACTGTTTTAAATAAAAATCTGACATCATTAAACGCAGTTTACGGTAACGTTCTTTCTGCAATGACAGGTGGCAATAAAGCTTAAGTGATAATTTTCACAATTTAATTCAAGTATTTATAAATTATCATTAAAAAAGTAAAAAATGTCTATACCTAAGGAACCGAGGCAGTTGATGATTAACGTAATGTACATCATTCTGACAGCGTTACTTGCACTAAACGTCTCGGCTGAAATATTTAACGCATTCAAAGTTGTAAATGCCGGATTGGTAAAGTCTAATGATGCATTGGACAAATCTAACAGCCAATTACCTCAACAAATTGCTGAATTCTCAAAAAAGAAAGCAGAATTTGCGAAATATGCTGAAAGAACCGCACCGGCTAAAGAAGCAACAGATGAATATACTAACTTTATCGACGGTATCATTAAATCGATGATTGATGAAACCGGAGGTATGGTTCCCGATGAGCACTCTAATGACCCTAACGACTTGAGAATGAAAGGTTACAAAGATAAAGATGTAACAACTCGTTTACTCGTCGATGGTGGCAAAGGAGATGAAATTGAAAAGAAACTGGCTGTATTGAAAGACAAATTGTCTGCATTATTTGATGAAGCTGACAAAGCAGTTAATGTACCAAAATTGGCATTAGATATAGATCCAGCGTGGAAACAAAGTAGAACACACAAAAGTTGGGCTGCCTATAACTTTAGCCACATGCCTTTGGGCGCTGCATTACCGATTTTAAACAAATTGAAGAATGACGCAAAAGCTTCAGAAGCTACTGTGTTAAACTATTTAATGAATAAAATTGGTGCTACAACAGACGTAGTCTTCGATAAGTTTCAGGTTGTCTCTGCTTCCAAAAAATCTTACGTTGTATTGGGTGAAAAATTTGAAACAGATATATTCTTGTCTTCATCTTCTTCTAACATCAAAGGTATGTCTGTAACTGTTAATGGAGCATCCGTTCCAAACGTAGATGGTGTAGCTAAATATACTGCTGCTGCAAATGCTCCAGGTATCAAAAAATACAATGCTAAAATATCATTGACCAACCCGGTAACAAAGAAAGTTGAAACCTATTCAGGTGACTTTGAATATGAAGTAGGTCAAAGATCTGCAACAGTTTCTGCTGATAAAATGAACGTATTTTATGTAGGTGTGGACAACCCTATCTCAGTAGCCGCAGCAGGAGTATCTTCCAATGACTTAAAAGTTTCTGTAACAAACGGTACAGCTCGTAATACAGGCAGAGGACAATATGACATTACTGTCTCAAATCCAGGAGCAGTATGTAATGTTACGCTATCTGGTGGAGGTCTCACGCCATCAACATTCCCTTTCCGTATCAAGAGAATTCCAAGTCCTGTAGCATATATCGCTAATAAATTAGGTGGTGCAGTTGGAAACGGTGAATTTTCCGCTCAACGTGGTATTGATCCGAGATTAGAAGGTTTTGAATTCGATGCAAGATGTGTTATCCAAGGATTTGTCTTAACCTATGTGGCAAGAAGACAAGACCCTATAATTGCAACAAATCCAGGTGGAACATTTGGAGGTCAAGCCAGAGAATTGATATCCAGAGCTAAACCGGGAGATATGTATATCTTCGATAACATCAAAGCAAAATGCCCTGGTGATAACGCAGGAAGAAATATCAACTCATTATCTTTTAATATAAGATAGTTATTTAAAAAAATCTCATAATTATTATGAAATCATATTTCAGTTTGTTTCTTTTAGTGATGGCATTCAGTTTGGTTTATACCAATAATGTGGATGCACAAAAATCTAAAACCAAAAAAACAACAAAAAAGAAAGATTCAGAATACGTACCGGATGATTACGTCCCCGATACTTATGTACCGGATGATTATGTACCTGAATCTAACAAAAAAACAGTTAAAGGTAAAACTAATTCTGCTGCTAAGAGTACCGGGCCCAAAAGTACCGGACCAACGGCTCCAGTCATTGTTGCTGCTAAAGACACTGTCCGTAAACCGGATGCTGATGCGCCCCTTGACGACTTTGTAAAAAGAGAATTAGTTAAACAAAAAATTGTTTTAGCTTATGAACCGGTACATGAAAGAGATGTATTCTGGGAGAGAAGAATTTGGAGGGTAATTGATTGCCGTGAAAAAATGAATTTACCTTTTAAATATCCTGATCATGAGTTATTTACCATCCTAAAAAATGGTATCGAAAGTGGAGATATTAGATGTTATTCAACAGAAACTTTCCAGTATAGAACATCAACAGAAGATATTAATAAACAAATATCTAAAATTGACACTACTGAAGTTTATGACCCTGAAACACAACAGTATATCTCACAAATAACTAAAAATGACTTAGATGTACAAAGTATCAACCAGTACAGAATTAAGGAGGTTTGGTTTTTTGACTCAGAAGCTTCTCAAATGAAAGTTAGAATATTAGGTATAGCTCCAATGTATGTAAAGGTAGATCCAACTTCCGGAATAGAGTTGCCTCCTATGCCACTATTTTGGATCTATTATCCTGATTGCAGGAAGTACTTGTCACAGTTTCAAGTATTTAATGAACAAAACGTAGCAAGCCCGATTTCTTGGGATGATATGTTCGAAAACAGGCATTTCTCTAGTTATATCACTAAACGTTCTAATGTAAACGATAACCGCTTAGTTGATTATGAAGATTTGAGAAATAATGGAGTCGATATGCTCTTAGAATCAAACAAGATTAAAGAAGAAATTTTTAATTTTGAACATGACGTTTGGTCATATTAATTGATTTGAATAATAGAAAAAAGAGGCTGTCTGATAGATAGCCTCTTTTTTTTATTCATATTTAATACCGATTGGATATTCATAATAGTCCAATTGCATTGGTTTATATGACTGTATATATAACATATTTATTTAATACTTTATTATCTTCCCCCTCTAATACCAATATAAAAAATGGAAACGATTCCCTCAGACAGCGTCGAATCTGTGAATTATGTAGCTCCTTGAACAATGATAAACATTCTGGACAGCATAATCCCGAAGGGATGATATTTTTATAGAAAACGGAGAATAATATTTTCAAAATCCCGAAGGGATGACATTATTACAATCCAAGAAAAAATGTATCTGCTCAAAAAAACTGGAACGAATAGATGGAATAATCATTTCACCCATTCTGGGTTCCTCTTTCTGCTATTGAATCTATTCTATAATAATGACAACCCTTCGGGTTTAAATTGATAAATAATAGGGTTGGATTCAGCTCGTCCAAAAGGTATGAAAAATTTTTACAAACAATATAGCTGAATAATTGCAATAAATGTAAAAGGCTAAATTCTTTAGTCTATACGTTAACCCGAATTCATATTAAAGGCAAAATATTGTCTTTAAGAAATATGAAGCAAACTTTTAGCCTGGTGCATTCAAAATAGTTAGGAAATAATCAATTTCCATAATACTGATATTCAACTTATTGTAATAAAGTTAGATGTAATTCAGCAGTAAAGGTTTTGAAAAAACGTATAGTGCTGATTATGAGGGTTAATCCCGATGTACGAATCGTTTCAATGGTTTACAGAAACCATTGATTACGAGTCGTAAATCGATTCCTCAATTGCTAATGCGGAATTTGGGTTAAAATTAAGTTAAAACTGATTAACAAATTATTAAATATTTATTTTATATATTAATTTATTTTATCATGTGATAGTCATATCAATGCTTTCCAGTCAAAATATTATCATTAAAAATATTAATTCACAGATAAAATATATGAAAAACATTAATTTATCAATAAAATATTGTGACTTTCTTTATCTTTGACCATCAATTATTCCCTATTTGACAGAATGTTATTCTATCAATCAATAATTAAATTATTATCATTTCAACGAATCCATGACTTAAAGTAAGTCGAGAAGAAACCGTATTACTAAACCTAAAGACTGCGAATAGATGAAGTCTATCCTGCTCAAGTCAATAGTTGTATTTTCTATATTGGCATTAACTCCTGGCATAACAGAAGCCCGGACTCTTTCACAACCTACTTCAATTCCACCATTTTTACTGAACACTATTAACATGATGTTCAACCTATCCGGTAAAGTAAAAATGCGTGCAAATATCATTGATTACGCTACCAAATACATTGGTACGCCTTATCGTTCAGGAGGAACACATCCCGGTGGATTTGATTGTTCAGGATTTGTAAGATTTGTATATTCCGAATATGGTATGACGCTTGATCATAGTTCAAGAACATTATCAATGAAAGGTGAATCAATTAAACCCGAAGATGCAAAACCTGGTGATTTAATTTTCTTTGCTGCAAAAGGTAGAGTACACCATGTCGGTATTGTTTATTCTAATTTCAATAAAGACTTAAAAATGATTCATAGTAGCAATAGTAAAGGTGTTACGATTGATGCTATTTATTCGTCAGCTTATTGGTCTAGTAGATTATATTGTATCAAAAGAGTTCTATAAGATAAATATAAATGTTTCATATTGAAGCCTCGTATTTATGCGAGGCTTTTTTTATGCTATAATTTATCTAAGTTTATTTCCAATTGTCTCAATATCAACCTATAACAAGGATTCCTTTATCAAAATCAACTTTTACAAGTCATATTATTAAATGTAATTTTTGAAAAAATTATGAATCTTCTTTCATAAAAGAACTTCTAATGCCCTTTGACTAAAAATCATTTTATTATATTAGTGGCAAAAAAGTAATAAAATGGTAAATATTAAGTTTGGTACAGATGGGTGGAGAGCTATCATCGCTGATACATATACAATTGATAACGTTAGACGAGTTGCAGCTGGTACGGCCAAATGGATGAATTCTAAAGGATATTCAACGGTTGTTGTAGGCCATGATTGTCGATTTGGAGGAGAAATGTTTCTAAAAGCAATAACTGAAATATTTTGTTTTCATGGAATCAAGGTTTTATACGCCTTGGATTTTGTCTCCACTCCAATGGTTTCATTGGGAGTCGTCAAACTTAAGGCAGATTTAGGTATTGTTATAACAGCAAGTCACAACCCTCCCTCCTACAATGGATATAAGCTTAAATCACATTTTGGCGGACCTTCTTCTCCAGCTGAAATCACTGAAGTAGAAAACTTAATACCGGAAAGTTGGGACACTCCTACCCCATCCTTTGAAACTTATGTCAATCAAGGACTCGCTTCGTCTGTTCCTTTAGAGGATATGTACGTCAATCACGCTGAAGCATGCTTTGATCTTAATTTAATTAGAAAAAGTGGATTGAAGATCGCTTATGATGCCATGTATGGGGCTGGTCAAAGAGCGATGCTCAGGCTTTTACCTGATGTGCTGCCACTACATTGTGAATACAACCCTTCATTTATGGGTCAAGCTCCGGAACCTATCGGTAAAAACCTGCAAGAATTAGCAAAATTGATTCAATCAGATGACTCTATTGCATTGGGTATTGCCAACGATGGTGATGCTGATAGAATAGGTATGTATGATGGAAATGGGAAATTTGTTGATTCGCATCACATCCTGCTTCTTTTGCTTTTGTATCAATATAAATACAAAAAACTGACGGGTGAGGTTGTCGTGACTTTCTCAGTAACGGATAAAATGCGTGAACTGGCTATTAAATATGGGTTACCATACGAAATTACGAAAATCGGATTTAAATATATTGCAGAAATTATGACTACACGCGATGTTCTCGTTGGTGGTGAAGAAAGCGGCGGACTCGCTGTCAAAGGACATATTCCAGAAAGAGACGGAATCTGGATAGGATTAATGATTTTAGAGTTTATGGCTTCGACCAATAAGTCATTGGAAGAATTGATTCAAGAATTGTATGATGAAGTTGGCGCATTTTGGTTTGATAGAGATGATCTCCATATTACAGAAGAAATCAAACAAGATGTTATCCATTCATGCAAGGTCGGCAAATACACTTCCTTCGGAAAGGATGTTATAATTGCAACTGAAGACTTAGATGGCTATAAATTTATTTTTGGCAATGAAAGATGGGTAATGATTCGACCAAGCGGTACAGAGCCCGTATTACGAGTTTATGCACAAGGTAAGGATGCGACTGATACGCGCACAATATTAGATGCTGTCAAAGCAACAATCCTTTAATCATTTAAATTAAAAGTTATGAGAGTAATTGTAACTCTATGTTTCCTGATTTCATTTGTAAGTAGTTATTCTCAGCCATTGGAGATGTATGGATGCCACATGAGGCATGTCCAAGCTAATAAAAATGTAAACAGAATAGTCGAAGACAACTTATGGTCTGCTTCTGTTGAAAGGTCTGATTCATTTGATATATTAAATTATGACCTTACAATTGACCTCCGAAAAATGGACAGTAGGTTGCTCATAGGCAAAGCTGTAATTACTTTTACGCCCAAGATAGCCGGTCTGGATTTTATCCCTTTAGATTTACTAAGATTACAAGTTGACTCAATTTTATTTGAAGGCGAACAAACAACTTACGAATACAATAAAATTTTGCTACAAGTAAAATCTCCCAAGGTCTTAGAATTGGGAAAAAACTATGCCATTACCGTCTATTATCAAGGCACACCGATTACATCGACATCAGGATTTGGTGGATTTTATTTTGAAGATGGTATAGCATACAACTTAGGTATAGGACTTACCGATGATCCGCACAATTTTGGAAGAAGCTGGTTCCCCTGTTTCGACAACTTTGTAGAAAGAAGTACCTATACCTACCGTGTTATTACCAATAATGACATTACATCATATAGTGTGGGACGTTTAATAGAAGAGTATCCGTTTGATGATCAATCAAAAATGAGAGTATTTCAAATGGATCAGATTATCCCAACCTACTTGTCGGCAATTGCTGCATCTAATTATGTTTCGTATGATTATATCCACAATGCGATATATGGAGATATACCGATACAATTAATTAGTAAACCGGCGGATCAAACCAAGGTAATAAATTCATTTGCAACCTTAGGTTCAGCTGTTGATGCACTTGAGTCTTGGTATGGCAAATACCCATTTGAGCGTGTCGGCTATGTAATGACAACAAGAGGTGCAATGGAACATCCCAACTGCATTGCATACCCTGTTAGCTCAAACTCAGGAAATGCTGATTCAAGGCGTCTAATGAGTCATGAATTGTGTCATCTTTGGTGGGGAGACTTACTGACATTAAGAACCCAAGCTGATATGTGGATTAAAGAAGGCAATGCTGAATATGGATCTCACCTTTTTGAAGAATACTTGAACGGAAGAGCTGATTTTGAAAGACTTATTAATGATAATCGTTATGACGTCATCAATAACGCTCATATCAATGATGGTCGTTATCTTCCTTTATCCCCGATGCCTAAAGACATTACCTACGGCAGTACAACCTATAAAAAGGGAGCCATGGTCATGCATTCATTAAGAGGATATTTGGGGGACGATCTTTTCCGAAGCGCCCAACAAAAAGTTTTACAACAGTATGCTTACTCCAATCTGACGGCCTATACATATAGAGATGCTTTGGCTGAAGCCGCAGGAGTTGATTTAACAGACTTTTTCAATCGCTGGGTATTTGATATTGGATTTTATGATTTTGTCATTTCCGATTTCCATGCATTGGACTTTTCACAGCATACACATGAAATAACCATAAAACAAAAACTTTTAAAATCAAATGGGTTTTGTAAAGATGCGCCCGTTGTAATAACCTTCGTTGACCAAGATAATAAGTTGCACAACCAAAGGGTTTTATGCACCGGAGAAGTCACTACAATTCCATTGGATTTGACCATTCAGCCTAAAGCAGTCTTCATCAATTATCCTCAGACACTAAATCTGGCACAGTTCAACTCATTACAAAAGATTGTCAAAACAGGGAATATACCTTTTTCCTATGCCAACCTTAGTATGAGTGTTTCAGAATACAGAGATTCAACTTGGGCGTATATGGAAAATCACTATACTGCCCCTGATGCTGCACAAAATCCTAATATTGTAGTAAACGATAAGCATTTTTGGAAATTAACAATTGCCGATCCCGACAATATTGATATGACCGGAAAAATAGAATACAATTATACATGGGATGGCCTTTTATTGCAAGTATCCGAAGATAGTATCCAACTACTTTATCGTCCTAATGGCATAGAAGATTGGACTATTTATCCATATTGTACTAAAAAAATGGGCTCTGCATCAGATAAAAAAGGATCCTTTCTATTATCAAAAGTATTACAAGGTGAATATACAACCGGCAACTTGGATCCTGCTATCCTGAATACTAAAGAAATCTTAGTTGCTGAAAGTCAATTTTTTCCCAATCCAACCAAAGGCCAAACCACTTTAAAAATCAATAGTTTTACACAAAATGCCATTCAAAATTATAAACTTACTTTGATAGACGATTCAGGTAAAGTTCAATATGAACAATCTGTTGATAAAGGATTTACAAAAATTAATTTACCCAATAATTTAATGCCAGGCGCATATCAGGCGGTTTTGACGAATGATATGCACCAATTGATTTCAAAAAACCAATTAATCATCCTTTAAAATAATTTAAATAAAAGGCCTTGTGAACTATTTCATAAGGCTTTTTGTTTTATGCGCAAATCTGAGATACGTGCTGTACCCAAAAGATCTATTTCAAGTACTAGAATTTGATAAATTAATTCAAATGGCCATTTCCTATTGTAAAGGTCAGCCGGGTATTGATTTATTTGATACGGTTAAGTTATCCGTGGATGCAACAATTATTGAAAAACAATTGTCTCAAGTTTCTGAATTTAAACTTTCAATTGAATCAGGAAATGCTTTTCCGATTGGCAACTATACCGACATAAATCATTTTTTAAAATACCTTAAAATTACGGATTATTTTCTAGAACTTGAATACATCAACGAGCTGAAAAAAGTCTTGGAAATAATGAAAGGATTAGATAGGTATGCGATACAAAGTGCAAATTCAAAAGATTTTCCTCTTCTAACGAATAATATCCTTCAGGCAGTCTATAAGCCTACATATCTGCAACGTATCAATCAAGTCCTTGATGATCAGGGCAAAGTAAAAAACAATGCTTCAGAACTTTTAGTCAAAATACGTAAAAATATCGTTTCTAAAAAGTCGGAACTCGAATCAGCTTTTAACCAAATTGCCAGCCAATACAAACTGAAAGGTCTTTTGAGTGAATCTGGCGAAAGTTATCGCAATGGTCGACGTGTACTAAGTGTTCCGGCAGAATATAAAAGACAAATTCCGGGTATTATACACGACGAATCCGACACCGGAAAAACAGTTTATATTGAACCTCAACCCGTCATCTTACTGAATAATGATTTATTTGAACTTGAACATGAGGAGGTTAGAGAGATTTATAAAATAATACAAATTCTATGTAATGACTTATCGGATGGGCACGATGATTTTGTAAAGTACCTCGAATGCATATCACACTTGGATTTTATAGGAGCAAAAGCCCATCTGGCTATGTTATATTCAGGTCAACAACCGTCTATTTTACCATATCCTCACATAGAATGGACACATGCTGTCCACCCTCTTTTATTTATCAAAAATCAAAATTCGGATAAAAAAACTGTCCCTTTTGATCTTAACTTAAAAGAAGGAAATAGGATTCTTCTTATTTCCGGACCTAATGCCGGCGGTAAATCAATTTTAATGAAATCGACCGGATTGATCCAACTAATGGCGCAATGTGGATTTTTAATACCTATATCGAATGTAAGCAAATTAGGGATTTTTACGGACATTTTTGCAGCTATTGGAGATAAGCAGTCACTGGAAGAAGATCTTAGTACCTATAGCAGTCACCTTAAAAGCATGAAATTTTTTACGGATAAAGTCAATCCAAATACGCTCATTTTAATAGATGAATTTGGAACCGGGACGGATCCTGATGTCGGTGGTGCCATCGCAGAAAGCATATTAGGCTATATCAACAAAAAAAATGCATGGGGTGTCATTACCACACACTATTCTGTGTTGAAACTATATGCACACAATCATCAAGGTGTCATCAATGGCTCAATGTTATTTGACACAAATGGCTTAAAACCAACATATATCTTTAAAATGGGTAGCCCTGGTAGTTCATTTGCCTTTGAATTGGCAAAAAGCAATGGCTTACCTAAGGTGGTGTTGCACCATGCTGAACAAAAGCTGGGAAGCAAGAAGTACAAAGTAGATCGACTGTTAAATGATTTACAAGAAAACAAAAATCAATTAGAACATCAACAGCGCGAATTGTTTGAAAAACAAAAAATGTTGGATAAACTAATTCTGAATTATGAAAGGCAGATGGGTGAATATGAGATCAAAAGAAAAAAATTACGCCAAGATGTTAAGGAATTCCAGCTCAAAGCCACTATTTCTCAAGAAGAAATCATTGAAAGTCAATTAAGAAGCCTGCAAAAAGAAAAAAATCTTGATGCGATTAAGGAATTGGCTTTACAGAAAAGAAAGGAAAGAGAGCAACTCCTTCATGATATCGAAAATATTGAAAAAGAAACCAATCATACTAAAAATAACAAAATTCTTAAAAAGGCTGTTGAAGCTGGTGATTTTGTCAGATTAAAAACAAGTGGAACATTAGGCACCGTAGAAGAAATCATGAAAGATAGCGCTAAAGTCGTTATGGGCGGGCTAACCGTCTTAGTTCCACTGACACAACTTCAACCAGAACGTCAACCTCAGGACCTTAGGCGAACCAAGAATATCTTTACAGATATACTGACCAATGTAAGTAAAGTTAAAGACAAAATAGATATCCGTGGTCTTCGTGTAGATGAAGCCCTTACCCAATTACAAGAATTTGTCGATCATGCCTTGATTGCAGGCAAAATAAACCTTGAAATCTTGCATGGAAAAGGAGACGGTACACTCAAACGTATAGTTAGGCAAAAACTAAAAGAATACAACATTCCGATGGAAATAACACATCCGGCACCCGATGCTGGTGGTGATGGCATAACACTTGTCTCCATAAAATGACGATATTTCTATAAAATTAAATAGTTTTTATTTCAATATATCATCCTTTGATGGCCTCGGGATTCTCATTTACCACTTTCCATCCGGCAGTTTCAGCCATAACCTGAATAATCTTCAATGTTTTGGCACTTTGCACTTCAGCTCTTTGTACCAAATCACTTTGTAAAGCAACATTCCGGATATGTTCCTTTACATCATTGTTGATTTTATTATAATCCTCCGCAGAAAATGAATTGAATGTGCCTTCTGAAATATCGTAATAATCCAAAGTATGATCCAAACTAATTAATTCAACGGGCGGTAATGCTCCAATAGTCAAGGTTTTGGACTTTTCATCAAAAACAAGCTTCATCTTATTGAGGTCGATGCCCATTGAAGCTTTTGCTTTGACGCGGACCAAAGCTTTTTTCGTAAAAATGCTCCAATCCATGTTATAATAATTTTTATATTTATAAATCTCAGTAAAATAACCTTCTACAGAAACTAATTTGGCCACCTCTTTAATCTGATTTAAAACTACTTCGTTTGAAATATGTGTTTTCTCAGCAGCCTTATTGTGCAGATATTCTGAAAAGAAATATCCACCTGCAAACAAAATAACTATAACTATTAATGCAACGATATACTTCATTTGTCTTTTTTAATACTTTAAAACCGAATTCAGCAGTAAAGGTTTTGCAAAACTGTATAGTGCTGATTACGAGTCGTAAATCGATTCCACATTTGACTAATACGGAATTTGGGTTAAATTTTTCATGATACTTTGAGCCATAGATTACGTGGTTTGAATCGAAACTTTTTTTGTAAAACAAATTATTATAGCTTTTCAAGCACGATAGTTATAATTTTCTGTTGAATCTTTGAATAAAATAAAATTATCAAAAAATCGGAAAAATACACTCTATTTAACCTTACTATGTAAAGGGTGTCTAAGGTTTTTGTATGATTTCAAAACCACCTTCACACTTCCTACGCTTAATTTTGTTTCAACCATAAGAGGAATTTGATTCGAATCTTCAGAAATATACATTCTCATTGTATTGCCTTGATCGAAAACCTTTCCTGCTATGGTCGCCGGCGAAATAATATAAGAATTGAATACACCAAGACCTTTGAAATCTTTTCTTTTACTTGTTCCATTATATTTTGCTGACAACTCATTGTTTTCTCTATCCAAGAAAACACTAACGGGGAAGCTTTGACCATTTTTAAATGTTTTAAATGGATAATTTCTAACAAAATAAAGGATGCTCAAAATATCATGTGCACAATCCTTGATTGGTATAACCGCCGTAGTAGCTTCTTTCTTTGTTTTGCCCCTTGTAGATGTCACTGTACCGGCCTTTTGATTAAATACCATCCGTTCGTATTGGGTATAATTATTTTCTTTGATGTCACGAGTGGACCAAATAGGCAACAGTGTCTCTTTATCCACATACACCTCATAAATATCATGTACAGCATAGAGCCACTCATAAGTAGAATACGTCTTCCCAACAGCTTTCATTAAATACCCATCCTTCATTTCTTTAACCTGAAAGGTCGCTTCTCCGGCACTAAGCCATATTAATCCCCAGTTATAATATATTTTATATATTAATTCTTCATTATTTTTAAACACCACATTATCAATAGAACATGTTGATACATTGGTTTCAATTCTCGTCGTTTGAGATGAATTAATCATCCAAGGAAAGAAAAGCAATAAAGATGAAACTAATAATTTAAATTTTACCATTTCCTTTATTTATATTTAATAATACAACGCAAAGACCTACCGCAGATGGTATAAGCAAATTGTAAAAATAGATAACAAAACTTGATGCGAAGGCGTTCCACTCATCAACCCCTATATTTTTCCACATAAAAATAGCAACACTACTTCTGGCAACAAGACCCGTAATCAGAGGCAAAGGAATGCCTGTTTGAATTAAAAAAATTAGCCAAAAAATAGGTATGCCATATAAACAGTTAATTTCCGGCATTAATATCCACAATATGAATATATATTGAACTGTCCATACTAACACTCTCAATAACGAAAGGAGCAACACTACGTTTAACTGGGCAAATGTGTAATTTTCCAAATCCTTTATTTTATAAAGATACTTTGTCCATCGACCGGGTAATGGAATTTTACTCAATAGAGAAAATACTTTATTAATATTAAAATATATCAAAAGCCAAAATAACGTCATCCCCCCAAGAATTCCGAAAAGTCCGATAAGAAACCACACATCCCATTTTTTATCTTGATAATAATACAGGAATCCTCCAATGCACCCAAGAAAGATGATTACCATATTCTGAGACATGCTTCCAACAAGGCTTGACACCGTACCCGTTAATTTTACTTTATTTTTAAAGTACAACACACGTCCTACCATCTCCCCCAAACGTGCAGGTGTCATGATAGAAAAAAGTATGCCCATCATAACATCCCGATAAGCCAATAAAAAAGATTCAGCTTGAAAAGGCGAGATCAACAACTGCCATTTTATGGATTCGATGGCATAGTTAACAAAAGTCAAGGTGATAAGGATACAAAAAATAACTACGAAATACTCCCCTCTGTAAAAAAGTTGCACTCTATCCAGCAAATCGGGAGATAGGGGCAATTTTCTCAATTGAAAATATAATATAAACAGAAAAGCAGGAAGTAACAACCATTTAGCAACTTTCCAGCCATTAAAACCTGAAGAACCTTTCATATAGAGGACTTATATAGACTTCGACCTTTCAATCAATTTATCCCTCAACCATTGCTCGTTTACGACATTCCCCGCAACTTTGCTCAATTCTTTATTGACTTTCTCTTGGTATTTACGATCACCAAACTCTACACCAGAAATAAGACGAACCATAGAAATAAAGTTTTGATACGTCTTAATTCTCGCTGCCGGTATTTCCTTCTTCTTACGATTTAAAAATACTTTAAAACTTTCAGTCCATGAATTAATGGCATCATATTCCTTTAGTTCAAGTAAAGTAGCCAAGTAGATTGTTTTAGCTCGTAGATTGGTAAATAGATCCGGATAATCTACTCTTTGCAACTGTTGAATAACATTTTCGTATTCTTTTTTGTAAAAATAAATCTGAGCAAGTGAAAAAGTAACAATACTATCCTTTTGTGCAGATGGCAAGAGATCTTGATATTCTTTAATAAAACTTTCAGCAAAATCATAATTACCGGCACGCAAAGCAGTGGTTATCACATTCTTAAACTTTGTAGGAGTCAGATAATTCTCGTTTAGCATAATACCTTTTTCAAAAATCAAATCGTACACCGAAATCATCTCTTCTTGAAAAATATGGTTACCATCATTGATCTGGGCAATGCAATAATTAAGTATTGCTCCAAATAATTCTTGCAGCTCTAATCCATCAAATGACCTAAAATTATCAAATAATGTCTGCTTTAACTCAAAATAAAAAGTATGGTTATCCGGAACAGATAATGTTTTATAGATTAGATAATATATCCTGATAATCAAATCATTACTAAAATCATTTGCCTCAACAAAAGAAAGTAATTCAGATATAAAGTTAAAATTATACTGAATATTAGATAAGGCTTCCCGTCCCAAGATTTCACAATAGTATTTCAACTTCTCAGCTATATAAAACTTATCCAAGTTCTCGGCAATATTTTCAACATTTTTCTTAGAATAAAGCTCAATGTTGCCTTCTTTCAAGTAAAATAAGTTCTTTTCTATCTGAAAATGAAATAAATAATAGTCGCTACTCCGATTATAAAATTTGTTGGATGTATGCTGGCTGACTTGAATTGATGTATTGACTAATTTGGGGATTTTCTTCTTATTGGTATATTCTAATAGAAGTTGAGACATTAGGATAGGACGCCCTTTCAACTCCTCAGCAGCAAAGAAATCCAATAAAAGCTTTAGCAACTCAGAAAGATACTTTCTCAACCGGACGTCATCATAAAGTTCACCCGGCTTTATAGTATTCCACACATCTTTTTTAGAAATAATGAGCTTAGGATCTTTTACAAGTTCATAATAAATTTTAAATAAATCTATATTTAATGTATTGATATTAAAGTAAGGAGAGTTTAGAAATTTCTCAAAACGATTAAGTTCACTGATTCCCAATTCATTAATGATATGAAAGAATTTAGTTGATCTCATTCCATATTAAATTTTAAGTAAAGGTAAATAAAACTCTAACACAATAAATATGTTAAAATTTACATAGAAATATACAAAGTACTAGTATAAATGCGTATATTGCAACGATTTTTTTGAACAAGAACCTTTTTACGAACATGTCCAAACGTTTACATAGTTTATATATGTTGTGTATGCTCATTGTAGTAGGCACAACGATACAAGCACAGACGACAGGTTATGTGGATTATTACAATATATTCCCATCTGATTCTGTGGTTGTTACAATTCCCAGATATGATAATTCATTCTTTTACACCAAATTAGCAAAGTATGGTTCAACCGACCAATTACTTTCAACCAATGATGAATTTGTAATTCGTTATAAACCCAATAGTGGACATTTTGGGCTGGACACATTTCAAGTTGTTTACTTCTACCCCATCCAAAACACTGGTGAACTTGTTAAAAAATCAAAAAAAGTCGTTATAAAAACATCTGGTTTTATCCTAAGTCCAGATAGCTACACACTGTACACAACAGACCAAAATGTCGAACTTGATGTCTTAGGTAATGACAATATTCCAGGCGGAAATGGTATAATTACCAATCTTCCAATACAAAGTAATGCGCAACTTTCCATCAATTCTGACGGTTCTAAGTTGATATTTAATGGTTGTACAAAGGCGATTACAGAGGACTTAACATATCAAGTAACGAAAGGAAACCAAAAAGAACTTGGTAAATTCAGGTTAAATGTAATAGATACAACCTCTTCCAATGAGGCTCTATTGTTTACAAAATTTCTTGTCAAAAATAATCCAATCGAATTTTCCCACCCTTATGAATTAGTCAATACGGTCCAGTTTCCTTCCCACGGTACGTTAACACATAATGGTTATCAATGGAATTATTCTCCGGACACTGATTATGTTGGTCTAGATACACTTAGAATAAAAGTAGGCAAAGACGGCAATACTGCTATCCATCAGTTCTTGTTCAAAATTATAGATGGAACTTCAGCTAATATTTTAGTAAACAATGATTACTTCTACAGTCTCAAGAGCCAAAGTATCAATTGTAATGTTCTTGAAAACGACTTCGATATGGTACTTTATGTCACCATAGATGTTCAACCTGAAAATGGAACACTTACAAAGATGTCCAATGGAATATACAAATATACACCCAATCAAGGTTTTGAAGGTCTTGATGTGTTTGTTTACAAAGCATGTGATTTAGCTTCAAATGTATGTGAATACGGAGTTGCCAATATCACGGTTAGTAACTTCCAGTTAGAACCTGTATATCATCTATACACAGCACAAGGCTCACCATTCAAGATTTTTTATCCATTCCCGACTTCGGGTTATAAAGTTTCAGTCATTCCATCAGCCTATCCAAAGCATGCATACGTATCAGTAGTTGATTATCAAAGGAATTTGGACTACAGTCCTTCACAAGATTATGTAGGATTGGATAGTATGAAAATTAAATATACATTGATTTCAAATCCTTCAATTACTCAGACAGCAAAAGTCTATATCCATATTTATGATATCAATTACAATAGTTGTTATAGCAATTGTGTTTGGCCTGGAGACCACAATAATGACGGTCGAGTGGATATGCGAGATTTAACCTTTATTGCACCATTTGTTGGACAAAGTGGAGCTTCGAGAAATAATCCACCTAATAATTATTGGATGGGTCAAAGTGCCGAAAATTGGGATATTTCTTCCAATAATACCAATCTAAAGTATGGCGATGGAGACGGAGATGGATTGATTCTTGCACAAGATACAGTAATGATGAATAATTATTATCGTAATCTCCATGGTATATGGGTCAATAAAGGAGTAAATAGTGATTTTCTACCTTTTGATTTAAGAAGTGATAAAACATCTTATGAAATCGGTGACTCCATTATTATGACACTTTCTATAGGCGATCAAAGTTTACCTGTACTTAATTTAAATGGTTTTACTGTTAGTTTTAACTTTAGCGAGGCATTCAACGATGCGAGCCTAAGTGCTGAATTTAATGACAATAATTGGCTGTCAGCAGGAGACAAAATGCTCCAAATGGCGAAAAAACCAACTGTTAGAAATATTGACTTAGGTTCAGGAAGATTAAGTGGTAAGGGTGTAGCCGGATACGGCGATATTGCAGTCATAAAAGGTATCGTAGATGATGAATTAGATGGATTTAGAGATGATGACGGAATTATTTATGCACGCGTTCAATTAAATGATGCCACCCTCTTAACAGATGATAATTGCCTTGAACTACGGACAGCACCACAAACTTTCTATTTCCCGATTAAAGTTCAAAAAAGATTGGCCGAAAACCCAAATAAAGTTATCAATGTCTTCCCAAATCCAACAAATGGCAATATCTGGTTAGCAAGTGAAAATAAAGAGAATAACATCCTATCCTGTTATATTTACTCTATTACAGGTCAAAATATAATTAATTTGAATCGAATTAATCAAAATAAAATTGAAATAAACCTTGGAAATTATCCATCAGGTGTGTATCTTGTGAAGACTTTCACACAAAAGGGTGTTGAAATACATAAAGTAGAAAAATTGTAATTAAGTGATCATTCATACATGTATATCTTATAAAGAATAATTTTGGATTTGTTCATTATTCGTAGTGAGTTGTTGCGGCGACTCACTTTTTTTTGCCAAATATTTCAACTTAGAATTAATCTAAATAAAAAAAGTATTAAAAAAACAAAACTCATTAAAATTAAAATCGAATTCAGCCATCGAAGTTTTGCAAAACCAAAGAATGTTGATTATGGAGAAAAATCAGATATTCGAAACGTATCATTGGTCTGCTAAAACAATCGATTACAAGCCATTTATCAAATTCCACATTTGTTTCATGCGGAATTTGGGTAACAATGGGCAAATTATTTAAAAATTTCAGGCTAAGTCATCCTTTTGATATAAAAATGTGATACTATTTATGACTTTAAAATTGAGCAAATTACATTCCGGTGATTTTTGTCAAATACTTTCATATGAGGATGATTCAATAGCAACTAAACTGATTAGTATGGGACTCTTTCCTCAATCGGAAGTCTATATATTAAATGCCAATCATCGCAAGAAAGTATATTTTCTGATAATAGGAAAATTAAAAATAGGTTTGAATGACAATGAAGCCAGTTCAATAATTGTCAAAAAATTAGAAAACAAATGATTCGACAATACACAATATGTTTAGCGGGCAATCCGAATAGTGGCAAATCCAGCCTTTTTAATGCCTTAACCGGTATGAATCAAAAAATCGCTAATTTTCCGGGAGTCACTGTTGATAAAAAATCAGGGAAGTTATTTATGCCCAATGGTGAAAGTCAGACAATCATTGATTTGCCGGGTACGTATAGTATGCATGCCATTACTTTAGATGAACGGATATTTACCAATATAATTCTAGATAAAGATAGTGACAGCCACCCTGACTTAATATGCTATGTCATCAATCCGGATCAGATTGACAAACAATTGCTACTGGCAAGTCAGCTAAAGGATCTTGGTATTCCTATGATAATTGCTCTATCGATGGAAGATATTCATAAAGTCAATCCGGAGAAAATAACCCTTATATCAAACTATTTTGACTGTCAAGTCATTCAATTTAGTAGCCGAACAGGGTCGGGATTGACAGAATTAAAATTGGCTTTACAGTCGCTCCTTGAGTCTAATGTATCGAAACCTAATTTGAATAATGGTTCCAAAATTTTCAAAGATGAATTAACAGTCCTTGGTTTACCCTTTGATTCAGATAAAACGGTGAATTATTCCTATTTTTTGGAAGTCCTAAAGAGTGAAAAAGAACATAATTCATCGGCTGTCTTAAGAGCAGAGGTGAAAGATACCATGGAAAGATATGATAATATTGCTGGCTTAATACATCAGCTCAGAGATGGCAACCAGCATATTCCACCCATTCAAAATCGCATAGATAAAATATTAATACACCCATTATATGGGATGGTGATATTTTCCGCCATCATGTTCTTAATTTTCCAGTCCATTTTTTCCTGGGCAGAAGTACCCATGAATTTATTGGAAAGAGGCTTTGTCTTTTTTGGAGAAGTTGTCGGTACTTATCTTCCTGAGAGCTGGTTTAGAGAACTATTGACCAACGGTATTTTGCCCGGCTTAAGTGGTATCATAGTTTTTGTCCCGCAAATTTTCTTTTTATTTTTATTTATCTCAATTATGGAGGAGTCTGGCTACATGAGCAGAGTTGTATATTTATTTGACTTTTGGATGCGGAAATTTGGATTAAATGGAAGAAGTACCATAGCACTTATATCAGGAGGGGCATGTGCTATTCCAGCCATCATGAGTACACGTACAATAAGCAATTGGAAGGAAAGGTTAATTACAATATTGGTAACTCCGATGATAAGTTGTTCGGCCAGGCTTCCGGTTTATTCACTGCTCATTGTTTTTATTATTCCTGCAAATCTTTATTTTGGAATCGTAAATGCCCGGGGATTAGCCTTTTTAGGAATTTATATTTTTAGTACGCTTGCGGCATTATTTGCAGCTTTTGTATTGAGCAAAATAATAAAATCAAAGGAAAAAAGCCAATTAATGTTAGAACTGCCCAATTATAGGATGCCCATCGCCAAAAATGTCGCCTTTAACGTATGGGACAAAGTAAAAGCATTTATTACTGAAGCTGGAAAAGTAATATTTCTCATAAGTATAGCATTATGGTTTTTAACAAGTTATGGACCTGAAAAAAGAAGAGAAGCTGCATTAGAAGCATATAAAACAGAAGTGAAAACCAATCCCACCTTGGTTCAACATCAATCAGAATCCTCAGTGTTATTAGAAAACTCATTTGCTGGCATTGCCGGGCAATATATAGAACCGGTAATAAAGCCTCTTGGGTTTGACTGGAAGATCGGTATATCCCTCATAACTTCTTTCGCAGCCCGAGAAGTTTTTGTAGGAACATTGGCAACAATATACAGTTCTCAAGATGATGATGAAGATACTGAACGTCTTTCAGTGCTTTTAAGCAAACAGGTCAATCCCCAAACCGGTCAAAAAATATTTAATGTTGCCACATCAGCCTCTTTAATCATGTTTTATATGTTTGCTTTACAATGCTTGAGTACCGTCGCAGTTGTAAAAAAAGAAACGAATGGCTGGAAATGGCCAATTATTCAGCTTGTAGGTTATACTGCATTGGCATACATAGTAAGTTTGATAACATTCCAGATTTTGTCTTGACATTAAAAAAATCATATTCGTATTAAAATATTTTTCAACTACTTTATATACATAATAATACATATTTATATATATAATATATATAAAATACTAGTAAACTTTTCTAATAGTTTTATACATATTTGCAATTATAGAATTTTAAAACCGAATTCAGCAATAATGGTTTTGAAAAACCGTATAGTGCTGATAATGAGGGTTAATCCCGATGTACGACTCGTAATCAATGGTTTACAGAAACTATTGATTACGAGTCGTAAATCGATTCCGCATTTGTCTAATGTGGAATTTGGGTTAAAAAATTATCCTAATTTAAAATTACAATATGTATAATAGTATATTTGCATAAATTTCTGAGAGCTTTGACTTTTTCTACAGAAAAGCAATAATAGTACATGAAAAAATTATTTTATTTCTGGGTTTCAGTGATTACCATTGGTATCAGTGCATGCATACCAAATAAACCTAAATCGAATCTTGACTTTGCCTTAGATTTAGAAGACAAGGAAATACAACAGGCTTTTGAAGCCGGTTACAACCGATCCAGAGATACGTTACTTTCCTACTTTCACCATAAAAATCCAACAGTGCGCTATATTGCTGTGAATGCTTTTGCCTCTTGGAGAGATACAACAATAATTGATTCAATTGCCCCATTACTAAAGGATATTGACGAGAATGTCAGAATAGGTGCTGCATATAGTTTGGGTCAACAAAAAAGTATAAAAGCTGAACATTATCTTACGCAAGCCTTTGTAAAATTTGACAGCCTAAACAACAATCAGCTTTTTAATGCTACTATTTTGGAATCTTTGGGTAAATGCGGAGACATTGAGACCTTAAAGTTAATTGCCGGAGTTAAATCATATCTCCCAAGCGATAGTATTTTGGTTACAGGGCAGACGAGGGCATTGTATCAATTTGCTCTCCGGAATTTGTCCGTGCCGGAAGGCACCAATACTTGTTTGCGGATAATTAGACAACCCTCTTATTCAATCGAATCTAGGCTTTATGCTTCAAACTACCTGACAAAAGTGAAGGGTATTGATCTAAAAAATCAAATTGACACTTTAATTCACATTTACAATAATGAAAGAAACCTTGATATCAGAAAAGCTTTATCCGCTGCGATATCAAAGACCAAAACTGAAAAAACTTTCAACTTTATTCAAAACGAATTAGCCAAATCCTCGGATCAAGCAATCAGATATATTTTAATCAATAATTTAAATTCCTTCTCATACGCTGAAGCCGACACCATTGCGTTTCAATATTTACAAGATAATAATTTCCTTATAGCAAGATCTGCTGCAAATTATCTCATTGATAACGGGAATCCCGAAGATTCAAAAAAATATATGGATTATTATTTTAATCCAACTACTAATAAAGCCGCTCACATTGAATTGTTAGCAGCAGCCAATAAACATACACCTTACACATTTTCCGTAACTAAATCTACTATCAATGATATCCTAAAAGACAGTTTACTTAAAGTGTCTGATATATATCGCAAGACAGATATTATAAGGGCATTATCAAATGATGTAACCAACTTTGTTTTTATAAGAAGTGTAACTGAAAAAGCGCCTGATAAAGTAATGCAAGTTACCGGTCTCGAATACTTTGGCAACATTCTTTCAAATCCTTACTTTCCAAAAGTTTACAAATCTAATTTTATTCCATACAAAAGGCTTATATTTTCCTATTTGATTGACGGAATTTTATCTAAAGATGTAGGTTTGGTTTCCACTGCAGCGATGGTATTACGAGATCCCGTACTTAATTTAAAAACATTTTATCCTAGTGATTCAATATTTAGAATTGCTATGAGGAAACAAAAGCTTCCCGAAAATGTAGAGGCATATAATGAATTATCAAAGACGATTTCTTATTGGAGTGGGCAGCCATATCGACCTGCGCCCAATAAGGGATTTAGAATGATGGACTGGGCTGTATTGAATAATATTACAGATAGTACGACTTGTGATATACATACCAGCAAAGGAGTTATTAAGATCGAGCTTTTGCCCACAACCGCACCAATGACCGTGGCCAATTGGGTTGAGTTGCTAAAACGCAATTATTTCAACGGTAAAGCATTTCACCGAGTTGTACCTAATTTTGTTATTCAAAATGGTTGTAATAGAGGCGACGGATTTGGAGCTTTGAATTATACAATTAGATCGGAATACAGTCACATTTATTATGACAGACCGGGAATGGTCGGAATGGCTTCTGCCGGCCCTGATACCGAATCTGCACAATTCTTCATAACTTCCTCTGCAACACCTCATTTAGACGGAAGATACACAATCTTTGCACGGGTAATTTCAGGTCAGGATGTTGTCAATAAAATCAATCGGGGGGACAAAATATTAAAAATAAACATTAAATAAAATAAAAATAACATGAAAGAAACTCCTCTTACTTCCAAACATAAAGAATTAGGAGCCAAAATGGCTGAATTTGCAGGCTATAATATGCCTATTTCATATAAAAGTATCATTGACGAGCATTTAGCTGTTCGTAGGGGTGTGGGATTATTTGATGTAAGCCACATGGGAGAATTTTGGGTAAATGGAAATGATGCCGAAGCTCTCTTACAAAAAATCACTTCTAACGATGTCAGTGCACTCCAACCGGGAAGTATTCAATATTCATGTTTCCCAAATACCAATGGCGGGATTGTGGATGATTTGTTGGTATATCGTATGGAAGATAAAGACGGAACTAAAAACTATTTGCTAGTAGTCAATGCAGGGAACATGGCTAAAGATTGGGATTGGATACAATCTTTTAAAGCCGGGGATGTGCAAATTGAAGATCAATCGAATGAAACTGCTTTATTAGCCTTGCAGGGACCAAAAGCATTGGATACATTACAAAAACTTACCAATATCAACCTTTCTGAGATCCCATATTATCACTATAAAATCGGAACGGTTGCCGGCATCAATGAAGTCATAGTGTCTGCAACAGGATATACCGGTTCCGGAGGATTTGAACTTTATTGCAAAAATGAAGCTGTTGAATTATTGTGGGACAAACTGATGGAAGCAGGTGAAGAATACGGAATAATGCCGGCAGGATTGGGGGCAAGAGATACGCTTAGAATGGAAATGGGATTCTGCTTGTATGGAAATGATATAGACGAAACGACTTCACCATTGGAAGCAGGATTAGGATGGATAACCAAGTTAAAAAAAGGCAAATTCAACTCTTCTGAAATATTTGAAGCCCAGAAAGCAGAAGGATTATCCAGAAAATTAATTGGCTATGAGTTGAAAGACAGAAGAGTACCACGTCATGGATATCGCATCTTAACAGCAGACGGTGAAGAAATTGGTGTAGTAACTTCAGGAACAATGTCTCCTTCGCTCGGGTATCCCATTGGGCTTGGATATGTCAAAACAACGCATACAAAGCCTGGAAGTCAAATTAATATAGAAATAAACAATAAACTTTTTGAGGCAACAATCGTTAAATTACCAATAATACAGTTGTAATAAATAATAAATTTGGAGGATGGGGTGTAGTTCAGAGTTTTTAGCAACTAAGAAGGAATTTATCGAAAATTGGGGTCGAATCAGTGGTTTCTGGGGGATATGTAAGAGCATGGCACAAGTACATGCCCTATTAATCATTAGTTCAAAACCTTTAAGTGCCCCTTGTATCATTGAGGAACTTGAAATTTCCAGTGGTGGAGTAAATACACATTTAAGAGAATTAGTAGAATGGGGATTGGTGTATAAATGTCAAAACACTTCCGGTCGAAAAGATTACTATTTTGCAGAAAAAAACATGCTCACTGTATTTAGACAAATTATATTGAACCGAAAACGGCGTGAATTAGATCCAATCATAGATTTAATACAAAAGGTAGATCATCAACAAGCCAATTGCGCCGAATCTACTGAATTTGTCAAAGTAATTACCGATATAAAAGCCATCAGTTCACTTATAGACAATGCATTGGATTCTATACTCAATATTGACCAAGAAAATATGATGGAAACTTTAATAAAAATGGAACATTAATAGAACAGAATATGCATCTGTTAATCGCTTTATTTTATTACTGCATCCTTATACCCTTATCACATTTACCCATGCGGGTATTGTATTGGATATCAGATATTCTATTTCTTATTTTCTACTATACCGGATATAGAAAACAAGTAATAAAAGGAAATATATATCGCTCTTTCCCTGAAAAGTCCGACAAAGAGAAAGATTTTATTGTTAGAACCTTTTATAAACACTTTTGTGACCTAATCGTCGAAAGCTTAAAGTATTTTACCATTTCAAAAGAGGATGCCCTCAAACACATGAAAATGGAAAATTTAAGCACTATTAATGATTTTTTTAATGAGGGTAAAAATGTAATCATTGCAGGCGGTCATTACAATAACTGGGAACTATTTGCCATTACCATTAGTGAATTTATACCTTTTCAAACGGTGGCCATCTATAGCCCGTTAAAAAACAAATTTTTTGACGATAAAATGAAGGAGACCAGAGGAAAGTATGGGCTAAAGATGATACCTACGAAACAAATCGGTCACTTTCTCAATCATAATAAGGATAAAGCAATAGCAACAATTTTTGGATTTGACCAATCACCCAGCAACGCCTATAATGCATATTGGATGCAATTTCTCAATCAGGAAACTGGCATTTTGTTAGGTGTAGAAAAATATGCATATAAATACAATATGCCTGTATATTATGGTCAGATTTCAAAAGTTAAAAGAGGATACTACACATTGAATTTAATAGAAGTTTGCAAAGACCCATCAAATATGAAAGAAGGAAGTATCACAGAAAATATAACGCATCTCTTAGAAAATGATATTAGACAGAATCCTCCTTTTTGGTTATGGAGTCATAAAAGATGGAAACGTAAAAAACCGGAAGATTATATCCTTCGTTCTCTTAGAAGCTAACACAAGGTTTAATTTGAAAGATATCTTTTTTCATTCAATTTTTACTAAAAATACTTATAATCAAAAGACGGATCCAATCTCAAAATGGTTTTATAGATAAGTTGAATAATATTTTCGATATCTTCTTTATGCGCCATTTCAACAGTGGTATGCATATACCTCAACGGCAAAGATATGAGTGTACTTGGTATTCCCCCATTGGAGTATGCGAATGCATCCGTATCTGTGCCCGTACTCCTTGAGGCAGCTGAAAGTTGAAATGGAATTCCCGATTCTTTTGCCGTTTCTATGACAATACTCAGGAGTTTATTATGAATAGAAGGTGCATAGGTTAATGCAGGGCCTGCGCCACTGGCTACATCTCCTTGTTCAACTTTATTTATCATAGGTGTTCGAGTATCATGCGTTACGTCGGTCACAATGGCCACATTGGGTCTTATTGTATTGGCTATCATCTCAGCCCCTCTTAAACCAATTTCCTCTTGAACTGAATTTACAAAGTAAAGTCCAAATGGAATTTCTATTTTATTTAATGCAATCAGCCGCGCTACTTGGGCAATACAATATCCTCCCATTCGGTTATCTAAGGCACGACCACAATAATATTTACTCCCCAATTCTGAAAATTCATCTTGATAGGTAACTACACAACCGACATGAATACCTCTTTCTAAAACCTCAGCTTTAGAGCCTGCTCCAATATCAATACAAATATTGTCCAATGCCGGAGCCATATCCAGATTCTTCCCTCTTCTTGTATGAATAGCAGGCCAGCCAAAGACTCCCTTTACAATCCCACCGGGTGTATGTATATTAACGCGCATAGAAGGGGCAATGATATGATCTGAGCCTCCATTCCGAATGACATAAATAAATCCATCATCATTGATATAATTGACAAACCATGATATTTCATCTGCATGAGCTTCTACGACAACTTTATATGGATGATCCGGATTGATTATGCCATAGGCTGTTCCGTAATAATCTGACCTGATTTCATCAACAAATGGTGAAATATAATTAGTCCATATTTTTTGACCTTCCATTTCAAAACCCGTTGGAGAGGCATTATTCATATAACTAAATAAAAAATTAAGGTGATCAGACTGTTGTACTTCAGACATAATCTATAATATTAATCTGTTTTTAAAAAAAAGTTTACGAAGGTAATACAATTTTTATTCCCAATCCAAACTATTGTCTCCAGGATTTGGGATCTCTCTTCCATTCCTTCAAACCTTTAACTTGATCTTCCCGAATCATGTGGGCATCCTTTGCAACTTCTATTAAAACATCATAATTTGATAGGGTTGCAACCGGAATCTGGTGTCTTGCAAATAAATCTTTAGACTCATCGAAACCATAAGAAAATATTGCCACCATCCCAATCACTTTTGCTCCAGCCTCATTAAGCGACTCTATTGCCTGATAGCTACTCCCGCCGGTAGAGATCAAGTCTTCCACTACTAAAACACGTTGACCAACTGACAAGTGACCCTCAACAGCATTCTTTAATCCGTGCGACTTGGCTGAAGTCCTGACATATACAAATGGCACTTCTAATCGATCCGCCAACAACATACCATGGGCGATACCACCCGTTGCAACACCGGCGACAACATCAAATGAAGCAAATCCTTTGGAAGCCTCCACAAATCCTTGACAAATTAAATTCCGTGTCTCAATATCACTTAGACTCTTTCTGTTATCACAATAAATTGGAGATTTTATTCCAGATGCCCACGTGAAAGGCTCATCATAATTAAGATTAATTGCGTTAATTTGCAGGAGCTTTTGCGCTATTTTTGTTTTATAGTCAACCATAATTTTGGAATTAACATCAAATGTATAAAATTTATATCAACGAGATACCTGTAACTCTACTTAAAAGTGAATTGGTTACTAATATCCGTAATCCTAGTAATAAAACCCTCATCATCCCCTATCTTGGCAAATCAGCATCATTGCACCAAATGATCAAATTGTGTGAACCACCCTACTCTTTTGATGCTATTTATATATTTGCTCATCAGCCTGAAAATATTTTAAAAGATTTAAAGTCTGAGATAAAAGTTATAACTGCCGGTGGAGGTGTCGTATTCAACGAACTAAATGAAGTACTCTTTATCTATAGAAGAGGATTTTGGGACCTTCCAAAAGGCAAACAAGATCCGGGCGAAAATATTGAAATGACTGCTATTCGCGAAGTCGAAGAAGAAACTGGTATTTCGGGATTAAAACTTATAAGTGAAATTGGTGAAACATTTCATTTGTTTAAGACCCAAAAAAATGGAAATTATTACTTAAAAAAAACCAATTGGTTTAAAATGAAAACCCACAAACAACCGGTAAAAGTTCAGCGTGAAGAAGATATTGATGATGGAGTATGGCTTCCAATTCCGACTTTTCTACGTGAATGTAAGCCCGTTTTTAATAATATTGTCGATATCTTGCAAAGAGTTGTTTAAAAATTAATAACATGAAAATAGCAGCATTGATACCTGCTCGACTGGAATCTTCCCGTTTTCCGGGCAAATTATTGCAAAAAATTGGCAGCAAATCTATTATCCGCCATGTGCATGATAATATGATTGCTTCAAGACTTTTCGATCATGTGGGTGTTGTCTGCAATCATTCAGATATATATTCAGAAATTACAGACAACGGAGGCGTGGCATATATGAGCCAAAATGAACATGATAATGGAACAGCTAGAATAAGTGAAATCGCCAAAACCTTAGATTTCCCAATTATTTTCAATGTTCAAGGTGACGAGCCCTTTGTCCGAAGCTCCATACTCAAATCTTTAATAGACATTTTTAAAGCAGATGTTTCTGAAAAAATAGACATTGTTTCTCCCATGACTCCTATCATTGATGAAACCCAAATAGCCAATCCAAATGTTGTCAAAGTAGTAACTACATCGAATGGTGAGGCTTTGTATTTTTCTAGAAGTCCTATTCCCTACCAAAGAAATTTACAAAGCAAAAGGATTTGTTTTCGGCATATCGGCATCTATGGATATAGATCGGCTGCCTTAAAGAAAATTGAGCTTTTACCTGAAAGTAATTTAGAAGATCAAGAAATGATCGAATGCCTGCGCTATCTTGAATATGGTATGAAAATAAAAATGGCCATTACTGAATCGCAGGGTGTGAGTATCGACACGCCTGAAGATTTGGAAAAAGCAATTAAATATTATCAACAACTTCAATCCTAAATACACATGGAATTTATACTAAGACCCTGGAAAGCTTCAGATATAAATAGTTTAATTAAATATGCCAATAATTGGAACATTGCTAAAAATTTAACCAATCAGTTCCCACATCCTTACACGATTCAAGACGGAAAGGCATTTATAGAATATGCAACAAAGGATGATCCTATTCATATTTTTGCTATAGAAGTTAATCAAGAAGCAGTAGGTGGCATCGGCATACATCCTCAATCAGATATTTTTATTAAAAATGCCGAACTTGGATATTGGCTAGGTGAACCATTCTGGGGACATGGAATTGTTAGTAAAGCTATAAAACAGATAATTCAGTTTGGTTTTTCAACCTTCGACATTGAAAGGATATTTGCAAGACCGTATGGGACTAACTTTGCGTCTCAAAAAATCCTTGAAAAAAATAATTTCTTATTAGAGGGACGTTATAATAATATACTTTACAAAAATGGCGAATATTTGGATGAACTCATTTATGCCATAAGAAGATACAATTGGGAAAATACTGATTAGTTAATCTCAAATTCGGCATTAACCCGAATTCCACATAAAGGCAAAATGTTGTCTTTAAGAAATATGAAGCTAACTTTTTGTGTGTTGAAATTCAAATAGTCACGAAACAATATGTTTTCAAATATATGATAATCAACATGTTGCGATTTAGTTAGATGTAATTCAGCAGTAAAGGTTTTGAAAAACCGTATAGTGTTGATTATGAGGGAAATCCCGATGTACGAATCGTTTCAATGGTTTCTGTAAACCATTGATTACGAGTCGTAAATCGATTCCGCAATTGTCTAATTCGGAATTACATCTAACTAAACCACAACTCCCTCAAAGTCAACCACTTGGAAGTTGTTGTTTTTAAGCATTTTTATTGCTTTTGCAAGTTGTTTTTCCCTTAAGTTATTTCGATACATTTCATTCTTTT
>Ga0209572_1000459_pt1 | contig 60061 bp, 55 predicted proteins | sample EBPBio232012_DNA_FD_185867 | JGI IMG/M metagenome (GOLD analysis project Ga0209572, IMG submission 185867) | Wastewater treatment Type I Accumulibacter community from EBPR Bioreactor in Madison, WI, USA - Reactor 1_1/23/2012_ DNA (SPAdes)... | ecosystem: Engineered > Bioreactor > EBPR >...
GCGCGGTCCGTCCGGACGTGGACACCACCATGGACTACCGCGTCCTCACCACCTGGGGAGATGGGGTCGAGCACGAGAGTGATGACCCGTATCGCTTCGCCCCGACCCTGGGCGAGATGGACCTGCGCGTGCGCGCCCTGGAAACCCTGCTCACCGCCAAGGGCTACCTCGACCCAGCCGCGCTCGACCGCATCATCGAGACCTACGAAACCCAGGTCGGCCCGCACAATGGCGCCCGCGTCGTCGCCAAGGCCTGGACCGAGCCGGCCTACGCCGACTGGCTGCGCCGCGACGCCACCGCCGCCATCGCCTCGCTGGGCTACGCCGGCCGCCAGGGCGAACACCTGGTGGCCGTCGAGAACACCCCCGGGCAGCACAACCTGGTGGTCTGCACCCTGTGCAGCTGCTACCCCTGGCCGGTGCTGGGCCTGCCGCCGGTCTGGTACAAAAGCGCGCCCTACCGCGCCAAGGCCGTCATCGACCCGCGCGGCGTGCTGGCCGACTTTGGCGTCCGCCTGCCGGCCGACACCGCCATCCGCGTCTGGGATTCGACGGCCGAGATCCGCTACCTGGTCATTCCCCTGCGCCCGCCGGGCACCGAGGGCTTGAGCCAGGACGCGCTGGCCGCCCTGGTCACCCGAGATGCCATGATCGGCACCGGTTTGGCCCTGGAACCCCCCGCCCAAGCAGCTGATCCCTCAGGAGTCGCGCCATGAACGGCGTGCACGATATGGGTGGCCTGCAGGGCTTTGGCCCGGTGCGGCCCGAGCCGAACGAGACCCTCTTTCACGCCGACTGGGAAAAACGCGCCCTGGCCGTCACCCTGGCCATGGGCGCCAGCGGGCAGTGGAACCTGGACCTCTCGCGCGCCGCCCGCGAATCCCTGCCGCCCGCGCAGTACCTCGGCAGCAGCTACTACGGCATCTGGATCAGCGCGCTGGAAAAACTGCTGCTCGAACGCGGCCTGGTCAGCGAGGCCGAACTGGCCGGCCGCACCCCGCCCCAGCCCGGCCCCAGCCTGCGCGTGCTGCAGGGGCCCCAGGTCGATGGCGCCCTGGCCCGCGGCGCCTCCACCCAGCGCCCGGCCGCCAGCCCGGCCCGCTTTGCCACCGGGCAGCGCGTGCGCGCGCGCAACCTGCACCCGGCCGGCCACACCCGCCTGCCGCGCTACGTGCGCGGGCACCTGGGCACCGTCACGCTGGTGCACGGCGCCCACGTCTACCCCGATCGCCACGCCGCCCACACGCTGCCGCCCTTTGACGAAGCGCCGCAGTGGCTGTACACCGTCGTCTTCGACGGCCGTGAGCTGTGGGGCGAGGCCGCCGAAGCCGGCCTGCAGGTCAGCGTGGACGCCTGGGAACCCTATCTGGAGCCCGCATGAGCACCTCTTTCAGCGCCACCCTGGCCGACATCGCCCAGGCCTGCGGCAACGGCCTGCCCCTGCCGCCCGCCGCCGGCCCCGACACCGTGTTCGCCGAACCCTGGCAGGCCCACGCCTTCGCCATCACCGTGCAGCTGCACGCGCGTGGCCTGTTCAGCTGGCCGGACTGGGCGCAGGCGCTGAGCGACGAATTGAAAGCCGCCCAAGCCCGTGGCGAGCCCGACGACGGCACGCGCTACTACGACCACTGGCTGAACGCCCTGGAACAGCTGATCGTCGCCCGCGGCGCCGGCACCGCGGCGCAGATTCATGCGCTGGAACACGCCTGGGCGGACGCGGCGGCACGCACCCCGCACGGGGAGCCGATTGTGTTGGCGGAGGTCGATTCGCTACTTATTTCGTAGCTGCTTTGGAAGTGTTGGCGCCGGCATGTGGCCGAAATGACCTGGATGTGCCTCATCCAAGCTCACGGGGCATGAAGTCTTGAGCCGGTTTGCCGCGGTCTTCGCCCGAAGTGCGCCGCAGATCGCGACCTGACATCGCGATCAACGACGCGGCGCTGCCCCCGAGCCTTGTGCGGAGAGCAAGAAAATGGTGCTCCGACCCCGGTTTTTCAACCGCGCGACCCGCTGCTGCATCTCCGGCGGCAACGACTCCCAACTCGGTACCTGGCGCGGCGACTGGAACAGCGGCACCGGCAGCGTCTCGCCGGCGCGTGTTCGATGGATCCAGACCTCTTGATCGAACCATGGATGCCACGGGTAGCGCACGACCCTCGACTCGTTACTATGGGTGTTGCGTTGATGGCTTGTACAACCACTCGCGGCTACATTCGGCACTGGGTTACCTCAGCCCGATGCAGTTCGAACAACGCTGGTTGGCGGCGCAGCGCAAATCTGCCGCTCGAGATCGGGCTATGCACTCCGGTTTTCAGGGGCAACCTCAGCGTTATTGAGGAAACGTACAAGGAGATGTTCAATGCGAAGAAGCAAAGTCTCGACGGGGCGGCGCAAGTTCCACCGCTGTTGCACTTTCGTGCTTAGAATTTTTGCAGTAATGATCCTGGCGACGTCTTTGCAAGCTGCGGACGAAACCACGAACAAGGCCTCAGCACCGAGCGCATCAATGTACCGGAGCATCGCGGGTCGCGATCTACGGATCTTTCACTTTCCGCCTGCGGATTCTCCGGGTACTGCACGCCCCGCGGTCCTTCTGGTGCAAGGCGGCGCATGGACACGTGGTAGCCCCGAGCAGCTTTACCGATCAGCGCGCTATTTTTCGGAAGCTGGCTTTGTCGCCACGGTTCTTGAGTACAGGCTAGCGGATGTAACGAACTCGCCGGTTGAATCGTTCTCTGACGTGTGCCATGCCCTCGCCTATATGAGAACCAATGCCGACACGCTTGGTCTAGCGCCATCGCGGATTGCACTTTGGGGAATCTCATCGAGCGGCCAACTGACGGCGGCGACGGCGACGGTTGGTTGCGATTCTGCCGACGGCAGCTCTGGCAACGGCGGCCCCGATGCGCTACTGCTTGTCTCGCCAGTGGTAGACGCTCTCTCGGACGGGCTGTTTCGTGACCTGATGAAAGGGCACGGGAAGCCTTCCGCCTTCTCGCCAACACACACTTTGAAGAAACGCATTGTTCCCACATTCATCATGCAGGGCAACGCAGATCGAACCACTCCTATCGAGCGTAGCAAGGTGTTCTGCGATAGAGCACGCAACCTCGGGGGCAAGTGCGAGCTCGTAGCCTTGGACGGGCAAGGGCATGTGCTTGACAGGGTCGTCCGAGATGAGGTGTTGGCCCGTCAGGCAGCCTTCCTTAGGGATCTTTGGCATTGACGAATTATCGCCAGGGACAAAGCTCATGCCCCCTTGAAGCGAGGCTGGCTCGGCATTTGGCCTGTAGAGCTTCGGGTGAAACAGCGCCGAGCGATCATTGCGCCTGACGAAGCCTTTTCCGGGGGGGGGGTGCTGTCCTATAGCACGCAGGCATTCGGGATCCGTGTTGCAGCCATGGATGCCTATGACCATGCGATCGAATTTGTCGATGTGGTGTCACGAGTCGTCGTAATCGGGCCACCTTAAGTAAGCACATACCGGCCAGTTGGCGCTTTGTCGAAGGGCATCTCGAAGGACTGAGGTGCCCATCGAACTTCGCCTTCCAACAGGCCTTTCTCATGCCGCCTTGGATTGTTGATCGACATGCTTGCTCGCCCAGTCCTCGAGGAACCGAATCGGCGAGCTGTAGCCCAGCGTGGAGTGGCGGCGACTCCGGTTATACAAGCCATCAACGCAACACCCATAGTAACGAGTCGAGGGTCGTGCGCTACCACTACACCCACTGGCTCAACGCGCTGGAAAAACTGATCGTCGCCCGCGGCGCCGGAACCGCCGAGCAGATCCACGCGCTCGAACATGCGTGGGCCGACGCGGCCGAGCGCACGCCACATGGTGCGCCGATTGCGTTGGGTGACGGCGATTTGCTGCGAATTTTGTAGCTACTAACACTAGATCCACTAGCGCCAGCGCCTCAAAACACCGCTAAAAATCAAGCCACCTGCTGCCCCTGCGGCGCGGCGCCTGGATTGCGCCACTGGCCCATCAGCTCGGTCCAGCGCGCACGTGCGGCCTTCAGGTTACGCTCCTTGACGTGGCCGTAGCCCTTGATCTGCTCGGGAATGCGCGCGATCTCGACGGCCTGGGCGTGCTTGTCGCTGCTGAGCAGGCCCAGCACTTCCTCGATGCTGGCGCGGTACTGCTGGATCAGGGCGCGCTCGGTCTGGCGCTCCTCGGTCTTGCCGAACAGATCCAGCGCGGTGCCGCGCAGGCCTTTCAGCTTGGCCAGCAGACGGAAGTTGCGCAGCATGCTGGGGCCGTACTTCTTCTTGACCAGCTCGCCCTTGTCGTTGCGGTCGGCCGTCATGGGCGGCGCCAGGTGGTAGTTGAGGGTGAAATCGCCCTCGAACATACCCTCGATGCGCGCCACAAAGGCCGGGTCGCTGTGCAGGCGAGCGACTTCGTACTCGTCCTTGTAGGCCATCAGCTTGAACAGGCCGCGTGCCACGGCCTCGCTCAGGCTGGTCTTGCCGCCCAGCGGGCTTTCGGCCTGCTGCACCTTGGCCACGAAGGCGCGGTACTGCTCGGCGTAGGCGGCGTTCTGGTAGCCGGTGAGAAACTCCACGCGCCGCGCGATGATCGAGTCCAGCGTTTCGCGCTTCTTGAACTCGATCACCTGCGCGCCGCCGCCCGCGCCGGCCAGGGCTTTTTCGATCCGGCTGAAGTCGTGCGCGGCCTGGCGGCCCCACTCGAAGGCGGCCTTGTTGTTGTCGACCTGCACGTTGTTCAGCTCCATGGCGCGCAGCAGCGATTCGCGCGCCAGCGGCACCCAACCCTTCTGCCAGGCGTAGCCCAGCAGCATCGGGTTGATGTACAGGGTGTCGCCCATCAGGCGGCCGGCCACGGCGTCGGCATCGAACATGCCCAACCCGCCCACCCCGACGGCGCGCGCGATATCGGACGCGCAGCGCTCGGCCGGGTTCTGCCAGTTGCCATCGCGCACGAAGGCGGCCGTGGGCGTGCCGTGCGAGTTGAGCGCCACGTGGGTGCGGCCCTCGCGCATGCGCAGCACGGTTTCCTTGTTGGCGGCGACGATGGGGTCGCAGCCGATGATCAGGTCGGCCGAGGCCATGCCCACGCGCGTGGTGCGGATGTCGTCCTGCGTGGCGCCGATCAGCACGTGGCTCCAGGTGGCGCCGCCTTTTTGCGCCAGGCCCGCCGCGTCCTGCGTGACGATGCCCTTGCCTTCCATGTGCGCGGCCATGCCCAGCAGCTGGCCAATGGTGATGACGCCGGTGCCGCCCACGCCGGCCACCACGATGCCCCAGGCGCTGCCCGGCGCGGGGGCGTGCTGCGTCGGCTCGGGCAAGGGCCCCAGCTCAAACGGCGAAACGCCGGCCTGCGTCTTGGCCTTTTTCTTCAGCTGGCCGCCTTCCACGGTGATGAAGCTGGGGCAAAAGCCCTTCACGCAGCTGATGTCCTTGTTGCAGGTGCTCTGGTTGATGGTGCGCTTGCGGCCGAACTCGGTCTCCAGCGGCTCCACCGACAGGCAGTTGCTCTGCACGCTGCAGTCGCCGCAGCCTTCGCACACCAGCTCGTTGATGACCACGCGCACGGCCGGGTCGACCATCTTGCCGCGCTTGCGGCGGCGGCGCTTTTCGGTGGCGCAGGTCTGGTCGTAGATGATGACGGTGGTGCCCTTGATCTCGCGGAATTCGCGCTGCACGGCGTCCAGCTTGTCGCGGTGGTGGATGTCGATGCCGTCGGGCAGGCCCTTGGCGCGGGCGCCGTCGTACTTCTCGGGCTCGTCGGTGACGATGGTGATCTTGGCGGCGCCCTCGGCGCGCATGTTCTGCGCGATCTGCACCACCGACAGGCCTTCGGGCCGCTCGCCGATCTGCTGGCCACCGGTCATGGCCACGGCGTCGTTGTAGAGGATCTTGTAGGTGATGTTGACGCCGGCCGTGACGGCCTGGCGCACCGCCAGCGAGCCGCTGTGGTAGTAGGTGCCGTCGCCCAGGTTGGCGAACATGTGCTGGTCGGTGCTGAACGGCTGCTGCCCGACCCAGGGCACGCCCTCGCCGCCCATCTGCGTGAAGCCGACGGTGCTGCGGTCCATCCAGATGGTCATGAAGTGGCAGCCGATGCCGGCCATGGCACGGCTGCCCTCGGGCACGCGGGTGCTGGTGTTGTGCGGGCAGCCCGAGCAGAACCAGGGCAGGCGATCGGCGCCGCTGCCGGCCGCTTGCACGGTCTTGAGGGTGCGCTCGGAGGCGTCCAGCACGGCCAATTGGCGGTCCAGGCGCGCCTGCATGTCGCTGTCGATGCCCAGGCGGGTCAGGCGCTGGGCGATGGCGCGGGCGATCTGTGCCGGTGTCAGGTCGGCCGTGGCCGGCAGCAGCACGTTGGCCGTGGGGTTGGCGCGCGCCCATTCGCCGCCCGAGAAATCACCCGCCGCGCCTTCGTGGTACTTGCCCAGCACGTTGGGGCGCACGTCGGGGCGCCAGTTGTACAGCTCTTCCTTCAACTGGTATTCGATGACCTGGCGTTTTTCTTCCACCACCAGGATCTCGCGCAGGCCGGTGGCGAATTCGCGTGTGATCTGCGCCTCCAGCGGCCACACCACGCCCACCTTGTGCAGGCGGATGCCAAGCTGCCGGCAGGCCGCCTCGTCCAGGCCCAGATCCAGCAGCGCCTGGCGCGTGTCGTTGAAAGCCTTGCCGCTGGCGATGATGCCGAGCCGGTCGTTCGGGCCGGCGATGACGTCGTAGTTGAGCCGGTTGGCGCGCACGTAGGCCAGCGCGGCGTACCACTTGTAGTTGAACAGGCGCTCTTCCTGCGGCAGCGCGGCGTCGGGCCAGCGGATGTGCAGGCCGCCGGGCGGCATGTCGAAATCGGTCGGCAGCTGGATCTGCACCCGCTCCGGGTCGATCATGGCCGTGGCGCTGGATTCGACGATCTCCTGGATCGTCTTCATGCTGGTCCACACACCGGCGTAGCGGCTCATGGCAAAGGCGTGGATGCCCAAGTCCAGAATTTCCTGCACCGAGGACGGGAAGAACACCGGCAGCCCGCAGGCCTTGAAGATGTGGTCGCTCTGGTGCGCGGCCGTGGAGCTTTTGGCCACGTGGTCGTCGCCGGCGATGGCGATCACGCCGCCCCACGGCGTGGTGCCGGCCATGTTGCCGTGCTTGAACACGTCCGAGCAACGATCGACGCCCGGGCCCTTGCCGTACCAGATGCCGAACACGCCATCAAAGCGGTTGCTGCCCGGGGGCGCAAAGCCCAGTTGCTGCGTTCCCCACACGGCGGTGGCGGCCAGCTCCTCGTTCACCCCCGGCTGAAACACGATGTTCTGCTGCTCCAGGTGCTTGCGCGCCGCCCACAGGGCCTGATCGTAGCCACCCAGCGGCGAGCCGCGGTAACCGCTGACGAAGCCGGCGGTGTTCTTGCCCACCAGCGCATCGCGCTGGCGCTGCAACATGGGCAGTTTGACCAGGGCCTGGATGCCGCTCATGAAGGCGCGGCCGTGGTCCAGGCTGTATTTGTCGTCCAGCGTGACGGTCTCAAGCGCCTTGCGGATGTGCTCGGGCAGGGGGGCATTCATCGGGCGTGTCTCCTATCCAACCGGCGTGGTCGGCCGGGGTGTGATCACCTGGTTCACCTGACCAGGCCAATTCTTCTCGATCGGCAAAGTGTAGGTCGCGGGCAGGGATATGTGTTTTCTTTGTGTGCCGGGAAAAGCCCCGTAAAGGAAAGAATATTTCTAAAATTGGCCCCTCATGGAAACACTTGATGCGTACGACCGCGCCATCCTGCAGCAGTTGCAGGCCGATGGCCGTTTGACGAACACCGAGCTTGCGCAGCGCGTGGGCCTGTCGGCCGCGCCCTGCTGGCGCCGCGTGCGTGCGCTGGAAAAGGCCGGCTACATCCGCGGCTACCGCGCCGAGATCGACCGCCACAAGATCGGCCTGGGCGTGCTGGCCTTCGTGCGGCTGGACGCGGCGCAGATCACCGGGGCCGAGCTGCGCCAGCTGGAAGACGCCATCCGCGCCATCCCCGAGGTGGTGAGCTGCCACTACATCAGCGGCGCCGGCACCTTCGAGCTGCAGGTGGTGGGCAAAGACCTGGAGCAATTCAGCCGCTTCACGCGCGAGGTGCTGATCCGGCTGCCCAACGTGAAGGACCTGCACACCAGCTTTTCCCTGGGCGAAGTGAAGGCGGGTGGCGCCTTGCCGATCAAGTTGAAGTAAGCATCTGGCGATGCGGACCGACTGGACGTTGAGCAAAAGCCACCACCACCAAAGAAAAGGGCGCCCGCGACGCAGGCGCCCCTCCAAACAACGATCCGACGCCTACCTGCCGTGGGTGATGTCCTTGATCACGTACGCCGAGACATTGGCGATGTCCTGTGCCGACAGTACGCTGTTGAACGGCGGCATGGCCGCGCCGCCATTGGTGACGTGCTCCCGCACCACAGAAGGAATCTTGGCAGACGAGATGGTGGTGAGGTTGGGGCCCCCGTTGCCACCGGTGCCGGCTGCGCCGTGGCACATCGAGCAGTTCTGGGCAAATACCGTCTTCCCGGCAGCGGCGTTGCCGCTCAGTTGGGTGACGGGCGTGGGTGCGGCTTTCTCGCCCGCGTGAAGCAGGGCGTGTCCGCCTTTGCCCGGCGCCACGGGATTGAGCTTGCCGTCCAGCGAGAAGAGCCAGAGGTTGTCGCCGTGGGCCGTGGCCGCCAGCGCGTTGCCGCCGGCATAAAAGGCCACGTACTGCTTGCCCTTGTGCTGGAACACGGTGGCCGTGTTGTTGGCGCCCGCCCCCGTCTGGAACTTCCAGAGCTCCTTGCCGGTCGTGGCTTCGTAGGCGATCAGCTCGCCGTTGTTGGCGCCCACAAAGACCAGGTTGCCGGCGGTGACGACCGAGCCGGAGTAGCACGAGGTGGTGTAGCGCTTCTCCCAGGCCACTTTGCCCGTGACGACGTTGAACGCCACAAAGTAGCCCGAGCTGTGAAAGCCGTTGCCGATGGCCATGGTGGAGCCCGTGGCGGTGCCGGCAGCGCCGTCTGCGCCAACGGCCGGCTGCTCCTCGGTGTCCGAGGTCAGCCCGGCCACACTGTTTTGCCCGCACACAAAGAACAGGTTGTTGTTGGGGTCGTAGCTGGAGGGCGGCCAGTTGGTTCCGCCGGCCGGGCCTGGCGCCAACACCACCATGTCTTTCCAGAATGGCGTGAAGACCTGCTTGGCGACGATGGGGTTGTCCACCTTGGCGACCTTTTTGACGGCCTCGACCTGTTCGGGTGTCGGCACGTGGGTGGCGAAGGGCGGAATCGAGGGGACCGGCTGTGTCGGCGACGTTTTCTGGTGGGCGTTTTGCGGCACCGGGGTTTCCGGGATCGGGTAGATCGGCTTGCCGTTGGTGCGGTCCAGAAGATAAAGCCAGCCGGTCTTGGCCGCTTCGCCAATGCCTTTGACCGCCTTGCCGTTGATGGTGGCGTCAAACAACACCGTCGGGCTGGGGGCGTCGTAGTCCCAGATGTCGTGGTGAACCAGCTGGTAGTGCCAGCGGTGCTTGCCGGTTTTCAGGTCCAGCGCGACGATGGACGACGCATAAAGGTTGTCGCCTTCGCGCCCGGAGCCGTCGTAGTCGGGCCCGGCGTTGCCGGTGGAGAAGTAGATCAGCCCGAGCTCCGGGTCGACCGAGGGCGTTTGCCAGACTGGGGCGCCGCCGTGCAGCCAGGCGTCACCGGTCTGGGGCCAGGTTTCGTGGCCGGGCTCGCCGGGACCGGGAATGGTGTAAAAACGCCAGATTTCCTCGCCGGTTTTGGCGTCAAAGGCCATCACGCGGCCACGAATACCGTATTCACCGCCCGCAGTGCCGATAATGATTTTATTATCGACATAAAGCGGCGCCGCCGTCAGGGAATAACCCTTTTTCCATTCTGCGGCCTGCGTGGTCCAGGCCACCTTGCCGGTTTGCTGATCAAGCGCGACCAGCTTGCCATCCAGCTGCCCAATATAAACTTTGCCGTCGCCCAGCGCAACACCGCGACTGAGCCAACCACAGCACACCGTGGAAATCGCATTATCAAGTTTGGCATTGTATTGCCAGAGGATTTTGCCGGTTTCCACGCTGACGGCGAACACATCGTCCGCTCCGGTGGGCACATAGATGACGCCGTTGTGCTCCAGCGGCTGCCCCTCGGCCGAGTACTTCATGGCCGTGCCCGAGCCCTTCAGGTGGGTGAGCCAGGCGCCCTTGAGCTGGCCGACGTTGCTGCTGTTGATCTCCTTGAGCGGGGAATAGCGCTGGTTTGTCAGCGAACCGCCGTTGGTGATCCAGTCGTCTTCCGGCGCCTGATTCAGTTGCTGCGCCGTGAACGCCGGGGCAGGCGTAATTTTAACTGGGGGTGTTTTAGGTTCTGCCGCCCAAGCCCCTGTTGAAAGCAAGCCGACGGTCAAAGCCAAACACATGAAAATCTTTTTTCTTACATGGCTCATTCGGTTTTCTTTCGCAAGGTTTTCAGAAGAAAACGCATCCTACACATATTTTTTAGCCGCGTAGTTAGCGGACGCTCTCCATAGGAATAGCCAACGCAGTGGCCGCCGAGATAAAGCACCACATCCAGGTCCTGCCCACGGCGCACACTTGAAAAGCGCGCCTGATTTCAGCGCGGGCATGGCGTCGCTCCGGGGCCTGGCGGGTTCTGAAACACTTCAAAAAGAGGGCTGTCCATCTCGAAGAACGCCAACCCTTTTGATTCGCCCAGGGCGCTCACCGATTCAGGCGCGCGCTGGGCGTAGGCGGGGTAGCGCGCGGCCAATCCCAGTGGGCAACAAAAAACCCCAAATGTCGGCGTGTAATTTCGCTGTTGCGCTACTATTTTTGTAGCTCAATATTGTTTACAAAGCGATGCCGCTGGGTGCGCCCGTCAGGTAGCCCACCGAGGCGCCGTAGCGGTCCTTGTAGTTGGCGCGCACCAGCGGGTCGAGCGTGGGTTTGACGATGTCGTGCAGCGGGCTTTCCCAGTCGCCGGGGTGCTGGAAGTTGCTCATCACGTACGTCCAGCCGTTGAGGTGGGTCACGGCGTGCAGGCCCGTGGACTCGGCCCCCGCGGGGGTGGACAAAATGCGGCTGAGCGAGCCGGTGTCGACGTGGTACGCCCACAGAAAATTGTTGACGTGCAGGCCCGAGTCTTCACCGATGAAGAGCGTGCGCAGCTCTTCGGAGAACTTGAGGTTGTCGGGGTTGGCGATCTTGTCGGCATGGGCCAGGTTGCCCAGGGTGTCGGCCGTGGCCAGGTCCTCGCCCAGCAGGATGAACTGCGAGCGGGCGGGCACCCAGTCGCTGTCGATGGCGGCGCCGCTGCTGTCCTTCTGGCCGCCCGTCAGCTCATGCTGCAGCACGCCGCCAGCCTGGATGGCCTTGGGAAAGCTGACCCGGTGGGCCGCCACGTAGCCCGAGCCACCGACCACCATCGAGTCGCGGATGGCGGAGATGGCGGAGTACGCCTTTTTGTCCCGCACGTTGACGGTGGTGCCCTCCATCTTGGTGAAGGCCGTGCTGGCGCCCTTGAGCGCGGCGTAGCGGTGCGTCTCCAGGAACGCGGCGGCCTTCTCCTGGCCGGGCAGCACCTTGACCCAGAGTTTTTTCTTGTTCAGCACGATGGGCGTGAAGCTGGCGTCGGCCGGGTCGGTGTTGCGCGAATCCATGATGTCGGTGGCGCGGATGCCGCCATCCACCAGCGCCTGGATCTCGGCGCTGCTGGCGTGGCCCAGCTTGATCCAGCTGATGGCGGCGTGGGTGCTGGCGTTCAGCTCGGCGGTGTATTTGGCGACGTACAGCGTGCCCGCGGACAAGTCCTTGGCCTTGTCGGCCACGAACATGAACAGCGCGCCGTTGGTGGCGTCGTCGCCCATCAGCGCGGTGCGCTGGTCGGGCATGACCTGGATCAGCTCCTTGGAGGTGCGGCCCAGACAGTAGTGCTTGCGGATGCTGCCGCTGCCGTCGGGGTTGACCGTCACCTCGGGCAGGTGGCCGTAGTCGTAAGGGTTGGCGGTGCTGGCGTTGCCGAACACATGGGTACTGAAGCCCTGCAGCATCTTGAGCGAGGTGCCGCTGGCGCCCTGGTCAAAGGCGTCGGGCTCGTACTCCTCGCTCGACAGGTGGGTGCCCCAGGGCGACAGGCTGGCGCCGCAGGTGATCCACAGGCCCTTGGCGGGTGCGGTGTCGACATTGAAGTACTTCACCAGGGTCAGTGCGCCGGTGTCGGGGTTCTGGTCCAGCGTCAGCACGGCGATGGGCGAGGACAGCAGGCCGTACATGCTGTCGCCCTTCAAGTTGCGCGAGGTGTACTCGAACTGCACCACGGCAAACACGGTGTGGCCCTTGACGCCGGGCACCTTGGCGCCCGGCACCGTGAGCAGCGAGGAGCCGTCGGGCGCGTCGGAGAAGAACTGGCGCGGCGTGGCGCCTGAGGTGTCCATGATCGGCTGGTGGCGGATGTCCACATAGCCCCCGGCCAGCACGGTGCCGCCAGCGCCGTCGGGCACTCGGTCGCCGGTCACAAAAAAGGGCTGGTAGGCCAGCTGGATGTCGCGCGTGCTCTGGTCGTCAAAGGTCAGCGTCATCACCGAGCCGGTGGTGGTGGTGGCCATGGCGGCGGCGTTGGCCAGCGTGGGTGCCGGCATGCTGCTGAAGCTGACGCTCTGGAACACGGGCACGGTGGATGAATCACCGCCGCAGGCCGCCAGCGCGCTGGCGGCCGACACCGAGGAGGCCAAGGGCAGCAAGGGCGCACCGCTCAGCAGGGACAGCAGGCGGCGGCGGGAGAGCGAAGCAGGAGAGATGGGTAGGGCCATGATGAATCGAATGAGGGAAGAAACGCACCGGGTCATTGCCCGGCCAGCTCTGTCACTCTAGGCGGCCCCTGTGGCAGGGGCGTGACCATCCGATGTCAATTCCGTGACTACTTAGGCCACAGCGCCCACAGCTTCAGCGGCTGCTTCAGGCGCCCGGCGAAGTCCCCCGCCTGCGGGCCCCAGCCGGCAAAGAAATCGGCGCGCACCGCACCCACAATGGCGCTGCCCGTGTCCTGCGCCAGCACCAGGCGCTGCAGGCTGACCACCGGGCCGCTGGAGGCCAGCCAGACCGGCGTGCCGTAGGGAATGCTTTGCGGATCGACCGCGATCGAGCGCCCCGGCGTCAGCGCCACGCCCTGCGCGCCGCGCGGGCCGAACTGGGCGTCCAGCGGGCTGAGCGGCTCTTCCTTGAAGAACACCATGCGCGGATTGCTCCACAAAAAATCCTGCACGCGGCCGGGGTTGGCGGCCAGCCAGGCCTTGATGCCGGGCCAGGTGGCGTCGCGGATGGCGCCCTGCTGCAACAGCCAGCTGCCGGGGCTGCGGTAGGGCTGGTCGTTGGTGGCGGCAAAGGCCAGCCGCACCACGCGCTGGCTGCCGTCGGCCTCGGTCACGCGCACCCGCCCGGAGCCCTGGATCTGCAGGATCAGCGCGTCCACCGGGTCGGCCAGCCAGGCCAGCTCGCTGCCGGCCAGCTGGGCACGCACCTCGGGCAGGGTCTCCATCTCCTGGCGCGTGTACCAGGGTTTGCGCTGACCCAGGGTGGCCGGCGGGCGGTAGATGGGCGCGCCAAAGCCAGGGCGCGCGCTGCGCGAGGCCTCGTACACGGGCTCGAAGTAGCTGGTCAGCAGGCCTTCGCCGCCTGGCGCGCCCAGGCCACCATGGGGCTCCACCCGGTAGGGCTGCAGGCGCGCGCGCATCCAGCCGCGCTGCTCTTGCGGCGTGCCCAGGGACAGGCGCCGCACCTCGCTGCACAGGCTGGCGAAGGTGGGGCCGGGGCGCTCGCAGCTCTTGATCCAGGCGTTCCAGCCCTCGGCCAGGTTGTCGTCCTCGAAACCGGGCAGCTCGGCCCAGCGCACCGGCACCCAGCGGCTGCGCGCGCGCGGCAGCGCGGGGCCGAGCGGCGTGGCGTCGGCCACGTCGCCGGGCGGCGGTAGGGGCGACTCGGTGGGCGCTGCCGGGATGGCGGGAGCGGGTGTGGGGGCGGTGGTCGGCTTGTCGGCGCAGCTGGCCAGCATTCCTACAATCGCCGCCATGCCCAAGAACCGAAGTACTCGTCTCATATGACCGTGATTCTGCTGGAAGCGCTGGCCGCGCTCGTGCTGCTGCTGCTGATCGTCTGGTGGACCATGTTCTCCGGTCGCAAGAAAGGGGAATTGCCGGGCCAGCACGAGGACGCTGGTCCCACCCAGGCCCCCAAGCAAGACCCTGACACCCCGGCGCAGCCGCGTCGGCCCGACCCGGGCCAGCAGTGAGCTTACTGCATTTTTTGTAGCTGATTGGCCAATGCAGCCGCCGACTTGACGTCCATTTTCTCGAATACGCGGGACCGGTGCACCTCCACCGTGCGCACGCTGATGCCCAGCTCGTCGGCGATGCGCTTGTTGGGCTGGCCCTCGGCCACCAGGCGCATCACGTCGCGCTCGCGCTCGGTCAGCTCCTGCACGCGCGCCGTCAGCCCCCGCCGCACGTTGAGTTGCGCCACGCGCTCGTGCGACAGGGTCAGCGCCTGCACCACCCGGTCCACCAGGGCGTTGTCGGAGAAGGGTTTCTCGCAAAAATCAAAGGCGCCGCGCTTGACGGCATCGACCGCGGTGGCCACATCGGCGTGGCCGGTGAGGAAGATGACGGGCCAGGCGTGGGCCACGCCGGCGTCCAGCAGGCGATCAAACAGCGCCAGCCCGCTCATGCCGGGCATGCGCACGTCGAGCAGGATGCAACCGGGCTGATCGGGCTCCTCGGTGCCGACGGCGGACAGAAAATCCTCGGCGCTGGAAAAGCCGGCCGACAGCAGGCGCCGCGAGCGCAGCAGCCAGGCCATGGCCTCGCGCACGCTGGCGTCGTCGTCGATGAGGTAGACCGTGGCGTCACCGCTGGAGTGCATGGCGTGATTTTAGGTGGCCGCCGGGTCCACCGGCAGCGCCAGCCCCTCCTTGATTTCCTCCATCACCACGTAGCTGTTGCTCTGCGCCGGCACCGGCACCTTGCGCAGGATTTGGCCCAGCAGGTCGCGGTATTCGCGCATCGCCGACAGGCGCGCCTTGACCAGGTAGTCAAACGGGCCGGACACCAGGTGGCATTCCAGCACGCGCGGCTCGTGCAGCAGCTCCTCGCGCATCTTCTGGAACACGTCGGCCGACTTGGACGACAAGGTCAGTTCGACGAACACCAGCAGCCCGCGCCCCAGCGCCTCGGGGTTCAGGCGCGCGTGGTAGCCCAGGATCACGCCGCCGCGCTCCAGCCGCCGCACGCGCTCGGCGCAGGGCGAGGTGGACAGGCCGATGCGCGAGGCCAGCTCGGTCAGGGTCAGGCGGCCGTCGCGCTGCAGTTCATCGAGGATTTTTCTGTCGATTCTGTCAATCTCAGTCATTTTCACTGTTAACATTTTTATTCACCATGTTTTTAGCTGATTTTCAATCTTACCTCCAGCTATTTCGGTGATTTTTACGGCCCCTAGCTGCCTACACTTTCGTCATCTCCTGACTTCTTGAGGGCTTGGCCATGAAAGTGATCGTTCTGGGCGGCGGCGTGATCGGCATCAGCACCGCTTATGCGCTGGCGCGCGGCGGCGCCGACGTCACCGTGATCGAGCGCCAGGAGGGCCCGGCGCTGGAAACCAGCTTTGCCAACGCCGGCCAGGTCTCGCCCGGCTATTCCACGCCCTGGGCCGCACCCGGCATCCCGCTGAAAGCCATCAAGTGGCTGTTTCAGCGCCACGCGCCGCTGGCCATCCGCCCCGACGGCACGCTGCACCAACTGCGCTGGATGGCGCAGATGCTGCGCAACTGCACCCAGGCGCGCTACGCCGTCAACAAAGAGCGCATGACCCGCGTGGCCGAATACAGCCGCGACTGCTTGCGCCAGTTGCGCCAGGACACCGGCATCGACTACGACCAGCGCACCCTGGGCACGCTGCAGGTTTTTCGCACCCACAAGCAGCTGCAGGCCGCGCAGCGCGACATCGCCGTGCTGGCCGAATGCGGCGTGCCGCACCGCCTGATCACCGGCACCGAGGGGCTGGCCGAGATCGAACCCGCGCTGGCCCACGCCAGCGGCCTGGTCGGCGGCCTGCACCTGCCCGGCGACGAAACCGGCGATTGCCAGCGCTTTTCCACCCAACTGGCCGAACGGGCCGGGGCGCTGGGTGTGCGGTTTCGCTTTGGCACCCGCATCGAACGCCTGGTGACCCGGGGGCGCAGCGTGAGCGGCGTGGCGGTGGTCACGCCAGAAGGGCAGCGCGAGGAGCTGAGCGCCGACCAGGTGGTGCTGGCGCTGGGCAGCTATTCGCGCCAGGTGCTGGCGCCGCTGGGCCTGAACTTGCCGGTGTACCCGGTGAAGGGCTATTCGCTCACCGCCGACCTGGTGGATGCCGAGCGCGCGCCACGCTCCACCGTGATGGACGAGACCTACAAGATCGCCCTGACCCGCCTGGGCGAGCGCCTGCGCGTGGGCGGCATGGCCGAGCTGGGCGGGTTTGACTTGGCGCTGGACCCACGCCGCCGCGCCACGCTGGAAATGGTGACCACCCAGCTGTTCGCCGGCGCCGCCGACCTGCCGGCCGCCAGCTTCTGGACCGGCCTGCGCCCCATGACGCCGGACGGCACGCCCATCCTGGGCCGCGCCCCCGGTTGGGACAACCTGCTGCTGGGCACCGGCCACGGCACCCTGGGCTGGACCATGGCGGCCGGCACCGGCCAGCTGCTGGCCGATGTGGCCCTGGGCCGCCCGACGGCCATCAGCCTGACAGGCCTGGGACTCGATCGCTACTCAAACAATAGCAATCAACCGAAATTCGGCGCCGGCAACCGGCCAATTCACGCCTGAAACCTGAAAATTCGGGGCGGCCGACGGACATTTCGCACACACCGTCGGCCCGTGGCCCGGACGACGCCGCGTGAATCTGCGATCCTCTGGGGCTTGCTGTCCCCGGAGTCGAGTGTGCCCATGTGCCCCGCTGTTTCGCGCTTTCGCGCCCTGTCCCGTGTCCTGCCGGCCGTCCTGCTGACCACGACGCTCGTGGCCTGCGGCGGCGGCGGCGACGACCCCCCAGCCCCTGTCCCCGAGGTGCCGGCCACCGGCCCGGGCGCGCTGATTTCCAGCACCCCCGTCAACACGCTCAGCGCGCAGGCCATCACCACGGCCATGAGCGACCCCGACAGCAAGGTCCACGAGGGTCTGGCGCCGCGCTACGACGTCAGCTCCTGGCGCCTGGTCTACCAAACGACGGACAAGTACGGTTTGCCGGTGCAGGCCTCGGGCCTGGTCAGCGTGCCGGTGAAGGCCGCGGGCACGACCAGCCCGGTGCTGAGCTACCAGCACGCCACCGTGTTCCGCGACAACCAGGCGCCGAGCCTGAAGGTGGAGGCCGTGGAGCCGCCCATCGTGCTGGCGTCGCTGGGCTACGTGGTGGTGTCCGCCGACTACGTGGGCTTTGGCCAGTCCAGGGGCCAAGACCACCCCTACCTGAACGCCACCCCGACCGCCCGCGCCGTGGTGGACATGCTGAGCGCCGCCCAGACCTGGCGCCGCCAGGCCGGCGTGGCCGACAACGGCCAGCTGTTCCTGGCCGGCTACTCGGAAGGCGGCTACGCCACCCTGGCGGCGCACCGCGCCATCCACCAGGACGGTGGCACGCTCAAGACACAGCTGATGGCCAGCGTGTCCGGCGCCGGCCCCTACGACCTGCTGGCCACGCTGGACAGCCAGTTGGACCGCGTGCGCAACCTGGCGCCCTGGCTGTCGCCCCTGATCGACCCGGCCAACCTGAGCCGGCTGCCCGGCACGGTGCGCGACGAACTGCGCCGCCTGCTGGTGCGCCAGATGGTGCCGGACGACGCCGACGTAAGCTACCAAACCCTGTTTCTGGACCGCTACCTGGCCGACCAGCGCGCGCTGATCGCGCTGGAGCACAGCGTGCACACCGGCTGGGCGCCCAGCGTGCCGGTGTACCTGTTCCACGGCCGCCAGGACCAGACCGTGCCCTACGCCGCCGCCACCTCGGCCCTGGCCGCGCTGCGCGCCGCCGGCGCCAGCAGCGTCAGCCTGACCGACTGCACCACGCCCGACTACGGCCACCTGGACTGCGTGCCGGAGTACTTTCGCTTCACGCTGGATCGGCTGGGGCGTCTGGCGCGTGATTTGTAAGGCGCAGCAAGCCAGGGAAGCTATCTAATAAATAGCGGCCACGCGAGGCGTCAGGCGGGCAACCCCGGCCGACAGTCGACGGCCGCCGGGGCGATGCACGCCATGGCCCGGGCCACGTAGGCCTCTTTCTCCCCCACCGGCGCGAAGTAGTGCAGCACCTCGCGCGCCGCTGCCTCGCCCTTCAAACGGGCGATAAACCAGGCCGCCAGGTAGGGCGCGGCCAGGCAGCCGCCGGCGGTGGCCAGATTGCCTTGGGCGATGAACGGTCGGTTCACCACCCGCACGCCGGCGGCCTGCACCCAGGGCTTGCTGGTCAGGTCGGTGCAGGCCGGCAGATCGCCCAGCAGGCCCAACTTGGCCAGCAAAAAAGTGCCGGAGCATTGCGCGGCGATGAGCTGGCGCGCGGGATCCAGTTGCAGTTGCCCCATGAGGGCCGCATCGGCCGCCACCTCGCGCGTTTTCATGCCGCTGCCGATCAGCACCGCATCGGCCTGGCAGGCGGCGGGCAGGTCGATGTGGGCCTCCAGCGCCAGGCCGTTCATCGACGTCACGCGCGGCGTGGGGCTGGCGATGCTGACGCGCCAGTCGGCATCGCCCAGCAGGCGCAGCCGGCTGAGCATGCCGTAGGCGACGAGCGAATCCAGCTCGTTGAAACCCTCAAAGGTGAGGATGGCGACGTGCATGGAGGTGCGCGTTCAAGCCACCTCGCCCAGCGCCTCGCCGACGGCGGCGACCAGCCGGTCGAGTTCGGCCGGGGTGCTGATGAAGGGCGGCGCCAGCTGAATCGTGTCGGCGCCGTAGCGCACATAAAAGCCCTTCTTCCAGCAGGCCATGGCCACCTCGTAGGGGCGCTTGGCCGGCTCGCCGGGCACCGGCGCGATGGTCAGGCCGGCGGCCAGGCCGTAGTTGCGGATGTCCAGCACGTGGCGGGTGCCCTTCAGGCCATGCACGGCGGTCTCGAAATGCGGCGCCAGGGCCTTCACGCGGCCCACGCCGTCCTCCCGCTCCAGCAGGTCCAGCGCGGCCAGGCCGGCGGCGCAGGCCACCGGGTGGGCCGAGTAGGTGTAGCCGTGGGCGAACTCCAGCATGTAGTCCGGGCCGCCGGCGGCCATGAAGGTGTCGTAGAAGGCCTTGCCGGCCATCACCCCGCCCAGCGGCTGCACGCCATTGGTGATCTGCTTGGCAAAGGTCATCAGGTCGGGCGTGACGCCAAAGGCATGCGCGCCGGTCATGGCGCCGCAACGACCGAAGGCGGTGATGACCTCGTCGAAAATCAGCAGGATGTCGTGCTGGGTGCAGATCTCGCGCAGGCGCTGCAGGTAGCCCACCGGCGGCACCACCACGCCGCCGGAGCCGCTGAAGGGCTCGACGATGACGGCCGCGATATTGCTGGCGTCGTGCAGGGCGATGATGTCCAGCAGCCGGTCGGCCAGCGCGCGGCCACCCTCGGTGGGCTGGCCCTTGGCGAAGGTGCCCGGCGCCGGCTGGGTGTGCGGCAGGTGGTCGGCGGCCACGCCCTGGCCGTAGAGCTTGCGGTTGGCGGCGATGCCGCCGACGCTGATGCCGCCGTAGTTGACGCCGTGGTAGCCCTTCTCGCGGCCCACCAGCAGGGTCTTGCCGGCCTGGCCCTTCAGGCGCCAGTAGGCGCGCGCCATCTTCAGCGCGGTGTCGGCGGCCTCGGAGCCGCTGCCACAGAAGAACACATGGTCCAGCCCGTCGACCGTCAGGCTTTTGAGGCGGTTGGCCAGCTCGAACGACAGCGGGTGGCCAAACTGGAACGCCGGCGCGTAGTCCAGCTGCGCGGCCTGCTTGCCCACGGCCTCGGCGATCTCGCGCCGGCCATGCCCTAAGCCCGTGCACCACAGGCCGGACAGGCCGTCGAACACCTGGCGGCCGTCGCCGTCGGTGAAGTAGGCGCCCTGGGCGCCGACGATCATGCGCGGATCGCGCTTGAACTGGCGGTTGCCGGTGAAGGGCATCCAGTGGGCGTCGAGCCAGGCGGCGTCGGTGCGCGGGGTGGCGGGGGCGGCGGCAACGGTGGTGGCGGTCATGGGCGGTCTCCTCGATAGGGCGGTGGTGACGGTGAGTCGGGCCATTGTGCGGGGCTCGGTTAGCGTGTTAAATAAGCAAATATTCAAGTATGGTTGCCAAAAAATGCAAGTAACCCCGGGGCCACGCGCACCGCGTGCCCGCGCCGTGCTGGGCCAGCTCAGCGACATGGACCTGCGCCTGCTGCAGGTGTTCAAGGCGGTGGTGGAATGCGGCGGATTTTCCGCCGCCGAGCTGGAGCTGAACATCGGCACCAGCACCGTCAGCCGCCACGTCAAGGATCTGGAGACGCGGCTGGGCCTGCACCTGTGCCGGCGCGGACGCGCCGGCTTCGCGCTGACCGCCGAAGGCCAGCGCGTGTACGACGAAACCTTGCGCCTGCTGGCCGCGGTGGACGGTTTTCGCGCCGGCGTGGACGACATCCACGACCGCATGGGCGGCGCGCTGCACGTGGCGATGTTCGACAAGGTGGTCAGCAACCCGCAGGCGCACATCGACGCGGCCATCGCCGCCTTCGTGGCGCAGGCGCCAGACGTGCGCCTGCAACTGCACGTCGGCTCCATCCAGGACATCGAGCGCGGCGTCATCGACGGCGGCTTCGCCGTCGGCGTGATTCCCGAGCACCGCGCGTCGGCCAGCCTGCGCTACGACCGGCTGTTTGGCGAAACCATGTACCTGTACTGCGGTGCCGCGCACCCGCTGTTCGGCGCCACGCAGCAGGCGCTGGACTGGGCCGCGCTGCGCCGGCGCGGCGATTTCGCCGGCCTGGGCTACCACTCGCCGAACATGGCGCTGGCACACGGCCAGCGGCTGCCGCGCAAGGCCACCGGCTTCGAGCAGGAGGCCATCGCCACGCTGATCCTGTCGGGGTGCTTTCTGGGCTTTTTGCCCGACCACTACGCGGCGCCGTTCGTGGGCGACGGACGCATGCGGGCGGTGGCGCCGGAGCGCCTGCGCTACAGCTGCGACTTCGTCAGCCTGCTGCGGCACTCGCCACGCCCTTCGCGCGCGGCGCTGGCCTTTCACCAGGCCTTGCTCCAGGCGCATGCGGCGCGCGAGCCAACCCCACGCGGCGCAAGGTGACGTCCCGCGCCGGACAGGCCCGGCGCAGCGCGTCGCTATGATCCCCGGGCACCATGCTGATGCCCGCTCCAGCCTTCGACCCGCTGTTCTCCGCCCAGGAGTTCCGCGCCGCGCTGGGCCGTTTCGCCACCGGCGTCACCGTCGTGACCCTGCGTACGCCCGAGGGCGAGCATGTCGGCCTGACGGTGAATTCCTTCAGTTCGGTGTCGCTGGAGCCGCCGCTGGTGCTGTGGAGCCTGGCCCTGCGCTCGGCCTCGCTGCCGGCCTTTCGCGCCGCCAGCCACTACGCCATCAACGTGCTGGCGGCCGACCAGCAGGCGCTGGCCATGCAGTTCGCCTCCGGCGGCGACCGCTGGGCCGACGTGCCCTGGCGGCCAGGCCACACCGGCACGCCGCTGATCGAAGGCGCCGTGGCGCGCTTCGAATGCACCAACCGCAGCCGCTACGACGAAGGCGACCACGTCATCTTCGTCGGCCAGGTCGAGCACTGCGACCACCTCGACGACGGCGCGCCGCTGCTGTTCCACGGCGGCCGCTTCTACGCCGAACACCCGTTGTGAGCGCCGCCACGGAGCGTCCACCAGAGCGATGATCGAGCGCAAGGACCACCTCGACGGCACGGCGTCGGCGATTCTGCTGGCCTGCTGTCTGTTCTGGGGCGTGCAGCAGGTGATGGTCAAGGCCACCTTGCCGGAACTGCCGGCGGTGTTCCAGGCCGCCGTGCGCTTCGTCGGCGCCACCCTGCTGCTGTGGCTGTGGTGCCGCTGGCGCGGTGTGCCGCTGATGGCACGCGATGGCTCGCTGGGCGCCGGGCTGCTGGCCGGCCTGTTGTTCGCGGGCGAATTCGCGGCCATGTACCTGGGCCTGAAGCACACCACGGCGGCGCGTCTGACGGTGTTTCTCTACACCTCGCCGTTCTGGGTGGCGGTGCTGCTGCCGCTGTTCGTGCCGGCCGAGCGGCTGCGGCGCGGCCAGTGGCTGGGCCTGGCCTGCGCCTTCCTGGGCGTGGCGTTCGCGCTGCGCGAGGGTTTTTTGCAGCACGGCGGCGGCCTGACCTGGCGGGGCGATCTGCTCGGCCTGGCGGCCGGGGCGCTGTGGGGGCTGACCACCGTCACCATCCGCGCCACCTCGCTGGCCCGTGTCTCGCCCGAGAAGGCGCTGTTCTACCAGGTGGCGGTCAGTGCGCTGGTGCTGCCGCTGTTGTCGCTGGGGCTGGGCGAGCGCTGGGTGTGGGACTGGAGCGCCTTCGCCGTCGCCTCGATGGCGCTGCAGACCGGGGTGGGCGCGTTCGCCAGTTATCTGGCATGGATGTGGCTGCTGGTGCGCTACCCGGCCACCCGGATTTCAGCCTTCGTGTTCCTCACCCCGCTGTTCGCCCTGCTGGCCGGCGCGCTCTGGCTGGACGAGCCGATCACGCCCAGCCTGCTCATCGCGCTGGCCCTGGTGGCGGTGGGCATCGTGCTGGTGAACCGCCGCGCGCCAGCGCCCCCCCGGCCGGCGGGCTGAGGGCCGCGGCGAGGCTCAGTTTCCGACGCGCTCGATGCGCGTGATCACCAGGGTGCCGCCCTCGTCGATGGCGACGAAGCGCACCTTGTCCCCCACCTTCAGACCGTTCAGCAGCGCGGGATCGCGCGCCACGAAGTCCATGGCCATGGCCGGCATGTTCAGGTGCGCGATCTCGGCGTGCCGCACGGTCACGCGGCCATTGGCCAGATCGATGCGGCGCACCTCACCGATCGTGCGCGCCGGTGCCGCTGGTGACGCCGCGGACGCGGCCTCGACCGGCCGTGGCACCTGCTGTGCCAGTGCCGGCCCCATCATCCACAGCAGCGGCAGACACCACAGAATTTCTCGACGCATGTTCCACTCCTTCTTCCAGCCGCTGACCGGCGCCGAACCATCTTCGCACGCCAGTTTTGGGTTTGGCTTACGCCCCTTTGTACGACTGGTAGACGCGGCTGTCGCCGCCGCGCCGCACCAGCAGCACGTCGTAGGCATCCTGGCGGCCGCCGTACGCGGGGCCGTCCATGCCTGGCGAGCCGATCGGCATGCCGGGCACGGCCAGGCCCAGGGCCTGGGGTTTCTCGCGCAGCAGGCGCCGCACCTCACGCGCCGGCACGTGGCCCTCGACCACGTAGCCGCCCACCAGGGCCGTATGGCAAGAGGCGTAGCGCCGGTCCAGCCCCAGGCGCGCGCGCACGGCGTTGTTGCCGCTGTCGTGCGCGGTGACCTGGAAGCCGTTGGCCTGCATGTGCACGATCCAGTCCTGGCAGCAACCGCAGCTGGCGTCTTTCCAGACTTCCAGCGGCGTGGTCAGGGGCGACTGCGCCAGCACCGGCACGGCCAGGGCCGCGCCCAACATGCTCAGGCCTTGCAAGGCCCGGCGACGGGTGGAAAAAATGGTGTGCATGGTGAACTCCTTCAAAAAATAGAAATGACCCGTGGCGCGGGCTCAATGCCCGGCATGGCCGCCCGCGCCAGGCTTGCGCGCGCGCAACTCGGTCGGTTGGGGCGGTTGGCCCGGTGGCATGACGCTGCCCCCGGCCGCGCCCTGGCGCACGGGCTCGGGCAGTGGCGCGCCGACCTCGTGCGCGCGCGTACCGGGCGGGTGGGCGAACCAGCCGGGGTCGCGGTGGTCGCCGTGGGGCTGGTCACGCCGCACCTTGAGCACGCTGAACATGCCGCCCATCTCGACGCTGCCGAAAGGCCCCTTGCCGGTCATCATCGGCAAGGTGTTGTCGGGCAGGGGCATGGGCATCTCGGCCATGTCGGCCATGCCGCGCTCGCCCATCACCATGTAGTCGGGGATCAGCTGGCCCATTTTGGCGGCGATGCCGCGGTGATCGACCCCGATCATGGTCGGCACGTCGTGGCCCATGGCGTTCATGGTGTGGTGGCTCTTGTGGCAGTGGAAGGCCCAGTCGCCCTCCTCGTCGGCCACGAATTCCACCGCCCGCATTTGCCCGACAGCGATGTCGGTCGTGACCTCGGGCCAGCGGCTGCCGGGTGGCGTCCAGCCGCCGTCGGTGCCGGCGACGACGAACTCGTGCCCGTGCAGGTGGATGGGGTGGTTGGTCATGGTCAGGTTGCCGACGCGGATGCGCACGCGGTCGCCGCGCCGCACGTTCAGACTGTCGATACCGGGAAACACGCGTGAGTTCCAGGCCCACAGGTTGAATTCGGTCATGGTCATGATCTTCGGCGTGGCGCTGCCGGGCTCGATGTCGAAGGCGTTGAGCAGAAAGCAGAAGTCGCGCTGCACCGATTGGTAACCGGGCGTGCGCTTCGGGTCGCGCGGGTGCGTGATCCACATGCCGTGCATGCCCATCGCCATCTGCGTCATCTCATCCGCATGGGGGTGGTACATGAAGGTGCCGGGCCGGCGCGCCACGAACTCGTAGACAAAGGTCTTGCCCGGCTGGATGGCCGGCTGCGTGAGCCCACTGACACCGTCCATGCCATTGGGCAGGCGCTGGCCGTGCCAGTGGATGCTGGTGTGCTCGGGCAGGCGGTTGGTGACGTAGATGCGCACGCGGTCGCCCCCCACCACCTCGATGGTCGGGCCGGGCGACTGGCCGTTGTAGCCCCACAGGTGAGCCTTCATGCCCGGCGCCATCTCGCGCACCACGGGCTCGGCCACCAGGTGGAACTCCTTCACGCCGCCGTTCATGCGCCAGGGCAGGGTCCAGCCGTTGAGCGTGACCACCGGGTTGTAGGGTCGCCCGGTGCCCGGTTGCAGCGGCGCGGCGGTGGCGGCCGTGTCCTGCGACACCGCCTCGGGCACGGCGGCCAGGGCCACGCGGCTCACGGCGCTGGCGGCCACGGCGGTGCCGGCCAGCGCCGCGCCGCCCAGAAAGCGCCGGCGCGCGGCGCGAAGATCGTCAGTGCGCTGCGGCATCGCCAGCTCCTGTGTTGGTGGACGCGCTCAGCAGCGTGCCCGTGGGTTGGCCGATGAGGGAGGCTTGCAGCGCGGCGTCGGCTTGCCAGAACTGCTGCTGCGCGCCGATGGCGGCGATCACGCTCTGCACCTGCTCGCGGGCGTCCTGCAACAGCTCGAACACGCCGATCAGCATGCCGTTGTAGCGCAGCAGGTTTTCCTCCTGCATCAGCTGGCGCAGGGGAATCACCTCGCTCTGGTAGTGGTGCGCCACGTCCCAGGCGGTGCGGTAGGTGGCGTAGCTGTCCTGCAGCTGCGCGCCGGCGGTGCGGCGCACGGCCAGCAACTGGTTGGCGGCGGCCAGGGTCTGGGCGCTCATGGCGTCGCGCTGCACGTCGCCGAAGTCGAAGATCGGCAGGCGCACGCCCAGCTCCCAGCCGCGGCCGCTCTCGCGGTCGGCGTTGGCATCCGGCCAGACGCTCTTGCGCTTCAGGTCCAGCTCCACATCGATCAGGCTGGTGACGCGGCCCAGGCCTTGCGCGTGCGCGGACTGGTTGTAGCGGGCGCGCGCCAGGCGCACATCCAGGCGCGTGTCCAGCGCGGTCTGGTTGAGCGCCTGGGCCGCCAGTGGCGCCTTGGGCAGGTCGGGCAGGCGATCGGGCAGTTGCAGGCGCGCGGCCTGCGCGGCGTCCAGGCCCAGCAGGCGCACCAGCGCCGCACGCGCGCTGGCGGCCTGCTGCTCGGCCAGCGCCAGCTGGGTGGTGGCGTCGGCGTAAAAAAGCTGCTGGCGTGCGCGCGTCAGGCGGTTCCAGTTGCCCACGGCCTGCATGCGGCGCGCCAGCTCGGCGCTGACCTCGGCGCTGGTCTGCACCTGGCGGGCATAGCCCAGGCTTTGCTGCGCCGCGACGGCGCGCACCCAGGTCTGGCGCACCTGCGTGACCTGATCGACCGCGCTGGCCGTGAGCTGCACCTGGCTGGCGGCAATGCGCCGCTCGGCCTGCGCAGCGCGCGCGGGCAGGGTCAGCAACTCGAACAGGCCGAACGACAGGGTGCGCGTCAGTTCCAGCTCGGGGCCGCCGCGCATGCGCTCGAAGCTGAACATCGGGTTGGCCAGGCGGGCACTTTGCGCGGCGGTGGCGGCCTCGGCCCAGCGCTGGGCGATGGCGGCCTGCACCGCGGGGCTGCCGGCCAGCGCCAGCTGCACCGCCTGGGGCTGGCCCAGGGGCGCGGCCAGCAAGCGGTCAGCCGCGGCCTGTTGCTGGGCGCGCTGCTCGTCGGTGCGGGCCAGGGCCAGTTGCCCGCCGGTGAAGGCCGCGGCCTCCTGGTTGGTGGTGGCCAGTTGTTGGTCGATATCGACCGTCGCGCAGCCGGCCAGCGCAGCGGCAACCAGCAGGGCGGAAAGACGGAAGGCGCGCGTCATCGGTGGCCCCCGTGCATGGAATGGTCGTGTGCCGGTGGTGCCGCCGGGCTCGGTGCGCTGCCCGAGGCAGGCGCGGCCGGCGCCTCAAGCGGCTGGCCCTGCGCCTCACGCGCGTAGGCGCGCCAGCCGCCGATGTGGCCCACGGTGTCGTTGGCCTGCCGCCACCCGATGGCTGGGGGATCGGCGTGGGTGCGGTAGGCCTCGAAGGCCGAGCGGAACGCGGGCGCCGGCACTTCCGCCGACCTGGCCGGCGCGCCAGACACAGCCGCCTGGGCCAGGGCGCCGCCGGCGCCGCCAACGGCCGCCAGGCACGCGCAGGCCACGCGCATGAATCGTATGAACATGAAAATCCTCGTTGAACCTCAATGACAGCGCCCCGTTCCGTGCTGGCAACGGCAGGCGCACCTGTGGCGGCCCGGTGCCGGGCCGCCTCTGGGAGGGTCAGCTTCGAGGGGGTTTGTCCCGCGCGGCAAGCTCGGCCGATAGGTAGCGGCTGCCCACGGACACCACGACGGCGCCGGCGCGCTCCGGCACGAACAGCAGCGACGGGCTCGGGCCGGCCATCGAGGCCCCCGCGCCGCACAGCGGCGCCTTGAGCACCAGGGTATCGTCCGGCGCGTCGGCCTGGGAAGCGTCGAGCACCGAAACCGCCACCGGGGCGGACCAGGCCGCGCCGTGCCCCGCCGCCTGGTGCGCGTGCGCCGACGCCTGGGCCACTGGCGCCATGGCCGCGTGTTGCCCCGGCGGGCAGCACACGGCCGCGCCCAACCCGGCCAGCCCCCGCAGGGGCAGGGCGATCAGGATCAACAGCGTCAGCCAGAGGCGCCAATGGGTGCGCGACATAGGGCGGTTTTATAGCACGCCAGCCCCCCTAGGGACCGCCCCATGGCCTTCTCTTCAGGGACAGGCCAGAATTGCCCTGACTTGAAAGTCGAGAAGATGCCGTCATCTAAACTGGAGCAAACGGCTGCCCGGCTGTTTGCTCTGTAGAAAGACATCACCCCCCATGGAGTTCAAGGATTACTACCAGATCCTCGGCGTGGACAAGAGTGCCACCGCCGACGGTATCAAGAAGGCCTACCGCAAGCTCGCCCGCCAATACCATCCCGACATCAGCAAGGAGGCCGACGCCGCACAGCGCATGGCGGAGATCAACGAGGCCAACGCGGTGCTCTCCGACGCCGAGAAGCGCGCCGCCTACGACACGGTGGGCGCCCAAGCCTGGGCGCGGGGTGCGCGCTCGGGCGACGATGTGAGGCCGCCGCCGGGCTGGAACGCCGGTTACGAGTTCTCGGACAGTGGACCGGAAAACTTTCGCGCCAATTTCAGCGACGGGAACGGGGGCCATTTCAGCGAGTTCTTCGAGCAGATGTTCGGGCGTGCCCAGGCCGGCGAAGGCACCCGCGCGCGCGCGCGACGCGCCTACTCGGACCAGGGCGATGCACAGCCGCGCATGCGAGGCGAAGACCAGCACGCGCGCATCGAGCTTGAGCTGATCGACGCCTGCCGCGGTGCCGAGCGCCAGATCAGCCTGCGTGGCGCCAAGCTGGACGCCAACGGGCACGTGGTGCCCGAGGAGCGCACGCTGCAGGTCAAGATTCCGCCCGGCGTCAAGGAAGGCCAGCTGATTCGGCTGGCCGGCCAGGGCGGCCCGGGCTACAACGGCGGCCCGGCCGGCGACCTGCTGCTGGAGGTGCAGATCCGCCCCGACCCGCGCTGGCGTGTCGACGGCCGCGACGTGATCCAGCGGTTGCGCGTCGCGCCCTGGGAAGCGGCCCTGGGCGCCAGCGTCGAGATCGCCACACCCGACGGCAAGGCCGTGGAAGTCACCGTGCCCAGCGGCTCTGGCGCGGGGCGCAAGCTGCGCCTGAAGGGGCGAGGCATTCCCTCCAGCAACACCCCCGGCGATCTGTACCTGGAGCTGGAAATCGCCGTGCCCGGGGCCGTCACCCCCGAGCAGAACACCGCATGGGAAGCCTTGTCGGGCGCCTACCCCGGCTTTGATCCGCGCCGCGTATGAACCTTTCCATCGACTTCGTCTCAGTCCTATAAAAGCTAAAAAGGGAGAGTGCCGATATGAGCCCCACCACACCCACCCTGGTCCCTGCCGAACTGGTTGAACTGTTGGACGACGCCGCCCTGACGCTGCACGAGCTGGCGCAAGGCTGCAGCGTCACGCCTGAATGGGTCCATGTTCACGTGGAAGCCGGTGTGCTGATCCCCGCGCGGGGCTCGCAAGCCGCCGAATGGCGTTTTGCCATCGCCACGCTGACGCGCGCGCGCCGCATCGCCGAGCTGGAATACACCTACGACGCGGATCCGCAGCTGGCCGCACTGGCCACCGACCTGATGGAAGAAGTGGCGCAGCTGCGCCGCCAGCTGGTGTTGCTGGGCGGGTAGTAGAGACAAATTGCACTGGAAAGACGGCCCGACGCCCTGGCAGCGCGGGTGCCCTGTCCCTTACGCGGGGACACGGAGGGACAGATGCCGGCTTGGGTTTACCAGCCGTTGCCGATACTGACGCCCCAGCCCACGCCATGGTGGCGGCCCCAGCCGCTGCCCACCGACAGGCTGACGCCGATCGGCACGCGGTACATCGGCGCGGGCGCCATCATCACCGGCGCCGCCGGGTAGGCGGCAGGCGCGTACACCGGTTGCGGGTAGGCCTGAGGGTAGGTTTGGGGATAGGCCTGCTGCGGGTAAGCCGAATACCCACCGCCATAGACCGGTTGCACCGGCGCGCGGACCACGCCGGCCGACTGCTCGCCAATGGCCGGCGGGATCGGGTAGGCCCCCATTTGAGGCATCGGCGCCGGGTAGGCCTGGGCCTGCGGGGCGCCGCCATAGGCGCCGTAGCCGCCATTGGGATCGCCGCCCGGATAAGGCACCTGAACCCAGGCGCCGGGCGCCTGCGCGGTGCGCGTGCGGTATTGGCGCCCACCCCATTCGTAAGTGACGTCGTAGCCGGTCAGCTGGTTTTGGTAGCCGGTGGCGCAGTTGCCGCCGTAATAGCCGCCTTGCTGCGCCTCCACCGTGTTGCCCAGCAGCGCGCCGCCCAGGGCGCCCAGCATGGCGCCCGCGATGTGGCCCGCGCCCTTGCCGATCTGGCTGCCGATCAGGCCGCCGGTGAGGGCGCCAATGGCCGCGCCGCCGCCCGAGCTGCCCCGGCCAGGCGCGCAGGTGTTGACCGGCACCGCTTCGTAAACCGGCGCGGCGGCCAGCACACGGGCGTTGACCATGGCCTGGGCCTGGACGCCAGCGGCGCCCAGGGACAGCAAGGCCAGAACGGACAGACGGGTGGTGACAGCAGAGCGGTTCATGGTGGTTCTTTCGGCAATCCAGATCGGGACGCGCCGCGCACGGGCGCCCCGCTTTTTTTTACAACGCGGCCGCCGTGTCGATCGCCGACGGCCTTTACACGCGCTTCACAAATCCCGCTCCTGCCCGGCCATTGTGCCCGCCAGGCGCCACGCTGTCACGTTGGGCGGAATTTTCCCTATTTCACTATCAATAACGTAGCTTATCAGGCTGATTGGACGCCGGCTGTTGACCAAAAACACCTTCATTTCTGATCCGTGCGCCGGCGCGCGAACGCCTCGTACCAGGCCAGCACGCCCGGATTGGCCATGGCTTCCTTGTTGACCACCTTTTCCAGCGGCTGGCCCAGCAGCAGCTTCTTGATCGGCAATTCCTGCTTCTTGCCGGACAGGGTGCGGGGGACTTCGGGCACCTGAAAGATGTCGTCGGGCACGAAGCGCGGGCTCAAGCTGACCCGGATGGCGTCCGACAGGCGCTTTTTCAGGCCCGCGTCCAGCTCCACTCCCGGGCGCAGCACCACGAACAGCGGCATGTAGCTGTCGCGGCCCAGGTATTCCAGATCGACCACCATCGAGTCGAGCACCTCGGGCAGGCCCTCGACCGCGCTGTAGATCTCGCTGGTGCCCATGCGCAGGCCGTGGCGGTTGATGGTGGCGTCGGAGCGCCCGTAGATCACGCACCATTCGCCTTGGCCCTGCTCGTCGCCGATGCGCAACCAATCGCCATGGCGCCACACCGGACCGGCGTCTGCCGGCAGGTCACCGCCGCCGGGCTTGCGGCCGTGACCGGGCGGGTACATCTCGAAATAGCTGGCACGGTAGCGGGCACCATCGGGGTCGCCCACCAGGTACAGCGGCATCGACGGGATGGGCTGGGTGCACACCAGCTCGCCGACCTGGCCCACGACAGGCGCGCCGGCATCGTTCCAGGCCTCCACGGCGGCGCCCAGCATGCGGCACTGCATCAGCCCGGGCTGCTGCGGCAGCTCGCGGTTGCCACCGATGAACGCGCCGCAGAAGTCGGTGCCACCTGAGATATTGGCCCACCAGATGTCGCCCCCACGCTCCACGGCTGCGCCTGTTGCGCTGCCCCCCGAGGGGGCCGCACCCGGCCTTGGGAGCGGCCCGACGCCCGGGTGGTCGCTCTCACGCCCTAGTGTTGCGCCGGACGCGATGCGCCGAAACTGATCATTCACCCACTGCTGCACCTCCGCCGCCAGCGGCGAGCCGGTGCTGCCCAGTGCCCGCACGCGCGACAAATCGCCGCACTGTGCCAAATCCAGCCCGGCCTTCATGCAGTTGGCGTAAAAGGCCGCGCCGGCGCCAAAGAAGCTGACCCGGTGGCGCGCCGCGAAGCGCCACAGCACGCCCCAGTCGGGCTGGTCCTTGCTGCCGCCGGGGCTGCCATCAAAGATGACGCAGGTGGTGCCACTCATCAGGCCCGCCAACTGCGCGTTCCACATCACCCAGCCGGTCGAGCTGTACCAGTGGTAGCGCTCGCCGAAGGTCTCCGGCGCGTAGCTGCAACCGATGTCGTTGTGCAGGGCGCCGAGCATCATCATCACCAAAATCATGCCGCCGTGCCCGTGCACGATGGGCTTGGGCAGGCCGGTGGTGCCGCTGGAGTACACCACCCACAGCGGATGATCGAAGGGCAGCCAGAGCGGCTCAAAGGCCTCGGTTTCGGCGTCATTTTGGGCGGTGGCCAGCGCGAAATCAAAGCTTTCAGCTATGATTTTTGATGTCCCCAGGTTGCGCTGCAACAGCAGGTGGGTGACGCTGGGCAGCGCCGCGCGCAGGGCCTCGACCACGTCCAGGCGCTCCAGATCGCGCCCGGCCCAGGTCACGCCGTCGCAGGCGATCAGCACCTTGGGCTCAATCTGCTTGAAGCGGTCGAGCACGGCGCTCGTGCCCATGTCCGGCGCGCACACGCTCCACACCGCGCCAATGCTGGCGGTGGCCAGAAACGCCACCAGGGTCTCGGGAATGTTCGGCAGATAGGCCCCCACCCGGTCGCCGGGCTGCACACCCTGGGCCTTCAGGTGCAGGGCCAGCGCCGCCACCTGGCGCCGCAGCTCGGGCCAGGACAGCTCGCGCGCCTGGCCTTTTTCGTTGTCGCTGACCACCGCCGGCAAGCCCGCCGCCTGCGCCGGCGCCACGTGCCGAAGCACCTGGCGCGCGTAATTGACTTGCGCGCCGGGAAACCACTCGGCACCCGGCATCACGTTCCTGGCCAGCACCGCACGGTGCGGGGTCGGCGACCGCACGTCGAAGTAATCCCAGATGCTTTGCCAAAAGGCGTCCAGATCGGTGACCGACCAACGCCACAACGCGTGGTAGTCGTCGAACGCCAGACCGCGCGTGTCGCGCAGCCAGTTCTGGTAGTGGCGGATGCGGGGCAGGGGCGAGGTCTTGCTCATGCCGCCGATTATTGGCCGACGGCCCCGACGAGGTCCATCGGCAGCAGATCGGACGCCGGGAACTCAAACGCCACCAGTGCAGCTCAGCGGCGCATCCCTGGGCCGGCCAAGCGGTGAACGACGGGTCAGCCGATCAATCGAACAACCGCCACACCATTTCCACCCCCGCCACCCACAAATCGTCCACCGACGTCGTGGTCACGTCGGTCTGGTGCCAGCGGTTTTGCTGCGCCTCGCGGCGGGCGCGTTCGCGGTCCCGCTCCAGGGTGATCAGCGCGTCGGCCAGATCGGCCGGGCGGGGGCCTTCCTGGGCACGGTGGCTTTGCTGGCCGTAGCCGGCCAGCGCGCGCTCCACCGCCTGCGGATCAAGCAGCGAGAACGCAGCGCGGCAGTACGGGCAGGCGTGGTCCTGGCGCAGATCGACCGGCGCGCCACAGCTGCCGCAATGGATCACGCGCACGCGCTCGGCCAGCGCCTCGACCTCGAGCGGGCTCAGCTGGCGCACGAAACCCTTTTCGATCATGAAGGACGAAAAGGTGGAAAAGCGCCCATGCCGCCGCGCACAGCGGTAGGTGATGTAGCGACCGGCGCGCACCATGTCGGAGCCCCGCGCCAGGGTGCTCCGGCAACGCGGGCAATTCAGCGCCTGCGCGAGGGGCGTTTGCGCGTCGTCGCGGTGCGCGTGCAGGATGCGAAACAGCTCGACCACGCCGGCCGGGGCCATGCGCTGGTTTTCGTTGCCGTCGAACCAGATGCCGTGGCAGGCGTGGCACAGATCCAGCTCCAGCGTGCCGCCCTGGTGGCTGGCGATCCGGTGCACGGCCATCGGCGCGCGGCAGGACGGGCAGGCGGTGGGCGCGGGGGCAAGTCGGTCAACCATGGTGGGCCGATGCTACCCCGGCCAAGGGACGTAACATCGGGCCCACCGCGCTTGCCCATGCCCAGATTCCACGTTCCCCTGCCCTTGTCGCCCGGTGCCCGGCTTGAGCTGCCCGCGGGCGCCGCGCGCCACGTGCAGGTGCTGCGCCTGCAACCGGGCGCCTCGATCACGCTGTTCAACGGCGAAGGCGGCGAATGGACGGCCAGCGTCGCGCGCATGACGCGCAGCGCGGTCGAGGTGACGCTGCAGGCGCACGACGCGGTGGAGCGCGAAGCACCACGCGCGGTGCACCTGGCCGTGGCCCTGATGGCCGCCGAACGGCTGGACTGGCTGATTGAAAAGGCCACCGAGCTGGGCGCGGCCGGCTTCATCCCCCTGCTGGCCGAGCGCAGCAGCCTGCGCCTGACCGGCGAGCGCGCCGCGCGCAAGCTGGCGCACTGGCGGGCGGTGGCGGTGGCCGCCTGCGAGCAAAGTGGGCGCAACCGGGTGCCCGACGTGGCCGAACCGGTGGCGCTGCCCGACTGGCTGGCGGCTGGCCTCCCGCACACCGGCCCTTGCTGGATGCTGGCGCTGGACGCCCCCAGCCAACCGCTGGCCGAAGCCGCCGCCGCCTGGCCCGCCGACGCGCCGCTGACCTTGTTGTCCGGCCCCGAGGGCGGCTTCAGCCCCCAGGAAGCGGCCGCCGCGCGCGCGGCCGGCTGCACCCCGGTGAGCCTGGGCGCTCGGGTGCTGCGCGCCGAAACCGCGCCGTTGGCGGCGCTGGCGACGGCGCTGCTGCGCTGAAATCGCCAAAATGCTATTATTTACATAGCTTAATATCTAATATTGACGCCGACATCAGGCGTATTTTTCTGCCCAACCGGGGCGATCGCGCGGCGGCGCATCCGGATTCCCGCCAGCCGCTTTAAGATGGCCCGACAGCGCCCTTGCGGCCGGCACGCCGCATCGCGCCCTTTTTCAGAAAATCCATCCGAGACCTTCCCATGGCCCTACCCGCCCAGCTCAGCTTCTGGCACATCGTGCGTTTTTCCACCTTGGCGCTGTGCGTGGTGGGGTTGCTGCTCAGCCTGTTCTCGATGATCGCCTTCGGCCATGGCCTGCTGTGGTTTCTGCTGTTCGCGGCCCTGGTGGCCTTGGGTGTGCACGATCTGACGCAGCGCAAACGCGCCATCCTGCGCAACTACCCGGTGCTGGGCCATCTGCGTTTTGTGCTGGAGTTCATCCGGCCAGAAATCCGTCAGTACTTCATTGAAAGCGACACCGAAGCCCAACCGTTTTCACGCGCCCAGCGCTCGCTGGTGTACCAGCGCGCCAAGGGCGAGCCGGACAACCGGCCGTTCGGCACCCAGCTCGACGTGGGCGTGGAGGGTTACGAGTGGATCAACCATTCACTGCAGCCCACTAAGCTCGACGGACACGACTTTCGCCTGTGGATCGGCGGCCAGCCCGGCCAGCCGCTGCCGGGCGTGGCGCCCTGCAGCCAGCCCTACCACGCCAGCGTGTTCAACATCTCGGCGATGAGCTTTGGCGCGCTGTCGGCCAACGCCGTGCTGGCGCTGAACCACGGCGCGCGCATGGGCGGCTTCGCGCACGACACCGGCGAGGGCTCGATCTCGCCCTACCACCGCCAGCACGGCGGCGATCTGATCTGGGAGCTGGGTTCGGGCTATTTCGGTTGCCGCCACGCCGACGGCAGCTTCAACGCCGAACGCTTTGCCGAACAGGCCCGCAATCCGCAGGTGAAGATGATCGAGATCAAGCTGAGCCAGGGCGCCAAACCCGGGCATGGCGGCGTGCTGCCGGCGGCCAAGGTCACGCCCGAGATCGCCGACACGCGCGGCGTGCCGGTCGGGCACGACTGCGTCTCGCCGTCCTCGCACAGCGCGTTTTCCACCCCGGTCGAGCTGCTGCAGTTCGTGGCCCGGCTGCGCGAGCTTTCGGGGGGCAAGCCGACCGGCTTCAAGCTGTGCATCGGCCACCCCTGGGAATGGTTCGCCATCGCCAAGGCCATGCTGGAGACCGACATCACGCCCGACTTCATCGTGGTGGACGGCGCCGAGGGCGGCACCGGCGCCGCGCCGGTGGAATTCTCCGACCACGTCGGCGTGCCGCTGCAGGAGGGCCTGCGCATGGTGCACAACACCTTGCGCGGCATCGGCCTGCGCGGGCGCATCCGCCTGGGCTGCGCCGGCAAGGTCGTGTCGGCCTTCGACATCGCGCGCATGCTGGCCCTGGGCGCCGACTGGTGCAACTCGGCGCGCGGCTTCATGATGGCCGTGGGCTGCCTGCAGGCCCAGACCTGCCATACCGGCTTTTGCCCCACCGGCGTCACCACGCAGGACCCGGTGCGCCAGCGCGCCCTGGTGCCGTCCGACAAGGCGCCGCGGGTGGCGCAGTTCCACCAAAGCACGATGCACGCGCTGCAAGAGCTGTTGCAGGCCGCCGGCCTGACGCAGCCGGGCGATTTGACCGCCCACCACATCGTGCGCCGCATCGACGACGCCGAGGTGCGCCTGCTGTCGGCCCTGCTGCCGCTGGTCGCCGAGGGCGCGATCCTGAACCACCTGGACAGCCTGCCGACCGTGTACCGCCTGTTCTGGCCGCTGGCCGACGCGCACAGCTTTCAGCCCAAGGACCCGCAGGCGCTCAACCAGGACCGCGCGGCCCCCACCAACGGACGCGCCAACGGCGTGCACTCGGCCTACCACGTGGCCCAGGAGTTGGCGGCCGCGAGCGACGCGCCGGAAACCACGGCGCCGGCCCGGTGACCTGGCCCAGGTCGGCGCCCGCGCGCGCCGGCCGGGCGCGCGGCAAGACGCGCCCGATCGACCGCCAACGGCTGCTCACCCAGCTGATCGAGGCGCGCCGCCAACGCTGCATCGTGGTGCAGGGCCCCGCGGGCAGCGGCAAGACCACCCTGATGACCGGATGGCGCCAGGCGCTGATTCCTCTCGGTTTCGAGGTCGGGTGGCTGCGGCTTGGTCCGGAGCACAACGACCCGGCCCGGTTGCTGGAGTCCCTGGTCGCCGAATTGCCCAAGGGTGCCGTGGCCATGCCGGCGCCAGGGCCGGACCCGGACGCCATGGAACGCGCCATCGTGCTGCTGGCGCAAGACCTCGCGGCCCACCGGCACGAGGTGGTGCTGGTGCTGGACGAGCTGCAGGAGCTGCGGCAGGCCCCGGCGCTGGCCCTGTTGCAGTGGCTGCTGGACTACGCGCCCGCCAACCTGCACCTGGCCCTGGTGTCGCGCAGCGCGGTGCCGCTGTCCCTCGTTCGCTTGCGCGGACAGGGCCTGGTGCAGGAGCTGGGCCCGCGCGAGCTGCGCTTCTCGTTCGAGGAAACCGAGCAGTACCTTCAGGCCACCCTGGGCGATTTGACCCGGCGCGACGTGCAACGCCTGCACGAGCTGACGGACGGCTGGGTGGCCGGCCTGCAGCTGTTGACCCACCCCTGGACGCGGGACCGAAAAGCCGACACCCCGCCCTTCGACGCCAGTACCGCGCTGGCCTACCTGCGCAACGAGCGCGCCTTTTCCGTGTACTTCGAGCACGCGGTGCTGTCGCGGCTGACCCCGCCAGAGCGCGAGCTGCTGATGCAGGCCGCCGTCTGCGATCGCTTTTGCGCGCCCCTGTGCGCGGCCATTGCGGGGCGCCCCGGTGCCGCCGTCGACACGGTGTTGCTGCTGGCCCGGCTGGAGCAAGACAACCTGTTCGTCTCCCCGCTGGAGCTGGCCGGCCCCGAGAGCTGGCACCAACTGCACCCGATGCTGCGCGAGGTTCTGCGTCAGCGCCTGGCGACGCTCGACGCGCCCGAGCGCCAACGTCTGCACCGGGCGGCGTGGCAGTGGCTGCGCGAGCGTGGCCATCTGGAAGAAGCGGTGCGCCAGGCCGTGCTGGCCGGCGAAGCCCAGGCCGCGGCCAACCTGGTGACCGCGCACGCCGCCCGGCTGATGGCCGAGGGCCAGTCGGGCAGCCTGCGGCGCCTGCTGGGGCTCCTGCCGCCCGAGCAGATCGAGGCCAGCCTTACCCTGCGCCAGTGGCGCGCGCGCATGCAGATACGCTCACGCGATCTGCTCGGCGCCGCGCGCAGCCTGGACCGCCTGGACCAGGACATCCCGGCGAGCGACGCGCACAACCGCCACATGGCCGACGCCAGCCGGGTCATGCTGGCCTTGCAGCGCGACGACATCGATGGCGCCACCGACCTGCTCCCGCGCCTGCTTCACCCGCCGCCCGGGGCCGACGCGCACCTGCTGGGCACACGCAACAACCTGCTGTCCTGGCTGCACCTGCAGCGTGGCGACTACGAGGCGGCACGGCGCATCCAGCTGGAAGCCCAGCCGTTGTTGGTCGATGGCAGCGTCTTGCTGGGAACGCCGGCCGGCAGCCTGCTGGGCAAGTGCCTGCTGGGCCTGAGCTACGCCATGGAAGGCCGCATGACCCTGGCCGAGCGCGCCTACCGCGATGTGCTGCACGAAGCCAGCCGTGGCCACCGGGCCTATGCCGAATCCGGCTATCTGGCGGCCGCGCTGCTGGGAGAGGTGCTCTACGAAATCAACGACACCGAGGCCGCCTTGCACCTGCTGGAGCCGCGCGTCGACCTGCTGGAGCGGGTGTCGATTCCCGATTCGGTCTGGCGGATGATGTGGGTGCTGTCGCGTGCGCACTGGCTGGCCGGGCGTCGGCCCCAGGCCATGGCCTACCTGGAAAGACTGGAGCACTACGCCGAGCGCCTGCAGCTGGATCGCCTGCTCAACTTCAGCCTCGGCGAGCAATTGCACCGCCACCTGCAACTCGGCGACTTCGAAACCGCCGAGGTCCTGCTGGGGCGCGCCCAGGCGCTGTATGCCCGGTACGAACAAGCCACGCAGGCCCCGCCCGGCGGCGTGGCCATCGCGGCCGGTCATGCGCGTATCCGCTGGCTGCTGGCGCACGGCGACTATGAAAGCGCGGCCCTGGTCATCGCCCCCCAGATGACCTTGTGCGAAGCCCGTGGCCGCCGCCGCATGTGGGCCGGCCTGCATCTGCTGCAAGCCACGGTGGAAGCGCACCGCGGGCACGACGTCGCCGTGCGCGAGCACCTGCTCATCGCGCTGCGGGTAGGGCAACGCCTGGGCCTGGTGCGCGGACTGCTGGACACCGGCCCGCAGGTGCTGGCACTGATCCGCGAGTTGGCGCGAGACCCCTCGCTCGACCCGGTGCTGGGCTTTTACGTCGAACGTCTGCTGGCCGCCGCCGGCCCGCCGGCGCCAGACACCACATCCGCGGGCGCCCCGGACGCGGCACGCACGGCAGGCCCCACACCGCTGGAGCAGCTGAGCACGCGCGAGCGCGAAGTGCTGCAGCTGCTGGCGCAAGCCCTGCCCAGCAAGAGAATCGCCAAGACGCTGGGCATGTCGTACCAGACCGTCAAGTGGCACCTGAAGAACATCTACGGCAAGCTGGGTGTCTCCAGCCGCGACCAGGCCGTTGCACGCATGCGCGACCTGGAACTGCCCTCCGGCCCGCGCTGACCGCCGCCCCGCAAAGGCGGCAAATGACCTCACGCTGGCGCGGTTGGTCTCCAGGTCGTCAGCCCGGGCGATCGCCGGTCTTGGCACGCACCGGCCGGGGTGATCGTGCCCCCGTGCCACGGCGCCCGTCCCCGGCTTCGGACCAGGGCGTCACGGCCCAGCGCACCACGCGCACATTGCCCACCGGCACGACCTCGCGCGTGCTGGCGGTCAGCACCAGCAGGTGCTCGCCCACCCGCTCGGCGCGCAGCATGCCGCCGCGCACACGCCAGAGCGCGTGGCGCGAACCGGGTTCGGCGCCGGCCAGCCCGGTACCGGTCTGATCCGGCCGGCCGTGGCGTTCGCTCAGCCACTCGACGATCTCGTCCCAGTCGGCCTGGCGGTCCAGGATGCGCACCATGCGCAAGCTTTCGGGGCGATCCTGGGTGTCCAGCGTCAGGCGAAAATTCGACATCTCGGTCCAGCGCGGCCTGTCGCGGTCGGCGGGCAGGAAGCGCCCGCTGCGCGACTGAGCGACGGGCGGCTCCGATTGGGCCGCGGTTTCGGGCGCCTTGGTCTGCGGCGCGGCCGCGCTCAAGGCCGGCTCGGACGTCGCGTCATGGGCCAGGCTGCGCGCACGCACCGGCGACTCGACGGGCGTGGCGACGGCCGGTGCCACCGGCTCGGCGTTAGGGTCGCCATGCACCCAGCAGGCGTCGGGCGAGGCCAGGGCCCCGGCGTCGCACTGGCGCGGCGCGACCAGCAGCGGCTCGCCCATCGGCACCCCCAGGTACACCCAGTGGGCCGGCTCGCGCGGGCTGGCCTGGGGCTGCGCGTGCGCCGCGCCGGCCACGGCCAGCAGGGCCAGGGTCCAGCCGGCGAGCGGTGCGGCGAGGCGAGGTAAAGCGAACGGAATGGGCGACATGATCGTGCTCCTGGCTGGCGGGGCCGGACGGCCCTCCCCGTCCGCCCGATAGCACCGGGCCGGACAAGGGTCTCGGGCAAATTATCCGCCACACCCCCCGCTCTGGCATCATGGGTTTGGCGCGCGCCGCCGAGGGATTTCCATGAATGCGTCACTGCTGCTGCTGACCCTAGCCCAGGGTCTGTTCCTGATCAACAACGTCACCTTCATCGCCATCAACGGCCTGGTCGGCCTGCAGCTGGCGCCCTACGGCTGGATGGCCACGCTACCGGTGATGGGTTACGTGGTGGGCGGGGCGCTGGCCGCGCCGCTGGTGGCGCGCTCGCAGGCGCGCTTCGGGCGCCGGGGTTCGTTCCAGATCGGCCTGATCGTGGCCTTGGCTTCGGCGCTGCTGGCGGCCTACGCGGCCTGGACGCGCCAGTTCTGGCTGCTGGTGGCCGCCACCATGGTGGCCGGCTACTACAACGCCAACGGCCAGCTGTACCGCTTTGCCGCCGCCGAGCTGACGGCGCCGGCCTGGCGCGAGAAGGCCGTGTCCCTGGTGCTGGCCGGCGGACTGCTGGGCGCGGTGATCGGGCCCAACCTGGCGGCCTGGACGCGCCCGCTGCTGCCCACGCCCTTCGTCGGCGTGTACCTGGCGCTGGCGCTGGTGGCGGTGCTGGGCATGGCGGTGATGGCGCTGATCCGCTTTCCGGCCGTGCCGGCGACGGCGCCGGGCGCGCCGCGCGGGCGGCCGATCGGCGAGATCATGCGCCAGCCGGTGTTCCTGATCGCCACGGTGGCGGCGGCGCTGTGCTATGGCGTGATGAACCTGCTGATGGCCGCCACGCCGCTGGCCATGCAGGTGTGCGGCTTCGAGTTCGGCGCCACGGCCCAGGTGCTGCAGTGGCACGTGATCGGCATGTACGCGCCGGGCTTTTTCACCGGGCACCTGATCCGCCGCTTCGGTGCGCTGCCGGTGATGGGCGTGGGGGTGGCGCTGAACCTGGCCTGCGTGGGCGTGGCGCTGTCCGGCGTGGCGCTGCTGCAGTTCGAGCTGGCCCTGGCGCTGCTGGGCGTGGGCTGGAACTTCCTGTTCACCGGCAGCACCACGCTGGCCATCACGGCCTACCGGCCGGAGGAAAGAGACCGCGCCCAGGCGGCCATCAACTTCTGCGTGTTCGCCACCATGGCGCTGACCTCGTTCGCCTCCGGCGCGTTGGTCACCACGCAGGGCTGGACCTGGCTGAACCTGGGCTCGCTGCTGCCGATCGCCCTGGTGGGCGCGGCCCTGATCTGGCTGGGTCGGCGCCCCGCGGCGCCGGCCGGGGCCTGATTTTTGCTTCTATTTTTATAGCTACTCAGGTTTTCTGCACGCCGACCAACGGCCTAAAAAGCCTGAAATCGTGCTGCGGCTCAGCCGCGCTCGGCCAGAAAGCGCTCGACCGCCACGGTGAGCGCCAGCGGCGTCTCGTCCATGGGGTAGTGGCCGGCGTTGGCCATCACCTCCAGGGTGGCCTCGGGGTAGTGCCGCAGCCAGGTGGCCTTGCAGGTCTCGGCGCCCAGGGCCGGGTCGTGCTCGCCGGCCACCACCAGGGTGGGCGGGCGGCGCTCGGGCAGTTGATCGAGGATGTCGGTCTTGGCCCAGGCCGTGAGGTAGGCCTCGAAGGCCTCGACCTCGGCGTGCTGCTCCGAGCTGTGCACCATGGCGTCCAGCCAGACCGGCGACAGGCGGTTGCCGGTGGTCAGGTCCAGAATGCCGCGCCGCGCCGCTGGGTCACGCGCGGCGCTGGAGAAAAAGGCCCAGCCGGCGTCGTCGAACGGCACGCCGGTGGCCGGCACCGGCGTAATGGCGGCCAGCGCGCGCACACGCTCGGGCGCCAGGGCCAGCACCTGCTGCACGGCCAGGCCGCCCATCGAATGGCCGATCAGTGAAAAGCGCCGCCAGCCCAGGAAATCGGCCAGCGCCAGTGCGTCGCGCGCGATCTGCTCGATGGTGTAGGGGCCGCCGGCACCCTTCATGCCGCCGTAGCCGCGGCAATCCATGAAGGCGTAGCTGAAGCGGTGCGTGTCCAGGTGCTGGGTCATGGGGCCCCAGCCGCGGGCGTGGCCAAACCAGCCGTGCAGGGCAATCACGGGGTGGTCGCCCTGGCCCAGGCGCAAATGGGTGTTCAGCATGGCGTCTCCTAAGGGTGTTGCGGTGCGCCCCTCGGGCGGGGGCGTCATGCCGGCATGTTACCCGCCCGGGGCGCCTTCGCGCGCCACCTGCAGGGCCAGGCACAGGTCGGCCCAGGCCTTGGCCTTCTCGGGCAGCGCGCGCAGCAGGTAGGCCGGGTGGTAGGTGACGATGACCGGCACCCCGCCGTACTGGTGCACGCGCCCGCGCAGGCGGCCGATGGGCTCTTGCGTGTTCAGGATGGACTGCACGGCAAAGCGCCCCATGGCCAGGATGATGCGCGGGCGCACCAGTTCGACCTGACGGCGCAGGTAGGGCTCGCACTGCGCCACTTCGTCCGGCTGCGGGTTGCGGTTGCCGGGCGGACGGCACTTGAGCACGTTGGCGATGTACACGCCTTGTTGAGGTGTTTTTTGGGCCTTGGTCGGTGCCGATACATCCTGAATAGCTATCGAATCAGGAGCGTTTGGGACCTCGCGCGACAGGCCGATGGCGGCCAGCATGGCGTCCAGCAGCTTGCCGGCCTGGCCGACAAAGGGCTGACCCAGGCGGTCCTCGTGCTCGCCCGGCGCCTCGCCCACCACCATCCAGTCGGCCTGGCGATCGCCGACGCCGAACACGGTCTGGGTGCGGCCCGCGCACAGGCCGCAGGCGCGGCAGTCGGCCACGGCGGCCTGCAACGCCGGCCAGTCCATGGCGGCCACGCCCTCCGGGCGCGGCGTGAGGCCGGGCGCGACGGGCTCCGGGCGGCGCGGTGCGGCGGCGGGGGGCATCGCCTGCGGGGCCCGAGCCGGTGGCGAGCTGGCCGGTGGCGGCGTCTCGGCACGAGCGGCCACGGGCGGGGCGGCGGGTTCCGGGGCCGGCTCGGGCGCCGGGCGCGGCGCCCAGACGCGCACGCCCATCTCGGCCAGCATGGCACGTTGGCGTTCGTCCAGGGGCAGGCTCATGGCCGCTCCAGCCGCAGGCTCATGACCAGGGCGTCCTCGCGCTCGCCGCGCTCGGCCGGGTAGTAGGCCTTGCGCAGGCCCACGCGCGCGAAGCCGCGCTTGAGGTAGATCTGCTGGGCGCGCAGGTTGCTGAGGCGCACTTCCAGCCACAGCCATTCGGCCTGCTGGCCGCGTGCCCACAGCGCCAGCGCGTCCAGCATCAGCCGCGCCCACCCCTGACGCTGGTGCGCCGGGGCCACGGTGATGTTGAGCAGATGCACCTCTTGAAAACCCAGCATGGCGACGAAGTAGCCCAGCAACTCATCCCCCGCCAGCAGGCACTGCGCCTGGTGGCCGGCGGCCAGCGTGTCCAGCAGGTTGCCGCGCGTCCAGGGGTGGCTGTAGACGCGCTGCTCGATGGCCAGCACGGCGTCCAGCCGCTCGCGCGTCAGCGGCTCGAAGCGCGCCTCGGCGGCGGCATCGGTGACAAGCAGGGCGGACGGCAGGGCACTCATGGTCGGGCGGTGCGCGTCGGTCAGCGCGCGGCGGCGGCGGCGCGCTCGGCCACCGTGTGCGCCACTTTATCGCGGATGTACAGCGGCAGCGCCTGCTCGGCCGGCACGGCCTGGCCGGCGGCCAGCAGGGCCGGCGCCAGGCTGAGCAAGGCCTCGGCGGTGGGCAGGGCGTCGATGCGCGGCCACGCCGCCAGCGCGCTGGGCAGGCGGTCCAGGTAGGGGCCGAAGGCGTTGCCGGCCAGCACCCAGCCGGCACCGGCGGGCGGCGCCAGCGCCTCGGGGGCGCCGACGGTGATCTCCGCCTGCCTGTGCCAGAGGCCGACCTGCTGCCGGTAGGCGGCGCTGTAGACCTCGCTCATGCGCGCGTCCAGGCAGGCCAGCACCTGCGTGGCGCCCTGGGCCAGGCGGGCCGCCTCGGCCACCGCCAGCAAGGTGTCCACCGGCAGCACCTGCACGCCGGCGCCAAAAGCCAGGCCTTGCGCCACCGAGCAGGCCGTGCGCAGGCCGGTGAAGGAACCCGGCCCGCGCCCGAACACGATGGCGCGCAGCTCGCCCAGCCCCAGGCCGGCTTCGGCCAGCAGCGCCAGCGCGGTCGGAATCAGCGCCGCCGAGGACTGCGCGCCGCCCGCGCCCTGGTGCGTCCAGCGCCGCCCGTCGGCGCGTTGCACGGCCACGCTGAACTGCTCGGTGCTGGTGTCGAAGGCCAGGAGATTCATCATGAAAGTGTGCCAGCCCCGGGCGGCACGGTGACGCGCGCGGCCGGTGACTGGTTGGCGGCGCGCACGCCGAACAAAATACCGGCCGTCACCAGGGCCAGGCCGGCCAGCAGGTTCCAGCCCAGCGGCTCGCCCAGCAGCAGCACCGCCCCCAGCGCCGACAGCCCCGGCACCAGGGCCGTGATCATGGTCGAGCGCACCGGGCCAAAAGCACGCACCATCTGCACGAAGCTGATGCCCGAGATGACCACCGAGCCCACGCCCTGAAACAGTGCCTGGAACGCGATCTCGCCCCACGGCGCCTGCGGCAGGTGCGTGGGCAGCAGGCCCGACAGCGTCAGCGCGGCGAACACCGGCACGTAGGTGAAGCAAGCGAACACGATGATGGCGATGGTGGCCGGCACCGCCTGCAACCCGAACTTGCGCGCCAGCACGCCGTAGATCGACCAGCAGAAGGCCGCGATCATGAAGATCACGTCGCCCTTCCACACCTCGCCGCCGTCAAAAGCCCCCAGCAGGCTGGCGCCGCCGACCAGCAGTCCGCCGCCGACGATGCAGGCCAGGCCCAGCGCACGCGTGGGCGTGATGCGGTCGCGCAGCACCAGCGCGGCCAGCAGCGCGGTCCACAAGGGCAAGGTGCCCGGCATCAGCACCGAGGCGTGCGTCGCCGGCGCGTAGAAGAAGCCCGCATAGCACAGCGCGGCGTACAGCGCGCCGCCGAACAGGCCCGCCGCCGCCGTCTGCCGCCAGGGCAGGGGCGAAAAACCGAACATCGACACCGCGCCGGGCGAGTGCCGCCGCTGGCGCCGCGCCAGCACCCAGCCCCAGGGCAGCAGCACGACGCTGGCGCCCAGGATGCGCAACAAGGCGATGTCGAACGGCAGCAAGGTGTGCCCGGCCGAGGCCCGGCCGATGACGATGAAGCCCGTCCAGATGGCCACCGTGATAACGGCCGCCGCGATGCCGTTGGCACGGGGAGAAAGAGACATGGCCTGGATTATCCCCGCCACGGGCAGGCGCCGCTGGCGGGCCCGAAGGGGCTGCGCGAAACGCCGATACGGCCTAGAATTTCCCCGAGGACGGGCGACCCAGCGGACCGGCCCGCCCCCGCTTCGGCAAGGTCCGCGCGGAAGGAGTGCACGCCATGACACCCAACTACAGCGCCTTCTACCTGGTGTTCAGCCTGCTCGGGGCCAGTCTGGTCGCCTGGGGCCTGATTCAACGCTTTCGCGGCAGCGCCCCGGAATGCGGCAGTTCCCCCGAGGCCATCGACCAGGACCACGCCGAGGGCCTGGCCGCCATGTGCTCGGGCCTGTTGATGCTGCTCACGGTGGCGCTTTTCCACTACTTCATCACGGGCTGAGCACGGGCGGCGCGCCCAGGCCCGTAGACTTGGGCGCGTGACCCGTTCCTTTTCCCGCCTCACCGCCCCGCTCGCCCTGGCGCTGACCCTGTGCTGGGCGCTGCCCGGCACGGCCCAGGCCGCGCGCGACCCGAATTCCACCGACACCCCCCTGCCCCCCGACATCGCCGAGGCGCTGGCACGCGCCGAGGTCCCGGCCAGCAGCGTGGCCATGGTGGTGGCGCCGTTGCCGCCGCCCGGCACCGTCGGCGGCGAGCGCAACCCGACGCCCACGCCGCCCCCGGGGCCCGCCGCCTTGCCGCGCCTGTCCTGGCAGCCCGATCTGGCATTGAACCCGGCCTCGGTGATGAAGGTGGTCACCACCTACGCCGGGCTGGATCTGCTCGGCCCAGGGCATTTCTGGAAAACCCGCGTCTACGCCCAGGGCCCGATCCAGGACGGCGTGCTGCGGGGCAACCTGCTGATCCGCGGCGGCGGCGACCCGAAGCTGGTGCTGGAGCGCCTGCAGGATCTGATGCGCGCCATTCAGGAGCAAGGCGTGCGCGAGGTGCGCGGCGACATCCTGCTCGACAACAGCGTGTTCCGTTTGCCGCCGCACGACCCGGCGGCCTTCGACGACGACCCGCTGCGCCCCTACAACGCCGGGCCGGATGGCCTGCTGGTCAACTTCAAGGCCCTGGTGCTGACCTTCACGCCCGACCCGCCGGGGCGCCGCGTGCGGGTGACGCACGAGCCGCCGATCGCCGGCGTGGACATCCCCACCGTGCTGCGCGCCAGCAGCGGCCCCTGCGGCGACTGGCGCTCGCGCCTGGGGGCCGACTTCACCCAGCCCGGCCAGGTGCGCCTGGGCGGGCGCTACTCCATGCGCTGCGGCGTGCAGCAATGGGCCGTGGCCTACGTCGACCCGGCCAGCTACGCCCCGCGCGTGATAGAGGCCATGTGGCGGGCCGGCGGCGGGCAGCTGGGCGGCCAGGTGAAGTGGGTGGACCGCCCGCCAGAGGGCCCGGCGATCGGCCAGCCGGTGGTCACCGGCTATTCGCTGCCGCTGATGGAAATCATTGGCGACATCAACCGGTTTTCCAACAATGTGATGGCGCAGCAGCTGTTCTTGACGCTGTCGGCGGCCGGCAGCGGGCACGGCAGCTTCACCGATTCGCGCGACGTGCTGGCGCGCTGGTGGCGCCGGCGCTTCGGCACGCGCCCCGCGCCGCCGGTGATCGATAACGGTTCGGGCCTGTCGCGCGACGAGCGGGTCAGCGCCAGCGCGCTCACCGCCCTGCTGGCGCGCGCCGCCGAGGGGCCGAACGCGGCGGTGTTCGAGCAGTCGCTGTCGCTGGCCGGCGTGAACGGCACGGCGCGCCGCCTGGCCGCGCGCAACCCGCACAGCGAAGCCATCGGCAACGCACGCCTGAAAACTGGCAGCCTGCGCGACGTGGCCGCCGTGGCCGGCTACGCCTGGGGCCGTTCGGGTCAGAAATACACCGTGGTCGGCCTCATCAACCACCCCAACGCCGGCGCCGCCCGGCCGGCTCTGGACAAGCTGGTGGAGTGGGCGGTGAGAGACGCCCCATGAGCCCAAACGCCTCTTAATACTAAAAGGCGTTCAAAAGCATCAAACCGTTCGCGTTGAGCCCTTCGACGGGCTCAGGACAGGCTTGTCGAAACGCCGCGCCGGGCTTCGACAGGCTCAGCCCGAACGGCTCTTGTAGATTGAACGCCGCGGGGTATCAGGGGTCCAGCGCCGTCAGGCCCGGCAACCGAGCCACCAGGGCGTCCACCGCCTCACGCAGACGCAGCGGCATCGGGCCCGCGGCGGGCCACAGGGCGTGGCAGGCCATCACCGCGCCCGCCGATTCTTCCAACACAGCGACGAGCGTGCCGCTGCGCAGGCGCTCGCGCACCAGCCACTGCGGCAGCCACGCCAGGCCCATGCCGGCGGCGGCGGCATCGGCCATCGTCTCCAGATCGTCCAGCAGCAGCCGCGCGGGCAGCGGCACGTCGACGGTGCGCCCGGTCGCGTCCGGCAGGCGCCAGGTGTGGACGTGCTCGCCGCGCCGGTACAGCAGGATGCTGTGTCCGGCCAGATCCGCCGCCACCCGGGGCCGGCCATGCTCGGCCAGGTAGGTTGGTGAGGCGCAGACCACCTTGGGTTGGTCCACCAGCTTGCGCGCGCGCAGACCTTCGCTTTCGGCGCCCAGCACGCCGCTGCGGATCGCCAGATCAAAGCCCTCGGCCAGCACGTCCACCGGGCGGTCGCTGAAATTCAGCTGCAGCTCCAGCCGGGGGTGCTGGCGCGCCAGGCCGAGCAGGACCGGCGCCACGCAGTGACGGCCAAAGAGCACGGGCATGGTTACCCGCAGCCGGCCAGCCACCTCCAGGCGGCCGGATTCCAGCTGCGCCTCGGCGGCCTGCAGTTCGGCCAGCGCGCGCACGCAATGGTCGTGGTACACGCGGCCGTCGTCGGTCAGGCTGAGGGCGCGCGTGGTGCGGTGAAACAGGCGCGTCTCCAGCCGTGCTTCCAGACGGCCGATGGCCTTGCCCACGGCGGAACGGGTCAGCCCCAGTTGTTCGGCCGCGCGCGAAAACCCACCGGCGCGCACCACCTCGACGAACACCGTCACGCCATCCAGCCGGTCGGGCGGCCGCGCCCCCACGGGGCCGATTGGCGAATTTGGTTCCGATGGCATGGGAATAATTCTCTTTATTGGCTCCTATAATTCTACTATAACATTCGATGCGTCGATTCACCGCGAATACCAGGCGCCAATTGAATGACCCCCAATGTGGTGATCCGCTCTTTCCCTTACCAGAACTCACATTCCGCCGCCAACCGCGGCGAAATGTGAGTTGAAAGGACCGATACGATGCAAAAAATCAAAGCTCTGTTGTGGACCATGACGCTGATGGCCTCACTCTCGGCACATGCCGATCCCATGCTGCGCCTCTTTGAACTGGGCATTGCGCCGGGACAGCGGCAGGCCTTTTATGAAGCAGGGCTCGAGAACCTGAGCGCGTCCGTCGGTACCGAGCCCGGCACCCTGGCGATGTACGCGCTCAGCGCCGACAGCAACCCTGATCTGGCCTATCTGGTCGAAATCTATGCCGGCCCGGAGGCTTACCAGGCCCACGTCGCGGGCGCGCCCTACAAGGCGTACGCGGCCAAGGCACCGGCCTTGTTGATCGCGCACCGGAAGCTGATCGAGACCGAGGCCGTTTTCCTGGCCGAGAAGCCGGCCGCCGTCCGCCGCGTGAACGCGGAGCGCACGCCGGTGGTCCGTTGGGTCGAAGTGCGGCTCAAACCCCAGACGGTGGAGGCGTTTCGCCGCATCGTCGTCGACGAGATGGCGCAGTCGATGGCCAAGGAGCCCGGCGTGCTGGCCATGTACGCCGCCACCAGGGCCGGCCAGCCCGAAGCCTGGTACTTCATTGAACTCTATGCGGACGAGCAAGCCTATGAGGCGCATCGCCAGACCCCGCACTTTCAAGCCTATCTGCGCGATACCGAACAGATGGTGGCCGAGAAAGCGCACAAGAGCCTGAACAACCTGATCCTGATCAACAAGGGCGGGCTGCGCTTCCAGAAAGATTGAAGCCGGCCGCGCCGCACGGGCACCAGAGTTGCCCGTTCAAGCAGAGAAATCACACCATGCAACACATTGAAAACAAGGTCGTCGTCATCACCGGCGCCAGCAGCGGCCTGGGCGCCGAAACCGCGCGCCACCTGGCGCGAGCGGGCGCCAAGCTGGTGCTCGGCGCGCGCCGGCTGGACCGCCTGCAGGCGCTGGCCCAAGAGCTGAAACTGGGCGACAACGCCATCGTGCAGACCGACGTGCGCGATCGCGCCCAGGTGCAGGCGCTGGTTGACCACGCGGTCAAAGCGCACGGCCGTGTCGACGTGCTGCTCAACAATGCCGGCGTCATGCCGCTGTCGCCGCTGGAAGCGCTGCGCGTGGACGAATGGGACCAGACCATCGACGTCAACATCAAAGGCGTGCTGTACGGCATTGCCGCCGCGCTGCCGCACATGAAGGCACAGAAGAGCGGCCACATCCTCAATGTCTCGTCGGTGGCCGGGCATGTGGTGAGCGCCGGCGGCGTGGTCTACAGCGCCAGCAAGTTTGCCGTGCGCGCCATCTCCGAAGGCCTGCGCAAGGAGGTCAAGCCCTACAACATCCGCTCCACCGTGCTCTCCCCGGGCGCGGTCGATACCGAGCTGCCCGCCGGCACCAAGGCCGACGGCATGGCGCAGGCCATGCAGTCGTTCTACGAACGCAACGCCATCGACGCCAGCAGCTTTGCCCGCTGCGTGCTGTTTGCCATGAGCCAGCCGGACGACGTGGACATCAACGAAATCCTGTTTCGGCCCACGCGACAGGAGTTTTGAGCCCCGCGCCCGCCCGCCCCGACGCGTGCGGCCGATCTGGCGGGGCGCGCCTTATTTGGCGGCGGGTCGCTCGATGTCCAGCACCGCCGCTTCCACGATGGTGGCACGCACCTCGTCGCCGACCTTCAGCGCCTTGAGGTCCATGTCGGGCGGCACGTTCAGCGTGGTGGTGCGTGTGGCGCCGCGCAAGGTCACCGTGCCGGCCTTGGGGTTCAGGGCCGTGATCTTGGCCAGGATGTCGACCGTGCGACGGCCTGCCGCGCCCGGCAGGGCACCCGCTGGCGCGTTGACGCGCTCGGTCGTCTCGGTGCGCTCGCGCACACCGCCCGCGCCGGACACCTTCTCCAACTTGGCCACCGCGCCGGCGGCGTAGCGGAACACCAGGTCATCGCCCACGCGCACCTGGTCCAGGTTCTTGACGTGGGCCGGCACATCCATCAGCACGATCTTTCCCTTCGGTCCCTCGAGCGCGGCAATCCGGTTTTTCACGTCCAGCTCGATCACCTTGGCGCGCACTTCCAGCTCGCCCGCGGCCAGCCGGCCCCCTGGGGCTCGGCCCTCGACCACGGCCGCCGCCACGCCCTGTGCCCACCCCGCGACGGGCAAGGCCAGTGTGCTGGCACCCATGAGAAGACCCGCGATCACTGCTGCTTTCATGTCGATGTCCTGATCAAGAGTTTCAAAATCCGCCCCGGGCGGCCACCGGGGCATGGTACGTCATCCCCTGCCGCCCAGCGGTGACAGTTGTTGCAAAGCTTAAATCAGCTGGGCCAACGCCTGTCCCATCTCGGTGGTGCTGGCCTGGCCGCCCAGATCGCCCGTGCGCGGGCCCTGCACCAGCACCGCCTCGATGGCTTTCAGCATCGCGTCGTGCGCGGCCTGCTCGCCCAGGAACTGCAGCATCATGGCCGCCGACCAGACCATGGCCACCGGGTTGGCGATGTTCTTGCCGTAGATGTCCGGCGCCGAGCCGTGCACCGGCTCGAACAGGCTGGGAAACTGGCGCTCCGGGTTCAGGTTGGCTGAAGGTGCGAGACCAATGGTGCCGGTGCAGGCCGGCCCCAGGTCGGACAGGATGTCGCCAAACAGGTTGCTGGCCACCACCACGTCAAAGCGCTGCGGCTGCAGCACAAAGCGCGCCGTGAGGATGTCGATGTGGTGCTTCTCGACCGCGATCTGCGGGTAGTTCTTGTGCATGGCGTCGGCGCGGCCGTCCCACCAGGGCATGCTGATGGCGATGCCGTTGCTCTTGGTGGCCACGTCCAGTTTCTGGCGCGGCCGCGCCGCCGCCTGCTCAAAGGCGAACTTGAGCACGCGGTCGGCGCCAAAGGCGCTCATCACCGTCTCTTGCACCACGATCTCACGCTCGGTGCCGGCGTACATCACGCCGCCCAGGTTGGTGTACTCGCCCTCGGTGTTCTCGCGCACCACCAGAAAGTCGATGTCGCCCGGCTTGCGACCGGCCAGCGGGCAGGGCACGCCCTCGAACAGGCGCACCGGGCGCAGGTTGATGTACTGGTCGAACTCGCGCCGGAACTTCAGCAAGCTGCCCCACAGGGAGATGTGGTCCGGCACGGAGGCCGGCCAGCCGACGGCGCCAAACAAGATGGCGTCCATGCCTTGCAACTGGGCCTTCCAGTCGTCGGGCATCATCTGGCCGGTCTGCGCGTAGTAGTCGCAGCTGGCCCATTCGATGGGTTTCAGATCGAGCTTGAAGCCGAATTTGTCGGAGGCGGCTTGCAGCGCGCGCACGGCTTCGGGCATGACTTCCTTGCCGATGCCATCGCCAGGGATCACGGCGATCTTGTGGGTTTTGAGGCTCATGGGAATGCTTTCTTCAACGGTGGATCAATGGACGGGCGCCAGGCGCCATCTTCGCAGGTGCGCCGCGCGGGCCGCCTACAGACGGGCATGGGGGGTGGCACTCAGGCCGCCACCCCTTCAGGCCAAGCCGCCCTGGCACAGGTATTTCAGATGCATGTAGTCGGCCAAGCCATGGCGCGAGCCTTCCCGGCCATAGCCGGATTCCTTGACGCCGCCAAACGGCGCCGCCTCGGCCGCCAGCGCGCCTTCGTTGATGCCGACAATGCCGCTTTCCAGCGCATCGGCCACGCGCCAGACGCGCGCCAGGTCCTGCGTGTAGAAGTAGGCGGCCAGGCCAAAGGGGGTGTCGTTGGCCAGGTGGAGCACCTCGGCCTCGTTCGCAAAGCGGAAAATCGGCACCACCGGGCCAAAAGTCTCCTCGCACGACAGCTGCATGGCCGGCGTGGCGCCGGTGAGCACGGTGGGGGCGTAGTAGTTGGGGCCATCGGCCATGGCATCGCGCACGCGTCGCCCGCCCACCACCACGCGCGCGCCCTGCGCCACAGCGTCGTCGACGTGGCGCGCGATCTTCTCGACCGCGCGGGCGTTGATCATGGGGCCGATCTGCGAGCCGGCCACGTGCGCCGGCCCCACCTGCAGCGCGCCCACCGCCACCGCCAGCTTGGCGACAAACGCGTCGTGCACGTCGGCGTGCACGTAGACCCGGTTCGGGCACACACAGGTCTGACCGCCGTTGCGGAACTTGGACACCATCAGGCCCTGCACCGCGGCATCCAGATCGGCGTCCTCGAACACGATAAAGGGCGCGTTGCCGCCCAATTCGAGCGACAGCTTCTTCAGCGTGCCGGCGGATTCGCGCGCCAGGTGCTTGCCCACGGGCGTGGAACCGGTGAAGGTGATCTTGCGCACGCGCGCATCGGCCAGCCAGACGTCGACCACCTCGGGCGTGTGCTCACGAGAGGCCACCACGATGTTCAGCACGCCGGGCGGAAAACCCGCCTCCTGCGCCAGCGCGATCAGCGCCAGCGAGGTCAGCGGCGTGTCCTCGGCCGGTTTGCAGACCACCGTGCAGCCGGCGGCCAGGGCCGGCGCGATCTTGCGCGCGATCATGGCGGCCGGGAAGTTCCAGGGCGTGATGGCGGCCACCACGCCGACCGGCTCCCACACGGCCATCATGCGACGGCCTGGCACCGGGGCGGGAATCATGTCGCCGTGGGCGCGCGTGGCCTCCTCGGCGAACCACTCCACGTAGCTGGCGGCGTACAGCACCTCGCCCAGGCCTTCGGCCAGCGGCTTGCCCTGCTCCAGCGAGATCAGGCGACCCAAATCCTGCTGGTGCTGGTGGATCAGGGCGTTCCAGCGTTTGATGAGCTGCGCGCGTTGCTTGGCCGGGGTGGCGCGCCAGCCGGGGAATGCGGCCTGCGCGGCGTCCACCGCCGCCCGGGCATCGGCCGCCGTGCTGTCGGGCACGCCGGTGATCCGGCTGTCGTCGGCCGGGTTCAGCACCTCGAAGCTGGCGCCGTCTTGCGCGTCGCGCCAGGCGCCGTCGATGAAGTTCTGGCCGCGGACCAGATCGGTCCGCGTGAGGGTCAGGGTCGTCATGGGGATTCTTTTCTTGGAGGATGCGCCGCTCAGCTCACGATGCCCATGTGCCAGGGCACGAACTCGTGGTCGCCCAGGCCGAGCTGCTCGCTCTTGGTGGGTTCGCCCGAGGCGGCGCACAGGATGTGCTCGAAGATGCGCTGACCCATCTGTTCGATGCTCAGCTCGCCGTCCACCACCACGCCGCAGTTGATGTCCATGTCTTCTTCCAACCGCTTGAACATGGGCGTGTTGCTGGCCAGCTTGAGGGTGGGTGCGGGCTTGCTGCCGAACATGGAGCCGCGCCCGGTGGTGAAGCAGATCAGGTTGGCGCCGCTGGCGATCTGGCCGGTGGTGGCCACCGGGTCGTAGCCGGGCGAGTCCATGAACACAAAGCCGGCCTGGTCGATGGGTTCGGCGTATTCGTACACGGCCTGCAGCGGCGTGGTGCCGCCCTTCATGGCCGAGCCGAGCGATTTCTCGAAGATGTTGGCCAGACCGCCGGCCTGGTTGCCGGGGCCGACCACGCCGTTGAACTGGCCGTTGTGGCCGCGCGTGTAGCTTTCCCACCAAGCCAGGCGGTCGAGCAGTTTTTGCCCCACCTCGGGGCTGACGGCGCGGCGCGTCAGCATGAACTCAACGCCGTGGATTTCGGGCGTTTCCGACAGGATGGCGGTGCCGCCGTGGCGCACCAGGATGTCCATGGCCGCACCCAGCGCGGGGTTGGCGGTGATGCCCGAAAAGCCGTCCGACCCCCCACATTCCAGGCCGATCTTCAGGTGCGCGGCGCTCACCGGCTCGCGTTTGACGTCGTTGGCGGCCGGCAGCATGGCCTCGATGGCGCGGATGCCGGCTTCGATGGTGGCGCGCGTGCCGCCGGTGTCCTGCATGACAAAGGTGCGCAGGCGCTCGCCCGGCGCCAGGCCCTGCGAGCCAATCAGATCGGCGACCTGGTTGCGCTCGCAGCCCAGACCGACGATCAGCGCCGCCGCCAGGTTGGGGTGGCGCGCGTAACCGGCGATGGTGCGGCGCAGCACGTCGAAGTGCTCGCTGGGCGAGGACATGCCACAACCGCTGGTCTGGGCAAAGGCCACCACGCCATCGACATTGGGGTAGGCGGCCAGGCGCTCGGGCGTGAAGTGCGCCGCGATCTGCTTGATGACGGTGGACGAGCAGTTGACCGAGGACAGGATGCCGATGAAGTTGCGCGTGGCCACGCGGCCGTCGGGCCGCACGATGCCCATGAAACGGGCGCGCTGGTCTTCGGGCAGGTAGCCGACCGGCCGCACGTCCAGGCCGAAGCCGGGGTCGCGGTAGAAGTCGACCAGCTCCAGGTTGTGGCCGTGCACGTGCTCGCCGGCCTCGATGTCGCGCGAGGCGGCGCCGATCACGGTGTCGTACTTCTTCACCGGCTCGCCCTGGGCGATGCGGCGCGCCGCGATCTTGTGGCCGGCCGGCACCTGCGCGCGCATGCGCAGGTCGAACTCGGGCAGCAGTTGGCCGAGGGCGATGGGCTCGCGCACCACCAGCACGTTGTCGTTGGCGTGCAGGCGGATCAGGGGCGAGCGGGTGGCGGTGTCCATAGGTGTCGCACTCAACCTTTGGCCATCAGCTCTTTGAGCTTCAGGCGCTCGATGAGCTGGGTTTCCTTGCGGTAGGTGTCGGCGATGTACTTGGCGTAGTCGGGCCCGTCCAGGTACATCAGCGGGGCGTCGATCTTGGCGCAGGCGCTGCTGAACTCGGGGCTGACGGCGGCGATCTTGAAGGCGGCGCGCAGGCGCTCCGCCACGGCCGGCTCCAGGCCCTTGGGCGCGCCAATGCCGTTGGGGGCATCCACCACCACGTTGTAGCCCAGGTCCTTCAACGTCGGCACGTCCTTGAATTCCTTGGTGCGCTGCTCGCCCCAGGTGGCCAGCAAGCGCAGTTTGCCCTCGCGCACGTGCGGCGCCCAGCTGCTGGAATCGACCAGCACGTCGACATGGCCGCCCAGCACCGCTTGCAGCGCCTCGGCGCCGCCCTTGTAGGGGATGTGGTTCATCTGCACGCCGGCGGCCAGCAGGAACTCTTCCCAGCCCACGTGCGTGGCCCCGCCCACGCCGGCGCTGGCGTAGGTGATCTTGCCGGGGCGCGCCTTGGCATCGGCCACCAGGTCCTTCAGCGACTTCCAGGGCGCCGCGGGCGCGACGGCGGTGCCAAAGGTCTGGCCGGACACGCGGGCGATGTAGGTCAGCTCAGTCATGGGGTCAAGCTTGACGCTGCCCAGTTGCGAAAAGCGCGTGACCGAGATCGGCACCTGGCCGATGGTGTAGCCGTCCGGTTTGGCGTTGGCCATCAGGCGCAGGCCCAGCATGCCGGACGCGCCAGCGCGGTTGTCCACGGCGATCGCCTGGCCCAGCTCCTTGCCGGCGGCCTGGCACAGCGCGCGCATGGTCACGTCGGCGGTGCCGCCGGCCGACCAGGGGCAGATGAAGGTGATCGGGCGCTCCGGGTAACCGGCGGCACGCAGCGCGGGTGCGTGGAGCGAGGCGGCGGCGGCGATGCCGGTGAAGGTGAACTGTCGTCTGCTGAAGCGCATGGTTTGTCTCCAAATGCTGTGGAATGAATGCCTATGGGAACCATTATTTCGGCTTCAATCATTACAATCCATTGAAATATCCGACTGCTTAGTTTCCAGTTTTTCATGAAACACCCATGAGCCAAATCGACCGCGTGCTGCGCTCCAACCTGCGGCTGCGGCACCTGCAGCTGCTGGTGGCGCTGGACGAGTTCCGGCACCTGGGGCGGGCGGCGGACTTCCTGGCGCTGACCCAGCCGGCGGTGTCCAAGATGCTGGCCGAGGTCGAGCGCATGTACGGCGTGGCGCTGTTCACCCGCTCCACGCGCGGCACCGAACCCACCGCCGCCGGCGCGGTGGCGGTGCGCTTCGCGCGCTCGGTGCTGGCCGACCACGCCCGCACGCACGAGGCGGTGCTGGCGCTGGACAGCGGCGCCGCCGGCCGGGTGGCGGTGGGCAGCATGGTGGTGGCCTTCGCCGAGCTGGTGCACGGCGCCATCGCGCGGCTGAAGGCGAGCGCGCCGGGCGCCACCGTGCTGGTCGAGGAAGGCGACCTGACGCGCCTGCTGCCGCGCCTGCGCGTGGGCGAGCTGGATTTGTTCGTCGGCCGGCTGGAGCCTGGCTACGCCGCGCCCGACCTGGACACCGAGGCGCTGCTTCAAGACGGCATGTGCCTGATCTGCCACCCCGAACACCCGTTGGCGCAGGGCGGCACGCCCAGCTGGGAGGCGCTGGCACGCCTGCCCTGGGTGATGCCGCCGTCCTGGGCGTCCTCGCGCGTGAAGCTGATCCAGGCTTTTTACCGGCACCGGCTGGAGTCGCCGACCGATGTGGTGGAAACCGCGTCGTTCCTGGTCACCTTCGACTGGGTGCGGCGCCAGGGCGCCATCGGTTTCGTGGCGCGCATGGTGGCCGAGCGCTACCAGGCCGAGGGGCTGCTGCGCATTCTGCCGGTGCGGCTGCGCATCGAGCTGCCGCCGGTCGGCCTGATCACCCTGCATGGGCGTGCGCCCTCGCCCACCGGCGTGCAGATGATCCAGGCGCTGCGCGCCACCGCACGCGAATTCCTGGCGCGGCGCCAGGGCGCGCCAGGGGAACGGACGCCGATGGCCGCCGGCAAATCCATCGACGACTCTCAATAGGATAGCTAACAACCCTTTCTGCACGCCGACCTCGACTGAAAATTGCCCCAAATTCAGCTGAACGGCGGTATGTTGGGTGTTTCGGCGCTTCAGCCGGCGCCAGCATTTCCCAGTAAGCTACCATAACGATAGCAACAGGCCACCCCAGGCGATGCGCCGTGGGGTTGTCCCTAGCCTGCCGACGTCCCCGGCCCTCTACCATCGCACGTTGGCCCCTCTCCAGATTCACAAGGAAAAGCACATGCAGATCACTTTCTCGACCCGTTGGCGCCTGGCCGCGGTGTCCCTGGCCGTGGCGCTGTCGGCCTGCGGCGGCGGCGGCGACGACAGCAACCCGCTCGGCATCACCGCCGTCAAGGTCATCGGCGATTCGCTCAGCGACAGCGGCACCTTCGCCGGCTTGCCCGGCTTTGGCCGCACCTTCACCGTGCAGGGCTCGCGCAACGAACCCTACGTGACCTGGGTCGAGCGCGTGGCCAAGGCCTACGACCTGGCGGCGCTGTGCCCGGTCTACAAGTTCACCGGCACCACCTTCGCGCCGAACAGCAAGACCGGCTGCACCAACTACGCCATCGGCGGCGGGCGCATCAACAACCCGAGCAGCGCCGGCGGCGCGGTGGCGCCGCTGTCCATCCTGCGCCAGCTGCAGGACGCCGGCACGGCCGGCTGGGCCAAGGGCGACCTGGTGGCGATCGATGGCGGTGGCAACGACGCCGCCGACCTGGTCACCGCCTACCTGGGGGCCTCGCAGGACAAAGGCGCGGCCTACCAGGCGCTGCTGGCCACGCTGCTGCCGCCCGCCACGCTGCAGACCGTTCTGGCCACTGCCGGCGGCGCCGAGACGGCGGGGGGCCTGTACATGCAGGCGCTGGCCGACGCCTTCTCGGTCGGCATCAATGCCCAGGCCCTGGGCAAGGGCGCGCAGCACGTGGTGGTGGCCAACATCCCGACCATCACCTACACGCCGCGCTTTCAGGGCGTGCTCGACCAGATCGCCGCGGCCTCTGGCGGTGGCACCAACGGGGCCACGGCGCGCGCCCAGGCCGAAGGGCTGTTCAAGGCCTGGATCAACGCCTTCAACCAGCAGCTGGCGGCCAACTTCGCCAAGGACACGCGCGTGAAAATCATCGACGTGGCCTCCCGCTTCACCGACATGGCGACCCGGCCAGCCAGCTACGGGCTGACCAACGTCACCTTGCCGGTGTGCGGCGCCCCCGGCGTCACCGCGGTGCCCGAGCGCACCTTCGCCGATTGCACGGCCACCGCGCTGTCGGCCACCACGCCGCCGCCGGGCGCTCCGCTGGGCGCCACCTGGTGGGAAGGCTTCCTGTTTGCCGATGGCTTCCACCCCACCCCCTACGGACACTCGATCATGGGCAACCAGGTGGTGGACGTGCTGAAGGCCGCCGACTGGCTGTGAGCTTGCGGCGCGCATGAAAAAAGCCGGCTTGCGCCGGCTTTTTTCTTGGGGGCTCCGGTGACTTACCAGCGCCGCTTGAGCTTGTAGTAGACCGCCTCGGCGTAGTTGTCGGAGGCGAACAGGCGCTGCGCGGCCGGGGTGAGGTTCAGGTTGTCGGCGTACAGGTACTTGTTGTAGTCGACGCCGGACAGCACGGTGCTGGCGGTGCAGGTGGTGGCGTCGGGCGTGGTGCAGACCGGGTCGTCGCCGTTGTCCAGCGTGTAGTTGCCGGGCTTGCCATGCACCAGGTTGTAGAACAGCGCCGAATCGACGTACATCACGTACTGGCCCAGATCGACGATGTTGACCAGCAGCGCGTCGTTGAAGGCGATCGACAAATCGCTGATGGCGCCCTGCTGCCCCATCGCGCGCGCCCAGGGCGTGTCGCCCAGGTTGTACACGCCGGTCAGCACCACATGGTGCGCGCCGGCGTTGACCAGGCGCCGCACCTGGTCGGCCAGGGCCTTGCCGGCGCCCCTGGCGGCCTGGGTGGTGGCGTCGGAGATGCCGCTGGCGTTGACGGCCGCCACCAGGTCGCTGACGCCGCCGCTGACCACCACCACGTCCTCGTTCGAGGCAAAGCTGGTGCGCGCCAGAAAGGCGTCGATCTGTGCCGACACGCTGGGCGCGTGGGTGCCGCTGCTGGTGTCGGCGCTGGCCACGCGGGCGTTGCCCTGGGCGTAGCTGAAACCGCCCGCCGAGGCGGCGCTGAGCGGCAGGCTGTACTGGCTGGCCAGCTGCTGGGTCCAGTTCAGCGTGCCGTCGTTGACGGTGAAGCGGTAGCCGTTCTGACCGACGTCGGAGAACCCGTCGCCAAAAGACACGAAGCGCTTGGGGTTGAGGTCGGAAACGACCGTGCCGGAGCCGCAGGCCACCAACAGGGCGGCGGCGCCGGCGCCGGCCAGCGCCAGGGTGGCGCGACGAGACCAGGATGCAATCATGGGAACTGTTCTCCAGAGAAGTGGCGTGTAGTTTAACGAGCCCCCGTGAACCGGGCTGCTCGGCTCAGGCGCTGGCCGCGGCGCGGCGCAGGCGGTCGCGCACGCCGTCCCAGTCGGCGCCCTCGGGCGGCGCCTCGACCCAGATCAGGCGCGCGCCGTCGTCGTCGAAGCCGCGCAGCACGGCAAACAGCTGGCGCGCCGCCTCGGCCGCGTCGTCGGGCATGCGGCGCAGCAGCACCGCGCGAGTGGCCGGGCGCAGCGGCGCGCGCGCCCACACCGCCAGGTGGCGTGCGTCGGCGCCCAGCAGCTCCAGGCCGGCGCGCAGCTCGCTTGCGCTCATCAGGCGCAGCCGGGCGCGTGGCGCGTAGTGCGCGCTCAGCGTGCCGGGGGCCTGCGGGTCGGGCTGGGCCAGTTCGTCGGGATGGCGCAGCGCCTGGCCGGCCACCGCGGCCAGGGCGGCGCGGTCGAGCTGGCCCGGGCGCAGCAGCACCGGCGCGCCACGCGTGGCGTCGACGATGCTCGATTCGATGCCCACCGCGCAGGGGCCACCGTCCAGCACCAGCAAGGGCTCGCCGAACTCGGCCGCCACATGTGCCGCCGTGGTCGGGCTGACGCGGCCAAAGCGGTTCGCGCTGGGCGCGGCCAACCCTGTCACGCCGCGCTCGGCGGCGGCCAGCAGCAGCGCGTGCGCCACCGGGTGCGCCGGGCAGCGCAGGCCGATGGTCGGGTGGCCGCCGGCCGCCGCCTCGGCCACGCCCGGGCGGCGCGGCAGGATCAGGGTCAGGGGACCGGGCCAGAAGGCGTCGATCAGGCGCTGGGCGAAGGCCGGCACTTGGCTGGCAAAAGCCGGCACGGCGTCGGCGCGGGCCAC
>Ga0209572_1000465_pt1 | contig 59785 bp, 53 predicted proteins | sample EBPBio232012_DNA_FD_185867 | JGI IMG/M metagenome (GOLD analysis project Ga0209572, IMG submission 185867) | Wastewater treatment Type I Accumulibacter community from EBPR Bioreactor in Madison, WI, USA - Reactor 1_1/23/2012_ DNA (SPAdes)... | ecosystem: Engineered > Bioreactor > EBPR >...
TCCATTGCATCGTCGACAACTACGCCACGCACAGCCATCCGAAGATCAAGGCCTGGCTTGCAGCGCGCCCGCGCTGGCACATGCACTTCATCCCCACATACAGCTCCTGGCTCAATCAAGTTGAGCGGTTCTTCGCGATGATCACTGACAAGGCCATTCGCCGCGGCTCGTTCACCAGCGTCAAGCAGCTCGTGCAGCGCATCCACCACTTCGTCGCGGCCCACAACCAGAACTGCCAGCCCTTCAAGTGGACTGCCACCGCCGATTCGATCCTTGAAAAGCTGCATCGACTTTGCTCACGTATTACCGGGACAGCACACTAGGTGGGAGCGATGTGGGTCTTGAGTGCATCGCCGAAGTGCCCACAGAACACCCTACAGCCCCTTGGCCCTGGCGGCAAGCGGATCTGGTGACAGTCCGTTCCCGCACCTCAAGTTTGGCGCTAAGTCGCGCAACCCCTGATCGGTATGGGGTTGCGGACCAGACAGACCGCCCCTTACACCAAAGGCAGTCAACGTGGTGCACGAGCCATCGGCATTCAACGCCGTGTGAGTGGTAAAGCCCCCTACGCGACAGCTCCCCAGCCGGGCCACGGGCCTGGTCAGCTCCAAGCCGCCGCCTAATGACGATGCAAGTCGACCGCGCTCACATCAATCCGCATTCCTCGTCCCAAGGGTGGCACCTCGAGAAAGCTTGCCTACCCACACGATCACTTGGCGGACTTCGGCATCGGCCCCATCAGCCGGCAGGGGGAGCACGGTCACTCAAATTTGGGGATTTTTCCTCGTGGTATTCGTCATCCACGTTAATGGCCCATATTTTGCCCTTGTCGACGTATCCTCCTGCAATTTGATCCGCCGCCTCCTTAGCTGTCAACATGGAATGGTCTTGATTATTATAACGATGCATTCCATTTCTACCAATCAAATACATGTTCTCAATTTTATCCAACGTCGATCGCAGCTTATCAAAATCCTTATAGGCTGCGCCAAAATACCCTGGATATGCCTTTGGAACACGCAAAACCACCGCATCGAAGGCCGCCTCCGAATTGACCAAGGCGATGCTCAACATCTCTTTTTTGGCCAGTTGAATCAACTCTTCATCGGTTTTTTTCCACAACGAATCGGTTTCCGAACAGAAAAACTCCAAGCCTAGCCAAACGTTGTCAGGGTCCGCCACCATGTAGGGACTCCAATTATTGAACACTTGCACACGCCCAACATCAACCCCTGGCTCTTGAATGTAAATCCAATTATCTCGCAATTCATTAACCAATGCGGACTTTGGGTACAGCAAACCTACTGTAAAAAAATCACGGTACTGCAACCCCTGCGCCACGTTCAACGCGTCATCGGGCCATGCAACATGCGACGCAGACACCAGGTCCTTGATTGGCATCGTGGAGATAAAATGCGAACAATTCCAAGACCTGCTCAGACCATTTGAGTCTTGCGCCGTCACTCTATGAACTTGGCTCTCTGATATATCGACTTCCACTACTTTATGCTGCATCAACAGCTTGCCCCCGGATTCTACGAATTTACGTGCGGCGGCCTCCCACATCTGACCGGGGCCATATTTTGGGTAAATAAAGCTCTCGATCAGAGAGGTCTGTGCGGCAGCTTTTCCTTGCAACCCCAGCGCCGATTTGATGGCGTGGGTCATAGCCTTCAGAATAGACAAACTCTTTATGCGCTGAGCCCCCCATTCCGCGCTGATTTCATGACAGGGAACTCCCCAAACTTTCTCCGTGTACTCCTTGAAAAATTGGCGGTAAAGTTTATTGCCGAATCTATTGACAAGAAAATCCTCCAGAGACACTTCCGGTTTTCTTGGCCGCAGACGAGCCACCACATAACTGACGCCAAACGTCACTGTCTTGCGCAATCCAAGTTTGCGCAACGAGTCCACATTGAGTTTCAGTGGATAGTCGAAAAAATTCCGATTGAAATAAATACGTGAAAGTCGATTTCTCAACAACATCACATCGTTTTTATTCACGACCTCTGACGTGGTGGACGGCAGATTACTGCGCGATTGGCCCTGGTACTGCAAATGCACATCAGCCCCCGCAACGCCCTTTTCCAATGGTAATAAAGACGTCCACCAGTTCATCACCCAGTCGGATTTTGAGAAAAACCGATGACCACCGATATCAATTCTATTTCCGTTATGGTTGTAAGTGCGAGAAATCCCACCTACCTGCTCTCCCGCCTCCAGAATAGTGATATCACTGATGCCTTGCGCTTGCAGCTCAAGGGCAGCAGTAAGACCAGCTGGCCCAGCACCCGCTATCACCACATTGAGCTCAGACATTTGTTTTCCCATACTCTTTATAATTGACCTTCGACGTTAGTTTTGCGAACAATAGGAATTTTCGGACAGTGAAATTAAAAACAAAAGTTACCGCTGCCGCCATCAACTTGATCCACTCAGGACTCACTGAAAACAGATCCATTCCAGCCCGCAAGACAAGTTGTGTGATTCCCAATCCAGCCACTCCGATCAGAACGAAAATCACAAACTCCATCAAATCTCTTGAGGCATACCTGCGCGCCGCAAAGACCCAACGAACACTCAAAATGTAGGTCACGATCATGCCCGCCATGAACCCGCAAGTGGCTGAGAAATATGGAGTTTTTTGCCACACTCGAAAGATAGCAGAGAACACCGCCATATCCACCATCAGCGCCAAAAGGGAGGCAGCGAAGTACTTTAAGAACTCCCCTCCATACCGCAGGGAAATATTCATATAAATTTGCAATAACTGGGTATTAATCTAATTTTTCCCATCTTTCATGATGCTTGTGCAACCGTAAAGACGAAAAATGGTCGATTTGTTTTCTTCAGTTTGATCTGGGATATTCCACACACCAAGTTCTTGAATAGGAAGTACCCCATCGACGACAATATACTCAAGTCTATTTGCCTCATTTTGACACATATCACGTAACACGCTGATTTCTGGCGCGCAAGATTGATGCTCACTGCTCAGCGCTTTCATGAATCCGCACAACTCAGACTGAAACTCTATCAACGCAATTTGCTTGGATCGTCGATATGCCTCTTCGGCTGTTCCGCGATTGAACAGCAGGCCAGCTCGCTGCAGATCGTTCCAGTAACTCGGTCTTTTGAGCACCAACCAAGGGGCGAGAAGCTCATTTTGCCAATAGACTTGACCTGGGCGCGGCAATTCGTAGCCAAATGGCGATGTCAAGTGCCAGCTGTTTTCCAGGTACCGATTCCAGTTGCTCCGTTTATCCCACTGGTTCGCGGCAGCAACCAGCCCTACAACGCCCAAGGAGCAAAGTACCCACCCTACGCGCCCTCTCACCAGATGACGGCTCAGAACGATGGCCAGCACCCCAAGCAGCGCAATCAGAGGCACCGGGTGCAATAGCAAGGCAAGCACACCCTCGGAAAGCGGCAGCTCGGCCTGGGCGCGCCTTGGCCAGAGCAACACCACGAACTTGACATACATCCCGACAACCGCGGCGGTCACGCCATAGATCATGAACAATTGGTACCGGCGGGAAACCCGCTGATGCAGTGCGGGCCAAGCCACGTACAAGCCCATTGTCAGAGGTGCCGCCAGGGCTGCCGAAAAGGCTCCGGCGGGTGCCCCGAACAGCGCCACCGCAACCAGTAGCAGCGCGCGACCGCGACGCTCCGTGCCAGCCGACGTAACCCATAGGGACAGCACAGCGGCAGGCGTCAACGCCATCGCGCCCCAATGCAATAGCCATTGCGTGCGCCACATTTGAAGCCCGGCCGGAAGCACCATGCGCAGCATGTCCCCCAGCAGCAACGACGCGAGAAACGACAACGCAGCCGCAATCAGCAACGCCCATCCAAAGCGAGCGACACGCCCGCCCAACAGTCGGGCCGCCGCGCCAACCAGGAAGGCATCTGTCGCCAACTGAGCCCAGGCCACCAGCGGCCAGCGCAGCAAGAAAACATTCCGATTGGATTCTTGGATCCACTCCCACCACTCGGCGTCGTAGCGACGCAGCAGGTACGCAGCGACATCAGGCGCCACCCAGGCCAGCACCGGCACCAGAAGCAGCCCCCATGCCAAATGCAGCCAACGCCGGTTACCCAACACCAACCAGACCCAGCCCACCCAATACACAGGCAACGCTATGAGCGGGTGCATCAAGCTGGCCACCAACAAGAGAACGGCGGCCCCCAACCATCGCTGCTGAAGCAACAGCGCCAGCGACAGCAAGGCCAGTGGTTCGGCCAAGGTACGCCCTGTCAGAAACGACTCGGCGTAGCTGAAAACAGAAAAGGCGCCGTAGCCGCTCGGCATCACGATGAGTGCCAACACCGCCAAGGCTGCAAGCAAAGTCTGCCGCAGGAGTGCTCGCGCCAAGACCCAGGAAGCTAGGAAAAATGCCATCAACCCCATTAACACCATCCCGATCGACACTTGAGCAGGTGTACCGTGCTGGAGAAACAGTGCGATAAGGCGATGCGCAAGGGTGAACTGCGCTTGTGAGCCGAATTCAAAGAACAGGTCGTGGCGAAACACCTCTGGGTAAAGCTCCGCCAACGCCTGCCCAAAATAGAGAATGGAATCGTGCCGAATACCGGTGTACGGTCGCGTCAACAAAATCAAGGCCACACACAGCAAGATCGTGGTCAAGGAAACAGCTAAAACATGCGGACGATTTCGTGTACTGAAGAAAGGCGAAATGACGGGCATAAGCATGTCGAGAGAAACTCAAAAAAAAAGGCACGTCAACGACGTGCCTTTGATGCGCGCGAGAAGTATGGCGCGTCTTAGACTACCGCATCAAGGCACAAAAGCGGCATCCTGAGTGATCGTCGCCTTGCAAGAACCCGGCAGGAACTTACCCACCACGGTCATATCTCCAGTGACAACCCCGCATGCCCACGTACCGACCTGAGCAGGAATGGCCGTGGCAGCAAGAGTGCCCCCTGTGTTAGTTTGAGGCACCAAATAGACATACTTATTATCGATGGTGGTGTCGATACCGGGATTAATTTGCACGCGAATCTGACCGTTGGCACTGGTCGAGATTTGCTTGACGTACCTGCTGGTCTGTACGGAGGATTCGCAGCCCCAGGCACCGGCTGCCGGGCCACTGCCCGCCGGAGCTGTTTGGTACGCCTCGGTCACGGTGGTACGACACGCCGACGCGGCGAGGATTACCTCGGACATCTTGGCGCGCTTGGTGTAGTCTTGGTAGGCAGGCAGCGCGACGGCGGCCAGAATACCGATGATCGCCACGACGATCATCAGTTCGATCAGGGTAAAACCTTGCTGAACGGCTTTCATTGCGATTCCTTGTGAGGTCGAAATACGAAACTTGAAGGGGGTGAATTGGTGCGTTACCGCACACGGAAATGTAGCACTATCCGTGCCAACCTCCCCGGGGCAGATTCAAGCCCAAAACGACCCGTGAGAGACCAAATTTGTACCCAAGCTTGTCAGACTGTTGCCGAATTGCGTCTTCGGCCTCTGAGTCGGGCCTGAGCTGACATTTTTTGTCAGTACGCATCGATTCCGACATCGCGAAGGCACCCGGCCTTACCTCGGATTGCCTGTTCTGATTCATTTTTTGATAGCACGCGCGGATTGATCCACGCCGGCTTCAAGTCATTTTTTCAGGAAACCCAGGCGTTGCACCCCATGGCAAACCCAGGCGCCCTCACACCTCAAACACATGCCCCGCACTCAACCAGCGAATGTCGTGCGCGTCTTCGCCCTCGGACAGACGGACGTGGCTGAAGTCGGCCACTTCGCGCATGATGGTTTCTGTCTCGGCGGGTTTGGTGTGGGTGATGTAGATCGGGTAGCTGCCGTGCAGGTCGATGTTTTCCAGCTCATCGGCCAGCACCGCGGGTGACAGGTGCATGGCCTGGCGGGCCAGGTCGCGCTCGCGGTTGGAAAACGCGGTTTCGATCACCAGCGCCGCCACGTCCATCTGGTTGACGCGGCGCCAAAACTCCGGGTTGCGCTCGGTGTCGCCGCTGAACACCCACCAGCGGCTCCCACGCAGGGCGGAGCTGGCCGCGTACCCCACCGCCGGCACGGTGTGGCGTGCCGGCAGGGCCTCAATGACACACGAGTGCACCTGGCGCCGCGCACCCGGCTCCAGGGGGTGAAACACCAGCATCGGATTCTGCGGCGTGGGCAGGCGCGAGAAATCGGGCCAAATGACATTGTTGAACACATGCTCGCGCAGTGCGGCAATGGTGCCCGGCAGCGCGTGCACGCGCAGCGGACGGCGCACCCGAGCCCCGGCCACGGTATCCAGCATCAGGGGCAGGCAGGCGATGTGGTCAAGGTGCGTGTGCGTCAGGAACACGTCCTCGATGCGCACCATTTCCTCGAACGTGAGGTCGCCCACGCCCGTGCCCGCGTCGATCAGCGTGTGCTGATCGAGCAAAAAAGAGGTGGTGCGGCAGTCGCGGGCGATGGCGCCTGAACAGCCGAGCACGCGCACCCTCATAAAAAGCCCCCCGAACTCACTTGGCGTCAAACACCGTTGTGCCATCCCATCCAGGAATTGGCACCCCCAAAGGAAGGGAAGCTAACCGCTCCGCATACAACTGGTAAAGGAAATAATTGGCATTCATCTGGCGCAACGTGTCGATGTGGCGGCGGCAGTCGGCAAATTCCCCAGCACGCCAGTTGCTCAGCGCCCGCTGCCACAGCGCCAGCTCGGCCTGCAGCGCGGGGGTATTTTCATGCACCTGGGCCCGCACGGTGTAGATCGACACGGCCTGGCTGCGGCCCTTGACCCGCACACAATCCAGTTCCTGCCACACGTGATCGGACACGCCCACCTGCGCCACCGCGGCGCCGCTGACCACCAAGTCCACGCCATACACACGCGACAAACCTTCCAGCCGCGAGGCCAGGTTCACGGCATCGCCCACCACGGTGTAGGCCCGGCGCAGGTCCGAACCCATGTTGCCCACCGACATGGGGCCAGTGTGCACGCCGATACCCACGTGCACCGGCGGCTCGCCCGAGGTGGCGGCGCGTTCGGCGTTGAATTCACGCAGCGCCGCGATCATGGCGCAGGCCGCGTCCACACCGTGTCGGGCATGGGTGGGCATCGTCACCGGCGCACCCCAGAAAGCCATCACGCAATCGCCGATGTATTTGTCGATGGTGCCCTGGTGCTCGTGGATCACGCGCGACAGGCGGTTCAGCACGGCCGTGAGCAGGGCTTGCAACTGCTGCGGCTCCATGGTTTCGGACAAGGTGGTGAAGCCGCGCACGTCGCAGAACATCACCGTCAGCTCGGCGGCGCGCGCCTTCATGTCGTAGAGCTCGGGGTTGCGCACCATCTGGCGCACGATTTCGGGCGGCGCATAGGTGGCGAACTGACTGGCCAAGGTGCGTTTGGCACGGCTTTCGAAGAAGTAACCCAGCGCGATGGTCACCACCAGCGCCGCGACCACCAGCACCAGCGGGCTGGCCAGCGGCAGCACCAACCCGAAGCCCAGATAGAGCCAGACATTCATGGCCACCAGCGCCGCCGACAAACCCAATCCCAGCGCCAGCACGCCCCACAGCGGCAACAGCGGCAAGCCGGCCACCAGCACCATGCCCACGACCAGCACCAGCAGCAGTTCGTAGCCGGTCACATAGTCGGGCACGTGCGGGATGCGCCCGTCCAGCATGCCCGAAATCAGGTTCGCATGCACCTCGACACCGGGGTACACCTCACCGACCGGCGTGGCCCGCAGGTCCATCAGACCCGGCGTGGTGAAGCCCAGCAAGGCGTAGCGGCCCTCCAGGCTGCCCGCGGGCAACTGGCCGTCGAGCACATCAATGGCCGAGAAATACCGGTACGAACCGCCATCGGGTCCGCCTGGCCCACGGTACGGAATCATGGCGTCGCCGCGCGCGTTGATCGGCACACGCCATTCGCCCATCGCGCCCGTCAGGACCACGCCGCCCAGCGGGCCACCGGGCGCCCCCTCGGCACGTTCGATATTCAGCACCGGATCGCCCAGCCCCAGCCTCAGCGTGGCCAGGGCCAGCGACTGGTACAACTGACCGTCGAACGCCGCCACCAAGGGCGCCGAGCGCAACTTTCCGTCGCGGTCGGTCACCGCATTGAAAAATCCGCCGCCCGGTGCCGCCGCCGTCAACCGCGCGATGCTGGAGGCGTAACCGTCCCATTCCAGCATGCCGGGCGGGGGCTGTGGCAAGGGCGCGACAGGCTCCGGCAACCGACCGGAACGCCGGCCAGCGCGGTCGCTGGTCAGGTAGTAGCCCAGCGCCACCGGGCTGCGCGACAGCACCGTCGCCAGCTCACCGTCGTAATCCAGGCGCGGCGTCTGGTGCTTCAGCCAGTCACGGAACTCGGCCTGGCCCTTGAGATCCTGCTGCGCCAAGCGCTCCAGTTCACGCAGGCCTGAGCTGTTGTCCGGCTCGGCGAACACGGCGTCGATGCCCAGCGCCCGCACCCTCTGGCGTCCGGTCAGTTCCTGGATCAGCGCGGCCACGCGGGGGCGGCTCCAGGGCCATTGCCCCAGCCGCGCCAGGCTGCGTTCATCGATGTCGATGATGACCACGCGCTCGTCGAGCGTGCGCGGCATGGTCAGGCGCAAGCGCAGGTCGTACAAACCGCCATCCAGGCGGTCCAGCAGCGGCAGCGACCACAATCCGGCGGCCTGCGGCAATGCCAGCAGCACCAGCAGCATCAGCGCCAGCGTGCGTTTGCCATGCCGGCGGTAGGCCGTCCACGCGCTCATGCCGGATGAAACCGTGCCGCCCGGTTCAGCTGTCGAGAAACTCCAGCCGTATGCCGCCCAGCTCGATCAGGTCCTGGTGCTTGAGCGTGATGGGGCTGCCGTCCAACGCCACGCCGTTCACCGTGGGCATGTGCACGCCCTCCACCCGCGCCAGATCGAAGCCGTGCGCCTTGCGCGTGATGGAAGCCACCGACAACCCTGGCTTGCCAACCGTGCTGACCACCTTGGTCAACTCCAGTTCACGCCCGGCCGATTTTCCGGTCAACACCCGCACGCGTGGACCACGCCTGTCAGAGCTCGAACGTGGCGCCGTTTCCATGCCCAGCAACACGGACGACGGCCCCGTGGCCGCGGACTGGGAATCGCCCGACTCGCGCTCCAGGAACTTCAGCTTGTACTTGCCGATTTCAATGGTGTCCTCGTGCACCAAGACCTGTTTCTTGATCACCCGGCCGTTCACATAGGTGCCGTTGGTGCTGCCCAGGTCTTCCAGCATCGCCAATGCGCCGGTCATCTCGACCACGGCGTGCTCGCCGCTGACGGCAAGGTTATCGATGACTACGTCGTTGTAGGGGCGCCGGCCAATGGTCACGCGGTCCTTGGTCAACTGTACTTCCTTGACGACGACACCGTCGATCGACACGATCAACTTCGGCATGAATGAACTCCCGATGAACACTCTTGGTTCCGGCCGCTTGACACCGGTTGACTGATCCGTCGGGCAAGCGGCAACCGACGATCGCCGGCTATTTTCCCAGCAATTTCGACATCATCCCGCGCTTTTTCACCCCATTGGTGGCGCGCGCCAGCACCACGGACACGTTGTCGTGGCCGCCACAGGCGTTGGCCAAGCCCACCAGGCGGCGGGCCGTGACCTCAAGCGCAACATTGTGGCCCAGGATTTCCGCGATTTCCGCGTCGGTCACCAGATCGTTCAAGCCGTCCGAGCACAACAGGTAGGTGTCGCCGATCTGCGCCGGACTTTCCCGCACGTCCATCAGCACCGTTTCTTCCACGCCCAGCGCCCGTGTCACCAGGTTGCCGATGTCCGATGCGGCGGCTTGCTCCGCCGTCAGCAGCCCAAAATCGATTTGCTCTTGCAGCAGTGAATGGTCGTGGGTGATCTGCAACAACTGGCCGTCCCGCCAGCGGTACGCGCGCGAGTCGCCCACGTGGCCCACCATCACCTGATCGCGGTGCACCACCAGCATCACCAAGGTGGTGCCCATGCCGGCGTAGGCGTCGTTGCTGCGCGAGGCCTCGAGGATGGCCCGGTTGGCGGTATCGACGCAGATTTCCATGGCGCGGCGCACGTCGCGTGTCTGTGCCACGCCGGCCGCCTCGTTCAACCAACGCGCCAGCTCACTGGAGATGAGTTCCACCGCCAAGGCGCTGGCCACCTCGCCGGCGTTGTAGCCGCCCATGCCATCGGCCAGCACGACCACGCCATGCGCCGGATCGACGACCAGGGCATCCTCGTTGTTGTCGCGCACGCGACCCACGTCGGTCAAGGCGCAGTATTCGAACTCCATGCCGCATTCTGTTCGGAGTCAAGGCCCATGCGGCGTCAACCAGATGCGCGCCTCAGATCGGACGTGGCATTTGTGCCAAATCGTGCCGACTGGCGTCGCTCAATCGCCCTTTTCTTCGGAGTTCTTGGCTTTGCCGCCGCGCGCCACGCGCGCCTTGCCGAGCGCCACCACCAGCAGCGCGCCCAGCGCCGCCGCCACGTAATGCATCCAAGGGTGACCGGACGTCATGTCCTTGAGCGCCACGTCGGCGATGATGGTTTCACCCGCCACCCAGCCGATCAGCGCGGCACCGGCCAGCACGATGACCGGAAAACGCTCCATCAGCTTGATCATCAGGGTGCTGCCGAAAATTACCAGCGGGATGCTGATGGCCAGGCCCAGGATCAGCAGCAGCATGCTGCCCTGCGCGGCCGCGGCCACGGCGATCACGTTGTCCAGGCTCATCACCAGGTCGGCCAGCAAAATGGTGCGCACGGCGGCCATCAGGCTGCCCCCGGCCTTGTCGTCACCGTCGTCGTCGTCGCCCTCTTCCTCGAACAACTGCACGCCAATCCACAGCAGCAGCAAGCCGCCGGCGATCTCCAGCCAGGGCAGCTCCAGCAGGCGCGCGGCCACCACCGTCAACCCCACCCGCAGCACCACCGCCGCGCCCGAGCCGAACATGATGGCCTTGCGCTGCTGCTGCGCCGGCAGCGAACGGGCGGCCAGCGCGATCACCACCGCGTTGTCGCCCGACAGGATGATGTTGATCCAGATGATCTTGACGAGTCCGATCCAGAAGTCGGAAGAAGACAGAATTTCCATCGTCATGATCTCCTTGAGGTCGACCCAGGGCGGGTCCGAACCGTACGTGTGCTTAGCGAGTTGAAGGCACCGAGTGTAAGACTTTGCTCACCCGTTCGCTCGAGAACAAAAAGGCCGGCCGCCCTTGACGAGGCGGCCGGCCTTGGAGGGAACGTGGCTCAGAGAAGGCTCTTCAGCAGCTTGCCCATCTCCGAGGGGTTGCGCGTGACCTTGAAGCCGCTTTCCTCCATCACGGCCAGCTTGGCCTCGGCCGTGTCGGCGCCGCCGGAAATCAGCGCGCCGGCGTGGCCCATGCGCTTGCCGGGAGGCGCCGTGACGCCGGCGATGAAGCCGACGATGGGCTTTTTCATGTGGTCCTTGCACCAACGCGCGGCCTCGGCCTCGTCGGGGCCACCGATCTCGCCGATCATGATCACAGCGTCGGTGTCGGGGTCGTCGTTGAAGGCCTTCATCACGTCGATGTGCTTCAGGCCGTTGATCGGGTCACCGCCAATGCCCACGGCGGTGGACTGGCCAATGCCCAGCTCGGTCAGCTGCGCCACCGCTTCGTAGGTCAGCGTGCCGGAGCGGCTGACCACGCCAATACGGCCCTTCTTGTGGATGTGGCCGGGCATGATGCCGATCTTGATCTCATCCGGCGTGATGATGCCAGGGCAGTTGGGGCCCAGCAGCAGCGTCTTCTTGCCACCGGCCGCTTCCTTGGCCTTCATCTTGTTGCGCACTTCCAGCATGTCGCGGATCGGAATGCCCTCGGTGATGCAGATGGCCAGGTCGAGATCGGCTTCCACCGCCTCCCAGATGGCCGCCGCGGCGCCTGCCGGCGGCACGTAGATCACGCTGACGGTGGCGCCGGTGTCCTTGGCCGCGTCCTTGACGCTGGCGAAGATCGGCACGTTGAAGATCTTCTCACCGGCCTTCTTGGGGTTGACGCCGGCCACGAAGCAGTGCTTGCCGTTCGCGTACTCGATGCACTTCTCGGTGTGGAACTGGCCCGTCTTGCCCGTGATGCCCTGGGTGATGACCTTGGTGTTCTTGTTGATGTAGATGCTCATCTCGATCCCCTCACTTCACTGCGGCGACGATTTTTTGCGCCGCCTCGGCCATGGTGTCGGCGCTGATGATGGGCAGACCCGAATCGGCCAGCATCTTCTTGCCCAGCTCCTCGTTGGTGCCCTTCATGCGCACCACCAGCGGCACCTTCAGGTCGACCGCCTTGGAAGCCGTGATGACGCCGGTGGCGATGGTGTCGCACTTCATGATGCCGCCGAAGATGTTGACCAGGATGGCCTTGACCTTGGGGTTCTTGAGCATGATCTTGAACGCCTCGGTCACCTTCTCGGGGGTGGCGCCGCCGCCCACGTCCAGGAAGTTGGCCGGCTCGGCGCCGAACAGCTTGATGGTGTCCATGGTGGCCATGGCCAGCCCGGCGCCGTTGACCAGGCAGCCGATGTTGCCGTCCAGGCTGATGTAGGCCAGGTCGAACTTGCTGGCTTCGACCTCGGCCGGATCTTCCTCGTCCAGATCGCGCAGGGCCACGATCTCGGGGTGGCGGTACAGCGCGTTGGAATCGAAGTTGAACTTGGCGTCCAGGGCGATGATGTTGCCCTGGCCGTCGCGGTTCAGCGGGTTGATCTCGACCAGGCTGGCGTCGGTGTCCATGTAGCAGGTGTAGAGCTTCTTGAACACGTCCACGGCCTGCGCCGTGCTGCCGGCCGGGATGCCAATGCCGTCGGCCAGTTCCTTGGCCTCGGCGTCGATCATGCCGGCGAGCGGATCGACGAACACCTTGATGATCTTCTCGGGCTGGCTGTGCGCCACTTCCTCGATGTCCATGCCGCCTTCGCTGGAGGCGATGAAGGCCACCTTCTGCGAGGCACGGTCGGTGACCACGGACACGTAGTATTCCTTCTGGATATCGGCACCGTCCTCGATGTACAGGCGCCGCACCTTCTGGCCCTCGGGGCCGGTCTGGTGGGTCTTCAGCTGCATGCCCAGGATCTGGCCGGCCAGCTCCTTGACCTGCTCCAGCGACTTCGCCACCTTGACGCCACCGCCCTTGCCGCGCCCACCGGCGTGGATCTGGGCCTTGACCACCCACACGGGGCCGCCGAGCTTCTGTGCCGCTTCCACGGCCTCTTGTACGGTGAATGCCGCGATGCCGCGTGGCACCGGCACGCCGAATTGACGCAGGATCTCCTTGCCCTGGTATTCGTGGATCTTCATGAAGCCCCTTTAGGAGTGATGGGTGAACGATCGGGCCGACGATCTGCTCAATGCACGCCGACGCCGTCTTGACTACATAGCGAATGCAAGCTGCAACTCACGAATGTATCATGGTGCAGCGCACCAATTTTCGCGTCCGGACTTACGTCCCGATGACGGCAAACCTTGGCAAGGACTGATCGCATGGCAAAGATTTTCATCGACGGCGAGGCGGGCACCACGGGCCTGCAGATTCGCGAGCGGCTGCACGGCATGGACGGCGTGCAGGTGGTCAGCATCGAGTCGGCGCGGCGCAAGGACCCGCAGGCCAAGCGCGAGATCATGTCCGAGGTGGACCTGGTCATTTTGTGCCTGCACGACGACGCGGCGCGCGAATCGGTGGCCATGGTCGACGCCCTGCCCGGCCGCCGGCCGCGCATCATCGACGCCAGCACCGCGCACCGCGTGGCCGAGGGCTGGACCTACGGCTTTCCCGAGCTTTCGACCCAGCAGCGCGCCCTGGTGGCGGCGGCCGACCGGGTCGCCAACCCCGGCTGCTACGCCACCGGCGCCATCGCCCTGCTGCGCCCGCTGGTCGACGCCGGCCTGCTGCCGCCCGATCACCCGCTCGCCCTGCCTTCGATCAGCGGTTACACCGGCGGTGGCCGGCAGATGATCGAAGCCTACGAAGCCGGCTCCGCCCCGCCCTACGAGCTGTACGCCCTGGGCCTGAAGCACAAGCATGTGCCGGAAATCATGCGCTATGGCCGCGTCACGCGCCGGCCGATCTTCGTGCCCGCCGTGGGCAATTTTGACCAAGGCATGCTGGTCGAGCTGCCGCTGCACCTGGACACCCTGCCTGGCAACCCCGACGCCGCCCGGCTGCTGCAAGCCTACCGCGACCACTACGCCGGCGCCGAGTGGGTCAGCGTGGAAACGGCGCCCGAATCCGGCAAGCTGGACGCGGTGGCCCTGAAGGACACCAACCGGCTGGAAATCCGCGTCTTCGGCAGCGAAGAAGCCGCCCAGGCGGTCTGCGTGGCGCGCCTGGACAACCTGGGCAAGGGCGCCAGCGGCGCGGCGGTGCAGAACCTGAAGCTGATGCTGGGGCTGTGAAGCGGCGCGGCCTCACGCCGCGCCCTGGTCCTCGTCCTCATCCCCTGGCCCAGCCAGCACCGCCCGCACGGTCTGGGCCGAAAACCCCCGCCCAGCCAAAAAACGCATCTGCCGGGCCCGCTCGGCGGCATCGCCGGGCGGTTGGCCAAATTTCTTGCGCCACACCTCGCGCGCGCGCGTCAGCTCGGTATCGCGCAGCTGCTCGGCGGCGTCGGCCAGCAGCTCCTCCGGCAGGCCCTTGGCGCGCAATTCGTGCAGCACGCGGGCATTGCCCAAACGGCCGGCGCGGCGGTACAGCACCGACTCGGCCACCCGCGCTTCGTTGATGAAACCCTTGGCCGTCAGCTCGTCCAACAGCCGGGTCAACTCACCCGGCGCGGCGTCTGGTGGCACGTGGGGCGCCAGCCGCGCCTGCAGCTCGGCGCGGGAAAACTCGCGCGTCGCCAGATGACGCAGGGCGCGCCCCTTGAGCGAAACGGAGGGCCCTCTTGCCGACATGGTCATCTGCCCGAAATACTACTGAAACAATAGCTGATTAGGCTTGCTGGACACTGGCTGAGACTGAAAATGCTTGCCCATTTCAGGTCGCAAACCATACGCTACTATAAACATAGCATCCCAGGCTGATGGGGCGCCGGCCAATGCCTACTTTTATGCCAAAAATGACGGAACATGCGCCCGTCACTTGGATTTGGCCTCGTCCACGGCGGCCGCGGCCGCGGCGCCGATCGCCGAGGGCAACAGGCTGATGCCCAAGGACTCGCGGACTTTGTTCTCGATCTCCATGGCCAGATCGGGGTTCTCGCGCAGGAACTCGCGCGCGTTGTCGCGGCCCTGGCCGATTTTCTCGCCGCTGTAGGCGTACCAGGCACCGGCTTTGTCGACCACCTTGGCGGTGACGCCCATGTCGATGATTTCCCCCTCGCGCGAGATGCCGGCCCCGAACAGGATGTCGAACTCGGCCGTCTTGAAGGGCGGGCTGACCTTGTTCTTGACCACCTTGACCCGGGTTTCATTGCCGATCGCCTCGTCGCCCTTCTTGATGGTGCCGATGCGGCGGATGTCCAGGCGCACCGAGGCGTAGAACTTCAGCGCGTTGCCGCCCGTGGTGGTCTCGGGGCTGCCGAACATGACGCCGATCTTCATGCGGATCTGGTTGATGAAGACGACGGTGCAGTTGGTCTTCTTGATGGTGGCGGTGAGTTTGCGCAGCGCCTGGCTCATCAGGCGCGCTTGCAGGCCAGGCAGTTGGTCGCCCATTTCGCCCTCGATCTCGGCCTTGGGCGTGAGCGCCGCCACCGAGTCGATCACCACCAGGTCCACCGCGCCCGAGCGCACCAGCGAATCGACGATCTCCAGCGCCTGCTCGCCGGTATCCGGCTGGCTGATCAGCATGTCCTGCAGGCTCACGCCCAGCTTTTCGGCGTAGCCGGTGTCCAGCGCGTGCTCGGCGTCGATGAAGGCGCAGGTGCCGCCAATCTTCTGCATCTCGGCGATGACCTGCAGGGTCAGCGTGGTCTTGCCCGAGCTTTCCGGGCCGTAGATCTCGATCACGCGGCCGCGCGGCAGGCCGCCCACGCCCAGGGCAACGTCCAGGCCCAGCGAGCCGGTGGACACCACCTGAATGTCCGCCACCTGCTCGCCCTCACCCAGACGCATGATGGTGCCCTTGCCGAACTGCTTTTCGATCTGAGCCAGCGCGGCTTGCAGGGCCTTGGCCTTCTCACTTTTGTCGGCGACCGCCATGTCCATGAAATTCTCCTTGTGATTCAACAGGTTGAAGCATCCTTGAGCGCTTTCAATAGCCAACACATGGATGCATGACCAGGACTGTATAGGAATACATTTAATCGTGTAAATGGAAATTTAATTCAGTTTGCCTTACCATTTGCGCATGCCCGACAAGCCGTACGACGACCGCTGGCGCCAGACCCACCTGGGCCGTTTGCTGGGCCACGCCATGCGCCGTTTCGATGCCCGCGTGCTGCAGTTGATGGCCGTCAGTGCCCAGGCGCCGCTGGCGCTGTCGCACCTGGCGGCGCGCGACAAGGTGGGGGCGGCGCACATCCACCTCACGCGCCATCTGCCCCTGGAAGGCGCGCGCCTGACCGAGCTGGCCGCGTGGGCCGGCATGACCAAGCAGTCGATGGGCGATCTGGTCGACCAGTGCGCCGCCTGGGGTTTGGTCCGGCGTGAGCCCGACCCGAGCGACGGGCGCGCGCGGCGCGTGGTCTTCACCCCCGCCGGACTGGACTGGCTGGCCGCGTTTCAGGACGCCGTGGCCCAGGCCGAAGCCGAATTCCGCGCCGCCGTGGGCGACGAGGTGGCCGCCGTGGTGATGCTGGGCCTGGAAGCCTACGCGCACTGAGGTTTTGAAAGAAACTGGCCGCATGTCGGCGTGAAATCAAGGTTTCATGCTATCAAAATAGGAATTTTTCTGACCGCTGCCACCGGCCCCCACGAACGCCGGCGGCCGGATCCGCCGGCGCTCTAGAATTTCCACGCGGCCAGCCCATGCGCGGCATGGCCGCCGAGTGGGGGAGCAAGCCGCCACCGAACCCTTCAGGAGACAGACCCCATGCGCATCCTCATCGCGGAAGACGACCAGGTGCTCGCCGATGGCCTGATGCGCAGCCTGCGCAATTCCGGCGCGGCGGTGGACCACGTGGCCAGCGGCTCGGAGGCCGACGCGGCCCTGATGACCAACACCGAGTTCGACCTGCTGATTCTCGACCTGGGCCTGCCCAAGCTGCACGGGCTGGAGGTGCTCAAGCGCCTGCGCGCGCGCGGCCAGACCTTGCCGGTGCTGATCCTCACGGCCGCCGACAGCGTGGACGAACGGGTCAAGGGCCTGGACTACGGCGCCGACGACTACATGGCCAAGCCGTTCTCGCTGCAAGAGCTGGAGGCGCGCGTGCGCGCCCTCACGCGGCGCGGCATGGGCGCGGCCAGCGCCACCATCAAGCACGGCCCGCTCGAATACGACCAAACCGGCCGCGTGGCCAGCATCGACGGCAAGATGATCGATCTGTCGGCGCGCGAGTTGGGCCTGCTGGAAGTGCTGCTGCAGCGCACCGGCCGGCTGGTCAGCAAGGAGCAGTTGGTCGAGCGCCTGTGCGAATGGGGCGAGGAGGTGAGCAACAACGCCATCGAGGTCTACATCCACCGCCTGCGCAAGAAGATCGAGAAGGGCCCGATCCGCATCGCCACCGTGCGCGGCCTGGGCTACTGCCTGGAAAAGATTCCGGGATGACCCGCGCCGGCGCGCCGGACCCCGCCCGCGGCGCGCCGCCGCGCCTGGCGCCGCGCCACCCATGAAGCTGTTTCAGCGCACCCAGCGCTCGCTGTTCGGCGAGATCCTGGACTGGATGCTCACCCCGCTGCTGCTGCTGTGGCCGATCAGCCTGGCGCTGACCTGGCTGGTGGCGCAGAACCTGGCCAACAAGCCCTTCGACCGCGCCCTGGTCTACAACGTGCAGGCCTTGGCGCAGTTCATCCAGGTCGCACCCGGCGGGCGGGCGCGGTTTTCGCTGCCGCAGCCGGCCAGCGAGCTGCTGCGCGCCGACGACGCCGACATCGTCTACTACCAGGTGCTGGGCGCGCGCGGCGAACTGCTGTCGGGCGAGCGCGACCTGCCCGCGCCGCCGAGCGAGTTCGAGCCCGAAACCGACATGAACGAGGTTCCGGCCCTGCGCGACGCCGAGTTCCGCGGCCTGCCCATGCGCATGGCCTGGGTCTGGGTGCCGATCGAGGGCGCGCGCGCGCCGGCCCTGGTGCAGGTGGCCGAAACGCGCGAAAAGCGCAGCGTGCTGGCGGCCGAGATCATCAAGGGCGTGATGCTGCCGCAGTTCGCCATCCTGCCGCTGGCGGTGCTGCTGGTTTGGCTGGCACTGGTGCGCGGCATCAAGCCGCTGTCGGAGCTGGAAGCGCGCATCCGCGCACGCCGGCCGGACGACTTGTCGCCCCTGGACGAGCACGCCGTGCCGCAGGAAGTGGGGCCGCTGGTGTCCTCGGTGAACGGCCTGCTGACCCGGCTGAAGGACTCCATCGCCACACAAAAACGCTTTCTGGCCGACGCCGCGCACCAGCTCAAGACGCCGCTGGCCGGCCTGCGCATGCAGGCCGACCTGGCCCAGCGCCAGGACGCCGACGCCGAGGATTTGAAGCAGTCGCTGCAGCTGATCGGCCTGGCCAGCATGCGCGCCACCCACACCGTCAACCAGTTGCTGGCCATGGCGCGCGCCGAAAGCGGCGGCGCGGCGCTGGCGCACCAGCCCTGCGACATCGTGCAACTGATCCTGGAGGTGGTGCGCGAGGCCGTGCCACGCGCCATGGACCACCAGATCGACCTGGGTTACGAGGGCCCCGAGCCGGGTTCGCCCGAACTCAGCCGGCACGGCAACCCGACCCTGCTCAAGGAAATGATTCGCAACCTGGTCGACAACGCCGTGAACTACACCTCGTCGACGCCCGAGCGGCCCGGCGTGGTCACGGTGCGGGTGCGCAGCGACCCCTTCAGCCACGCGCTGGCGGTGCAGGTGGAAGACAACGGCCCGGGCGTGCCGGCGGCCGAGCGCGGGCGCATCTTCGAGCCCTTTTACCGCGCGCTGGGCACCAACGTGGACGGCACCGGCCTGGGCTTGCCCATCGTGCAGGAGATCGCGCGCCAGCACGGCGCCGAAGTCACGGTGGACGACGCCCACCCCGGCCAGCAACCGCCGGGCGCGCTGTTCACGCTGCGTTTTGCCCGCTAGGGCACGGGCTGGCCGCGCCGCTCAGGCCGGTTTGTACAGGGTCAGCTGCAGCTTCTCGCGCTCGATCACGCGCGCCACGGCCGGCACCTGGGCCACGCGCTGCACATGGGCCCACAGCTCGGGCGTGTCCTCGGGGTTGATGCCGGCAATGCCGCCCCAGCGCAACAGGGTCAGGGCGTAGGCGTCCAGCGGGCCGCAGTGCACGCCACTCAGCCAATCCTGTCCGGCCGCCTTGGCCTTGGCCAGCAGACCCTGCAGCTCGGCCAGCAGCTTGCGGTAGAGGCCCACGTTGTGCCCCTTGATCGCCTGTTGCGCGGCCTCGTCGTCGGTGAACTTGCCGGGCATGAAGATGTGGGTGAAGGTCGGGTGCACCGTGTTGTTCATCCAGGCCAGGGTCTCCACGAAGCGCGCGCGCCCCAGCGGGTCCTTGGGGATGAAGGCGCTTTCCGGGAACTTGGCGTCGATGTAGGCGATGATGGCCACGATCTGGGTGATGACCTGCTCGCCATCGGTCAGCACCGGCACCTGGCCGCGCGGGCTCATGGCCAGGTACTCGGGGCTTTTGTGCTCGCCCTTGTGCAATTTGATGGCCACCGGCTCGAACGTGGCGCCGGCCATCTCCAGCATGGTGTGCGGCACGAACGAGCAGGCGCCGGAGGCGTAGTACAGCTTCAGGGTCATGGACAGTCTCCCGGGTTTGAACAGGCGGCGCGCGCCGCCCAAGCATTGGACGGCCAAGCATACCCTCACCCCCAGCTCCCCGCAGCCAGCCCAATCGCCGCGGAGCAGGCCAAGCTACCGGCAACGCAGCGGTAACACCTCAGCGGACCGAATCCGAATGGCCGCGGAGCGGGCCGCCCCAGCAATCGCCCTGGCCGGGATCCCCCCGGCCCATGGCGATGCCCCCTTGAGGGACGAGGCGCAGCATCGCGCAGCGAGCAAAGCCTGGGGGTGGACCCTATTCACAAGGCCGAATATCCCGCCCCGCCAGCGCCTCGCGCAGGCGCGGCAGCTGCTGGCGCAGCCCCTCGTCGGCGGCCGGCAGGCGCAGCAGGTAGCCGGGCGATTCGCGCCGCTCCTGCACCACGCGGGCCGTGCGCACGCCCTTGCGGCCGACATCGCCCAGCGCGCGCTGGGCCGCTTCCTCGGTCGAAAAACGCCCCAGCGACAGGCCCGGCTCCAGCCCCGCGCCGGGCCGGTCGGTGTCCACGCCCAGCGCGCGCACCTCGGCGCGCTTGGTGGCCACGGCGTTGGCATCGGCCAGCTTGCCGATGTACACCATCCAGCGCCCGGGCAGTTGCACCGGCTCGACACGCCAGCTGCCTTCGGGCAAGTCGGCGGCGGCGCGGCGCACGGCCTCGATCTGCTGGTCGTCGAACAGGCCGGCCTGCAGGCACACGCCAGCGGCCGGCGGTGGCTCGGCGGCCGCCACCGGGGCCGCGGCGCCGGCGGGCTCGGACGCCACGGCGGCCGGCGCTGGCGCGGCCAGCGCGTCCGGCGCGTCCGGCGCAACCGGGCGCAAATTGAGGGCTTGCGGGTTGACCTGGCGCGCCAGCCGCTCGGGCTCGGCCTGCCGCGCCGGCACCAGACCGACCGGCTGCAGCCAGCCCTGCGACCAGGCCCACCAGCCGGCATTGGCCAGACACAGGAGCAGCACGATCCGGCCCAGCATCAGCCGCCCCCCGCCGTCGCCAGGGGGCGCACGCTGACCTCGGCGCTGTGCACCAGCCGCTCACCGGCCGCCGTCTGCACGCGCAGCGCGCCCTGCGCGTCGACGCCCCGGGCCACGCCCTCGGTGCCGTCGGAAAGCCGCACCGGCAAGCCCCCCAGCGCGTCGCGCGCGTTGAAGCGCGCGGCCAGCGGGGCAAAGCCCTGCTCGGCGAAGGCGCGCACCGCCTGGGCCAGCGGACCGACGACGCGGGCCAGCGCGGACGGCGCGTCGATGCCGGGCAGCAGTTCCTGCAACCACATCGGCAGGGTGGAAAAACCCTCGCCGGACAGCGGAGCGATGTTCAGGCCGACGCCGATGACCACCTGCCGCGACGCCTCGCTGGCCCCGCCACCCCCGGCGGTCTCGACCAGAACGCCGGCCAGTTTGCGGCCCTGGCACCACAGGTCGTTGGGCCATTTCAGCCGGATCTCGGGGTGCAGGCTTTCGGCCAGCGACAGCCCGACGGCCAGCGACAGGCCCGACCAGTCGCGCGGCGCCAAGGGCACGGCCAGGGAAAAGGCCAACGCCCCGCCCGGCTCGCCATTGCCGCACTGCCAGCCACGCCCCAGCCGGCCGCGGCCGGCGGTCTGCGTCTCGGCCACCAGCAGCGTCGGCCGCCGGTCACCGGCGCGGATGCGGCGCATCAGCTCGCTGTTGGTCGAATCGACCTCGGCCCGCGCCTCGAGCACGGCGTCCGGCCATGGCCCGGCCAGCACGGCGCGCAGTTCGGCGAGAGGCCAGTTCAGGGCGGTCGGGGGCATGGCAGGGGCGTTCAGCGCGCGGCCTTCTTCTTTTTCTTGGCGGCCTTTTTCGGCCCGCCCTCGGCCGTCTCCAGATCGGACGACAGCAGCGTGCCGCGGCAACCGACACTGCCGCACCAGCACGGGTATTCGGCCTTCAGCTCGGCCGTCAGCGGCTCGTCGATGACCAGCCCGTAGTCGTAGTTCAGCTCTTCCCCAGCCTTGATCTTGCGGCGCGACTTGATGAAGATGCGGCCCTGGTCCTCGTCGGCCTCGCAGTTCGGGGCGCAGCTGTGGTTGATCCAGCGCGAGGCGTTGCCGCCATACAACGCGTCGATCACGTGCTGCTCGTCGATGTGGAAGTAAAACGTGTGGTTGGGGTCGTTCGGATCGTGCGGGTGGCGGCGTTGCGCCTCGTCCCAGCTGATGATTTCTCCCAGGTACTCGATGATGCGCTGGCCCCTGGGAATATCGACCAAGGCGAACACACCCTTGCCGTGCACGCCCGAGCGGCGCACCTGGATACGGCGTCCTCCGGCGGTGGCTTGTTCTGCGGAAATTTTCGGGGTCACGGAAAAATTTGCTATGTTGGTTTCGTAGGCATGCGTGCGCGGGTGCGCGCGCGTGAGGATTGCCGGATTCTAAAGACGTCCCATGAAGACCCTGGTCATTGCTGAAAAACCATCCGTCGCGCAAGACATCGTGCGCGCGCTCACCCCCGTGGCGGGCAAGTTCGACAAACACGATGAACATTTCGAGAACGACCGCTACGTGGTCACCAGCGCGGTCGGCCACCTGGTGGAGATCCAGGCGCCGGAAAGCCACGACGTCAAGCGCGGCAAGTGGAGCTTCGCCCACCTGCCCGTGATTCCGCCGCACTTCGACCTGAAGCCCGTCGACAAGACCAAGACGCGCCTGAACGCCGTGGTGCGCCAGGCCAAGCGCAAGGACGTGACCGATCTCATCAACGCCTGCGACGCCGGGCGCGAGGGGGAGCTGATCTTCCGCCTGATCGAGCAGTACGCGGGCGGCGCCAAGCCCCTGGGCAAGCCGGTCAAGCGCCTGTGGCTGCAAAGCATGACGCCGCAGGCCATCCGCGACGGTTTCGAGCAATTGCGCAGCGACCGCCAGATGCAAGGCCTGGCCGACGCCGCGCGCAGCCGCTCCGAGGCCGACTGGCTGGTCGGCATCAACGGCACGCGCGCCATGACGGCCTTCAACTCGCGCGACGGCGGCTTCTTTCTGACCACCGTGGGCCGTGTGCAGACGCCGACCCTGGCGGTGGTGGTCGAGCGCGAGGAGCAGATCCGCCGCCACGTCGCGCGCGACTACTGGGAAGTGCACGCCACCTTCCTGGCCGAAGCCGGCACCTACACGGGAAAATGGTTCGACCCGGCCTGGAAGAAAGATCCGGACGACACCGACAAGCGCGCCGACCGCGTCTGGGACGCGCGCCAGGCCCAGGCCATCGCCGCCGCCGTGCGTGGCCAGTCCTGCACCGTCAGCGAGGAAAGCCGGCCCAGCACCCAGGCCAGCCCGCCGCTGTTCGATCTGACCAGCCTGCAGCGCGAGGCCAACGGCCGCTTCGGCTTCTCGGCCAAGACCACGCTGGCGCTGGCGCAAAGCCTGTACGAACGCCACAAGGCGCTGACCTACCCACGGACCGACTCGCGCCACCTGCCCGAGGACTACCTGGCGGTGGCCCGCAAAACCTTCGAGATGCTGGCCGCCGGCACGCAGCGCCACCTGGCGCCGCACGCCCGCACGGGGCTGGAGCAGGGCTACGTCAAGCCCAGCAAGCGTATTTTCGACAACAGCAAGGTTTCAGACCACTTTGCCATCATTCCCACGCTGCAAGAGCCTGGGGCGCTATCGGAAGCCGAGCAAAAACTGTACGACCTGGTGGTGCGCCGCTTCATGGCGGTGTTTTTCCCCAGCGCCGAGTACCAGGTCACGACCCGCATCACCACCGCCACGCACGAAGGCAGCAGCTACAACTTTCAGAGCAATGGCAAGGTGCTGGTGCGCCCCGGCTGGCTGGCCATCTACGGCAAGGAAGCCGACGCCGAGATGGACAAGAAGGACGGCGAGACCGGCAAGTCGCTGGTGCCGGTCCAGCCCGGCGAGATGGTGCGCAACGAGCACGTCGACGTCAAGGCGCTGCAGACGCGGCCCCCGGCGCGCTACTCCGAAGCCACCCTGCTGGGCGCCATGGAAGGCGCCGGCAAGTGGATCGAGGACGACGAGCTGCGCGAGGCCATGCAGGAAAAAGGCCTGGGCACGCCGGCCACGCGCGCAGCCATCATCGAGGGCCTGCTGACCGAGAAATACCTGCTGCGCGAAGGCCGCGAGATGATCCCCACGGCCAAGGCCTTCCAGCTCATGACCCTGCTGCGCGGGCTGCAGGTGGAAGAGCTGTCCAAACCCGAACTCACCGGCGAGTGGGAGTACAAGCTGGCCGAGATGGAGCACGGGCGCCTGTCGCGCGAGGCCTTCATGCGCGAGATCGCCGCCATGACCGAGCGCATCGTGCGCAAGGCCAAGGAGTTCGACCGCGACACCGTGCCCGGCGACTACGCCACCCTGCAAACCCCCTGCCCGCACTGCGGCGGCGTGGTCAAGGAGAACTACCGCCGCTTCGCCTGCACCGGTGTGCCGGGCAAGAGCGAGGCTTGCGGCTTTTCCTTCACCAAGACGCCCGGTGGGCGCACCTTTTCCGTCGAAGAAGCCGAAACCTTCCTGCGCGAGCGCCGCATCGGCCCGCTGGAGGGCTTCCGCAGCAAGGCCGGCTGGCCCTTCGTGGCCGAGCTGGCCCTGGTCAAGGACGAGGAAAACGACAATTTCAAGCTGGAGTTCGACTTCGGCGACGACGCCAAGGCCGAGCAGACCGGCGAGATCGTCGATTTGTCGGCCGAGCCCAGCCTGGGCGCCTGCCCCAAGTGTGGCGGCGCCGTGAAGGCCTTCGGCAAGAGCTACGTGTGCGAGCGCAGCGTGCCGACGGCCGCCCAGCCGGTGCCCAGCTGCGACTTCAAGAGCGGCCAGATCATCCTGCAGCAGCCGGTGGAGCCCGAGCAGATGCGCAAGCTGCTGGCCGAGGGCAAGACCGATGTGCTGGACAAGTTCGTCAGCATGCGCACGCGGCGCAGCTTCAAGGCGCGCCTGGCGTGGAGCGCCGAGGAAGGCAAGGTGATCTTCGAGTTCGAGCCGCGCGAAGGCAAGTTCCCGAACCGCACCGGGGGCACTCGAAATGCTACCAAATCAGTAGCTAAAGAGGAAGGATCCACGCCGACCAACGCCCGAAAAACCTCAAAACCGACGGCAAGCGGCAAAAAAACCACCGCCAAGAAAGCGGCCGCGCCCAAGGCGCCGCGCGCCGGCACGCTCAAGCCCAGCCCGGCCCTGGCCGCCGTCATTGGCGAGGGGCCGTTCGGCCGCGGCGAGGTGATGAAGCTGCTGTGGGACTACATCAAGGCCCAGCAGCTGCAAGACCCGCAGGACAAACGCACCATCCGCGCCGACGCCAAGCTCAAACCGATCTTCGGCGCCGACAGCGTCGGCATGTTCAAGCTGGCGGGGATCGTGGGGGCGCATCTGAGCTGAGCGAGGCCCGCAGCAGGCGGCCAGACAGCGGGGCGGTGGCCAGCGCGTCCAGCGGCACGCTCTGGCGCTGGGTGGTGATCAGCAGCTCGCGCCGCTCGCCCAGGCGCCGAAAGCTGACGTCGGTGGCGCAGGGCACGGGCAAGCCGATCACGCGATCCAGCTGGCCATCGTGGGTGAAGCGCGCCACCGACCAGCCGTCGCACAAGGCCGTCCAGATGCCGCCCTGGTCGTCGAACGCGATGCCGCCCAGCCGGCCCGAGCCGCGTGGCACGGTCGCCAGCCGCCGTGCGCCGGCCTGACCGGCGGCCAGAAGAAAGATCGTGCCCGACTGCGGCGCGGTGGCAAACAAGGTGCCGTCGTCGGGACACACCGCCAGCGCCGCGATGGGCTCGCCCAGCCGCCAATGCACCTGGCAGCGCCCATCGGGCTGCAACTGACCGATGGCGCTGCCGGCCTCGGGCAAGGCGGTGGCCACCCAGACCGTGCCGGTGGCGTCGGCGCACGCGGCCAGCGTGGTGCCTTCCGGCCACGGCACGGGGGTCGGTTCACCCCCGTCCGCCGCCACCTGCACGGCGCCCCGCGCACTCACCACCCACAGCGCCTCGGGCCGGGCGATCAGGCCGACGATGGGCGCATCGGCGACGAATACCTGCCGGTCGCCTTGCGCGTCGTAGCGGCGCACGCTGGGCGCCAGCACGTCGGCCCAGTAGACGGCGCCGTCCGGCGCCACCACCGGGTGGGCGCCATGAAACGCCCAGTCCCCCGGCACGGCCCGCACCGCCGCCTCGCTGCCATCGGCCGTGGCCGAGGCCTGCAGCGAGGGCAACTGGGCACCCACGCGGCGCGCCGCTTCGGCCACCTCGGGCCCAAGCAGCTCCAGGCGCTCGCGCGTCAGGCGCCAGGCCGGCCCGGCCACGCTGATGGCGCCGCGCACCTCGCCCGCGTCATCGATCACCGGGGCGCCCACGCAGCGCACGCCCAGTACGATCTCCTCATCGTCGATGGCGTAGCCGCGCGCCTGGGTGATGCGCAGCTCGGCCTGCAGCCGGCGCCGGTCGGTGAGGCTGTGCGGGGTCAGGGCTTTGAGGGTGATGTCGCGGATGACCGCATCGCGCTCGTCGGCGCGCAGGGCCGAGAGAATCGCCTTGCCCTGGCTGGTGCAATGCAGCGGCTTGCGCTCGCCCAGCGCGGCGGCCGAGCGTTGGCTGTGCGCGCCGTCGCAGCGCTCCAGCGAGATCACCTCGCGGCCGTCCAGCGTGGCCAGGTAGGTGGTCTCGCCGGTCAGATCGCGCAGCGCACGCAGCTCCAGGGTGGCGGCCGCCACCAGGTCGGGCATGGCGTAGGCCTGGCGCGCCATTTCAAAGCAGCGAAAGCCCAGGCAGTAGACCTTGCGCAACGGGTCGCGCCGCACCAGGCCGCGCCCAACCAGGGTGGCCAGCAGTCGGTACACCGTGGTGCGCGGCAGGCTCAGGCGGTCGGCCAGCTCGTTCTGGCTCAGGCCCTGGGGCGCGGCGCCGATGGCTTCCAGCACGTCCAGCGCCTTGTCCAAGGCGCCCGTGCCGTCGCCGCCGCCTGTGGCACGGCCGCGGGGCAGGTCGGAGGAAGCTGGACCCATGTTTGTCTCAAATGGCGGTACGCGGGGGCCGAGCGCGGGCGCCGGCCGGGTGGGAACCATTCTATTTTTCCGCTGCTCGTCCTACGATGGAAATCCGCAGGCGCCCCGGCCCGGGGTGAGCGCCTCTTCCCACATCTTGAGACTTTCTCCATGCCCCCGAAGAACGCCCCACCCCTGAAAACCCTTCCCCAGCGCCCTCCCGCCCCGCACGTGCCCGACAGCGTGCTGGACCGCCTGGCCCAGGCCACCAGCGGTTCGCTGACCACCCAGCTGTACATCAAGGGCTTTCGCCAGCCGGTGCTGCACGGCCTGCAGCCGCTGAACCAGAAGATCAAGTCCTTTGCCGGCCGCGCCTATACCATGCGCTTTATCCCGGCGCGTGAGGACGTCGACGTGTACGGCAATCTCACCACCGCGCCCAGCATCGACAACCTGCAGTGGGTGGGCGTGGAGCAGATCGAGCCCGGCCACGTGCTGGTGATCGACAGCAACAAGGACGGCCGCGCCGCTTCCATGGGCAACATGCTGATCACGCGCATGATGATGCGCGGCGCACGCGGGGTGGTGACCGACGGCAGCTTCCGCGACGGCGTGGAATTGGCCGGGATGGATTTTCCGATCTGGTGCACCGGCGTCACCGCCACCACCCGCCTGGCCTACCACCACGTGGCCGATCTGCAGGTGCCCATCGGCTGCGCCGGCGTGGCGGTGTACCCCGGCGACGTGATCCACGGCGACGGCGACAACATCACCGTGGTGCCCGCGCACCTGGCCGAGGAAATGGCCGATCTGTGCGAAAAGCGCGACGACATCGAGGCCTACCTGGCCTTGCGCGTGCGTGCGGGCGAAGCGCTGTGGGGCCTGTACCCGCCCAGCGAGGCCACCCGCGCCCAGCACGCCCAGTGGGTGGCCGACGGCCGCCCCCCCATTGCCCCCGTTGATCCCGACCGCTGACCCAGGAGACCTCATGAGCCAGAACCACAGCCCCGCCTACTACGACGCCCTGATCCGCCGCTACTTCGACGCCTGCAACGCAGCCGACCACGGCGCGCTGATGGCGTGCTTCACGCCCGACGCCGTGCACTACTTCCCGGCCGGCCTGCCCGAGGTGCCCTGGCGCGGCGCCGACACCATCAGCCGCAAATGGATCTGGTGCGTCGAGACGCTGGGCTCGCAGTGGACCATCGAACGCATTCTGATCAGCCACGACAAACCCGAGGCCATGATCGAGTGGACGCACTGGAAAAACAAGGACGGCACGGCCTTGCGTGGCGCCGAGTGGTACATCTTCAAGGACGGCAAGATTCAGGAAATCCGCGCCTACTACGCGTCGCCGGCCGACAAGACCACGCAGATCAATGAGCTGGTCGACTTCGACTACACCGGTCGCGGCTACCACCTGAGGAGCGCCTGAAATGATCCGCCATGTGGTGATGTTTCGGCGCCAGCGCGACATCGCGCCCGATGCCGCGCTGGAAAAGCGCCTGGTCGAGCGCATGACCCAACTGGGCGCGGAAATCCCCGTCCTTCGCGCCTGGCGCGTGGCCGCCAACGAATTGGTGCGCCCGATCAGCTGGGACTATCTGCTGGACTCCGAGGTGGACGACGCAGCCGCGCTCGACGCCTACCTGTTCCATCCGCTGCACCAGGCCCTGATCGCCGATCTGAAACCCTACTTCGAATGGGCGGCGGTGGACTACACGGTCTGAACCGGTTCCTGCCGCCACAAGAAAAGGGCGCCCCGAACGGGCGCCCTTTTTCATGGTGTGGCGTACGCCGGCTCAGGGGCGTTTGCCGAACTCAGCGGTCTCGGAAGTCCAGCGAATGGCCTGCTCGCTGAGCGAAAAGCCCAGACCCGGGCGATCCGACACGTACATGCGACCGTTCTTCAGGTGCATCTGCTCGTTGAACATCGGGCCCAGCCATTCGAAGTGCTCCAGCCAGGGTTCGATGCCGTAGGCCGCCGCCAGGTGCAGGTGAATTTCCATGGCGAAATGCGGCGCCAGCTTGCGCTGCTTGAACTCGCCCAGCGCCATGATCTTGAGGAACGGCGTGATGCCGCCGACGCGCGGCGCATCGGGCTGGATGAAGTCGGTGCCGGCCAGAATCAGTTGCGCATGCTCGTCAAAGCTGGTCAGCATTTCGCCGGTCGCGATCGCGGTGTCAAAGCGCTCGGCCAACAGGCCATGGCCCTCGAAATCGTGCGCGTCCAGCGGCTCCTCGATCCAGGTCAGATCGAAGTCCTCCAAGGCGCGACAGGCGCGCGTGGCCTTCTGGCGGTCCCACTGTTGATTGGCGTCGACCATCAACGGAAACTCGTCGCCGAGCAGCTTGCGCACGGCACCCACGCGCTCGATGTCGATCGACAGATCGGGCTGCCCGACCTTCAGCTTGATGCCGCCAATGCCGCTGTTGCGGGAGATCTCCACGTTCTTCAGCACCTGATCCAGCGGCGTGTGCAGATAGCCGCCCGAGGTGTTGTAGCACTGCACGGAATCGCGCTGCGCGCCCAGCAGCTTGGCCAACGGCAGGCCGGCGCGCTTGGCTTTCAGGTCCCACAGGGCGATGTCAAAGGGCGCGATGGCCTGCGTCGTGAGGCCGCTGCGGCCCATGCTGGCACCGGCCCACAGCAGCTGGGTGAACAGGCGCGAGATGTCGTTCGGGTCCTCACCGATCAGGTGGGGCGCCAGTTCCTTGGCGTGCGCGTACATGCCGGGGCCGCCGGCGCGCTTGGAGTAGCCAAAGCCGATGCCTTCGTGGCCATCGCGCGTGCGGATCTCGGCAAAGATGAAGGCGATCTCGGTCAGCGGCTTCTGCCGCCCGGTCAGCACCTTGGCGTCGCTGACCGGTGTCGCCAGCGGCAAGGTGGTCAGCGACAGCTTGATCCAGTCAATGCGGTCACCGGTTTCGGCGGCCGTGCGCGCGTCGGCGCCGACCTGGGCATAGGAAACGATGTTGGATTCAACGGCTTTCATGAGGCGATGAGGGGTGTGAGGGGTGGAAGGAAAGGGTCTCTCGGCGGTTCATTCGTACTTGAGGCCACCGGTCTGGATAACCTTGCCCCAGCGCTCTACTTCGCCAAGGACAAAGCGGGTGTAGTCGGGTGAACGGGACGCCACCACCACGAAGCCGTTGCCCTCCAGCTTGGCGCGCACCGCCGGGTCGCTGAAGGCCTTGACCATGGCGGCCTCCAGCTTGTCGAGTATGGCCTTGGGCGTGCCCTTGGGGGCCGACAGCCCTGTCCAGGACACGGCCGCGAAGCCCGGGTAGCCGGACTCGGCCACCGTGGGCACGTCCGGGTACAGCGGGTTGCGCTCCAGGCTGGTGACGGCCAGGGCGCGCAGTTTGCCGGCCTTGACGTGCGGCAGCACGGCGTCCTGGTTGGTGAACATGCCGGGAATCTGGTTGGCCAGCACGTCGTTCAGCGCCGGCGCGCCGCCCTTGTAGGGAATCCCGACCATGTCCAGGCCAGCAACCTGCTTCAGGTACTCGGTGGTCAAGTGTCCCGAGGAGGAGTTGACCTGACCGTAGCTGAACTTGCCTGGGTTGGTCTTGACCCATGTGACGAACTCCTTGAAGGTCTTGGCCGGAAAACTGGGGTTCACCACCAGCACGTTCGGCCCGGCGGCCAGTTGCGAAATGTGCACGAAATCGGCTTCGGTGTAGCCGGGTTTCGGGGTGGCGAAGCCGTGGATGATGGCGTTGCTGCCGATGCCCGACAGCAGCAGTGTGTAGCCGTCGGCCGTGGACTTGGCCGCCTGATCGGTGCCAATGGCGCCGCCCGCGCCCCCTTTGTTGTCGACCACGAAAGCCTGCTTGAGCTGCTTGCCCAGTTCGTCGGCGATCAGCCGCCCCATGATGTCGCTGGTGCCACCGGCCGGGAACGGCACGATGATCTTGACGGGGCGGTTGGGGTAGTCGGCGGCGCCCTGGGCCTGGGCGCTACCGAAGGGCAGCATGGCGCCGAGCAAGGCGGCTGCGATGAGCAGGCGGCGGTGTGTCATGGGGTCTCCTGAGGGGTGAAGAAAGGCCCAATGGGCCAGTACTTTCATTGTCTGGACCGACTCCGGCATGACAAGTGGGGGCTTCACGCCAGTGCGGCACCGCGTCCCGCGGTGTGGGACAAGCGGAGGGGTTGACCCGCTCAGCCGACGGCGCGTGGGGCCAGGGGGGCGGACCGCACGCCCGCCGCCTGCAACAGGCCACGGGTGTAGCCCAGCGCAAAGGCCATGAAACGCTCGCGCCCGGGGTCGAGTTCACTGACCGGCACGTGGTCCGGGCACAGTGGCCCGGCGTAGCCGCCGCGCTGGTAGGCCTGGAGGGCCGCGAACATGTCCACGTCGCCCTCGTCGGGAAAGACTTCCTGGAAATCCAGGTAGCCGCCCCGGATGTTTCTGAAATGCACCATGAAGATGCGGCCCGTGGCGGCAAACTCCTCGATCACCGGGACCATGTGCCGGGCCGGCTCCTGAAACATCTCGGCCACCGTGCCCTGGCAAAAATTGAGTCCGTGGGAGGGGCTGGGCGACAGCGCCAGAAACCTGCGCAGGCCATCGACGGAACCGACCACGTGCTCGATGCCGTTCAGCCCGCCCATGGGGTAGGCCGGATCGTGCGGATGGCAGGCCAGGCGCACGCCGGCGGCCTCGGCGGCCGGAACCAGCCCTTCCACAAGAAATTCGATCGCGCTCCAGCCGGCTTGCGGTGTCACCGCCGGCACTTCGCGGGCCATCTTCTGGCCACACAGCGCGGCGCTGGCGCCACCGCCCTCCTCTTGATGGCTCGGATAGCCCACCCCCCAGTAGGAATGCTTCTGGTCGTCTTCGGGTCGGTACTCGGCGTGCACAAAGCTGGAGTTGCTCGCCCCACCCCGTCCGGGTTTGAGCGCCGTGCGCGTGATGCCGACCATCTGCACGTTGTACTTGAGGCAGTCGATGCCGGCGTCGGCGGCCTTGCGGATGTTGTCTGCCAACACCGCGCGCTGCCTGCGGGCGCCGTCCAGATCGACCAGCGAGTCGAGCAGGATGGAGCCGACGTCGAGCGCGAAGACGTCGAGCCGCAGCCCGAAGCCTTCCACCCAGCGTCGGTAGTCGCGCAGCTTGGCCGCGTCCCAGCTGGCCACGCCGCCGGCCACCGAGACCAGATCGGTCCCCCGGTTGTCGATGACGACAGCTTCAACGCCGAGTTGCGTGGAAAGCCGCAACCGGCGTTCGTCGGGATCGAGCAGTTGTTCGCTGATGTACATGGGGCCATTTCCTTTCGCTGGGGTTCGCGCGATTGCACGATTGCACGACCCATTCTGGCGACGGAACGCGCCCGCCGGCCTGCCGATGGCCCAACCCGGAAACGTCAACCCCACGGGAATTCCCGTGCCTTGGAACACAGCCGCCCGTTCCCTCGCGGGAAGTGGGGCGGCGCAATCAAGCCGCCTGATCATGTCTTGCTTCGTGATGATCGCGCTGCAAGAGCGGCGCGCGGCACTGCGCTAGACCGGCATCGCCGGCCAAGGCGCCTTCTGGGTATTGCTGCTCATGGGCTTCTACACGTTCTCGGACAACCTGGGTGATGCAGCCATCTACGAGAACGAGAGCATCACGCAACCGGCCGGCCCCATGAGCGCCAACACTTCCCTTCCGCCGCAGCGGATTCAGAAGGTGCGGTGTCTGCGCGCCGCCGCCGGCGTACCGGGTGCCTGGGTCAGCGTGGGGGAGACATTTTCAACAACGCGCGCGCCCACCTGGTGACGCGGCGTTTTCTGCGCCTGGTGGGTGAGCTGTCGCACCGTGACCCGCGGCACGGTTTTGTCTTTGGACAAGGCCTGCCCTCGTCTTGCCGTGGCCCGGCGCTGGCCTGGCTGGCGCGCGCCATGCGGCGCCTGTCCAGCGTCACGGTGCGCGATGGAAACAGCCACCAACGTCTGATGCAAGCGGGGGTGGACGCCGACCTGGGCTACGACACGGTGTTCGCCTACCGTCCCACCTTCGGTGTGTTGGCGGCGGCCCGGGCGGCGTGGTCACAGGCCGGCGTGGAGCCGGCCCGTGCGGTGGTGTTCTCGGTACGCCAATTCGACGCCATGTACCCGCACGACGGCGCCTTGTTCGACGCGCGCCTGGTCCAGTTGGTGCAAGCCCTGCGCCAGCGCGGCCATCAGCCGGTGATGGTGGTGCAATCGCGCGCCGAGGGCACGGACACCGACGCCGCGGTGCTGCAACGCCTGCGCGGCCCGCTGGGTTACCTGCCGCTGCTCGATCCGTTCGCGGTGTCCGCCCTGGGCCACCACCCGCTGGATGCGCTGGTCGGCGTGCTGGGCCAGGCCGCGGCGGTGGTGGCCGTGCACTACCACACCGCCGTGTTGCGCATGTTGGCCGGACGCGCGCCCTACAACCTGTTTTATTCTTCCAAGGGTCAGGATCTGGTCACCCGCCTGCGCATACCCGGACAATCGCTGGCCGACTTCGACCCGTCGCAAGTCGTGCGGAAGGTGGAGGCCAGCATGGGCACCCAGTTTCACATCGAACCCGTGGCGCGCATGGTGCGCCAACAGTTTCATCACGCCCTGAGCCGCGCGGCGCGGGGTTTTTGAGGTCAGACATGAAAGTTCTTGTCGTCGGAGGGGCCGGGTACATCGGCTCGCACATGGTTCTGGCCTTGCACCAGGCCGGCCACGAGGTGGTGACGCTGGACAACCTCAGCACCGGCCACCGCGACGCGGTGCTGGCCGGCGAGTGGGTGCTGGGCGATCTGGCCGATCCGGTGGCGCTGGAAGCGCTGTTCTCGGGCCGGCGTTTCGAGGCGGTGCTGCACTTCGCGTCCTCGATCCAGGTCGGTGAATCGGTGCGTCAGCCACTGCTGTACTACCAGAACAACGTGGCCAACACGCTGAATTTGCTGCAGGCCATGGTGCGTCACGGCGTGCGCCGGCTGATCTTCTCCTCCACCGCGGCACTGTTCGGCAACCCGGTGCGCTCGCGCATCGACGAGACCCATCCGCGCCAGCCCATCAACCCCTACGGGCGCTCGAAATGGATGGTCGAGCAGGTGCTGGCCGATGCCGATCAGGCCCATGGCCTGCGCTCGATCTGCCTGCGTTACTTCAACGCCGCCGGCGCCGACCCGCTCGCCCGCGTCGGCGAGCGCCACGAACCCGAGACGCACCTGATCCCCTTGGTGCTGCAAGCCGCCTCCGGCCGCAGGTCCGACATCAGCGTCCATGGCACCGATTACGACACGCCGGACGGCACCTGCGTCCGCGACTACATCCACGTCGCCGATCTGGCCGAGGCCCACCTGTTGGCGCTGGAGACCCTCGCACGGAAGGACAGCAGCGACGCGTTCAACCTTGGCAACGGCAACGGTTATTCGGTCAAGCAGGTCATCGACAGCGTGCGCCGCGTCACGGGACGCGACGTCACGGTCCGGCACGGTCCACGCCGCGAGGGCGATCCGGCGGTGCTGGTGGCCGACAGCGCGCGTGCCCAGGCACTGTTGGGCTGGCACCCCAGGCACGCCGACCTGGACACCATCGTGGACCACGCCTGGCGCTGGGAGCAGCGTAATTTGCAGTCTTGACACAGGCTTTGGGGGCTGTTGCGATGCAATATAGGCATGACAAGCCCATGCCCCACACGGCCTGCCGCCCCGCCCCTCACCACGCGGTCGCCGCACCCGGTTGACGACGCCGACCCGCTGATCAGCGTGGTGATTGCGGCCCGCAACGCCGCAGCCACCCTGGATCAGACCCTCTGGTCGGTGCGCCGCCAGTCCTACCCACGTTGGGAGCTGATCGTCGTCGACGACGGCTCCATCGACGGCACCGGCGAAGTGGTGCGGCGCCACCAGCGGGAAGACCCGCGCATCCGCCAGATCGCCGGGGCCGCGCAGGGGGTCTCGGCGGCACGCAATCTGGGCGCCGCCCACGCCGAGGGTTCCCTGCTGGCTTTCCTGGACGCCGACGACCTCTGGTTGCCGGGCAAGCTGCAGGCCCATATGCGTTTCCTGCGCACGCACGCCAAGGTGGGCCTGGCCTTTGATCGCGTGCGCTTCGTTGACGCCAACGCCCGACCCACGCCGGTGCAGTCCACACGCCGCGTCAACCACCTCACCACGGTCCATCTGCTGCGTGAAAACCCGGCCTGCACGGCCTCCACGCTGGTGGTCCGCAAGCGTGTGTTCGACGTCCTCGGCGGCTTCGATCCGGATCTGCGCCACGCCGAGGATCTGGAGCTGATGTTGCGCATCAGCGCCTCGCCGCCCTGGCGCGTGCAGGGCCTCGGCGAGGTGCACACCCACTACCGCACCAACGCCCAAGGGGCCTCGGCCGATCTGCAGCGCATGCAGGACGGCTGGGACGCCGTGCTGGCCAAGGTGCGGCACTACGCCCCCCAGCTGTCCGGGCACGATGTCGCCGCCGCCCGCGCCGTTCACCTGCGCTACCTGGCGCGCCGTGCCCTGCGCCTGCGCCTGCCCGCGCCGGCCGGCCTGCACTGGTGGCGCAGCGCCTGGCGCGCCAGCCCCCACACCCTGCTGGAGCAGCCGCTGCGCTCTTTGGGCACCCTGGCCGCCCTGCTGGCGCTGGGCGCCTGGCAACAACTGCGCGCCACCTTCCCTTCCCTGTTCGTCCATACGCCATGACCACCCCTTCCGTTTCCGTCGTTGTTCCCGCCTACAACGCGGCCCGCTACCTGGACACCTCGATTCCGTCGGTGCTGGCCCAAACCTGGACCGATTTCGAATTGATCGTGGTGGACGACGGGTCGACCGACGCCACGGCCGAGAAAGTCGGCAGCTTCCAGGATCCCCGCGTGCGCCTGGTGTCCCAGGTCAACCGCGGCCTGGCCGGTGCGCGCAACGCTGGCATCCGCGTGGCGCGCGGCGAGTTCATTGCCTTTCTGGACGCCGACGATTTGTGGCACCCCGAAAAACTGGCCCGGCATGTCGAGCATTTGCGTCGCCGCCCGCTGGTCGGCGTGAGCTACAGCGCCTCGGCCTTCATCGACGAACTCGGCCACGACCTGCACCTGATGCAGGCGCCCAAGCTGCGCGGCGTGCGCCCGCGCGACGTCTTTCTGCGCAACCCGGTCGGCAACGGTTCGGCCCCCGTCATCCGGCGCCAGACCTTGCACGACATCGCCTTCGTGTCGCCGCGCGAGGTGACCGGGGAATGGTGGTATTTCGACGAGCGCTTCCGCCAGTCCGAGGACATCGAATGTTGGCTGCGCATCGCCCTGACCACCTGCTGGGAATTCGAGGGCCTGGCCTCGCCCCTGACCCACTACCGGGTCAACGCCGGCGGCCTGTCCGCCGCCCTGGACAAACAGCACGCCAGTTGGGAGGCGGTGGTTGAGCGCGCTCGCGCCATCGCGCCGCGCTTTGTCGCCCGCCACGAACACCAGGCCCGTGCCTACCAGCTGCGCTACCTGGCGCGCCGCGCGGTGACCATGGGCGATGCCGCCAAGGCGCTGCGCCTGCAGGCGCGTGCCCTGCGCATGTTTCCGGCCATGTTGCTGCGGGAACCGGCACGCACCCTCGCCACGCTAGGCGCCTCGCTGGCTCTGGCCTGCCTGCCCACGCGCACGCAGGAGTGGTCGTTCCGCCTCGCCCGCGTCTGTGTCGGTGCCTGGCAGCGCCTGCCCCGCAAGGCCTGACTTCCCCCCATTTTCTCGAGAGTTTCCCCATGATTCGCAAAGCCGTCATCCTTGCCGCCGGTCGCGGCACCCGCCTGCAACCGCTCACGGTGGACATGCCCAAGCCCATGATTCCGCTGCTCGGCAAGCCGGTCATGGCCTACATCGTCGAGCACCTGGCGCGCCAAGGAGTGCGCGAGATCATGGTCAACGTCAGCCACATGGCCGACCAGATCGAGCGCTACTTCGGCAACGGCGAGCGCTTCGGTGTCCAGATCGGCTATTCCTACGAAGGGCGGATCGAGAACGGCCACCTGGTGCCCGAGCCCCTGGGTTCGGCCGGCGCGCTGCGCAAAATCCAGGATCATGGTGGCTTCATCGACGAAACCACCGCGGTGCTGTGCGGCGACGCCCTGGTGGACGTGGACCTGCAGGCGGCCTACCAGACCCACCGCCATCGGCGCGCGCTGGCCACGGTGGTGACCAAGGAGGTGCCCCTGGCCGACGTGCCCAACTACGGCGTGGTGGTTTCACGTCCGGACGGCCAGGTGGTGTCGTTCCAGGAGAAGCCGAGTGTGGCCGAGGCCCTGTCGCGCCACGCCAGCACCGGCATCTACCTAATCGATCCCAAGGTGCTGGCGCACATCCCCTCGGGTCGCACGATGGACATTGGCAGCGAACTGTTTCCCACCCTGGTGCGGCACGGCCTGCCGTTCCAGCAGCACACGCAGGATTTCCGTTGGCTCGACATCGGCCGGGTGTCCGACTACTGGCGCATCGTCCAGGCCTTGATGCGCGGCGGCATGCCCGGCGTATCGATTCCCGGCGAGCAGGTCAGGCCCGGTGTCTTCATCGGCCTGAACGCCCAAGTGCACTGGGAAAGCCTGCGCGTGCAGGGCCCTGTCTACATCGGCTCGGGCGCCGTCGTGGCGCCGGGGGTCACCCTGGTCGGACCAACCTGGATCGGGCGCGGCGCGCGTGTCGAGGCCGGCGCCACCGTCGAGCGCAGCATCCTGTTCGATTACGCACACATCGGCGCCAACGCCATGGCGCGCGAACGCATCATCTCCGGAGCCTACTGCGTCAGCCGCGACGGACAGGACGACGGAAACCCCTTGCCGTGCTGGCTGGGCGACGCGCGGTGCGGCACCGCCACGCCCCAGCCGACCTACGCACAATGAGTCCCTCCCTGGCCGGTCAGGCGCGTGCCGGCACCGCCTGGGTGGCGCTGCAGGGCGCGCTCAAGCAAGGCACGGATCTGCTGGTGTTCCTGTGCCTGGCGCGCTGGCTGGCCCCCGAGTCTTTCGGGCTCATGGCCTCGGTCAACACGGTGCTGACCGTGCTGCTGATGCTGGCCGAATGGGGTTTGATCGAGGCCCTGGTGCAGCGCCGCCGCCTCGGGCCGGTGGCGCGCGACACGGCCTTCTGGCTGGCGCTGGCCGGCGCGGCCTTGCTGGCGCTGGCGCTGGCGGTGCTGGCCTGGCCCATGGCGCGCGGCTTCGGCCAGGATCAAATCCGCGTGCTGAGCTGGTCGGCCAGCCCGCTGGTGCTGGCAACGGCCCTGAACGTGGTGCCCCAAGCCCTGCTGCAGCGCCAGATGCGTTTTGGCCCACTGGCCCGGCGTGCGATGGCCGGCACGCTGGCGGGTGCCCTGGCCGGGGTCGGCCTGGCGGCCGCCGGTGCCGGGGCGTGGAGCCTGCTGGGCCAGCAGTTGGCGTCCGCCTCGGTGGCCCTGGCCCTGCTCTGGCGCACCACCGAATGGCGACCCAGACGACGTTTTTCCATCCGCTCGGCACGGGCCCTGCTGAGTTTCGGCCGGCACGTCATGGCCGCGCGCGCGCTGAACGTGGTGGCCAGCAAGATCGACGATGCGTTGATCGGTGCGATGCTGGGGCCGGTGGCGCTCGGACTGTACGCCGTGGCCAGCCGCTTGCGGCTGGCGCTGGAACAGCTGTTCTGCCAGGGCGTGGACACCATCGCCTTATCGACCTTCTCCCGGCTGGCGGGAGAGCCGGCGGGTCTGGCCCGGGCCTACTTGCGCGCCACGCGCATGGCGGTGTCGCTGGCCGCCCCGGTGTTCGTATCGGTGGGCTGGCTGGCACCGCACCTACTGCCGCTGGTCATGGGTCCACGCTGGCAACCGGCCATGGCCACGCTGCAAATCCTGCTGCTGGCGGGCCTGCTGCAATCCTTCCTGCATTTCAACCACGCGGTGTTTCGGGCCACCGGTCAACCGCAACGCTCGTGGCAGTTGGGTGCCGCCAGCCTGCTGCTGAACCTGGTGCTGAGCGGCGTCGCCGTGCGCTGGGGCATTGAGGCCGTGGCCGGCGCCTATGTGCTGCGCATCGCGCTGATCGGCCCGCTCGGCACCCTCTGGGTGGCCCGCACCCTGGGCCTCGACTGGCGCGCCCTGCTGCGCGCGGTCGGTGTGCCGACCGGCATGGCGCTGCTCTGCGCGGTCGTCGGCGCCCTGCCCTGGCACGGCGGGTGGGGCCCGGGCGGCCCGCCTGGCTGCTGGCTTTGCTGGCGTGCCTGAGCTTTCTGACCCTGTACGGCGTCTGGCTGGCGCTGGCCCTGCGCCGGCCAGGCAGGGCCGCGTTCACCCTTCGAAATGCACCAGACGATAGCCCAGGCCGTAGATGGGCACCAGGCGCCAGCCGTGCGATCCGTCGAGCATGAGCTTCTTGCGCAGCCGGCTGACATGGGTGTCCACGGTGCGGGTGTCGACCTCGGTGTTCAGCCCCCAGATGCAGTTGAGCAGGTGGTCGCGCGACAGCAGCTTGTCGGGGTGCTGCAGCAGGTACACGGCCAGATCAAACTCCTTCTGGGTCAGGGTGACCGGCTCCTGGTTGACCAGCAGGCGCTGGGTGGTGGTGTCGGCCTCGTAGACACCCAGCCGGACCACGCTCAGCGCCACCGGCTTGACGCGGCGCGTGACGGCGCTGATGCGCGCCATCAGTTCGCGCGGCTTGACCTTCTTGACCACGTAGTCGTCGGCCCCGACCTGCAGGGCGCGCACCACGGTTTCCTCGTCCTCGTTGGCGGTGAGCACCATCACCGGCACTTCCCAGCCCAGGCGCTCGCGCACCCACTGCACGATCTCGGCGCCACTGCCATCGGGCAGCAACCAGTCCACCAGCAACAGATCGCCCCGCATGCGCGTGAGTTTGTCCAGAAACTCGGCCTGGGTCGCGCTGGCGTCGAAGGTGTGCCCTCCGCCCTTGAGCCACAGGCCGATCATCTCGCGCTGCAGATCGTTGTCGTCTACCAGGAGGATGTGCATGATTCACCAAGCTGAGCTGAACGGACTGTATACGACCTGCGGGCAGGCTGGACCGAACATAGCGGGGGCCACGGCGGCCCGGATCAGGGCATGGGAAAGCTTTGCCCCAGTTCGCTCCGGGTCTGGCCGGCCACCTGCAGCAGCGCCGCGGCCCAGGCCGGGTCCAGGGGCTTGGGCGCGCGGGCACGCAAGGCCTGCTCGGCGTCCACCGCCCATTCGGTCAAACCCTTGAGCCCGAGCAGCATGGTGGTGCCCTTGAAGGCGTGCAGGGCACGCGCCTGGGCCGCGCCGTCCGGTTCACGCAGCGCGCGGGACAGCCGCGCCACGTCGCCGCTGTCGGGGCAGGTGACCTGATCGAGCTTCTGCGCCAGCACCTGGTGCGACAAAGTCTCTTCGACCTCGCGCAGGCTGGCCCAGTCCAGCAGGTCGCCGGCAACCAACTTCTCGACCGAATCGCCCAACATGGCGATCGGCGCCACGTAGTCGCTCAGGGCAAACAGGGTCGGGTGCACGGTCGACGTGCCGGCCGCGTCGTCGGGCGATTCCGGCAACCCCAGGCCGAAGCTGCTCAGCGTGCGCTGCAAGTCCTTGCGCTGCAGCGGCTTCATCAAGAAGGCGTCCACCCCGGCTTCCAGCGCCTTCTGGCGGGTGTCGGCCACCACGTCGGCGGTGACCAGGAAGATCTTGGCGTGGCGGCAGGGGCCGTCGGCCGCGCGAATCGCCCGGGTGGCCTCCATGCCGTCCATTTCCGGCATGTGGTAGTCCAGGAAGATCGCGTCGTAACGGCGCTCCTGCGCCAGCCGCACCGCCCGCGCGCCGTCGCCGCACAGGGTGATCTTGTGCCCCATCCTCAGCAGCAGCTGCTTCATGTACTCCTGGTTGACCGGGTGGTCCTCGGCGACCAGCAGGTTCAGCGCCACGGCCGAGCGCGAGAGCAGGCGCTCGCTTTCGGCCTGTGCCTCGGGTGCACCGGCCTCCACCGGCGGCAGACAGCCGGGCAGCTTGAGCAGCACCGAAAAAGTCGAGCCCTTGCCCGGTGTGCTGATGACGTGCACGTCGCCGTTCATCATGCGCGCCAGGTTGCGCGAGATTTCCAGCCCCAGGCCGGTGCCCCCCACCCGGCGTTTGCGCGAGGCGTCGGCCTGAAAGAAACGGCTGAACAGCTGCTCCATGGTCTGCGCGTCCATGCCCACCCCGGTATCGGCCACCGAGATGACCAGCGCCTCCGGGTGGTTCTGCGAGCGCCGCACGCGCACCGTGATCTGGCCCTTGTGGGTGAACTTGATGGCGTTGCTGAGCAGGTTGAGCAGAATCTGCCGCACCCGCGTCTCGTCGCCGTCCACCCAGTCCGGCACGTCGGGCAGGATGCGCGTGTACACGCCCACGCCGCGCCGCGCCGCCTCCGGCTCCATCAGGCGTTCGACGTCGTCGACGACCTGGCGGATCTGGAACGGCTGCAAGGTCAGGCGGAAGGTGCCCGAATCCATCGCCGACACGTCCAGGATGTCGTTGAGCACCCCCAGCAGGTGCTGGGCCGAGCGCTTGGCGGTATCCAGCTGGCCGCGCTGCTCCTCGTCCAGCGGACCTTCGCCGATCAGCTCCAGCATGCCAAGCAAGCCCTGGAAGGGCGTGCGCAGCTCGTGGCTCATGTTGGCGAAAAAATTGTTGTTGGCCTGGTTGGTGGCCTGCTCCTGAACGAAGCGGGTCTGCATGTCCTGCAGCTGGCGGCTCAGGCTGTCGGCCAGATGTCGCCGCGCGCGCATGCGCACCGCACACCACACCACCAGGCCGACGCCGAACGTCAACACCAAGGCCGCGAGTAGAACCTGGGACATCGTGGGTGCTCCAACACCGAGCCGGCCTGTGGCGTGCGCGGCCCTGACAACCGGGCCGGCGAGGCGGCAATCCGCGCATTGTTTCACAGCCCTGGCGGGCGCCACAGGCCCGCTAAGGTGCCGCAAAGCCGGCCGCCTGCGCGCCAGGCGTGGGATGATGCGCCACCTGTGATGTTCCCGAGACAGCCATGCAAATCACCCCAGACACCGCCGTCACCCTGACCTACCGGATCACCGACAGCCGCACCGGCAAACTGCTCGATTCGGGCACCACGGCCTACCTCCACGGCGGCTACGAGAACCTGTTTCCCGCGGTCGAAGCCGCACTGGAAGGCCAGGGCGTGGGCGGCCGCGTGGAACTGACCCTGAGCGCGGCCGAAGCCTTCGGCCCGCGCGACGAGGCGCTGGTGACCACCATCCCCAAGTCCGAGTTTCCGCCCGGCGTGAAGGTGGGCGGACAACTGCGCGGCGCCGGCCCGGACGGCGCGCCCCAGATTTACAACGTGGTCAAGATCAAGGGCCCGGTGGTGCTCCTGGACGGCAACCACCCGCTGGCCGGGCAGGACATCCGCTTTGCCGCCACCGTCACCGAGGTGCGCGCGGCCAGCGCCGAGGAGATCGCCCACCGCCACGTGCACGGCGGGCACGGGCACCACCACTGAAGTGGCACCCCACGTCCCTCACGCGCTGGCGCACACGCGCAGCACTTCCTCGCCGTAGCGCTCCAGCTTGGTGGCGCCCAGGCCGCTGATGCCTTCCAGCTCGACCGGCGCGGCCGGCGCGCGCGCGGCGATGGCCGCCAGTGTCGCGTCGTGAAAGATCACGTAGGCCGGCAGGTTGTGCTCGCGCGCCACCTCGGCGCGCCAGGCCTTCAGGGCGGCAAAGCGCGCTTGCCCGGCCGCGTCCAGCTCGGCGACGGCGGGCGGCGGCGTGGCCGAGCGGGCACGCCGCCCGCGTTCGCGCGGTGGGGCGGCGGCGCTGGCGGCGCGCAGGCGCAGCGCTTGCTCGCCGCGCAGGATCGGCCGCGCCGACGGCAACAGCTTCAGGGTGTTGTAGGCCTCGGCATCCACCTGCAGCGCCCCCACGGCGATCAGCTGGCGCAGCACGCCGCGCAGCTGCGCCTCGCTGAATTCGGCGCCCAGGCCGAAGGTGGACAGCTCGTCGTGCCCGTGCTGCACCACCTTTTCGGTGCGCTTGCCGCGCAGAATGTCCATGATGTGGCCGGCGCCGAAGCTGATGCCGCTTTGCTGCTGCACCCGGTAGACGGTGGACAGCAGCTTGCGCGCGCACTCCGTGGCGTCCCAGATCTCGGGCGGTGCGAGGCAGTTGTCGCAATTGCCGCACCCAGCCCCCGCGCTCGTCGCCTTTAAGCGGCCGGGCGAGGGCGTGCTGGCATCCAGCTGGGACTCGGGCGCGCCACGGTAGTGCTCACCAAAATACCCCAGCAAGCGCGCGCGGCGGCAATCGGTGGCCTCGGCCAGGGCCAGCAAGGCGTCCAGCTTGCCACGCATGACCTGCTTGAAATCTTCCTCCGCCGGGCTCTCGTCGATCATGCGGCGCTGGTTCACCACGTCCTGCAGACCGTAGGCCATCCAGGCGTCCGACGCATCGCCATCGCGGCCGGCGCGGCCTGTTTCCTGGTAATAGCCCTCGATGTTCTTGGGCATGTCGACATGGGCCACGAAGCGCACATCGGGCTTGTCGATGCCCATGCCAAAGGCGATGGTGGCCACCATGACGATGCCCTCCTCGCGCAAAAAGCGATCCTGATGCCGCCGCCGCACCTCCGCCGGCAACCCCGCGTGGTAGGGCAAGGCGGTCAGGCCATGCGAGGCCAGGGTGGCCGCCAGCTCATCGACCCGTCGGCGCGACTGGCAGTAGACGATGCCCGCCTCGCCCGCGTGCTGGCGCTCGATGAACTGCAGCAGTTGGCGCGTGGGCTCCTTCTTCTCGACGATGGTGTAGCGGATGTTGGGCCGGTCGAAGCTGCTGATGAAGGTGCGCGCGCTTTCCAACTGCAGGCGCTCGACGATGTCGGCGCGCGTGGTCGCGTCGGCGGTGGCCGTGAGCGCGATGCGCGGCACCTGGGGCCAGCGTTCGTGCAGCACGGTGAGCTGGCGGTACTCCGGCCGAAAATCGTGGCCCCACTGGCTGACGCAATGCGCCTCATCGATGGCGAACAGGCTCAACTGGCCGTGCGCGGCCAGCGTGTCGAGCAGGCCCAGAAAGCGCGGCGTGCCCACGCGCTCGGGCGCGGCGTACAGCAAGGTCAGCTGGCCGGCCAGCAAGCGCCGCTCGATGGCCTCGGTCTGTTCCCAGTCCTGGGTCGAATTGAGGAAGGCCGCCGGCACGCCGACTTCGTCGAGCGCCCCCACCTGGTCGTGCATCAGCGCGATCAGCGGCGAGATCACCAGCGTCACGCCCTGACCCGCACGCTGGCGCGCGATGGCCGGGACCTGGTAGCACAGGGATTTGCCGCCGCCGGTAGGCATCAGCACCAGGGCGTCGCCACCACCGCTGACGTGCTCGACGATCTCGGCCTGCGGGCCACGAAACGCCTCGTAACCGAACACTTCGTGCAGCAGGGCACGCAAGGGGCTGGCGGTAGGCAAGGCGGGGAGAGAGTCGATCACGGCGCGAGCAGGCAAGAAAACAAGAAGGCGGCACACAGCGGCGCGCGACACGCCAGACACCTGATCGCATTGTGCGCGATGCACAGTGGCCCCCGTCGTTGCCGGGGCCTCGGAACGAAATCCCCCCATCCCTGGGGTGCGGCACACCGGCCCCCTACTGGCCAAGAAACGCCGCCACCGCCATCCATCCCACGCCCGGATCCGTGCTGGCCTACGCCGCCTTCAAGGCCATGGACCAGCGCCTTTTTGGCGGAGAATTACTATGATTTCAGTAGCTTATCAGGAAAATTCCACGCCGGCCAAAGCCAATTTCGGCTGCGATTTCATGGCTCGCCAAGGCCGGAGCCAACGCAGCAAGTATTGGCCCGGTTCCTGGTCAACGGGTGAGGCGTGGCGCTGGGCGCCGCGATCGGCCAGCGCCGGTACGGTCTTGGTGGCGGGGTTCTGTCGGTCCACGCGTGGTTGGTGCGCGCCAAGTCGAGCACGCCGCCGCCCGCCCCCAACTGCTTGCAAAATCGTCACCATGCGCTTCACCACCACCGAACCGGCCTACCGCTTTCGCCAGGGCACGCGCCCGCTGCTGATCTCCATGCCGCATGTCGGCACCCACCTGCCGCCCGCCCTGGCCGCCCGGCTGACGCCAGAGGCCCGTCAGGTGCCCGACACCGACTGGCACCTTGAGCGCCTGTACGAGGTTGCGGACGAACTGGGTGCCTCGGTGCTGGTGGCCACGCATTCGCGCTACGTGATCGATTTGAACCGCCCGCCCGACGGGTCCAGCCTGTACCCCGGCCAGAGCGTCACCGGCCTGTGTCCGCTGGACAGCTTTGACGACACGCCGCTCTACGCCACCGCCGCCGACCAGCCGGGCGTTGCCGAGGTCGCCGCGCGGCGCACCGCCATCTGGCAGCCCTACCACGCCCAACTGGCGGCCGAGCTGGCGCGCCTGCGCGCCGCGCACGGCGTGGCCATGCTGTGGGACGCACATTCCATCCGCTCGGTGCTGCCACGCTTCTTCGACGGCAAACTGCCCGACCTGAACCTGGGCACCGCCGAGGGCGCCGCCTGCGCCCCCGAACTGGCGGGCGAGCTGCTGGCCATCGCCCAAGGCGCGCCGGGCTTCAGCGCGGTGCTGAACGGCCGCTTCAAGGGCGGCCACATCACGCGGCACTACGGGCAGCCCACCCAGGGCATCCACGCCGTGCAGCTGGAAATGACGCAGTGCAGCTACATGCAAGAAGCCCTGCCCTTCGACTACCTGCCCGAGCGCGCCCAGCGCATCCAGCCGACGCTGCGGCGCTTGCTGGACGCGGCGTTGGTATTTGCCGAAGGGGCGAAGAAAAACTCCTAAATCAGGAGCTATAGATTGTTTGCGGGCGCCGACATATGGTGTTTTTTAACCCAAACCGGGCAGCTAGGTTCAACCCTTGACCGGTGCCGCATCCACCAGGATGAAGGCAATGCGTGCCATCTGGTCCGAGCGATTCGCCCAGGCGTGGTTGGTGCCGCGCTGGATCAGCACATCGCCCGCGCGCATCACCGTTTCGGTGCTGTCCATCACCGCCACCAGTTCGCCCTGCAACACGATGGCGTAGTCCACCGTCGGCGTTTCGTGCATGCCGGCCGGCTGGTCCGCGGCGGCGTGGTGTTCGGCGTCGGGGAACATGGCCGTGAACGTGGCCGCCGCCTGGCGCCGCCGCTCGGCCGAGTCGGCGGGCTGCGGCGGGATGTCGATCACGCGCAGCACCGTGCCACCAGCGGGCGGGCACACGCCCCGGTGCGCCAGGATATCGTCGGGGGCGTTCACGGGGGGACGTTGGCCCACGGTGCGCCACAGGTTGGCGTTGCGGTAACCGGGCCGCTCGGGCACCGTCAGGGTGGCCGGCGACGGCCCGTCCTCGGCGATGTACGACTGGCCGTCGGCGTCGACGGCGGTGACGATGCGGCGCACCGCAGGCAATGGTTTTATCATTTGCTGGTCTTTCTCAGTGAATGTGATCTGTTCGGTAAATCGCGCGATGCGTCCCGGTGGGCCCGCCCTGAGGCGCCGCCCGGCGCGGCCCGAATCGCAACCCGCCCCCCTCCATGCCTTCCGACCCCTTCGCCCAGCACCCGACGGACGACACGCGCGGGCGCATCCTGTCCGCCGCCGAAGCGCTGTTCGCCTCCCAGGGCGTCGATCGCACCACCATGCGCGAGCTGGCCACGGTGGCCGGCGTCAACGTGGCCGCCGCCAACTACCATTTCCGCTCCAAGGACGCACTGGCCGAAGCCGTGTTCGAGCGGATCGGGCAGCGCGTGAACACGCAGCGGCTCGGCGCTCTCGAGGCCTGCCTGGCGGCCGCGCAGGCACAGGGGCAGCGCCCAGCACTGCGCCCCATCATCGAGTCCTTTGTGCGGCCTTACATCCAGAGCGAGGGCCACGACGGCCTGCTGCTGGCGCGCTTCATCCTGCAGCACCGCTTGAACCCAACGCCCATGACGGCGCGCATCCTGGAAAAGCACTTCGACCCCATGGCCAAGCGCTACATCGCCGCCCTGGGCCAGGCGCTGCCGCACCTGGACGCGGTGGAGCATTACTGGCGCTACAACTTCATGGTCAGCACGGTGGTGCTGACGGTGACCGACCGCGGCGCCAACAACCGACTGGCGCGGCTGTCCGGAGGCCAAGCCAATCCGGGACGGACCGAGGATCTGCACCATTACCTGATCCGTTACCTGGAAGGCAGCGTGGGCGCGGGCTAGGGCCGGCGCTCAGTTCTTTTGCAGCCCAAGCCCGGGCACCAGGCGGGCGTTTTCCTCGTAGGCGGATTTCAGCCGCGCCTGAAAGGCCTGGCCATTCAGGTAGGCGGGCGTTTGCGACATGCCACTGGCCACGCGCGCATAGTCGGACGAGCCGACGATCTTGCGGCAGACGGTGTCGAGTGTTCCGATCACCTGGGGCGGCGTACCGGCCGGCACGTACAGGCCGTTCAGGCCGGGACTGGTGGCCGTCAGTCCGAACGCGGTCACCGGAGGAATCTTCGGCAGGCCCGGGTGCGCCCGATCCGACAGCACGGCCAGCACGCGCAGGTTCTTGCCCGCCACCGAAGACACCGCCAGCGCGCCGAAATCCAGCGTGCCACCCAGCAGGTCGGACATCGCGGCGCCGTCGCCACGGTAGGCGATGTTGTTGAACTGCAGCTTGCCGCTGCGCTCCACCTCGGCCATGGCGATCTGCGCAATCGAGGCCGGGCCGGCGTGGCCAAAGGCCAGCTTGCCCGGCGACTTGCGCGCCGCGGCCAGCAAGTCCTGCATCGACTTGATCGGTGAATCCTCGCGCACCACCACGGCGAACACGTTCTCAAACACCTGGCAGACCGGGACGATCTGCTCGCTCTGGTAGGGCATTCTCGAATTGATGAAGGGAGAATTGGTGATCGGCGAGCCGGGCGAGAAGGCCACCGTGTAGCCGTCCGGCTTGGCGTTGGCCAGCGCCGTCATGCCGACCACGCCGCCGCCGCCTTCGCGGTTGATCACCACCCATTGCTGACCGGTCAGCTTGGCCGCTTCGTTGGCGAAGGCGCGCGCCATGTTCGACACCCCGCCACCGGCCGAATAAGGCACGATCAGTTCCACCGAGTGGGCGGGGTAGCTGTCTTGGGCCACGGCGCCGAGCGGCAACAGGGCCGCCAGGGTCAGGGCCATGGCCCGCCTGCGGGTGGATGTAAAGCGGTTCATGAACTGTCTCCTGGGTTGTATGGGGGAAATGCCGCGGTGCTTCCCGCGCAGGCGAGCGTGCGGCACGCCGTGCGCGATGGCGCAAATCTTGACCTGAAACGGCACACGGAACAAGCCGATCGCGGATCAAATGTGATTCATATTATACGAATGTTTCAAACATTTGTTTGAAACATGTCAAAGCAGTCAGAAAAGGCGTGCGCGCACCTGCCAAATCACCGGCCGCATAAAATTCAGCATGTCTCAGATTGCCTACACCCGAGCGGCGTCACTGCCCGGCATGCTGCGCGAGCGCCTGATGGTTCTCGACGGTGCCATGGGCACCATGATCCAGCGCGTCCAACTCAGCGAGGGGCAGTACCGGGGCGAAGGTGGTCCAAAGGGTGAATACGCCCGTTTCGCCGACCTTCCGCGCGACGTCAAGGGCAACAACGAGCTGCTGTCGATCACCCGGCCCGACGTGATCTCCAGCATCCACGAGCGCTATCTGGCGGCCGGCGCCGACCTGGTTGAAACCAACACCTTCGGCGCCACCACCATCGCGCAGGAAGACTATGGCATGGCCCACCTGGCGCGCGAGATGAATCTGGCCTCGGCACGCCTGGCCCGCGCCGCTTGCGACAAGTTTTCCGACACCGACCGGCCGCGCTTTGTCGCCGGCGCCCTGGGCCCGACGCCGCGCACCGCCAGCATCAGCCCCGACGTCAACGACCCCGGCGCGCGCAACGTCGATTTCGAGCAACTGCGCGCCGCCTACCTGGAGCAGGCCCTGGCCCTGATCGAGGGCGGCTCCGACGTGCTGCTGGTGGAGACCATCTTCGACACCCTGAACGCCAAGGCCGCGTTGTTCGCCATCGACGAAGCCTTCGAGCTGAGCGGCCACCGCCTGCCGATCATCGTCAGCGGCACCGTCACCGACGCCTCCGGCCGCGTGCTGTCCGGCCAGACGGTGACCGCCTTCTGGCACAGCGTGCGCCATGCCCAGCCGCTGGCCGTTGGCCTGAACTGCGCCCTGGGCGCGGCGCTGATGCGTCCGTACATCCAGGAGCTGGCGCGCGCCGCGCCCGACACCTTCATCAGCTGCTACCCGAACGCCGGCCTGCCCAATCCGATGAGCGACACCGGCTTCGACGAAACGCCCGACGTCACCAGCCGCCTGCTGCACGAATTCGCCGCCGAAGGCCTGGTCAACATCGTCGGCGGCTGCTGCGGCACCACCCCCGAGCACATCGGCGCCATCGCCCAGACCGTGGCGCCCCTGGCGCCGCGCGGCGTGCAAGCGGCCCGCTTCTACCGCGAAGCGGGCTGAGAGGCCACCCGCCGGCGCGGTTGCGCTCAGCGCTTGCCCTGGGCCGCGAGGTAGGCGATCAGGTCGGCGCGCTCGGCGGCGTCGGCCAGTCCGTCGTACTTCATCTTGCCGCCGGGCACCACGGCACGTGGGGCGGCGGCGTAGCGCGACAAGGTCTCCGCATTCCAGACGATCTGGCTGGACTTGAGCGCGTCGGAGTACTTGAATCCCTCGCGCAACGCCGCCTTGGCACCCAGAATGCCGTAGAGCGAGGGGCCCTTCTTGTCCTTGCCCTCCTTCACGCTGTGGCATTCCGAGCAGTGGGTGGCGAACAACGCGGCACCCTTGGTGGCATCGCCCGCGGTTTCAGCATGGGCGACGCCGGTCAACGCGATCAAGGCCGCCATCAGGGCGGGGCGGGTAAAAATTGTTGTCATGTCGGTGGTCAGTGGTGGTGTATCGGCTCATCGCCCTCAAACGGCCGCGGAGCAGGCCAAGCCAGGGCCGCTGCGCACGGCCGCCTCCCAGTGGGGGGGGTAGCGCCGTCAGGCGCTTCGGGGGGCGTCTAGAAGCTCAGCCAGGCAAACAGGTAGGTGGTGTCGTGGTCACGCGCGCCCGAGCCGACACCGCCGAACTTGTTGTAATGCCAGTACTGCAGGCCCAAACGCAGATTGCTGAAACCGATCGGCGCCGGGACGCTGGCGCCCTCCTTGCCCCAGGGTGTCCAGTCGAGCTGCACCATCTGACCTCGCGTGGCGGCACCGGGGTCGGAACCGCGGGTGTTGAAGTAGCCGCCACTCAGGCCCCAGGTCTGGCGGAAATGGTAGGACGCGTTGAGCCGGGTTTCATGCAGCGAAGAGCGGACGCGGTCGATGTCGCTCAGGTGCTCTCGCACGTAGCTGCCGCTGAGCGTCGCCATGTGCTCGCGCGTGCCCAAGAACTGGTAGCCGGCATCCACGCCCAGGTCGCGGTAGCGGTTCTTGAGGCCGCCCGCGGTGCGGTCGGGCAGCACGTCGGCGTTCCAGCCGAACACGCCAACGTGGTAGGCGTGGCTCTTGAAATCCTGCATCCAGGCCAAGCGCCAATAGGCGTTGCCTCCCAGCTTCTGGTAGTCGCGGTCCAGGCCCAGGTTGCGCTGGGTGGAAGGCGATAAGGAGGTGTAGGTGCCCAACTCGCCGTACAGGTTGTCGTTGTAGGAAGCGTAGGCCGACACGCCCATCACCCGGTGCTCCAGGCCGCCGTTGATAAGCGAAGCGGCATCACCGGTGCCGGGCGCGACGGCCGAGGCGATGTACGGCGCGCGCCAGGCCGGCAGGGTATTGAACGGGTCCTGCACCGTGGGGTTGTTGTTCACGGACAGGCCCAGGGTGGTGTCACGCCCCCCCAGGGTAACGCTGCGGGCGAAGCGCAAATCCACATGGTCCAGCGCGGTGGAATGGGCAATGCCGTCGTAGGTCAACTGGGCAAAGCCGCCGATCGAGTCGGTGACTCGGCCGGCAAAGAACACCGAGGCCTCGTCCATGCGCACGTTGTTGTTGGCACTGACGTGCGGCACCGGCTCCTGGTCTTTGCGGGTGTGGGTGCCGGAGGCGACGACCATGGCCGACAGCGGCACCTTGCCGTCCTTGCCATCGCTGTCGGTGTAGCCGCCGATCTTGAAGCGGATGCCGGCCGGCGTCAGCTGCGGGCCAAAGCCGCCAACGTGGCAGCCCGCGCAATCCATGCCGGTCTGGCGCGCGTAGCTGGGCAGGGCATGGGCCGGCGCCAGGGCCAAGGCGGCACTGGCCAACGCCGCGCCGCGCATCACGGCGCGCCAGCAGGCGCGCGCCCGCGGTGAAAAATCCCACATATCAACTCCAAGCAAGAACAGAACTTATTTCGGACGCGACGCCGGTTGGCGCCGCGGCCACATGCTGACCAACACCTCATCGCGGCGCACCAGGTGGTGCCACAGGGCCGCCGAGACATGCAGCCACAACAATCCAACCAGGCACCAGGCGCCCCACTCATGCCATTGCTGCAGCGCATCGGCCAGATCGGGGTCGGTCGGCACCAAGGTCGGCAAGGGCAGTACCCACAGCCCTTGCACCAGATGGCCGTGCGCATTGGTCATGGCCCACCCCAACAGGGGCATGGCCAGCAGCAGCGCGTACAACAGGCCGTGGGCGGCATGGGCGGCCCAGCGTAGGGCGGCAGACGGTGGGGCCGCAGCGCCCTGCGTCGGGCCGCACCAGCGCGCCCACAGGCGCACGGCCAGCAGCAGCAGCACCGCCAGGCCGAACTGGCGATGCACCGCCAGCACGGCGTGGGCGGTGACATCGTCGTCGAGCAGCTCGCGCCCCCAAGCCAGCGCGAAAGCGCCCAGCACCGCCAACGCCGACAGCCAGTGAACGGCTATGCTCAGGGTTGATCTGCGGACGGCGGTTGGGCCGGCCCGGGTGATGTGGGAATAAGGCATGCGGTCAGGAGCCAAGACGTGGCCGACATGCTAGGCGCCACCGGCCTTCAAATCTCTGACAGTTGCGTTAACTCAAGCTGATCCCAAACCATGCGCATCCTGCTGGTGGAAGACGACGCGATGCTGGCCGATGGCCTGCGCGAGGCGTTCGCGCGCCTGGGCTACGGGGTGGACCATCTGGCGCGCGCCGAACCCGCCCTGACGGCCGTGGCCCTGCACGATTTCGACCTGTTGCTGCTCGACATCGGCCTGCCCGACATGGACGGGCTGGAGCTGCTGCGTCGCCTGCGCGCGGCGGGCCATCGGTTGCCGGTGCTGATGCTGACCGCCCGCGATGCGCTGCAGGACCGCGTCGCGGGCCTGAACCTGGGTGCCGACGACTACCTGGTCAAGCCGTTCGCCATGCCCGAACTGATCGCGCGCGTGCAAGCACTGGTCCGGCGCAGCCAGTCGAATGCGCAATCGGTCATGACGCTGGGCGAGCTGGTGATGGACATCGCCGCCCACCAAGCCACCTTGGGCGGCCAAGCGCTGCGCCTGACCAAGCGTGAGTGGACCTTGCTGGAGCGCCTGCTGCTGGCCGCGCCGCGCGTGCTGAGCAAGCAGAAGCTGGCCGACAGCCTGAGTCAGTGGGACAAGGAGATCACCGCCAACGCGGTCGAGATCTACGTCTCGCGCCTGCGCGCCAAGCTGGAACACGGCACGGTGCTGATCCGCACCGTGCATGGCATCGGCTACCGCCTGGAAGATGCCCGTGATGCCCCCGCCGGTTGATTCGCTGCGCGGTCGCCTCACGCGCCTGGTGCTGTGGCCAGCGTTGCTGCTGGTGGCCGCCAGCGCGGTGGCCGACTACCTCAACGCCGCCACCTTCGCGCGCGACGCGCAGGACAACCTGCTGCTGAAGACCGCCGTGGCGCTGGCCACCCGGCTCGCCCCCGACGAAAACGACGAAAGCCAGGAGGCGATTCGTCAGCACCTGGACACGGACGACGAAGCCACACTGCGCGCCGACCGGCTGGACGTCATCGACTTCCTGGTGCTGGACGGCCAAGGCCAGTGGTTGGCCGGCAACCTGGCCTTGCGGCCGCTGCTGGCGCTCGACGCACAGGCCCCACCGGATCTGCCACGCCAGGCCGACGCCATTTTCCAGACGCAGCCGGTGCGGCTGGTCGAGCTGCGCCACACCGCACGCGGCTACCGCAACCAGGTGTTGGTCACCAGCACCTTGCGCAAGCGGCGCGAGGACACGCAGCGGATGTTCTTCAGCAGTCTGTGGCCCACCCTGCTGTTGCTGACCCTGATGCTGGTGCTGATGCGCGGCGGCATCGCTCGGGCGCTGCAACCGCTGACACGCCTGGGCGAGGCCATCGACCGCCGGGCACCGGAAGACCTGCAGCCGATTCCGCTAGCGCGCCGGCTGGGCGAGGTGCAACCCTTGATCACCGCCGTCAACCGCCTGCTGGAACGCCAGCGCCAAGCCAGTGACGAACAGCAATTGTTTCTGTCCAGTGCCGCGCACCAACTGCGCACCCCGCTGGCCGGGGTGCTGACCCAGCTGGAGATGGCCGCGCTCGACGCGCCGCCCGAGCAACGCCCGCGCCTGCACCGCGTACAGGGCGCGGTGCGGCAACTGGCCCATTGCACGCAGCAGATGTTGACCCTGGCGCGGGCTTCCGAGCAGGCCAGCGGCGCGCAACATTTCGCGCCGCTGCAGTTGCCTGACCTGCTGGAGGAAGCCGCCTCGCGCTGGCTCGACCCGGCCCTGGCGCGCGGCCAGACCCTGCACTTCGAACCGGCGCCGGCAAGCTGCGTCGGCTCACCCTGGATGCTGCAGGAGGCCCTGCACAACCTGATCGACAACGCCATCCGCCACGGCCCGCCGGGCACGCCCATCACCGTGCGCTGCGGATCTGACACCCTGGGTGCGCCGTACCTGGAAGTCGAGGACGAGGGGCCGGGTATCCCGATGGCGGAGCGCGAGCGCGTCTGCCGCCCCTACGTTCGCGGCGGCGCCACCACCGGGACCGGGGCCGGCCTGGGCCTGGGCCTGGCCGTGGTCGCCGAGGTGGCGGCGCGCCATCACGGCCGCCTGCGCCTGCGGGATCGCACGGTCGGGTCGGGACTGCGGGTCCGGCTCGAGTTCCCCGCGCCTGGCGCGGCCTCTGACGGCAAGGGCTGACCGGACCTGGGCCAGTCCGAGGCGCCCGCGCGGTCTGCAAGCGGCGCGCTTCTACCGCGAAGCGGGCCGATCCGCTCGGCGCCTCCAGGCCACGGCGGCGCTCCACCGCGGTGACCCGGCGAGCGTGTCGGGCCGTCGCAGCGCCCGCGTCGCGCAAGCTTGCATGCGCGCCTGCAGCGCGGGCGACCACTCTTGCAGCGCCACACCCAGGCATTTGAGGCGCGCCTCGTGCGCCGCCCAGCGGTCGCTGAACACCGTAGGTCCGTCGGCATGAAGCGCCCGGCAAACCTCCGGGCCCAGGTAGAGCGCGGCGATGCGCTGCATCTCCTCCAGCGGCAGGGCGTTCGCCGCATCGGTCGGCTGCAAATCCACGCCGACCGCGCCGTCGGCGTGCCAGGCGATCAGGCTGCAACCCGGCGCGTGACTGATCGACAAGCCCGTGGCCGCCAGCAGCGCCGCACGCCGCGCGTCGCGCGGGGCCTGGGCGTGCCACAGGGCGCGTGGCGCTTGCCCCCGCTGGTCGGTGATCTGGATGTGGCGCGGCTCGCAGGCCAGCGCCTGCGCCAGTGCCTCGGCGAGCGCCTGGCGTGCCAGCCGTCGCGCCGCGCCGCGCGTGTGCTCGGGCGGGCCAGCCAGGCATGGCGTGGCCAGCGCGCGCACGCCAGGCGCGCCGGCGGCGTCTGCGCCGTCAAAACCGCACGCCAGGCTGAGCTTGTCATTCACCGTCGGGTCAGAAGTCCACCAGACTGAAGCCCAAGGAAAACACCGTGCGGCGGAAGTTGTAGTCGATCAGGCTGTCGCCATAGCCATGGAACAGCGAGGCGTACAGACGCAGGCCCGAGAAGCTGTTGCCCCAGCCGTACTTGTTGAACGAACCGACGTAGGTGGCGCGCAGCGTGTTCTTTGAATTGATGTTCCAGCCCAGGGTGATGTCGCCACGGCCGATGCGGCGGGCGATGTCCGGGTTGTTGTCCTTGTCGCTGCTCTCGGACAGGCGCTTCCACCAGCGCGCTTGCAAATTCCAGGTGTTGTCTTTCTCGAAACCGGCCATCAGGTAGACGCGGTTCCAGCTGCGCGAGAGCGGATCGCTCTGGCCGTTCGACTGGTGCACCAGGCCGGCGCCGCTGTAGCGCCAGGTCCAGCCGCCGGGCAGTTGCACCGTCGTCGGGTAGACGTAGATCAGCTCGGGCATGTGGTCGGTGTTGCGGAAGGGCCGCGACAGTTGGCTGTTGAACAGCTGCCAGCTCGACTGCCCGGTGTACGCCGCCCACAGCGAATCCCGCGCCGTGCCGCCACTGGGCGTGAACAACCCACTGGCCAGCTTGGTGCGCACCGACAGTTGCAGGCGCATCTCTTCCTTGTCGTAGGCCGTGGCGCTGGTGGCGCTGTTCACCGGGTTGGGCGATTGGGGTTGGCGGTTCATGCGGTCGCCGTACGACACCGCCAAGGTGGTGGGCCGGAAAGCGCGCAAACCAAAGGTGGGACAGCTGGAACCCGACTCCAGCTCCCAGAAGCGAGAGATGTCCGAGAACTGGCGGTCGCGGCAACCCTGCTCCAGGCCGACGCCGATGATGCCGGCCGAACCGGAGGGTGCGCCGGCCTGCGTCGGACTGGGTTGGGCGGTCGCCAGGGCCGCCGCCACCTGGCCGCGCACCGCCGCCGCCTGCGCGCTGGGCACGGTGTGGCGCGTGGGCGACGTATCGGCCGAGCGGTCTCGTTCCTCGATGGCGCTGATCAACGACTGCTGCTCACGCGCCCACTGATCGAAGCAGCCCAGGCGCTCTCGGTCCGCCTGGCCCAGGCAGGCTTGCCACGCGGCGGCCGCCTCGATGCGCGGCGCGATGTCGGCCGCCTTGGGCGGGGTTTGCGCCGCCGCCAGGCCAGGCAGGAAGGGCGCGATCAAAAAGGGCAGGAACTTGGAACAGGATGCGGTCATGACACGGTAAAAAGATGAGAAAAAAGAAAAGAGTTGTCCGATTTAACCGGAATGTGGCGGCGCCCGCTCAGCGCCAGGGTACCGCCGGCAGGCCATGCCAGCGCGTGCCGGCCGGAATGGCCTCGCCCTTCATGACCAGGGTCAGCGGCCCCAGTTGTGCCCCATCGCCGACCTGCGCGCCGTACAGCACGGTACAGCGTGGCCCCAGGGTCACGCGGCTGCCGATGCGCACCCGGTCGATTTTCATCACGCGGTCCTCGAACAAATGGGTTTGCGGACAGCAAGCGGCGTTCAGCTCGCTGTGCGCGCCAATGTGCACGCAATCGAACTCGGTGATGTCGGTGGTGTCCAGGTACACGCCGCGCCCGATGCGCGCGCCCAGCAGGCGCAGCGCGCCAGGCAGCCAGGGCGTGCCGCGCAGGTAGCGCAGAAACCAGGGCACGGTGATGCCCTCGTACATATTGGTCGCGGCCTCGGACAACCACACGAAAGGCGTCCACATCGGCACGGCACGCCGCTCGTAGCGCCGCACGGTGAGCCACTTGAAGGCGGCCACGAAGAGCAGCGTGGCCAGCCCGAACAGCACGCCGCCCACGGCCAAGTCCAGCGCCACGGCGCGCCAACGGTCGGCCTCGGCGAGCGGCATGGCGTCCAGCACGATGGCGTAGCCGACGGCAATGACCAGGGCGTGCGGCGCCGCGATGCGGAAAGCTTCCACCACGCCGCGCCCCAGCTTGCGCCAGCGCGAGGGCGCGAAAGTCAGGTGCTCGGGAAAGCCCTGCGCCACCTCTCGCGCCGGCAGGTGGATGGGCGGCGAGCCCAGCCAGGTGTCGCCGGCCTGCATGGTGGCGTTGCGCGGCACCGCGCTCATCACGCCGATCAGCACGTTTTCGGGCACGGTGGTGCCATCCGGCACGTAGGCGCCGTTGCCAATGAAGCTGCGGCGCGACACCACCGTCGGCTTGACCGTCATCCAACCGCCGTCGATGTGCTCGTCGCCCAGCATCACGGCGTCGGCGACAAAGCATTCGTCGCCCAGGGTCAGCATGTCGGGCACCACACCCAGCGCGGTCGACAGCTCGGTCTCTTTGCCGACCTTGGCGCCCAGCAGGCGGTACCAGGGCGCCGAATACACCGTGGCGTACAAGCCGTGCAGCACCGACAGGCTGGACTCCTGGATCTGGTTCACCAGCCACTTGGCCAGGTAACGGTTGCTGTGCACCGGCCAGGAGCCAGCCCGCATGCGCGGCAGAAACACCGCGCGGATCAAGGCCGCGATCAGCGCCGTGAGCGTGATGAACGCCAGGCTGGCCGGCAGCGCCAACAAAAAAAACTTCACTAGGCGCAGCCCAAAGGCCTGCCAGTCGTTGATGGTGCCGGCGTCCACCAGCGGACGCACCGAGATACCCGGCACATCCAGCCAGTCGATCAGCATGAAGGTGGGGAACACCGGCATGAAAAACAGCACCGCCACGCTGAGTGCCCCGCCCACGAAGAACAGGCTCTCCCACCTGAGGCGTCCCGCCCGGACAGGGGGACGCGGCGCCAGGCTGGCGGCATCGAAATCGCCCCATTCGCGCGCCGGCGAGCCGTGCCACAGCTTGTGCGCGGGCACGCGCTGGCCGGCACTCAGGGCCGACTGGCCTTCCACATGGCCGTATTCACCGATGGCGGTGTCGCCCTCCATCACCACGCAGCTGCCCACGCAGGCCTGGGCACCGATGTCGATACGCCCCAGGTGCAGCCGGCCGCCCTCGACGCGGGCGTTCTCCAGCATCACGGCGTTGCCGATGCTGGCCCCCTCGTCGATGCTGAGCAGATCTGGAACGCGCAGGCTGAGCGAGCCCATGTTGACCTCGTCGCCGATCCTGGCGCCGAGCGCGCGCAACCACATCGAGTACAGCGGCGAGCCGTTGATCATGTAGACGGGCACGGCCTCGACCAGGCGATCGGCCAGCCACCAGCGGTAGTAGGTCCAGCCCCACAGCGGGTAGCTGCCCGGCTTCAGGCGCCCGGCCACCAGCCACTTGCCGGCCCAGGCGACCACGAACTCGGCCAGGGTGGTGAGCAGGAAGGCCAGCACCGACATGGCGACGGCAAAGCGCACGGTGTCGCTCGGCTCGCCGGTGTTGAAGTGGTAGGCGAAAAAGGGCGCCAGCCATTGCGCCATCTTCAGCAGCACCAGAAACGGAATGGCAAGGCCCTGGGCAATGCCACAGCGCCAACGACGCCAGGCGCTGTGCACGACAAAGGGCCGCTCGGCCACCTCGGCGCTGGTGTCGATCATGCCGGCCTGCAGCGCCTCGGCGATCGGGCCGATGCGGCGCCGGCCGTAGATGTCGCCCACGGTGGCCTGGGCAAAGCGCGGGTCCTGCCGCAGGGTGGAAATCAGGCGCGCGGCCAGCAGCGAATGTCCCCCCAGGTCGCTGAAGAAATCCAGCGCGCGCCGGATCGGCTGGCCGGGAAACAACTGCTCCAGCGCCGCGAACAGCACCACCTCGGCCGGCGTTTCGGCCAAGTCGCTGCCTTCGGCCGGCGCGGCGGCGGCCAGCACCTGGCCTTTGAGCGTCTTACGGTCGATCTTGCCGCTGGGCAGGCGCGGCATCGCCGGCAGCACTTCGAAGCGCGCCGGCACCATGTAGGCGGGCAACTTCTCGGCCAGGCCGGCGCGCAAGGCCGCCGTGGCCGGTTGGCGTTCGCCGGTGGGCACGTAGAAGGCCACCAGCTGGTCGATGCCGCCGTCATTGCGCAGAATCACGGCCGTGGTGCCCACGCCGGCCTGCTCGGCCAGCACGGCCTCGATCTCGCCCAGCTCGACGCGAAAGCCGCGGATCTTCACCTGGTCGTCGGCGCGGCCCAGGCACTGCATCCGCGGCGTGCCGTCGGCCTTGTTCTCCACCCGCGCCAGATCGCCCGTGCGGTACAGGCGCGCCTCTTGCTGTTCCATGCCTGGGCGCGCCCAGGGGTTGGGCAGGAACTTCTCGGCCGTCAGATCGGGCCGGCCCAGGTAGCCGGCGGCCACGCCGGGGCCGGTGATGCACAGCTCGCCGGTCTCGCCAAAGGGCAAGATCTTGAGCGGCGGCACCACGCCATCCACGATGCTGTCGGGGTCGATCACCTCGATCACCAGCAGGCCGTAGTTGGGCAGCGCCTCGCCAATCGTCACCGGCTCGCCGGCGTGCAGCTCGGCCAGGCTGGCCGACACCGTGGCTTCGGTCGGCCCGTAGGTGTTGAACATCTGGCGCGCCGGGGTCGCCCATCTGTCGACCAGGGTCTGCGGGCACATCTCGCCGCCCAGGTTGATGATGCGCAGACCCGGCACGTCTTGCGCGAACAGCGCCAGCAGCGTGGGCACGGCGTGCAGCACCGTCACGTCGTTCTCGATCAGCGCGCGCGGCAGCGCCTCGGGGTCGCCCGAGATCTCCTTGGGCGCGATCCACAGCGTGGCGCCGACCAGGTAGCTGATCCAGATCTCCTCGAAGCTCATGTCGAAAGCCGCCGAGAAGCCCTGGTACACGCGGTCGTCCTCGCGCACGCCCAAGCGTGCGTTCTCGCTGCGCAAAAAGTGGCAGATGCTGCCCTGGGTGACGGCAATGCCCTTGGGTTTGCCGGTGGAGCCGCTGGTGTAGATGACGTAGGCGGTGTGCTCGGGCAGCGCGCCCTGGCGCCGGCGCAGGGCGGTGCCGGCGGGCAGCGGCGCCAGCAGGCTCTCGGCATCCAGAATTTGGGCCGAAATACCGCTTTGCCGGCGTGCAGTCATCCCGTGCTGCTCTTCAATCAATAGCGCCTTGGCATTGGCGTCGTCCAGGCAGATGGCGATGCGTTCGGTCGGCACGTCGGCGTCGAAAGGCAGCCAGGCGGCGCCGGCCTTGGCAATGCCCAGCTGCAGCGCCAGCAGCTCGATGCCGCGCGGCAGCCACAGCCCGACCATGTCGCCAGCGCGCACGCCGGCTTCTATCAGGCGGTGCGCCACCCGGTCGGCGGCGGCATTCAACTCGCCGTAGTCGA
>Ga0209572_1000466_pt1 | contig 59760 bp, 51 predicted proteins | sample EBPBio232012_DNA_FD_185867 | JGI IMG/M metagenome (GOLD analysis project Ga0209572, IMG submission 185867) | Wastewater treatment Type I Accumulibacter community from EBPR Bioreactor in Madison, WI, USA - Reactor 1_1/23/2012_ DNA (SPAdes)... | ecosystem: Engineered > Bioreactor > EBPR >...
GCTGGCGCTGGCCGCCCGACAACTCCTTCGGCTTGCGCTTGAGCAGGTGGGTGATGTTCAGCACCTTGGCGGCGGCCTGCACGCGTTCGGTGATGCGCTCGCGCGGCGTGCCGGCCAGCTCCAGTGCGAAGCTCATGTTCTGCGCCACGTCCATGTGCGGATACAGCGCGTAGTTCTGAAAGACCATCGCGATGTCGCGGTCGGCCGGTGTGGACTGCGTGACGTCGCGGCCGTCGATGACGATGCGGCCCTGGCTCGGCGCCTCGAGTCCGGCGATCATTCGCAGCGTGGTCGACTTTCCGCAGCCCGAGGCGCCGACCAGCACGATGAACTCGCCCGGCTCGGCGGCGAGGCTCATCTCCGCCACCACCTCCACTTCGCCGAAGCGCTTGGCCAGGCCCTGCAGTTCCAGATAGGCCATGTGCGTGCGACCGGCCTCAGTAGGCGCGGGGCCGGGTGGAAGGGCCGGCCTCGGCAAGCTCGGCGGCGTCGAAGCTGAGTTCGATCTGCAGTCCCACAGGGTCGCGCAGGAACAGCTGGTACACCGGCAGCCCGGGTACCGGTGCCTCCTGCCAGTCGATGCCGCGCGCCTGCAGCCGGGCGCGCATCGCCGCCAGGCCGCGGCTGCGCAACGCGACGTGATTGAAGCGACCGGTGGGCAGCGCGGGCACGATGGCCGGCTCGCCCGCCGGCTGGTTGCCGGCCAGGTGCACCAGCGGCTGGCTGCCGGCGTAAAGCCAGTGGCCGGGGAAGTCGAAATCGGCGCGCCCGCCTTCCTGCAGGCCCAGCACCTCGACATAGAAGTCGCGCAGCAACGCCAGCTCGGCCGGGGACACGCGCAGGGTGAAGTGGTCAATGCCGATGATCTGCATGATGAGGCGATGATTGCTCAGGTCATCATACAAATCGGTCGCGCAGCGGCTATGCGGGTTTACCTCAGCGCGGCGGCCGCATCAGGGCCTGCGCGAGCACCGTGCCTTCCTGCAGCCAGAAGGCCGGATCGGCCTGCTCGATGCGGGTGATGGCGTTGTCCATGTGGCGCGATGCCGCCTGCCGCGCCCGCGCCGCATCGCCGGCCTCAATGGCCTGGACGATGCGTTCGTGCTCTTGGCGCACGGCCCGCGCGAAGTCGTCGCGCCGTGCCTCGTTGGCGCGGGTGACTTTGGTGGCGCCCTGCAGAAGGCGGCTCAGGTAATGCAGGGTGTCGAGCAGGAAGGGGTTGCGCGCCGCATCGGCGATGCTGCGGTGGAAGGCCACGTCCTGCAGCACGCCGTCGCCGCCGGCCGCGACGGCCGCATCCAGTGCCTCGATGCTCTGGCGGATGCGCTTCAGGTCGGCCTGGGTGCGGCGCTGTGCCGCCAGGGCGGCCACCTCGGCCTCCAGCGCGCGCCGCACCTCGGCCATCTGTATGACGGCCTCCTTGGACACGGCACGCTGCACGTCGAAGGCCAGCGGCGGGATACTCGCCTCGCACACGTAGACGCCGCTGCCCTGGCGCGGCTCCACCATGCCCAGTGACTTCAGCCGCGACACCGCTTCGCGCACGACCGTGCGGCTGACCGCGAACTGGGCCGACAACGCGGTCTCGGTCGGTAGCCTGTCGCCAGGGGCCAGGCGTTCCGCCTGGATCTCGGCCGCCAGCGCCTCGGCCACACGATCCGACAGGCGGGCCGCGGGCTGCAGGGTCTGGAATCGGGCGTTCATGCTGGCAGGGCGGCTAGATTCGTCATATGACTTTAGCCGATGCGTCGCGCTGGCTGGCGCCTGCGATCGGGTGCCATCGCCGACCTCACCGCGTCGATACGGCTGTCGGCTCAGGGGTGCACGCGCTGCAGCCAGCGCACCGCCTTGTGAGCCACCCAGGCCTCGGTCTGAGCGTTCATCCGCAGGAAATGCGGCGATCGCAAGTGCGCCTGGATCGCCGCCTCGTCGTCGTACAGCTCGTACAGAAAGAACAGCGAAGCATCGTCCGGATCGCGGCAGACGTCGAACTGCCGGCAGCCGGGCTCGGTGTCGAGTGAAGCCCGTGCATTGGCGCGGATGGCGGCATCGAAGGCTTCGATATGTGCGGCGTGTATGCGGAACTCGACGACGAGCGCGAGCATGGTGGTCACCAGGATTGAATCAGCCGGGGCAGCCACAGCGACAGCTGCGGCAGGTAGGTGATGAGCAGCACCACCGCGAAGGTGGCCGCCATCAGCGGCCACAGGTAGCGGGTGATCTCGCCGATGCCGGCATGAGCCAGCCGCGCGGCCACGAACAGCGTGCCGCCGACTGGCGGCGTGTACAGCGCGATCGCCAGGTTGGCGGTCATCACCACGCCGATGTGCACCATGTCCATGTCGAAGTGCTTGGCCAGCGGCAGGAACAGCGGCGCGCTCAGCAGCATCGCCGGCAGCGGCTCGATGAAGATGCCCAGCAGCAGCAGGCAGATGTTGAACAGGATCAGGAACATCCATTGCTCGGTGGCCACCAGCTGGATCCATTCGGCCATCTGCACCGCCACCTGCTCGACGGTGATCAGCCAGGCCATCGCACCGGTGGCGCCGATGACCAGCATCACCGTAGCGCTGGTGGTGAAGGCGTTCAGCAGCAGCTGCGGAATGCGCCGCCAGCCCATGTCCTTGTAATAGAACAGCGATACAGCCAGGCCGTAGAACACCGCCACGGCCGCCGATTCACTGGGCGTGAACTTGCCGCTCCAGATGCCGCCGATGATCAGCAGCGGCATCAGCAGCGCCGGGCCGGCGTCCTTGGCCGCCGCCCAGATCTGTGCCGGGGTGGAGCGGTCCTCGCCGTTGTCGACGCCGGTCTTCTTGCCGTGCCACATGCAGACCACGATCAGCGCCAGCGCAGTGGCCAGCGCCGGCAGCAGCCCGGCCATCGACAACGTGCGCATCGACACGCCCGAGATGAAGGCATACACCAGGAAGGGTATCGACAGCGGCATCAGCAGCGCGATCGTGCCGGCCACCGCCAGCAGCGCCGCAGCGAAGCCGCGCGAGTAGCCGCGTGCCACCATGGCGGGGATGACCAGCGAGCCGATGGCAGCGGTGTCGGCGATCGCCGAGCCCGAGACGCCGCCGAACATTGTGCAGCTGATGACGGTGACCACGCCCAACCCGCCCGGCAACCAGCCGAAGAGCACGCGAGCGAACTCGACGATGCGCTTGCCGACACCGCCTTGCGCCAGCAACTCGCCGGCAAAGATGAACAACGGCACTGCCAGCAGGATGAAGGGCTCGACCCCACCGATGAAGGACAGGAAGATCGTCTCCAGCGGATGCCCCAGGCCCTGTAATGCAATGACACCGGTGGTGGTGATGAGGATGGCGTACAGCAGCGGCACGCCAACCAGCGCGATGGCGAAGAAGATGCCGAACAGGGTTAGGGCGAGCATCGGATCACTCCGCCGTCGGGTAGCGCTGCCCGCGCGGCACGCCGCGCGCGATCTGCCACACGTCCCAGGCGACGAACAGCGCCATCAGGCTGCAACCCACCGCCATGCCCATGTACTGCCAGGCCATGGGCCAGCCAAGCACGGTGAGCTGGTTGCCCCAGTTGGCGTCGACCAGCGACCAGCCGTAGCGCGCAAGCACCCCCAGCATGGCCAAGCAGGCCGCCTGCACGCCCAGGTCGGCCCAGCGGCGCTTGGCCGGCTCGAGCTTGTCGATGAACTCGGTGATCGTCATGTGTGTGCCGCGCTGCGCCGCGCAGGCGCCGCCGAGGAAGGTGACCCAGACCATCAGCAGCTCGCCGAACTCGGTAACCCAGGCCAGATCGTGGTGGAACAGATGCAGCACCACGTTGACGAACACCATCGTCGCCATCACGGCCCCGATGACGATCACCGCCCAGTCGACGGCCCGCCCCAGCAGGCGGATCGGGGTCGGTGCCGGCGCCACCGGCTGCAGCAGTGGTGCGGCCTGCATGCGTCTACTTGGTGGTCTTGCGGATGGCTTCGGCCTCGGCCAGCACCTTGTCGACATCCGCGCCGTACTTCTCGCGCGCCTTGTCGTAGGCCGGCTTCACCGATTGCCGGAAGGCCGCCATGTCGGGCTTGGCGTTGAGCTTCGCGCCCTTGGCGACCATCTCTTTCAGCTGGTTGTCATCGTTGCTCGAGATCATCTCGCGGCTGAACTTGCCGGCGATCCTGGCGGCTTCGGTCACTGCCTTCTGGTCGGCTGGCGACAGCTTGGCCCAGGTCTTCTCGCTGATGGCCAGCGGGATGGGGCTGTACACGTGGTTGGTCAGCGTGATGTTCGGCGCCACCTCGTAGAACTTGTTCGAGTAGATGGTGTCGATCGGGTTCTCCTGCCCCTGCACGGCGCCTTGCTGGATCGCTAGGAACACCTCCGGCAGCGGCATGATCTGGATCGTGAAGCCCATCGCCTCCAGCGACCAGCGCATCATCTCGTTGGGGAAGGTGCGCAGCTTCATGCTCTTGGCATCGGCGGGCGAGTTCAGCGGCGTCTTCGTCGTCATGTTGCGGAAGCCCGCCTCCCAGGTGGCCAGGAAACGGAAGCCCTTGGCCGGCGCCTTGTCGAACTGCTCGCGCAGCCACTTGCTTTCGTCGTAGAAGCGCCAGCCCTGCTGGTAGCCTTCGACGATGAAGGGCAGCATCGTCAGGTTCAGCGTCGGTACGTGCGGCGCGTAGGAGCCGGTCGCGGAGACGGTGAAGTCGATGCCGCCCAGCGCCAGCTGCTCGATGTTCTTCGGGTCGTTGCCGAGCTGGCTGCAGCAGAAGATCTGCACCTTGTAGCGTCCCTGGGTCAGCTCCTCGACCTTCTTCGCGAAGATGTTGGCGGCTGCCTGCCGTGCGCCGGCCGTCTGGTCGGTGTGGCTGAACTTCAGCGTGGTCTGCGCTGCGGCAGGCAGGACGACGGCTGCGGCAAGCGCCGTCAGCGTCAGGGCGAGTGGCTTGTTCATGGGTGTCTCCATCAGGGGTTGTGGGGGTCGAACGTGGCCATCGGTACCCTGCGGCCGCTGGCATGCGAGTGATAGATGGCGGCCTGCACGCGCAGGTTGGCCAAGTAGTCGCGGGCGCTGTTTTCCAGCGGCGCACCGTTGCGCAGGTGCGCCAGCACGTGGGCCTGCAGCGCGGTGCATGCACCGCCGAAGGCGCCGCTGCTGCCGCGGTCATAGGCATGCTCGACCTCGCCGCCGTGGTGCGGCTTCCACCACAGGCGCGCGTCGCCGTCCAGGCGCAGTACGCCGCGCTCGCCTTCCAGCCACATCTCGCCCATCGTGCGGCGCGGGTCCGCAGCCGCGTGGTCGTTGAGGCGGTTGCCATCGAACAGGCCGCTGCGCGCATCGTCGAACTCGAAGACGATCAGCCCGGCGTCCTCGCCGGCGATGGTCGGGTTCAGCCGACGCAGCCGCGCCGTCACCGCCACCACTTCGCCCATCAGGTAGCGGAAGGTGTCGATGAAGTGCACCGCGGTCTCGCGCACCAGCAGCTGCGGCATGGTCTGGAAGTAGGGCTGTCGATCCAAGTATGCGCGCGGGCCCTGGCCATCGCCCGGGCGCAGCCGGAAGCTGATGCCGTGCAGCCTGCCGAAGTGGCCACTGTCGATCAGCCGGCGGCATTCGCGGAACCAGGGCGTGAAGCGGAAGTTCTCGTGCACCACTAGAAGCGTGTGTTGCGCTTCGGCCAGCACCGTCATTTCCTCGGCCTGGCGCAGGTCGGTGCCGAAGGGCTTCTGGCAGATGGTCGCGATGCCGCGCTCCAGCGCGGCGCGCACCACCCCCGCTTGCGCCGCAGGCGGCAGCACCACGTCGACCAACGTTGGCGACATTTCGTCGAACAGCGCCTGCGCGTCGCTGGCGCAGCGCAGGATTCCGAAGCGCTCGGCCAGCGATTCGGCGCGCGCGATGTCGATGTCGCACAGCGCGGCCACGGGCGCGCCAGCATCGCGCCAGCCTTCCAGCTGGAACTGCGCGAAGTAGCCCGCGCCGACCATGACGATGCGCTCCTGCATGGTCTGGCCTACAGCCTGCCGAGCACGGCGCGCACGATGTCGGCCGTGCCGCTGGGGCCGCCGAACTCGCGCGGGCGCACTTCGCCGCCGGCGAAGGCGCTGGCCAGCGCACTTTCGATGGCGCGGGCGCCATCGGCCAGTGCCGCATCGCCGTCGCGTTCGGCCAGCCAGTCGAGCATCATCGCCGTGGATAGAAGCATCGCACTGGGGTTGGCCAGGCCCCGTCCGACGATGTCGGGCGCCGTGCCGTGGGCCGGCTGGAACAGGGCCCAGCGCTCGCCGATGTCGGCCGACGGCGCCATGCCCATGCCGCCGGCCAGTGCGGCGATCAGGTCGGACAGGATGTCGCCGAACATGTTCTCGGTGACCAGCACGTCGTAGGCCCACGGCTTCATCACCAGGTTCAGCGCCATCGCATCGACGTAGGCATGCTCGACCGGCACGTCGGGGAAGGCGGCAGCGCGTTCGTCGAACACCGCGCGCCAGAAGGCCATCGACGTGAAGACGTTGGCCTTGTCGACGTTGGTGACGCGGCCTGGCCTGCCCTGGGCCCTGCGCTGTCGCGCCAGCCGCAGCGCGAAGTCGCAGATGCGGGCGGTGCCGCGCTGCGTGATCTTCATCGTGTCCAGCGCGGCGGCGTCGGCGCCATGGCCTTCGATGCGGCCGCGGCCGCGCGCATGGAACATGCCTTCGGTACTTTCGCGCACCAGCACCAGGTCGACCTGCGCGGCACGCGGGTCGGCCAGCGGCCCGGGCAGGCCGGCGAAGCTGCGGATCGGCCGCACGCCGGCGTACAGGTCGAGCGCGAAGCGAATGTCCAGCTGCGGAATGATCTCGGTGCCGTCAGCCTGGCGCACGTCGGGCAGGCCCATCGCGCCAAACAGGATGGCGTCGGCCGCGCGGCAGGCTTCCAGCGTGGCTTCCGGCAGCGCCACGCCGCTGTCCAGGTAATGCTGTGCCCCCGCCGGATGGGTGACGGTGTCGAAGCGCCGCCCGATGCGCGGCGCCAGGGCCTGCAGCACCTCGAGCGCGGCGGCCATCACCTCGCGGCCGATGCCGTCGCCCGGCAGCACGGCGATCGAATAGGAAGGCTTGCTCATGTCGCCCTTACATCTGTGCGAGCCTGAAGCGCTCGAAGATCGCCACCAGCTCGCGGCTGGCACGTTCGCGGTGGGCGCGGGTGACGGCTGCAGCACCGGCGGCGTCCCCGGCCCGCAGCCGCTCGACCATCTGCATGTGCTCCTGGGTGGAGTTGACCGGCTTGGGCCGCAGCCGCAGCGTGAACATGCGCGCACGGTGCGCGCGATCCCAGTAGTTCAGTACCGTGGCCTGCAGCTGGCGGTTGCCGGCCAGCTCCACCAGGTGGGCATGGAAGCGTTCGTCGGCCGCGGCCCAGGCGTCCAGGTCTTCCGCCTTCAGCGCCTTGTCCATGGCCTTGGTGGCATCGACCAGCGGCTTCAGCTCCTTGTCGCCGGGCTTGCGCAGAGCCAGCAGTTCGGCCGCCATGCATTCCAGCGCCGTCAGGATCTGGTAGATCTCGCCCATGTCGGTGGGCGACACGGGCAATACGCGCATGCCGTGGCGCGGGATGACCTCGACCAGGCCATCGTTCTGCAACCGCATCAGCGCTTCGCGAACGGGGGTGCGGCTCATGCCCAGGGCCAGCGCCACCTCCTGCTCCAGTGCGCGGTGGCCGGGCGGCCAGACGTTGTCCAGGATGCGGCGGCGAACCTGCTCGTAGGCCTCGTCCACCAGCGAGGTCGAGGGGTTGCGTTTCGGTGCATTCATGCGTAGTGCCAATGGGTGGGCGCGACGCCGGCCACCGGCAGGCGCAAGGTGGGCAGCCGCTCGCCCAGCAGGCAGCCGAGCACGGCGGTGCGAAGGTCGGCGCCGCTGAAGGCGATGCTGGAGATGTTGCGCAGCACGCGGCCGGGTGTGCCGTCCAGGTGGGGTCGGCCCATCGTGCCGGCCTCGTAGGCCGCTTCCACCCAGGCCAAGTGCGCGGCATCGGATTCTTCCAACCAGAGCGTGGGCCGGCCGTCCGGCGCCACGCGGATCAGCCGGTTGCTGACGATACTGACCACCCAGGCATGGCCTTGCTCGTCGAAGGCCAGTCCGTCGGGAAAGGTGCCGGCGCCGAACTCGGTGACCACCTCCCTGGGCCCGAGCGAGCCATCGGGGCGCAGCGCAAAGCGTGACAACCGGCGGGCGAAGGTCTCGTTGGCGTAGAGCCACTGGCCGCCGGGATGCACGGCCACCTCGTTGGTGTAGCCCAGGCCGTCGGCGACGACGGTCGCGCCGCGTGCATCGACCCGCACGATGAAGCCATCGTCGCAACCGCGCCGGTAGCCCAGCGAGCGCGGCCTCCGCCGGGTGCTGACGGTCACCCAGCAGCGGCCCGCGCCGTCTTCGACGACGAAGTTGGTGGGCGGCAGTTCCACGCCGTCCACCTGCTGCAGCCACGGCCGCACCTGCCCATTGCGCTGCAGATGGAACACGCCGCCGTCGTCTTCGCCCAGGTGGGCGAGCAGGAAGCTGCCATCGCGCCGCAGCGCGATGCCGTTGGGCCTGAGCGCCATGCCGTCGGGGCCCGGGCCGGTGTAGAGCACCTGGTGCCCATCGGCACGGCGATGCACGACGCCACCGCGCCAGTCGGCCGTGAACAGGTCGCCCGCGGCGTTGGCGAGCACGCATTCAGGCCGCACCAGGCCTTCGCCCGCGAAGTCCAGCGACGTGAGTGGCAACGGCAACGAGCGCGGGCCGTCCGGCGTATCGACGCGGCGTGAGCGAGATAACGAACTCATTAACGTATACGTTAACGCATCTGCCGAAATGAAGCCCTAGGGGCAACCCTGGGGCGGTTTTGGTCTTGGAGGCGGCTGCCGGGCGGCGCCCGGCTCAGCTGGGCGTGTAGGCCAGCCGCACGTAGATCGGCGCGAAGGCCTCGGCCTGCGTCACCTCGAGCAGGCTCTCGCGCGACAGCTCGAGCATGGCGATGAAGGTCACCACCAGCACGCCCATGCCGCGCGACGGATCGAAGAGCTCGTGGAATTCGACGAAGCGCCGGCCCTGCAGCCGCTTCAGCACGATGCTCATGTGCTCGCGCACCGACAGCTGCTCGCGGGTGATGTGGTGGTGCTGGTTCAGCTTGGCGCGCTTCAGGATGCCCAGCCAGGCTTCGCGCAGGTCTTCCACCCGCACGTCGGGGAAGCGCGGTCCCATCGACTGCTCGATGGTGACCTGCGCGCGCAGGAAGTCGCGGCCCAGCAGCGGCAGCGCATCCAGCTTGGCGGCGGCCAGCTTCATCTGCTCGTACTCGAGCAGGCGGCGCACCAGCTCGGCCCGCGGGTCGGCCACCTCGGCGCCGTCGGCCGTCTTCTTGGGCGGCAGCAGCATGCGCGACTTGATCTCGATCAGCATCGCCGCCATCAGCAGGTATTCGCTGGCCAGCTCCAGGTTGCGGCGGCGGATCTGCTCGACGTAGTCCAGGTACTGCCGCGTCACGTCGGCCAGCGGGATGTCGAGGATGTTGAAGTTCTGCCGCCGGATCAGGTACAGCAGCAGGTCCAGCGGGCCTTCGAAGGCCTCCAGGAAGACTTCCAGCGCATCGGGTGGGATGTACAGGTCCTGCGGCAGCTTGAACAGCGGCTCGCCGTACAGGCGGGCCAGCGCCACCTGGTCCACCACCTCGGGCAGCGGGGCTTCGGGCGGCTCGGCCAGCGGCAGGGCCTCTTCGGCGGGCGGGGTCGCAGCCCGCGGGTCGGGCGTCACCTCAAGCGCCGGTCTTGGCCTGGTAGACGTAGGGCTGCTGCGGCACGCGCGCCTTGTTCCAGTCCTCCAGCGCCTGGCGGTCCAGCGACTTGTCCCACAGCAACGCACGGCCGGCGCGCTGCTCGCTTTCCAGCGTGGGCTTGCGGGCCTTCAGTTGCTCGATGAACGAGGTCACTTCCGAGGTGTAGGGCGGGCGCGCAAAGAGGGACATGACGGGGTGTGGCAACGACGATGACGAGTTGTCATTTTACCCAGGCATCATGCACCCTTGATGACCGAGATCGAACTCAAGTTCCAGGTGCCCGCCGAGCGCCGCAAGGCCGTGGCGGCGGCCGTGGCCACTGCCACCGCCGCGCGCATCGGCTTGCGGGCGCACTACTTCGACACCGAAGACCGCCGCCTGGCCGCTGCCGGCCTGGCGCTGCGCGTGCGCAAGGAGGGCCGCCAGTGGGTGCAGACGCTGAAGGGCGCCGGCGATGGCATCTGGCAGCGGCTGGAACACGAGGTGCCGCGCACGGTGCCGGCCGGCACGACGCCGATGGCCGAGCCGGCGTTGCATGACGGCACGCCGGCCGGCGAGGCGCTGCGCCAGGCGCTGGGCGACGGCGTGCTGCAGGCCATCTACGGCACCGAGGTCACCCGCACCCGCCGGCTGCTGCGCGGCCGCGGCTGCGTGGCCGAACTGGCCTTCGACCAGGGCGCGCTGGTGGCCGGCGACGCGCGCTGGCCGCTTTGCGAGCTGGAGATCGAGCTGAAGGGCGGCGATCCGGCCGCGCTGGTGGCGCTGGCCGGGCGCTGGGTGCAGCGCTTCGGCCTGACGCTGGACGTGCGCACCAAGGCCGAACGCGGCGACCGGCTGGCGCGCGGCCAACGGCTGGGGGCGCCGGTGAAGGCGCAGCCGCTCACGCTTGCGGCCGACATCGACGCCGGGCTGGCGCTGCGCCGCATTGTCGGCAACTGCCTGCAGCAGGTGCTGGGCAATGCCAGTGACCTGGCGCACGAAGCCGGCACCGAGCCCGAGCACCTGCACCAGCTGCGGGTGGGGCTGCGCCGGCTGCGCAGCGCGCTGCGCGACCTGGGGCCATCGGTTCCCGAAGTGCCGGTGCACTGGGACGAGGCGCTGGCCATGCTGTTCGGCCGGCTGGGCTCGGCCCGCGACCGTGACGCGCTGGCGGCCACGCTGCTGCCGGCGCTGCGCCAGGCCGGCGCGCAGGGCCTGGAGCTGCCGGTGATCGAGCCCGAACCGGCCGCCCAGCAAGCGCTGCTGGAGCCGGCCACCACGCTGCTGTGGCTGCAGCTGGTGGCCTTTGCGGCGGGCACGCAAACCGCTGGCCAGCCCTTCGGCGCAGCGGCCCGGCAACCGCTGCAGCGCCTGCTGAAGCAGGTGCGGCGCGACGCCGCGGCTTTCGATGCGCTGGACGACGAGGCGCGCCATCGGCTGCGCAAGCGGGTCAAGCGGCTGCGATACCTGAGCGAGTTTGCCGCGGGTGCCTTCCGGCCGCGCCGGGTGCAGGCCTTCCTGAAGCGCCTGGCCCCGGCACAGGAGGCGTTGGGCGCCTTCAACGACGTCTGCGTGGCGCGCGCGCTGTTCAAGGACGCGGCCGACGACGACCCGCTGGCGATGTTCGCGCTGGGCTGGCTGGCCCACGAGCGTGACGATGTCATCGCCCGCTGCACGCGGGCCCTGCGGCGGCTGGCCGCGGCCAGTCGTTACTGGTAGGCCTCAGGTACGGGCCGAGAGCTGGTCCACCGCCGCTTCCACCCGCGGCACGATCGCGTCGGCGCCCAGCACCGCCTCGAAGCCCGAGCGGCGGATCAGCGACAGCGGCTGCTCGTTCACGTCGGCCAGCACCAGCGCGATGCCGCGCCGCTGCAGCAGGCGGTGCAGCTGCTGCAGCGCCTCCAGGCCCGAGGTGTCCATCGAGATCAGGCGGTGCATCTCCAGCACCACCGCGCGGGTGCCTTCGGGCAGCTGCGCGGGCAGTGCCTCGATCTTGCCCACCGCGCCGAAGAACAGCGAGCCGAACAGCTCGAACACCGCCACGCCCAGCGGCAGCTCGGTGCCGGCATGCGGCTGCACGCGGAACAGCGTACCCATCCGGTAGATGAAGAACAGGCAGGCCAGCACCAGGCCCACTTCCACCGCCACCGTCAGGTCGAACACCACGGTCAGCACGAAGGTGCCGACCAGGATGGTGCGGTACTGCGGGCTGAAGCGGCGCAGCCGCGCGAACTCGTGCCATTCGCCCATGTTCCAGGCGACGAACATCAGGATGCCGGCCAGCGCCGCCAGCGGCACGTGCACCGCCAGCGGTGCAGCCAGCAGCACCACGGCCAGCAAGGTCAGCGCATGCACGATGCCGGCCACCGGCGAGGCCGCGCCGGCGCGCACGTTGGTCACCGTGCGGGCGATGGTGCCGGTGGCGGGGATGCCGCCGAAGAAGGGCGTCACGACGTTGGCCACGCCCTGGGCCATCAGCTCCTGGTTCGGGTCGTGGCGCGGGAACTCGGTGGCGTTGTCGGCCACGCGGGCGCACAGCAGTGACTCGATGGCGCCGAGCATCGCGATGGTCAGCGTCGGGATCAGCAACTGCTTGGCGGTGGCCCAGCTGAGTTCGGGCAGCGCGAAGGCCGGCAGCGACTGCGGGATGCCGCCGAAGCGCGAGCCGATGGTCTCCACCGGCAGCTGCAGCAGCGCCGTGACCAGCGTGGCCCCCACCAGCGCGATGATCGTGCCCGGCAGGTGCGCGCTGAAGCGTCGCAACTTGCCCCAGAGCCCGGTGGGATGCTCGGGCATCGTGTAGCTCTTGGGCCACACCACCACCAGCGCCAGGCAGGCCAGGCCGATGGCCACGGCTGCCGGGTTGATGCTGCCGAGGTGCGACCACAGCGCCTGGATCTGCGCAAAGAAGTCCGAGGGCATCTTGTCGATCTGCAGGCCCAGCAGGTCCTTCACCTGCGACAGCCCGATCAGCACCGCGATGCCGTTGGTGAAGCCGATGATGATCGGCACCGGCACGTAGCGCACCAGCGCGCCCAGCTTGAACAGCCCCATCAGGAACAGCAGCACGCCGGCCAGCGAGGTGGCGATCAGCAGGTTGGCCAGGCCATAGCGCTCGACGATGCCGTAGACGATGACGATGAAGGCGCCGGCCGGGCCGCCGATCTGCACGTTGGAACCACCCAGCGCGCTGATCAGGAAGCCGGCGATGATGGCGGTGAACAGCCCCGCTTCGGGCTTGACGCCGCTGGCGATCGCAAAGGCCATGGCCAGCGGCAGCGCCACGATACCCACCGTGATGCCGGCGCCGACGTCGCGCGCCAGCAGCGCGCCGTTGTAGCCCTTGACGGCGTCCAGCAGGCGCGGCCGGAAGGGGTGCAGCGCGAAGCGGGCCACGGCGCTAGCGGCGGCGCTGGCCGGTCGCCGTCGACTTGCCGCGGGCCGGGGCGGGCGCCTCCACGGCCGGCTGCCCGCTGGGCACGTAGGCCACGTCGTGGCGCGCCAGGTACTCGCGGATCATCTGCCGCACCACCTGCGAGGGCGTCAGGTCCTGCTGCGCGCACAGCGCCTCGAAGGCGGCCTTCTTGGCCGGGTCGATCAGCAGCGTCAGCCGCGCGGTCTTCAGTTCCATGGTGCATCGCATGTTAATGCCATGTGCTTACGGCATGCATACGATGGGCGCTGCAGCGCCGGGCTTCAGAGCAGCTGCACGGTGGCCGGGTCGGCCTGTGCTGGGTCCGGTGCCAGCCAGGCCGAGGCATCGGCGGGCTGGTCCAGCGGGTCCTGCGGCAGCACGCGGTGGCGCAGCACCAGCTGGGCCAGCGCCATGCGGCAGGCCGAGTGCATGCCGCCGGCTTCCCAGGCCATGGCCGCGGCGCTGCTCAGGTGGTACAGCGCCGAGGCCACCTGCCGGGCCTGCGCCTCGCCATCGGCACCGGCCTCCGCCACCGTGGCGGCGCGCTGCTGCGCGCGGGCCAGCGTGGCGTCGAACACGCGGCGGGCCTGCGGGTGCAGCGGCGCGGCATCGAGCAGGCCCTGCACATGCGCCTGCCACACCGGCAGCGCGCGCTCGCGGCGGATGGCGCGCAGCACGTCCAGCGCGACGATGTTGCTGGTGCCTTCCCAGATCGAGCCCAGATGGGCGTCGCGCAGCAGCCGCGGGTCGGCCCAGTCCTCGATGTAGCCGCAGCCGCCGCGCACTTCCATCGCGTCGCCGGTGACCTTGCGCGCGTCGCGGCAGGCGCGGAACTTGATCAGCGGGGTGAATAGCCGCACCAGCGGGTGGGCGCCGGCCTCGCCGGCGTCGGCGCGGCGCAGCGCATCGGCCGTCTGGAAGACCATCGAGCGCGCCTGCTCGGCGGGCAGCAGCAGCTTCAGCAGCTGGCGGCGCATCAGCGGCAGGTCCTGCAGCCGGCGGCCGAAGGCCTGGCGCTCGGCGGCGACGAAGAACGCTTCGCTGCAGGCCCGGCGCATCAGCCCGGCGGCGCGCACGCCGTTGCTCAGGCGCGAGTTGTTGACCATGTCGGCCATCTGCGGGAAGCCGCGGCCGGCCTCGCCCACCAGCCAGGCGCGGGCACCCTCCAGCCGGATCTCGCCGCTGGCCATCGAGCGGGTGCCCAGCTTGTCCTTCAGCCGCACGATGCGGTAGGCATTGGCCGAGCCGTCGGGCAGCGTGCGCGGCAGCAGGAACAGCGACACGCCGCCCATGCCGGCCGGCGCGCCGTCGATGCGCGCCAGCACCATCGCCAGACCGGCATCGGGGTTCGAACAGAACCACTTGTCACCGTGCAGGCGGTAGGCCTCGCCGTCGGGCACCGCGCGCGTGGCGGTGGCGGCGACGTCGGAGCCGGCGCCCTGCTCGGTCATGAACATCGCGCCCTGCGTCAGGTCGTCCAGCACCTGCGCGGTCAGCCCGGGCAGGTAGCGTTCCAGCAGCGCCGGCGCGCCGAACTTGCGCAGCGTGCGCGTCAGCGAATCGGTCATCGACAGCGGGCAGCACAGGCCGAACTCGGCCTGCACGAACAGATAGGTCAGCGCGTACTTGGCGGCGGCCGGCAGCGGATCGGGCCAGCCGAGCACGCCGCCGCGGTGCGACATCGCCGCCAGGCCGTATTCGCCGAAGGCCACGCGCTCCATCTCCACATAGGCCGGGTGCTTGAGGATGCGCTGCCGGTCCAGCCCGGTGCGGGTGCGGTGCTCCAGCGTCGGCGGGTGCTTGTCGGCCGTCTGCGCCAGGCTGTCGAGCACGCCGCCGGCCAGGCCGCCCAGCCGCTGCAGGTGCGGCTGCAGGTGTGCGCACAGCGCGGCCGGCAGGTACAGCGGCAGCAGCCGCGCCAGATCGGGGTCGGTGTTGTAGAGGTTGCGGCCGTGCGCGTCGGGCACCGGATGGGGGGCGGTTGCGGGCATGGGCTTCTCCGTCGGGGCCTGCGGTGACGCTGCACAGTATCCACACCCGGCCCGGCCGGCCGGCGAAGACCGTCGCCCTGCAGGCGCGGGGCTTCTCGGGTATGGTCGCGCCCCGTGCGTGCGGCCCGGCGTCGCGCGGCCCATCCGCTTTCCACCGCTGTGCCCATGCGTCTGTTGTTGCTGCGGCTGCTACCGCTGTGGGGCCTGTGCCTGCTCGGCGCGGTCCCGGTCACCACCCATGCCGCCTGCCCGCCGCGCATCGCGTCCTCGCCGCAGGCCGATGGCGAGTGCGGCTTCCGCAACTCGCCCAACCCGCAGGCGCAGCCCTCGCGCAGCGGCTGGGAGATCTGGACGCGCTTCATCGTCGCCAAGAAGGAAGGCACGGTGCCGGTGGACCCGATCCCGGTGCGCCGGCTGGACCGCGCCGCGCTGGAGGCGCTGGACGGCAGCGGCGCGCACATCGTGCGGCTGGGCCATTCGTCGCACCTGCTGAAGCTGCAGGGCCGCTACTGGCTGATCGACCCGATGTTCAGCGAGCGCGCCTCGCCGTTGTCCTTTGCCGGGCCGAAGCGCTTCCACCCGCCGCCGCTCTCGGTGGCCGAACTGCCGCCGGTGGACGGGCTGATCCTGTCGCACGACCACTACGACCATCTGGACAGCGACACCATCCAGGCGCTGCACGGCAAGGTGCAGCGCTACTTCGTGCCGCTGGGCGTGGGCGCGCGGCTGCAGGCGATGGGCGTGCCGGCCGAGCGCATCGAGGAGTTCGACTGGTGGCAGGCCTCGCGCCACGGCGGCATCGGCATCACCGCCACGCCGGCGCAGCATTTCTCGGGCCGCGGGCTGACCGACCGCAACAGCACGCTGTGGGCCTCGTGGGTGATCGACACCGGTGCGCAGCGCATTTTCTTCAGCGGCGACACCGGCTACTTCCCGGGCTTCCGCGAGATCGGCGAGCGTGCCGGCCCCTTCGACGTGGCGCTGATGGAGAACGGCGCCTACGACGCCTACTGGCCGGCCATGCACCTGATGCCCGAGGAGACGGTGCAGGCCTTCGTCGAGCTGCGCGCCAGGCTGCTCTGGCTGGTGCACAACAGCACCTTCGACCTGGCCTTCCACACCTGGCGCGACCCGCTGGACCGTGTGGCCGCGCTGGCCGAAGCCCGCGGCCTGCCGCTGGCCACGCCGGAGATAGGCGAGGTGGTGACGCTGGGCCAGCCGCGGGTCAATCGGCTGTGGTGGAAGGGGCTGCGCTAGATCGTGCCGCGGCCTCAACCCTGCTGCAGCACCCGCAACACTTCCTGCACGGCCGGTTCCTCGCCGCGCGCGTGCCACGCCAGCCCCAATGGCCGCCACAGCGGCGGTGACAGCGGGCGCAACGCCAGCCGCGGGTCGGGCAGCGCGTCGGCATCCTCCTGCGGCAGCAGCGACGCGCCCCAGCCGGCGGCCACCAGGCTGCGGATCGCGTCGTTGTAGTTCAGCGCCAGCCGGGCCTGCGGCTGCAGCCCGGCGGCGGCAAACCAGGCGCTGGTCAGCCGGTGCAGATGGGTGCTGGCGTCGTTCAGCAGCAGCGGCCGCGCGGCCAGCCAGGCGGGCGTGACGCGCTGCGGCGCGGCCCATGCGGCCGGCAGCACTGCGCGCACCGGGTCGCGCCGCCACGGCCGCAGCACCACGCCGGGCTGGCGCGGCTGCGGCAGCGCCACGATGCCCAGGTCCAGCGTGCCGGCGGCGATGCCGGCCAGCGCCTGGGCCGAGGTGGTGATGCTCAGCTGCACCTCGATGCCCGCATGGTCGGCGCCCAGCGCGGCCAGCGCCTTCGGCAGATGGTGGGCGATGGCGCCGGTGCTGGCGCCGATGCGCACCCGGCCGCGGCGGCCGCGGGCATGCAGCTGCACTTCGCCCAGCACATCGTCCAGGTTGCCCAGCAGCGCAGTGCCGCGCTCCACCAGCACGCGGCCGGCGGCGGTGGGCGTGACACGGCGCCGGCCGCGCAGCAGCAGCGGCGTGCCCAGCCGCGCCTCCAGCTCGGCCACGTGCAGCGTCACCGTCGGCGGCGCCAGGTGCAGCGCCTGCGCCGCGGCGGCAAAGCTGCCCAGGCGGGCCACGGTCAGCAGCGTGCGCAATCGGTCGAGGTTGATCTCGCGCATTCCGGTACCTTAATTCAGGGAAACGGAATCAATACTTTGCCAGATTCAACTTGTCTGCACGCTGTCGTCTGACGAAGATGCGCGCGTCGCAACCCTTCGAGCAGGATCGTCCGCATGAGCACCACCGTCTACATCGATGGCGACCAGGGCACCACCGGGCTGCGCATCGTGCAGCGCCTGACGGGCCAACCCGGCCTGCAGCTGCGCACGCTGCCGCCGGCGCAGCGCAAGGACCCGCTGCGTCGTGCCGAAGCGCTGAACGACTGCGACATCGCGGTGCTGTGCCTGCCCGATGCCGCCGCGCGCGAGGCGGTGGGCTGGATCGAGAACCCGCGGGTGCGCGTGCTGGACGCCAGTTCGGCGCACCGCACCGCCCCCGGCTGGACCTACGGCCTGCCGGAGCTCGGTGCCGGCCAGGCGGCGCAGATCGCCGCGGCCGCGCGCGTCAGCAACCCGGGCTGCTACCCGACGGCCGCGCTGGCGCTTCTGCGCCCGCTGCGCGAGGCCGGGCTGCTGCCGGCCGAGCTGCCTCTGGCCATCCACGCCGTATCCGGCTACAGCGGGCGCGGCCGCGCCGGCATCGACGCGCACGAGGGCCCGCAGGCGGCCGATGCGCCGCCGCTGCAGCTGTACGGCCTGGGGCTGGACCACAAGCATGTGGCGGAGATCCAGACCCATGCCCGGCTGCAGCAGCGGCCGATCTTCGTGCCTGCCTACGGCCACTATGCGCAGGGCATCGTGCTGACGATCCCGCTGCACCGCGCATGGCTGCCCGCGGCCTGCACCGCCGCACGCGTGCACGAGGCGCTGGCCGCGCACCACGCGCCCTGGCCGCGGGTGCAGGTGCGCGCGCCGCTGCCGGCCGAAGCGGCCGCGCTGACGCTGGACCCGCGCGCGCTGAACGACACCGATGACCTGCAGCTGTGGGTGTTCGGCGATGCGCGCGGCGAGCAACTGCTGCTGGCGGCGGTGCTGGACAACCTGGGCAAGGGCGCGGCCGGCGCGGCGGTGCAGAACCTGGCGCTGATGCAGGGCCGCGGCTGAGGCGGTGCGCCGTGTCGCCCAGGCGATGCCGGGCGGGCGGCGCTTGTGCGATTCTCTGCCTCCCGACAGGAGACGAGCCCATGGATTTCAGCCCCAGCCCGCGCAGCGCCGCGCTGCGCCAGCGCATCGATGCCTTCATGGATGCGCACGTGTTCCCGGTGGAGCACCTGTACCGCGAGCAGGTGCATGGCGGCGAGCCGGCTGCGCGCTACCGCACGCCGCCGGTGCTGCAGGAACTGAAGGCCCGGGCCAAGGCCGAAGGCCTGTGGAACCTGTTCCTGCCGGGCTCGCATGGCGCCGGGCTGACGAACCTGGAGTACGCGCCGCTGGCCGAAAGCATGGGCCGTGTGCTGTGGGCCAGCGAGATCTTCAACTGCTCGGCACCCGACACCGGCAACATGGAAGTGCTGGCGCAGTACGGCACGCCCGCCCAGCAGCAGCAGTGGCTGGAGCCGCTGCTGGAAGGGCGCATTCGCTCGGGTTTCTCGATGACCGAGCCGGAGGTGGCTTCCAGCGACGCCACCAACATCCGCAGCGAGATCCGGCGCGACGGCGACTTCTACGTCATCAACGGCCGCAAGTGGTACACCTCGGGCGCGCTGAACGAGGATTGCGAGGTCCTGATCGTGATGGGCCTGACCGCGCCCGACCACCCCGACGTGCACAAGCGGCAGTCGATGATCCTGGTGCCGCGGCGCACGCCGGGCGTGCGCATCGTGCGCGACATGCATGTCTTCGGCTACGACGACGCGCCGGTGGGCCATCCGGAGATCGTCTACGACAACGTGCGCGTGCCGTTAACGAACATGCTGCTCGGCGAAGGCCGCGGCTTCGAGATCGCGCAGGGCCGGCTGGGGCCGGGCCGCATCCACCACTGCATGCGGCTGGTGGGCTGCGCGCAGCGTGCACTGGAGCTGATGTGCCGCCGCGCCACGCTGCGCCAGGCCTTCGGCCAGCGGCTGGCCGAACACGGCAGCGTGCGCGAGGACATCGCCCGCGCGTATTGCGAGATCGAGCAGGCGCGGCTGCTGACGCTGCGCGCCGCCGACAAGATGGACCGCGAGGGCAACAAGGCGGCGCGCGACCTGATCGCCGCGGCCAAGGTGGTGGTGCCGGCGATGGCCGCGCGGGTGATCGACTCGGCCATCCAGGTCTTCGGCGGGGCCGGCGTGTCGCAGGACACCTTCCTGGCCGAGGCCTACACCTACGCGCGCTTCATGCGTATGGGCGACGGGCCCGACCAGGTGCACCTGGCCGCGCTGGGCAAGGCGCTGGTCAAACGCCACGGTGCCGAGCCGCAACCGCAGACTGCGCAGGCCGCGCCGCGGCCGCGCTCGGATGCGGCGCTGTTCCGCTGGTAGGGGGTGGCCATGGGCATCGACGCCTTCAGCCTGCAGGGACAGGTGGCGCTGGTCACCGGCTCGACGATGGGCATCGGCGAGGCCACCGCGCGGGCGCTGGCGCAGGCCGGCGCGCATGTGCTGGTCAGCAGCCGCAAGCAGGCCGACTGTGACCGCGTGGCGGCAGCGTTTCGTGCCGAAGGGCTCAGTGCCGAAGGCCGCGCCTGCCACATCGGCCGCATGGAGGACATCGCGGCGATGGCCGAGCACCTGCGTGCCACGCACGGCCGGCTCGATGCGCTGGTGAACAACGCGGTGCTGAGCCCGCTGCGCAGCATCGCCGACACCGACCTGGGCCTGTTCACCAAGACGGTGGAGGTGGACCTGCGCGGCTACTGGTACCTGTCGGCCGAGGCGGCCAAGCTGATGCAGGGCCGCGGCGGCAGCATCGTCAACATGGCCTCGGTGGCGGCGCTGCACCCCGATCAGGGCCTGGCGCTGTACTCCACGCTGAAGACCGCGTTGATCGGCATGAGCCGCAGCTTCGCGCTGGAATACGGCCCGCAGGGCGTGCGCGTGAACACGCTGCTGCCGGGGCTGATCAAGACCAAGCTGGCCGACAAGTACGACGCCGCGCAACAGGCCCGCGTCATCGAGCGCACGCCGCTGCGCCGGCTGGGCACGCCGGAGGACATCGCCCATGCGGTGGGGTACCTGTGCTCACCGGCAGCCGCGTTCATCACCGGGGCCAGCCTGGTGGCCGACGGCGGCCTGAGCGTCGGGTTGTTCTGAGGCTCAGGCGGGCGGCGCCAGTCCCACCATCTCGAACAGGCGCGGCTCGATGCGCCCGCGGTCCGCGTCCTTCTTGTAGACATAGGTCCGGCAGGGCATGCCCGGGAGCTGCTGCGCCGTGCCGTCGATGACGAAGAACAGCGGCACCGTGCGGTCGGCGGCGCGCGACAGCTGCGTGCGGTTCGACGCCGCGCAGTGCGAGCAGTACGACGGCGCGTCGCGGCGCAAGAAGACGATCGGATGCGGCCCCTCCACCGTGGGCGACAGCGGCCGGCCGTAGCGGTACAGGTCGCGCCACATCTGGCCGCGGAACAGGCGGCCGCCGCTGCCGCAGGGGTCCAGCGTGAAGACGAAGCGATCGTCCTCCTCGTGCAGGCGGAAGTCGGCGCAGTGGTAGTTCCAGGTCAGCGCGATCTCGCGCACCAGGCCGGCATCGTCCAGCGCCGCATAGCGCGGGAAGCCGGCCACGAAGGCCGGCTCGTAGGTCTGGGCCAGCATCTCGTCCAGGTAGTAGTGCCCGCCGACTTCCAGCGCGATGGCGTAGAAGTGCGCCAGCCAGACCACGCCGAAGTCGTGCCACGGCATCCAGTCCTTGCGCTGGCCCTGCAGCAGCGGCGCGATGTCGGTATCGCCGGCCTCCAGCCGGTCACGCGCCTGCTGCACGCGGGTGCGCACGATCGTGATGCGCTCGCCCTCGTCGAACAACCGCTGCCCGCGCTGCGCCAGCTTGTCGAAGCGCAGCCGACATTGCCCGTCGGGGCCTTTCTCGCTGGTCCATGCCGGCGCGCCCAGCGCATCGTTCAGTGCCTGCTGGTTGGCCTTGCAACCCTGGCAGTAGCTGCTGATGCCGTCGCTCCAGCCGCCATAGGCGGCCGGGTGGCGCTCGGGCAGCTTCTGCCGCTCCAGCCGGCCGCCGCTGCCGCAGGGCGCCAGCTGCAGCACCACGCTGTCCTCGTCTTCCTGCAGCGGCGCCAGCTGGCCGCCCACCTGATGGCGGAACACTGCCACCAGGTCGACGATGGCGCCCTTGGCATCGCCGGCGCGCCACTGCGCCACCCAGCTGTGCATCAGCTGCGCGCCGATGCGCCGCAGGGCGTCGCGCGTGCGCGCTTCACCGATGTCGGCGCGCAGCTTGCCGATCTTGCGCGCCAGCGTGTGGCCCGACAGCGCGTCCAGCCCGGCCGGGCCGCGCTCCATCGCATCGAGATGCTGGCGCAGCGCGTCCAGATCCCCGCGCGCCAGCGCGTCCAGGGCATCGTCCTCTGGCGGGCGGGCCAGCGCCTGCAGCGTGGCGTCGTCGAACAAGCGGCTCATCGCTATCCTCCATGCCGATGGCGCCAGCATAAGGGCGGCCGCAGGAGACGAGGATGAGGCTTCAGGGCAAGGGTGTGCTGCTCACCGGCGCGGCCGGTGGCATAGGCCGGGCGATCGCGCGGCGGCTGGCGGACGAAGGCGCCGCGCTGGCGCTGCTGGACGTGAGCGAGGCGGTCGACGCGCTGGCCGCCGAGCTGGCCGCGCAGGGCGTGCGCGTGGCCGCGGCGCGGGCCGACGTGGCCGATGCGGCGGCGGTGCGCGACGCGGTCGCGGCGCTGACAACGGCCCTCGGGCCGATCGACGGCTTGGTCAACAACGCCGGCGTCACCGCCATCATCGCGCCGCTGCTGCGCATGGACGACGCGCAATGGGCGCGCGACCTGGGCGTCAACCTGACGGGGCCCTTCAACACCATCCGTGCGGTGCTGCCGGGCATGGTGCAGCGGCGCTGGGGGCGCATCGTCAACATCTCGTCGATGGCCGCGCGCGCCGGGCTGTGGCGCCAGGCCGGCTATTCGGCGTCGAAGGCCGGGCTGCTGGGGCTGACGCGCAACGTGGCGCTGGAACACGGGGCTGACGGCATCAGCTGCAACGCCGTGCTGCCGGGGCTGATCGAGACGCCGGCCGTGGCCGCGCTGCCGCCGCCGGTGATGGACTATTCGATGAGCCTCACGCCGGCGCGCCGGACCGGCCGCACCGACGAGGTCGCCGCGCTGGTGGCCTTCCTGCTGTCCGACGAGGCCGGTTACCTGAACGGCGCCGAGATCGACATCGACGGCGGCGCGCACCTGTGCCCCGCCGTGCTGGGCAGCGTGCGCGAGGCCGAGGCCCGCCGCGCCTACCGCCACCCGCCGCCCGCCTGAGGGCGCGGCCGCGGCCTACACTGCCGCATCGGCACGCGGCCTGCGTGCCCTTTGCAGCCCTTTCGGAGAACCCATCGCATGAAATCCCGCGCCGCCGTGGCCTTCGCAGCCGGCCAGCCCTTGCAAGTGGTCGAGATCGACGTCGCCCCGCCGAAGAAAGGCGAGGTGCTGATCCGCATCACCCACACCGGCGTGTGCCATACCGATGCCTTCACGCTCAGCGGCGACGATCCGGAAGGCCTGTTCCCGGTGGTGCTGGGGCACGAGGGCGCCGGCATCGTGGTCGAGGTGGGCGAGGGCGTCACCAGTGTGCGGCCCGGCGACCACGTGATCCCGCTGTACACCGCCGAATGCGGCCAGTGCCTGTTCTGCAAGAGCGGCAAGACCAACCTGTGCGTATCGGTGCGCGCCACGCAGGGCAAGGGCGTGATGCCCGACGGCACATCACGCTTCAGCTACAACGGCCAGCCGCTGTACCACTACATGGGCTGCTCCACCTTCAGCGAGTACACCGTGGTGGCCGAGGTCTCGCTGGCGAAGATCGACCCCGCCGCCAACCCCGAGCAGGTGTGCCTGCTGGGCTGCGGCGTCACCACCGGCCTGGGCGCGGTGAAGAACACCGCCAAGGTGCAGCCGGGCGACACGGTGGCGGTGTTCGGGCTGGGCGGCATCGGCCTGGCGGTGGTGCACGGCGCGCAGCGCGCACAGGCCGGCCGGATCATCGCCATCGACACCAACCCGGCCAAATTCGACCTGGCTCGGGCCTTCGGCGCCACCGACTGCGTGAACCCGAAGGACCACGACAAGCCGATCCAGCAGGTGATTGTCGAGATGACCGGCTGGGGCGTGGACCACAGCTTCGAATGCATCGGCAACGTCAACGTGATGCGCGCGGCGCTGGAATGCGCGCACCGCGGCTGGGGGCAGAGCGTGATCATCGGCGTGGCCGGCGCGGGGCAGGAGATCTCGACCCGGCCGTTCCAGCTGGTCACCGGCCGGCGCTGGCTGGGCACGGCCTTCGGCGGCGTCAAGGGCCGCAGCCAGCTGCCCGGCATGGTGCAGGAGGCGATGCGCGGCGACATCCGGCTGGCTCCCTTCGTCACCCACACCATGCCGCTGGCCGACATCAACCATGCCTTCGAGCTGATGCACGACGGCAAGTCCATCCGTTCGGTGGTGCACTACACCGAAGCCGCCTGACCCGACCTTTCTGCCCGGACCATGACGAGAACGATGCTTTCCCGCCCGCTGCTGCCGCTGATCGCCGCCGCGCTGACCCTGGGCGGCTGCGCCAGCAGCAAGTACGACCCGAACCCCACGCGCGACACCGCCATCGGTGCGCTGGCTGGCGCCGCCGTCGGCGCGGCGGTGCATGGCAGCAACCGCACGCATGGCGCGCTGGTGGGCGCGGCGGTGGCCGGCATCGGCACCTACATCTGGTCCAGCCAGATGGCCAAGCAGAAGCAGCAGATGGAAGCGGCCACCGCCGGCACCGGCGTGCAGGTGACGCAGACGCCGGACAACCAGCTGAAGCTGGAGGTGCCCAGCGACATCTCCTTTGCCACCGGCAGCGCGCAGCTGGCGCCGGGGCTGCAGCCAATACTGACCCGCTTTGCGGTGACGCTGAACGAGAACCCGAAGACCAGCGTACGCATCGTCGGCCACACCGACAGCAGTGGCAGCGATGCGATCAACGAGCCGCTGTCGGTGAATCGCGCCGCCTCGGTGCGCAACTACCTGGTGTCGCAGGGCGTGGCGGCCGACCGCATCGCCATCGACGGCCGTGGCTCGCGCGAGCCCATCGCCGACAACGCCACGGCCGAGGGCCGGGCGCGCAACCGCCGCGTCGACATCTACGTGGCCGAGCGGTCGTCGGCCTACTAAAGTCGGATCAGGTGCCGTGGAAGCGGAACGGGTGCGCCCGTTCGGCAGCGTCGCGGCGGCGGAATTCCTTCGGTGATTCGCCCAGCGTGCGCTTGAACACCTTGGAGAAGCTGAACGCGTCCTGGTAGCCGACGGCACTGGCCACCGCCTCCAGGTGCAGCGCGGTGTCGGCCAGCAGCTTCATCGCGCGCTGCATGCGCAGAAGCCGCAGGTGGTTCAGCGGCGTGTCGCCCATCGCTTGGCGGAAGCGCTCGGCCAGCGCGGTGCGCGACAGCCCGGCGCGCTGCGCCAGCTCGTCCAGCGTCCACGGGTGGGCGCAGTCCTCGTGCATCAGCGTCAGCACGCGGCGCACCGCCGGGTCAGCCACCGCATGGCTCCAGCCCGCCTGCGCAGGACCGCGCTGCGCGGCCACCTCGCGCAGCGCATAGGTGAACACCACGTCCAGCAGCGCCTGCACGATGGTGTCGCCGCCGGGTTCCTGGCGCGCCATCTCCTGCTCCACCAGGCCGGTGGCCAGTGCCAGCGGGCCCAGCCGCGGCCGGTCGGCGGCGCGCAGCACGAACCACGGCGGCAGCTCGGTGAAGAAGGGGTGCAGCGGCGTGTTCCACAGCTGGTAGGCGCCACTGAGCACGGCGCGGTCGTCGGTGGCCGGCGGCTGCGGCGCCGGTTGCCAGATGGTGTCCACCGGCAGCCCGTCGATCTGCGCCTGCGGGCTGAGCAGGTGGTCGCAGCCGCGCGCCATCAACGCGATGTCGCCGCTGCCCAGCACCAGCGGCTCGGCCAGCGTGGGCGCGTGCAGGTGCACCGGGCCCTGCAGCACCACGTGCAGGCCGATGCTCTTCTCGCACGGAAAGCGCAGCGCCCGGCCGGCGGGCAGGTGGCGCAGGTCGAGCACGCGGCGGCGCATGCCGGCGTCCTGCAGGATTTCGGTCAACAGGTCCATGATGGTGGACGATTGGACATGAAAACTGGACGATTGTCCATTCTGGGTTCGATTCTCAGATCACAGAATGAACCCGTCATTCACTTCCAGGGCTTCAGACCATGTCCCGCATTCTCGTCATCGGTGCCAGCGGCACCGTCGGTTCCGAACTCTCGCGCCTGCTGGCCGCCCAGGGCGACACGGTGCTGCGCGCCACCAGCCGCCCGCCCACCGCGCCCGACCAGGTGGCGCTGGACCTGCGCACGGGCGCCGGCCTGGACGCCGCGCTGGAAGGTGCCGACCGCGCCTTCGTGCTCAGCCCGCCCGGCTATGCCGACCAGGAGGCGCTGCTGGCGCCGGTGATCGAGCGGGCCCGTGCGCGCGGCTTGCAGAAGCTGGTGCTGATGACGGCGATGGGCGCCGACGCCGACGAGGCCGCACCGCTGCGCAAGGCCGAGCGCCGGCTGGAGGCCAGCGGCCTGGCCTACAACATCCTGCGGCCGAACTGGTTCATGCAGAACTTCCACACCTTCTGGCTGCACGGCATCGTCACGCAGGACACCATCGCGCTGCCGGTGGGCCAGGCCAAGGGCAGCTTCATCGACGCCCGCGACATAGCCGCGGTGGCCGCCCGCCTGCTGGCCGGCGACGCCCATGCCAACCTGGCTTTCGACCTGACCGGCGCCGAGGCGCTGGACCACGACCAGGTGGCCGCGATCCTGTCGCGCGAGGTAGGTCGCACCATCCGCTTCCAGGACATCGCGCCCGAGGCGATGCTGCAGGGCCTGGTCGGTGCCGGCCTGCCGCTCGACTATGCCGAGTTCCTGGTGCTGATCCTGGGCTTTTTCAAGGCCGGCTATGCCGAGCGCTCCACCGACGCGGTGCAGCGCATCACCGGGCGGGCGCCGCGCCGCTTCGAGGCCTATGCGCGCGACCATCGCGCCGCCTGGCAGCGCTAGGGCATGGGCCGCCCGTGCCACCGGCGGCTACAGTCCACCCGCGCGCGCCGCGGGTGGCCGCTGGGCGCGCCGGACCATCGCCACCGGAGCCTGCGCCATGCCCAGCGAATCGAAGATGCACAAGCTGAAGGAAGAGTTCCTGAAGATGGTGCCGCCGACGCTGTTCTTCTTCATCGCGCTGCACCTGGTGGCGCTGGTGCGCTCGCTGATGACCAGCGGACAGGGCCTGCCACCGGCCAGCAGCGTGCAGATCGCGCTGTCGGCGCTGATCCTGGGCAAGGCGGTGCTGCTGGCCGACATGCTGCCGGCGATCAACCGCTTCCCCGACAAGCCGCTGGCCTACAACGTGGCGTGGAAGACGATGCTGTACTTTGCGGCGGCGTCGCTGATCCACTACCTGGAGCGGCTGTACGACGCCTACAAGGAGGTGGGCAGCGTGGCCGCCGCCAACGCCAAGCTGCTGGCGGTGACGGTCTGGCCGCACTTCTGGGGCATCCAGATCGTCATCCTGGTGCTGGTGTTGAACTACTGCGCCATCCGCGAACTGGGCCGCGTGCTGGGCGAGGAGCGCATCTTCAGGCTGTTCTTCCGCGACGACATCAGCGGCAGCGCCCGGCTGCCGCACGGCGGTTGAGCGCTGGGAGCGTGGGCGGCAGAAATCGGTGCCCGCGTTGGGCTCGTATCGGGGCGCATGCGGCGTTGCAACGCTTGCCCGGGCGTTCAGCCCGGGCTGCGCGCTGCGCCTTGCCTTCGCCCCGATTCGAGCCCAACCCGAAGGGCCGGGCTACCCAAGGCCGCTGGCGGGTGTTGCGCCACTTGCGCGGGCGTACAGCCCGCGCTGCGCGACGCGCCTACGCCAGCGGCCTTGGCCACCCCGGCGCGGGTACCGATTTCTGCCGCCCACGCTCCTAGGGCACCAGACGCTGCGGCTGGTAGGGCTGCGTGGTCGGCAGGTAGCGCGGCGCCTTGGCGTCCAGGTCGAAGTCCTTCATGTCCACGTAGCGCAGCGTCTGGTTGTCGTAGGTCTTGAAGTAGAAGCGGTTGGTGGCCACGTCGGAGAAGGCCGTCCAGTAGGTCAGCTCGAAGCCGCCCTGGCCCTTGATGCCGCTGTACTCGCCGGTGGAGCCGTTGGGCAGGTCGAAGTGGTTCAGGATGTGCTCGGCGCTGCGCACGTTGCCCCAGGCGTCGGCCGCCGGCGGCGTCGTGGCCACGTAGGCCACCGCCTGCACGTAGCGCGCCGGCGAGCTCTGGCTGCCGGGCAGGCCGCGCATGCCCGAGCCGGTGCTGAAGGGCACCAGCGTCTGGCCCATCAGCTTCAGCGGCGGCGGGAACTCCGGCGTCAGCGTGCTGTAGTTGCGCAGGTTGGTCATCATCCAGCCGATGTCCGGCGAATTGGTCAGCACGGTGTAGGGGTTGTCGGTCATCACCAGCTTGCCGTCGATCGGCTCGATCACCAACGACGCACCACTGCGGTCGTGCAGCGTGTAGTGCAGCGGCGGCGAGATGCCCAGGTCGTTCTGCACCGTGTCGACGATGACGACCTCGCCGGCGGCGATGGCCTGCTTGACCTCGGCCACGGTGGCGTAGTTGGTCAGCACCCAGGCCAGAAACTCCCACGAGGCCAGCGCCTTGCCCTGCGGGGCCTGCGCGGCCGGCACCAGCTTGGCATAGCCCGGGAAGAACAGCATGCCGCCGGCCAGGCCCTTCTCGTTGAAGCCGTCGACGATGACCGGCAGGTTGAAGCCGTTCATGCCGAGGGCGGCATAGCGCGCGGTCCACTGCTTGCCCTTCTGGTTGTCGGGCAGCGAGCCGGCCATCGCCAGGCCGCGCGGCAGCATCGTCACCTGCGCCTTCATGTCCACGCCAAATTCCATCGTGCGGGCATAGAGCCGGCTGCCGTCCTTGGCGGTGAGCATGAAGCTGGTGCAGGCCTGCGCGATGGGCGCCATGGTGGCCGCAGCGGCCACGGCGGCGGCCAGCAGGTTCCGCGCAAGGCGGCAGGAAGGGCGGGGGAGCATCATCGGCGGATCCTGAAGTCGAGAAGGGCCACCCGGCGCCGATCGCGCCGCGTGCCAGGGTCTTCTTCGGCATTCCGCCGGCGCACTTGAGCGCGCCGGCGCCAGGCCTTGACCTGGCTCAGCCCGAGCCGTGGCCGCCCAGGGGCCCCAAGCCGCTGCGGCCGGTGAGTTGCTGGGTGATGGCCGCCTTGACCAGGCGGTTGAAGGGCGGCAGCTTTTCCGACAGCGTGAGCACCGCCTGGCGCGCCAGCCGGGCAGGGCCCCGTTCGGTGGTGAAGAGCTTGACGATGGCGTTGGTGCCCAGGTACGTGGGCAGCGTGGTGCGGCGGTGCACCTCGCCATAGCGCGCCAGCACGGCGGCGGCGCCGATGTCCTTGCCGGCCGCACGCGCTGCCTTCAGCGCCTGTGCCAGCACCTCCACACCGTAGAGGCCGAAGTTGTAGCCATGCGCGGTCACCGGGTGCATGCCCACCGCCGCATCGCCCACCAGCGCAAATCGGTGCCCGGTGAAGCGGTGCGCGTACACGCCCACCAGCGGGTAGTGGTGCCGCGGCCCCGCCGGCGTGAGCGTGCCCAGCGCGCCAGGCGCCTGCGCCTGCACCCGCGCGGCGAACTCTTCGTCGGACAACGCCAGCCAGGCCGGTGCCTGGTTGCTGTCGATCGTGATGACTGCAGAGCATTGCCGCCCGTTCATCGGCAGCAGTGCCAGCGTGTTGCCGTAGCGGAAGCATTCCCAGGCGATGCCGCCCGCATCGTGCTCGTGGGCCACGCGGCCGACCACCACGCTGCGTGCGAAGTCATGCACCGATGCACCGATGCCGGCCATGCGCCGCACGTTGGAAAAGCGGCTGTCGGCGGCCACCACCAGCGGCGCGCGCAGGCTGCGGCCGTCGTGCAGCGTCACCTCGCCGGCGTCGGGCCGCAGCGCCAGGCCAATGACGCGGGCGTCGAACTGCACCTGCACCTGGGGCCGGCTGCGGGCCTCCTGCCAGGCGGCCTGGCGCACCAGGTGGTTGGGCACCAGCCAGCCCAATGCCTCCAGGCCGGTGCCCTGGGCACTGAAGTTGAGCAGCGAGGCCTTGCCGTCACCGTCCAGCACCTTGGCCTCGCGCAGCGGGGCGGGCGCGTCGGCCGGCAGGCGCTGCCACAGTCCCAACTGCTGCAGGATGCGCCGCGCGCGGTGGGTCAGCGCAATGTCGCGGCCGTCTTCGGCGGGTTGCTCGATGGTGGCCGCAGATGACTGTTCCAGCACCAGCGAATGCAGGCCCGCGTCGGCCAGCGCGGTGGCCAGCGCCAAGCCTGCCGGGCCGGCGCCGACGATCAGGACATCGCTGTCCATGGGGGCGTGATCAGACATCGAAGGATCATAGGTCGATGCCGGCGCTGCGGCCCCGCTGCGCCGCGGTGTGCGCCCGGTGCTTGATCTGGCGCAAGCCCTATGGTGCCGCGCCCGCCCGGGCGCGCAGCCGTGCCGTCATGAAGCGGGCCGCCTGCGTGATGTGGGCACGGGCCAGCGACTCGGCGCGCGCTGCGTCGCCGGCAGCGATGGCCTGCAGCACGGCGGCATGCTGGTCCCAGATGTCGCGCGGGGTCTCGTCGCGCGTCAGCACCTCGGCCATCACGCGTTCGGTGTAGGTCCAGTGCGCCGCCATCGTCGGCGCCACCAGTGGGTTGCCCGACAGCTCGTAAAGGAACTCGTGAAAGCGCCGGTCGGCGGCCACCATGCGGGCCACTGCACCGCTGGCCGCCGCCTTGCGGCCGGCCTCGATGACCGCCGGCCCCTGCTTGCCAGCCCGATCGGCCGCAGTCTCGGCCGCCCGGCGCGCGGCCAGGCCTTCGATCGCGGCGCGCAGCTCGTACATGTGCTGCACCTCGTCGGCATGCAGCGGCGCCACGATCAGCCCGCGGCCACCGGCCTCGCGCAGCACGCCCTGGTCGCGCAGCAGCAGCAGCGCCTGTTGCACCGGCTGGCGCGACACGCCCAGCGCCTGGGCAATCTGCTCCTGGATCACGCGCTCGCCGGCCGGCAGCCGGCCGCTGGTGATCTCTTCCAGGATGGCGTCGCGCACCTGCTCGACGCGGTTCGGCGGGGCGGCCAGCGGCTTCATGCGCCGAGTCTAGCTCGGATCAATGCGTTCTGAATTCAGAGTGCATCCAGACTTTCCCTGATGCATTCTGAATTCAGAACACCAAAATTCGGATGCCGACATCAGGAGACATGACATGGCATCCGCATCCCCCCGCAGCGTCGCCGAATGGGTGGCGCGCTTTCTCGTCGCCCGCGGCGTGGACCGCATCTTCGGCCTGCAGGGCGGGCACATCCAGCCGATCTGGGACCACTTGGCGCAACTGGGCGTGCGCATCGTCGACGTGCGCGACGAAGGCGCCGCGGTGCACATGGCGCATGCGCATGCCGCGCTGTCGGGCCAGGTGGGCGTGTGCATGGCCACCGCCGGCCCGGGCGTGACCAACTGCGTCACCGCCATCACCAACGCCCACCTGGAGCGCGTGCCGGTGCTGCTGATCGGCGGCTGCCCGCCGGTGCCGCAGGACGACCTGGGCCCGCTGCAGGGCATCGACCATGCCGCGATCATGAGCCCGGTGACGCGCTCGTCGCGCACGCTGCGCGTGGCCGACCAGGTGGCGCGCGACCTGGACAAGGCCTGGGCCATGGCCCAGGGCGACGGCAACCCGCCCGGCCCGGTGTACGTCGAATTCCCCACCGACGTGCTGCGCCAGCTGGTGCCCGCGGCCTGCGTGTTGGACGAGCACCTGCGCCCGACGAAGCGCCCGGCGCTGGCGCCGGATGCCGGTGAAGTGGCGCGCGCCGCCACGCTGCTGCGCGAGGCGAAGCGCCCGCTGGTCGTCACCGGCCGCGGTGCGCGCCGTGCCGACGCGGCGCTGACGCGGCTGCTGGACGCCAGCGGCGCGGTGTACCTGGACACGCAGGAAAGCCGTGGCCTGGTGGACGGCGCGCATCCGTCCGTCGTCGGCGCGGTGCGCGCAAGGGCGATGCAGGAGGCCGACCTGGTGCTGGTGGTGGGCCGCAAGCTGGATTACCAGATGGCCTACGGCTCGCCGGCCGTCTTCAAGCAGGCGCGCTTCGTGCGCATCGCCGACCACGCCGATGAACTGCGCGACAACCGCCGCGGCGAGGTGGAACTGCTGGCTGACCCGGCGCTGGCACTGGATGCGCTGGCCGCGGCGCTCGGCAAACCCTCCCCCGCACTGGACATCGCATGGACCAGCGCGCTACGCGCCGAGCACGTCAAGCGCGCCGCCAAACATGCCGAGGGCATGGCCAGCGCGCCGGCCGGCAAGGACGGCCACATGCACCCGAACCGCATCTTCGCCGCGCTGCGCAAGGTGCTGGCGCCGGACGCGATCACGATTGCCGACGGCGGCGATCTGCTGAGCTTTGCGCGCATGGGCCTGGAAACGAAGGAATACCTGGACGCCGGCGCCTTCGGCTGCCTGGGCGTGGGCACGCCCTATGCCGTGGCCGCCGCGCTGCTGCACCCCGAACGGCAGGTGGTGGCCATCACCGGCGACGGCGCCTTCGGCATCAACGCGATGGAGATCGACAGCGCGCAGCGCCATGGCGCCAAGGCGGTGTTCATCGTCAGCAACAACGCCGCGTGGAACATCGAGCGGCTGGACCAGGAGATGAACTACGGCGGCCGCGTGGTCGGCACCACGCTGGCCTGGAGCGACTATGCCGGCATGGCGAAGGCCTTCGGCCTGCATGCCGAACGCGTCACCGACCCGGCCCGGCTGGAAGGCGCGATCCGCGAGGCGCTGGCCCATGCGCCGGCGCTGATCGACGTGGTGACCACCCAGCATGCGCTGAGCAGCGATGCCGGTAAGGGCCTGGGCTGGGTGCCCGACCGCCAGGCGCTGACCGCGTGGGACGAGGCCGAGCAGGAACGCCGCAAGCCATGACGACGCTGCTGACCTTGGCCGAATCGGTGGCCACGCATGCCCGCACGCAGCCGCAGAAGATCGGCGCGCGCGACTCGAAGCGCACCCTCAGCTATGCCGAGTGGGACGCGCGCGCCAGCCGGCTGGCGAACGCGCTGCTGCGCCTGGGTCTGCAGCCCGGCGACCGCGTGGCGCTGCTGGCCTACAACTGCGTGGAATGGCTGGAGATCTACGCCGCGCTGGCGCGGGCCGGCCTGGTGGCGGTGCCGATCAACTTCCGGCTGAAAGGGCCGGAGGTGGCCTACATCGTGCAGCACGCCGAGGCCCAGGCCTTCATCGTGCAGGAGGACTTGCGCGCATTGGTCGACGGCATCCGCGCCGAGCTGCCGATCGCGCCGGCGCGCTACCTGCACTTCGGCGCCGACACCCCGGCCGGCTGGCAGGGCTACGAGGCGCTGATCGCTGCGGCGCCGGCTACCGCGCCCAAGGTGGGGGTGAAGCCGAAGGACCTGTTCGCGCTGATGTACACCAGCGGCACCACCGGCCGGCCCAAAGGGGCCATGCGCAGCCACGAAGGCAATGCGCTGATCGCACTGGTCACCGCGCTGGAGTTCGGCCTGACGCGCGACGACACGGGGCTGCTGGTGATGCCGCTGTGCCATGCCAACTCGCTTTATTTCAGCGTCACCTTCACGATGCTGGGCGCCACGATCGTCGTCGACGACCGCAAGAGCTTCGACCCCGAGGCGGTGCTGCGCACGCTGGCCCGCGAGCATGTCACCTTCACCTCGCTGGTGCCCACGCACTACATCATGATGCTGGACCTGCCCGATGCGGTGAAGCAGGGCCTGGACCTGAGCCGCGTCGGCAAGCTGCTGGTCTCCTCCGCGCCCGCGCGCAAGGAGACCAAGCTGGCGATCCTGCAGCTGTTCCCGAACGGCCGGCTGTTCGAGCTGTACGGCAGCACCGAAGCCGGCTGGGTGACGATCCTACGGCCCGACGAGCAGCTGGACCACCTGGGCTCGGTGGGCCGCGAATGGGCCGGCTCGGGCCCGATTCGCCTGCTGGACATCGACGGAAACGAGGTGCCCGACGGCGAGGTGGGCGAGCTGTACTCGCGCACCGCCTATGCCTTCGACGGCTACTGGAAGAACCCGGAAAAGACGCAGGAGGCCTTCAGCGGCCCCTGGTGCTCGGTGGGCGACATGGCGCGGCGCGACGAGCAGGGCTTCATCCACCTGGTGGACCGCAAGAGCAACATGATCATCAGCGGCGGCGAGAACATCTACCCCAGCGAGGTGGAATCGGTGCTGGCCGCGCACCCCGCGGTGCAGGACGTGGCCGTGGTCGGCCTGCCCGATGCCAAGTGGGGCGAGGCGGTGCATGCGGTGATCGTGTTGCGGCCGGGGCAGAGTGCCGATGCCCAGGCGATGGAGAACTGGTGCCGCGAGCGCATGGCCGGCTTCAAGCGGCCGCGCGGTTACCGCTTCGTGTCCGAGGCCGAGATCCCGCGCACGGCCACCGGCAAGATCCAGCATCGCCTGCTGCGGGATCGGATGGCGGGGTAGGCCGAGTCCACCCGCCGCAGCTTGTGCCAGCGCAAGGCCTGCCGAGCGCGGCCGGCGGATAGTTGGGGTGATGCGCCTCGGCCTGCGATTGGGTTTTGCGCTGCTTGCACTTGCCGGCATCGGGTCGAGCCCCATGGCCCTGGCCCAGCCCAAGGTGGTCGGGGCGCAGCTGGTCAGCCGCGCCGGCCTGACGCTCTACACCTTCGACAACGATGTGGCCGGCTCGGGCCGCAGCGTCTGCAATGCGCCGTGCTCGAACCTGTTCCGGCCCTACATCGTGGAGCCTGGCGCGCGGCCGCAGGGCGAGGTGAGTGTGATCACCCGCGACGACGGCACGCGTTAATGGGCCTGGAAGGGCAAGCCGCTGTACCTGTGGGTGGACGACAAGAAGCCCGGTCAGGCCGGCGGCGAGGGCATCAACCACAACACCTGGCACGTGGCGCGGCCGTGAAAGCCACAGCGCCCGGCTGCGGCATCGCGTCGCGCAGGGGGCGGGCGCGAGGGGCTGGGTTAAGGTACGCCCCACGATGAAGATCCTCGTCCTGGGTGCCGGCGCGATCGGCGGCTATTTCGGCGGGCGTCTGGTGCAGGCCGGCGCCGATGTGCAATTCCTGGTGCGGCCGCGGCGGCAGGCGCAGTTGCAGGCCCACGGCCTGGTGGTGCGCAGCCCGCATGGCGACTTCACGGTGCCGGTGCAGACGGTGCTGCAGGCGCAGCTTGCCGCGCCGGCCGACCTGGTGCTGCTGACCTGCAAGGCCTACGACCTGGACGCGGCCATCGCCTCGATCACGCCGGCCGTCGGGCCGGGCACGACCGTGCTGCCGCTGCTCAACGGCCTGGCGCACATCGACCGGCTCAACGCCGCCTTCGGCCCGGCGCGCGTGGCCGGCGGCAGCTGCGGCATCCCGGCCATGTTGACGGACGACGGCGTGGTGCACCAGCTGGGCCTGTTCCACCGCATCGTCTTCGGCCTGCTGCCGGGCACCGCGCCCGAGGCGCTGCCCAGGCTGCAGGCACTGCAGGCGCTGTTCCAGCGCACGCCGGTGGACGTGGCGCTGGACGCGCAGATGCAGCGCGCGCTGTGGGAAAAGTTCAACGGCCTGGCCACGCTGGCGGCGATGACCTGCCTGATGCGCGGCACGGTCGGCGACATCCTGCACACCGACGATGGCGCGGCGCTGTTCGCGCGCACCTTCGCCGCCTGCGAGGGCGCCGCCGCGGCGGCCGGCTATCCGCCGCGCGAAGCGGCCAGCGCCAGCTTTCGTGCGATGTGGGCCGATCCGGCCTCGCAACTCACCGCCTCGATGCTGCGCGACCTGCAGGCCGGCGGCCGCACCGAGGCGGCGCACGTGGTGGGCGACATGCTGCAGCGCGTGCGCGCCGCGGGGCTCGAGCCGGGCGCACTGGAAGCAGCCTGGTGCCATCTTCAGGTGGCCGAGCGGCAGCGCCTGGCCAAGGGGTCTTGAGTTGAACTCCAAGCTCAAGGTGATGGCCTTCGCGGTGTCGGTCGACGGTTTCGGCGCCGGCCCGCACCAGACGCTGCAGGACCCGCTGGGGCAGGGTGGCCTGGCGCTGCACGAATGGTTCTTCCATACCCGCTGCTTCGCGCAGATGCATGCCGGCGACGGCGGCGACGAGGACATCGACGATGCCTGGGCCTGGCGCAGCTTCGAGAACGTCGGCGCCTGGATCATGGGCCGGCACATGTTCGGCCCGGTGCGCGGGCCCTGGCCCGACGAGAGCTGGCGCGGCTGGTGGGGCGACGATCCGCCGTACCACGTGCCGGTGTTCGTGCTGACGCACCACCCGCGCCCGTCACTGCAGATGAAGGGCGGCACCGAGTTCCACTTCATCACCGGCGGCATCCTCGAGGCGCTGAAGCGCGCGCGCGAGGCGGCCCGCGGCAAGGACGTGCGCATCGGCGGCGGCGTGGCCACTGTGCGCCAGTACCTGCAGGCCGGCCTGGTGGACGAGATGCACCTGGTGCAGACGCCGGCGCTGCTGGGCCGCGGCGAGGCGCTGCTCCACGGCATCGACCTGCTGGCGATGGGCTTCCAGCGCATCGAGCATCAAACCTCGGCCTATGCGCAGCATGTGCTGCTGAAGAAAGGACGCGGATGACACAAGCCTTCGACACCCCGCTGGCACTGTGCGGCCCGTTGCGGCAGCCCCGGCAGATGCTGGCCGACCAGGAATATGGCGGCCACAGCTCGATCCACGACGACGCGATGGCCGCGAAGCTGGGCTTTCGCGCCGGGCCGATCGAAGGGCCCACGCACTTCAGCCAGTTCGTGCCGCTGCTGGCGGCGCTGTGGGGCCGCGCCTGGTTCGAGCGTGGCTGCCTGTCGGCGCACTACCAGAACATGGTGGTCGAAGGCGAATCGGTGCGCGCCTTCGTCGAGCAGCCTGCGCCCGGGGCCACGCGCACTCGCGCCTGGGCCGAGAAGGCCGATGGCACGCCGGTGCTGGAGGCCAGCGCCAGCCTCGGCGACGGACCCACGCTGCTGGAGGAGCGCATGGCCCAGCTGCGCCCGCCCGGCGAGCTGCTGATCCTGGCCGACCTGCGCGTGGGCATGAGCGGCCGCGCCGATGAGCGCTTGCGCATGGACGCCGACCAGCACATGGGCGCGCTGTACCCCTTCAGCCTGCGCCAGAAGCTGGAGCGCATCACCGAGCCCTCGCCCTGGTACCACGATGCCGCGGCCAGCCCCTGGGGCCGGCCGATCATCCCGCTGGAGATGGTCAGCGTGCTGGCCGAGTACAGCAACGCGCAGGCGGGCTTCCCGGTCAAGGGGCCGGTGGTCGGGCTGTTCGCCGACCAGCAGATCTGCATGGTGGACGGCCCGCTGTTCGTCGGCGAGGACTACGTCGCCCGGCGCGAGATCGTCGCGCTGTCGCAGAGCAAGCGCACCGAGTCCTACTGGGTGCGCACGCGGCTGTTCGACGCCAGCGGCCGCACGCTGAAGGCCGAGGTGCTGCTGAACCACGCCACACTGAAGGATTCGTTCGCCGGCTACGCCGCCGTGTCCCGCTGAGGACAGCCGCGTTGTCGCCAGGGCGCTTGCGCCCCGGCGCGGCGCGGGCCAGCATGGGGTCTTCAAGGAGCCGCCATGCCATTCGACCCCAGCCCCAAGGTGCAGGACCTGCAGAAGCGCCTCACGGCCTTCATGGACGCGCACATCTATCCGAACGAGCAACGCCACGCCGAGGAGGCCGAGCGCCTGGGGCCCTGGCAGGTGTACCCAGTGATCGACGAGCTGAAGCCCAAGGCGCGCGCCGCCGGGCTGTGGAACCTGTTCCTGCCCGAATCGGCGCATGGCGCGGGGTTGAGCAACCTGGACTACGCGCCGCTGTGCGAGATCATGGGCCGCAGCTTCCTGGCGCCCGAGGTCTTCAACTGCAGCGCGCCGGACACCGGCAACATGGAAGTGCTGGCGCGCTACGGCACGCCCGCGCAGCAGGAGCGCTGGCTGAAGCCGCTGCTGGCCGGCGAGATCCGCTCCTGCTTCGCGATGACCGAACCCAAGGTCGCGTCCAGCGACGCCACCAACATCGAAAGCTCGATCCGCCGCGACGGTGACCACTACGTGATCAACGGCCACAAGTGGTACACCACCAACGCCACCGACCCGCGCTGCAAGATCGCGATCTTCATGGGCAAGACCGATCCGGACCACGCCGACCGCCACAAGCAGCAGTCGATGATCCTGGTGCCGATGGACACGCCCGGCGTCAAGGTGGTCCGGCCGCTGCCGGTGTTCGGCTTCTACGGCATGCCCGACCGCGCGTCGGAAGTGATCTTCGACAACGTGCGCGTGCCGGCGACGAACATGCTGCTGGGCGAGGGTCGCGGCTTCGAGATCGCGCAGGGCCGGCTCGGGCCGGGACGCATCCACCACTGCATGCGGCTGATCGGCCTGGCCGAGCGCGCGCTGGAGCGCATGTGCCGGCGCACCCGCGCGCGCGTGGCCTTCGGCAAGCGGGTGTCCGAGCAGGGCGTGACGCTGGAGCGCATCGCCGAAAGCCGCATCGCCATCGAGCAGGCGCGGCTGCTGACGCTGCAGGCTGCGCACCGCATGGACACGGTGGGCAACAAGGTGGCCAAGACCGAGATCGCGATGATCAAGGTGGCCGTGCCGGCCATGGCCGAGAAGGTGGTCAACTGGGCCATCCAGGCTCACGGCGGCGGCGGCACCAGCAACGACTTCGGCCTGACCCATGCCTATGCGATGGCGCGGGTGCTGCGCCTGGCCGACGGGCCCGACGAGGTGCACCGCGAGCAGCTGGGCAAGCTGGAGCTGCGCAAATACGCCTGAAGCGCCGGTTGAAGCCCGGCCATCCGTACCCACATGGGCAGGATGGAGGAATGACAGCGTGCAGTTCAAGGACTACTACGCGGTGCTCGGCGTAGGCAAGGACGCCAGCGCCGACGAGATCAAGAAGGCCTACCGCAAGCTGGCCCGCAAGTACCACCCGGACGTCAGCAAGGAGCCGGACGCCGCCGCGCGCATGAGCGAGGTGAACGAGGCCAACACCGTGCTGTCCGATCCGGAGCGGCGCGCCGCCTACGACGCCATCGGCCAGGGCCACCGGGCCGGCGAACGCTTCACGCCGCCGCCGGACTGGGACGCCGGCTTCGAGTTCCGCGGCCAGGGCCCCGAGGGCATGGACGCCGGCGAGTACAGCGACTTCTTCGCCGAGCTGTTCGGCCGCATGGGTCGTGCCCAGGCCGGGCGGCGCGGCGCCCCGCGCGGCGGCTTCCAGGCCGCCGGCGAGGACCACCACGCCAAGATCCTGCTCGACATCGAGGACGCCTACCGCGGCGCCACGCGGCGGGTGTCGCTGCGCGTGCCGCAGCTCGATGCGCAGGGCCGGCTGCAGCTGGCCGAGCGCACGCTGGAAGTGCAGATCCCCGCTGGCGTCAAGGCCGGGCAGATGATCCGCCTGGCGGGCCAGGGCGGCCCCGGCCTCGAGGGCGGGCCGGCCGGCGACCTGATGCTCGAGGTGCAGTTCAAGCCGCACCCGCGTTTCCGCGTCGACGGCGCCGACCTGATCGGCGAGCTGCCGCTGGCACCGTGGGAAGCCGCGCTGGGCGCCGTGGTGCCGGTGACGCTGCCCGACGGCAGCACGCTGAAGGTGCGGGTGCCCGCTGGTGCGCAGGCCGGCCGCCGCATCAGCGTGCGCGGCAAGGGCCTGCCGGCGCGCACGCCCGGTGACCTGGAGCTGCAGCTGCGCGTGGTGCTGCCCAGCGCCTTCGACCCGCGCGCCAAGCGGCTGTACGAGCAGATGGCGGCCGAGCTGACCGACTTCGACGCCCGCAAGGTGGCTGCCGCGGAGGATGCGCGCGGCCAGGAGGAATCCGCATGAACACCGCCCCGCAACGGCTGCAGGCCCTGTTGGACGAGGACGGCATCGAGGCCGCGCGGCTGTGCCGCCTGGCCGGCGTGACCGAACAATGGCTGCACGAGCGCGTGACGCTCGGCGTGCTGCAGGTGCGCGTGACCGGCACGCCGCAGGCCTGGCGCTTCAGCGCCGCCGACCTGCACCGCGTGCGCCGCATCGCCGGCCTGGAGCGCGATTTCGACGCCGTGCCCGAGCTGGCCGCGCTGGTGGCCGACCTGGAAGACGAGCTGGCGCGATTGCGCGCGCAGCTGCGCCGCGGCTTCGGCGGCTGAGCGCGGGCTCAGCCGCCCAGCGCGGCGGCGATCGCCCGGCCGACCTCGTCGGTGCGGGCGTGGCCGCCCAGGTCGCGGGTGCGCGGGCCGTCCACCAGCGTGCGCTCGATGGCCGCCAGCACCGCGTCGTGCGCCGCGCGCTCGCCCAGGAAATCGAGCATCAGCGCGGCGCTCCACACCATGCCGATCGGGTTGGCGACCTGCTGGCCGTAGATGTCCGGCGCCGAGCCGTGCACCGGCTCGAACAGGCTGGGAAAGCGCCGCTCCGGGTTCAGGTTGGCCGAGGGCGCGATGCCGATCGTGCCGGTGCAGGCCGGGCCCAGGTCGGTGAGGATGTCGCCGAACAGGTTGGTGGCCACCACCACGTCGAAGCGGTCGGGCTGCAGCACGAAGCGCGCCGCCAGGATGTCGATGTGCTGCTTGTCCACCTGCACGTCGGGGTAGGCCTGGTGCACGCGGTCCACCACCTTGTCCCACCACGGCATGCTGATGGCGATGCCGTTGCTCTTGGTGGCCGCCGTCAGCTTGCGCCGCGGCCGGCTGCGCGCCAGCTCGAAGGCGTACTTCAGCACGCGCTCGGCGCCGTGCCGGCTGAAGATGGCTTCCTGCACCACGAACTCGCGCTCGGTGCCTTCGTACATCACGCCGCCCAGGTTGGTGTATTCGCCCTCGGTGTTCTCGCGCACGATCCACATGTCGATGTCGCCGGGCTGGCGGCCGGCCAGCGGCGAGGGCACGCCCGGCAGCAGCCGCGCCGGGCGCAGGTTGATGTACTGGTCGAACTCGCGGCGGAACTTCAGCAGGCTGCCCCACAGCGACACATGGTCGGGCACCGCGGCCGGCCAGCCGACGGCGCCGAACAGCAGCGCATCCATCGGCTGCAGCTGCGCCTTCCAGTCGTCGGGCATCATCTGGCCGTGCTGCGCGTACCAGTCGCAGCTGGCCCAGTCGATGGGCGTCAGTTCCAGCGTGAAGCCGAAGCGCCGCGACGCGGCGTCCAGCACGCGCAGCGCCTCGGGCATCACCTCCTTGCCGATGCCGTCTCCGGGGATGACGGCGATGCGATAGCGCTGGCTCATGGCTAGTTCCTGTGCGGTGGGGTCGTCGGGGCGGCTATGGTACGGCCCGGTGCGGCCGGCAGTCCGGGCCTGATCTGACGACAATCCGCGCATGAGCGAACGCCCCCTGATCCTGTCCGCGGCGGCCCTGGGCCCCGGCCCCTGGCCCACGCTGGACCCCTTCCTGTTCTGCGTGCACCACCACGACGCCTACCCCGAAGGCACGGCCGAGCAGGGCCTGGCCCCGCAGCATCTGCAGGGCCGCGACCTGGGCCAGGATTTCAGCGGCCGCAACGGCTTCAGCCTGTACCACGGCCACCCGGTGCCAGGCTTTCCGGCGCACCCGCACCGCGGCTTCGAGACGGTGACCATCACCCGCGCCGGGCTGATCGACCATTTCGATTCGATGGGCGCCACCGCACGCTACGGCGAAGGCGACGTGCAATGGCTCACGGCCGGCGCCGGCATCCAGCATTGCGAGATGTTCCCGCTGCGCCATGTCGACCGGCCCAACCCGGCCGAGCTGTTCCAGATCTGGCTGAACCTGGATGCGGGCTTCAAGATGGCCACGCCGCATTTCTCGATGTTCTGGGCCGAACAGATCCCGCGTGTGGCCCACACCGACGCGCAGGGCCTGACGACGCAGGTGGTGTGCGTGGCCGGTGCGCTGGGCGGCACGCAGGCGCTGCCGCCGCCGCCCGAAAGCTGGGCCAGCCGTGCCGGCAGCGACGTGGCCATCTACACCGTGCGCATGCCGGCCGGCGCCAGCTGGACGCTGCCGGCCGCGCAGGGCGCCGGCACGCGGCGCATGTTGTACTTCTTCGTCGGCGACCGGCTGCAGATCGGCAGCCAGGTGGCCGACCGGCATTGCGCGGTGGAGCTCGACGCCGCGATGGACACCGCACTGCGCGCCGGCGACGCGCCTTGCGAGCTGCTGGTGCTGCAGGGCCGGCCGATCGGCGAGCCGGTGGCGCAGTACGGCCCCTTCGTGATGAACACGCGCGAGCAGATCGAGCAGGCCTTCGCCGACTACCGGCGCACGCAGTTCGGTGGCTGGCGCTGGCCGCGGCCCGACCCGGTGCACCCGGCCACGCAGGGCCGCTTCGCCCGCCGGCCCGATGGCGCGGTCGAAGCGCCGCCGGCCGCCGCGGTGGCCGCCTGAGGCCTCGTCCAGAAGGAGCACACCATGCCCGCGAAGAACACCGTCTGCCTGTGGTTCGATGGCCAAGCGGAAGAAGCCGCGCGCTTCTATGCCCGCACCTTTGCCGACAGCGAGGTGATCGCGGTGCACCGCGCGCCGGCCGACTATCCGTCGGGCCGCGAAGGCGACGTGCTGACGGTGGAGTTCACCGTGCTCGGCATTCCTTGCCTGGGCCTGAACGGCGGCCCGGCCTTCCGCCACAGCGAGGCCTTCTCGTTCCAGGTGGCCACCGACGACCAGGCCGAGACCGACCGCCTGTGGCACGCCATCGTCGACCACGGCGGCGAGCCCAGCGCCTGCGGCTGGTGCAAGGACCGCTGGGGCATCTCGTGGCAAATCACGCCGCGCGCGTTGACCGCGGCCGTCACCGACCCCGACCGCGCGGCGGCCCGGCGCGCCTTCGAGGCGATGATGCAGATGGGCTGCATCGACATCGCCGCGATCGAGGCCGCCCGCCGCGGCTGAAGCCCGCCTCAGCCCGGCGGCCGGCCGCGGCCCAGCACGATGCGCGCGCCGCGCTGGTAGGTCCAGTAGGCCCAGGCCCATTCGGTCAGCACCATCAGCCGGTTGCGGAAGCCGATCAGGAGGAACACATGCGCCGCCAGCCAGAACCACCAGGCCGGCAGGCCCGACAGGTGCAGGCCGCGCAGATCCACCACCGCCGCCATGCGGCCGATGGTGGCCAGGTTGCCGAAGTCCTTGTAGACGAAGGGCGCGGTCCGCTGGCCGGCGCGGCGCGCGCGCAGGTTGCGCGCTGCCCAGGCGCCCATGTGCTTGGCGGCCGGCGCCACGCCGGGCACCGGCCGGCCATCGGCCTGCGCCAGGCTGCACAGGTCGCCGGCGACGAACACCTCCGGATGGCCGGGCAGGCTCAGGTCGGGCGCGACGCGCAGCCGGCCGGCGCGGTCCAGCAGTTCGGCCTCGCGGCCGGCGGCCAGCAGCCGGCCCAGCGGTGAGGCGGCCACGCCGGCCGCCCACAGCACGGTGCGGCAAGGCACGTATTGCCCGCCCAGCCAGTAGCCGCCGGCATCGATGGCCGAGACCGGCGCGCCGGTCAGCACCTCGACGCCCAGCTTTTCCAGCTGCGCGCGGGTGCGTGCCTGCAGCACTGGCGGGAAGCTGGCCAGCAGCGCCGGGCCGGCCTCGATCAGCCGCACGCGGGCGCGCTGCGGGTCGATGCGACGGAACTCGTCGCGCAGCGTGTGTCGGGCGATCTCGGCCAGCGTGCCGGCCAGCTCCACGCCGGTGGGCCCGCCGCCGACCACCGCGAAATGCAGCTCGGCATCGCGCTCGGCTTCGCTGCCGGCGGCCTCGGCCCGCTCGAAGTCCATCAGCACGCGGCGGCGCACCTCCAGCGCGTCGTCCAGCGTCTTCAGCCCCGGCGCATGCGGCGCCCATTCGTCATGGCCGAAGTACGCATGGGTGGCGCCGCTGGCCACCAGCAGCTGGTCGTAGGCCAGCGTCTGCCCGTCGCCCAGCCTGAGCTGCCGTGCCGCGGTGTCGATGCCTGTCACCTCGGCCAGCAGCACGCGCACGTTGCGCTGCCGGCGCAGGATGTGGCGCAGCGGCGCGGCAATGGCCGGCGCCGACAGCCCGGCGGTGGCCACCTGGTACAGCAGCGGCTGGAACAGGTGGTGGTTGGCCCGGTCCACCAGCGTGATGTCCACCGCATCGCCGGCCATCGCGCGCGTGGCCCACAGCCCCGCGAATCCACCGCCGACCACCACCACCTGCGGGCGTGCTGCGCTCATCGTCCGGCGCCTCTCCATGTCTTGTCGCCTGGCCAGTGTGGCATGCCCGGGTGGGCCGCCGCCGCCGCACTGCGTATGCTGGCAGCCCGCGCCGCCGAACGGAGCCGCCGCATGAGCAACGCCCCTGTCTTCGACATCGACCCTGCCGCCTTCTGGCAGGACCCGTATCCCGCGCTGGCAGCCATGCGCCGCACGCACCCCATCGCCTACGTGCCGCAGCTGGGTGCCACGCTGTTCACCCGCCGTGCGCACATCGTCGAGCTGGAGAAGCTGACCGAAGTGTTCAGCTCGCATCAACCGCAGGGGCTGATGAACCGGCTGATGGGCCACAACATGATGCGCAAGGACGGCGCCGAGCACATTGCCGAGCGCAAGCTGATGCTCGCGGCGCTGGGTCCGCAGCCGGTGCGCGCGCACTGGGAGCCGATCTTCCGCGCCGACACGCAGCGCGTGCTGGAAGGGCTGGCCCCGCGCGGCCAGGCCGAGCTGGTGGCCGACTACGCGATGCCGGTGTCGGCCGATGCACTGCGCGCGTTGACCGGGCTGACCAACATGCGCTGGCAGGTCATGGACGCCTGGTCGCAGGCGATGATCGACGGCATCGCCAACTACGGCGGCGACCCGGCGGTGGAAGCGCGCTGCCATGCGGCCACCGCCGGCATCGACGCCTGCATCACAGAGCGCCTGCCCGCGCTGCAGCAGGCGCCCGACCCCAGCCTGCTGTCGGTGATGCACCGTGCCGGCCTGCCCGAAGCCAGCGTGCGCGCCAACATCAAGCTCAGCATCAGCGGCGGGCAGAACGAGCCGCGCGATGCCATCGCCGGCGCCGCCTGGGCGCTGCTGGCGCATCCGGACCAGCTGCAGCGCGTGCTCAGCGGCCAGGCATCGTGGCGCCGCGTGTTCGACGAATACGTGCGCTGGATGTCACCGATCGCGATGAGTCCGCGCCGCGTGGCGCAGCGCTACTCGGTGGACGGCGTGACGCTGGAGCCCGAGGACCGCATCTTCTTCATGTTCGGCTCGGCCAACCGCGACGAGGACTTCTTCGACGAGCCCGAGCGCTTCGACCTGGGCCGCAGCGACAGCGCCGCGCACATCGCCTTCGGCGCCGGCCCGCACTACTGCGCAGGCGCCGCGGCCTCCAAGTCACTGATCGCCGAGGTGGCGCTGCCGGCGCTGTTTGCGCGGCTGCCCGGGCTGCGGCTGGCCCCGGGCGCCGCCGTGCGCTTCGGCGGCTGGGCCTTTCGCGGGCCGCTGTCGGTGCCGGTGGCCTGGGGATGAATCCGGCTGCCGCTTTGCGGTCTCTCGTCCAGCTTCTTCGTTGAGGTAGACGCTGGCCGCCAGCGGGGTGGCCAACTCCGTTCGGCCAAATTCTTACTCACTCCGTTGGCCACCCCGCTGCCGGCCAGGTTCCGTAGACCACCGGCGCCGCTGAGTGCCGCTGCGTTCGCAGGCAGTCTTCCTGCCACCGAAGCGCGCTGCGGGTGCCGGCAAAGCCGGCGAGGGGGTGGCCGGCGGAGTGAATAAGCATTCTCTGAACGGAGCCGGTCACCCCCTCGTCGGCTTTGCCTCCAAAGAGCCAAGCCGCAACGCGAACAGCAAGCCAGTCAAGAACGACGGCAACGCCCCAGGAATCACCCATCGGACCTATGCGCTCAGATGCAACGCCCACTCAGACCGTGATCGCCATGCCGCGATAGATGCGCGCGCGGTAGCGCGAATCCTCCGCGTCCGGCAGCGGCGCGCCAGCCAGCAGCACCGCCCGGCCGAAGCGCCGCACTTCTTCCAGATGCTCGGCCTGGTTGCGCGGCTCCTCGCCGCGGGCGCGGCGCGTCAGGTTGATCTGGTTCACCGGCACGTCGTGCACCAGCCGCTCGTTCTCCACCGCCAGCGTGGCGGTGAAGGCATGCAGCGAAGTCTTGACGAAGTTGGCCAGCGCAAAGCCGGCGCCGCTCTTGTCGCTGCCCACCGGCACGTCGGGCGACACCAGCACCAGCTGCGTGCCGTCGATCAGGCTGGCCTTGCGCGCCACGCGGAAGTGGTGCGTCAGGTTGTCCTGCACCATCTGGCGGAACATCTCGGGCGACAGCGCCGGCGCCTCCGGCGCGCCGGCCGGCGGGAACAGCTGGTCAGGCAGCGGCACGAAAGGCGTGTTGACGATGGTCGTCGGGTAGCCGTGCTTGGCCAGCGCCTCGTCGATGCCGCCTTCGATGTCGTCGCCGGTGACCAGGGTGTGCAGCAGGTCCGGCGGCACGTCGCGCAGTGCCGAGCAGATCGCATCGGCCCCGGCCGCGGTGCGCGCCAGCAGCACCACCCGGCCGACATGGCATTCGGTGACCAGCTGGCGCGCGGCCTCGGCCAGGTATTCCACCAGGTGCTCGCCGATCAGCCAGACGGTGCGGCCGCGCATCATGTCCAGCCGCTCGCGCTTGGCGCTGCCGAACAGCTCGCGCTCGGTGATCGAGCGCTCCAGGCTCAGGCCGCCCGAGGGCATGAAGGTCTCGCCGCTGACCGCCCGGTCGGCCAGGAAGTACACGGTGGCCAGCGCCACCTCGGTTTCGGTGGGCATCTTGCCCAGGTGCAGCAGCGACAGCACGCCCTGGCGCACCTTCTTCGCCTCCACCTGCACGGCGGTCGGCGGCGCGAAGGGCTGGCTCTCGGGCGGCAGCCGCTTCAGCCAGCCGCCGTCGGGCCGGGCATGCCATTCGGCGCTGTCCAGGAACACGCCGCCCAGCCTCAGCCTCGCCACCAGCTGCTCGCCGATGCGCTCGCTCAGCAGGTACGCACCCCAGCTGCAGTCGTCGGCGCGCTCGGCATGGCAGGCGATGGCCAGCTCGCGCAGTTCGCGCGGCGCGTCGCTGTCCATCGCCAGCGCCGGCACGTCGTTGGCGGCCAGCCGCTCCAGCAGCATCTCGGCGCGCAGTCCGCGGCGCAGCGCCTTGACCACCGCCGCATGCACCGCATTGAGCCGCTTGTTCTCCAGGATCAGCCGGCCGCGGCGCTCGAACAGCCCTGGCCGCGAGCCGGTGCCCTTCAGCCGCTCGCCTTCCACCGGGCCGGGCGCGATGGCGTTGATCTGCACCTGCGGGCCGAGGAAGCGCGCCATGGTCTCGACGATGGCGCGCTGGCCGGACTTGCTGACCGCATAGTCGCTGCGGTTCGGGTAGGCCACCGCCAGGTACTTCTCGCCGCCGAAGTAGCTGGAGACGTTGAGGATGTAGCCGCTGCCCTGCTTCTTCATCAGCGGCAGCACCTCGTGCATCAGCACATAGTTGGACACCAGGTTGGCATCGAGCGTGCGCGTCCACGCGTCCACCGGCATGTCCACCGCCATCTGCTCTGCGCCGGACACGCCGGCGTTGTTGATCAGGTAGTCGATGCGGCCGAAAGCCGCCAGCGTGGCCGTCACCGCCGGGCGCAGCGTGGCCAGGTCGCCCACGTCCACGTCGGGCAGGATCTGCACGCGCCGCTCGGCGCCCGAATAGCCGATGTCCTCCAGCTCCGCCACGATGCGGAGGCGCGTGGCCTCCAGCTCGCTCTGCCGGCGCGCGGCGATCATCACCCGCGCACCGCCGAGTGCCAGCAGCCGGGCCACGCCGCCGCCGATGCCCGCCGAGCCGCCGGTGATCAGCGCCACCTTGCCAATGTGCAGCCCGGCCAGGTTCTCGGTGAAGCCCACCGTCGCACGGCGCGCGCCGCTGGCCTCGGCAATGCTGCTGGGCAGGTACAGGTTGATCTGGCGGATGCGCTGCTCCTTGAACAGCAGCCGCGCCACATGGCCGGCGGTGAAGGGCAGGTTCTCGCCTTCGCTGTTCTCGTAGCGGATGACCTGGTTGCCCCATTCGTGGAAGCGCCGCCGGCCCAGCTTGACATCGACCTCGCTCTCGTCGCGCCAGACGCGGATCAGCTCCTCCACCGCGGCGCGCAGCAGGTTGGCCCAGCTGTTGCTGCCGCCGTCGCTGCCGTTGGTGACGAACACGAAGCGTGGCTCGCCGATCAGGTCGTCGCGGCTGCGCCAGTAGCGGCTGAGCTTGCGCGACACCGCGATGGTGCCGCCCAGTTCCTCGTCGACGAAGGCTTCCATGTCCTCGTCGCTGGCGCTGGCCAGCGGGCCCTGGAAGCGGTCGGGCGCATAGGCCGGCAGCACGATGGCGCCGGTGATCGGGCCGTGCAGGTCGCTGGCCAGCGCGGCGTCCATCGTCGCCGGGTCGCTGCGGTCGAACAGGCGCACGTCGATGCGCTCGGCCCGCGGCAGGCCGGCCAGGCGCTCGCGGGCCTCGACGCAGGCGCTTTCGCGCGCCAGCCCCAGGATCACGTGCGCGCCCACGTCCAGCTGCAGCTTGGCCAGGCCCAGCGCATCGTCGATCTGCTCGCCGGCGGCGATCAGCACCGTCTGGCCGTTGGCATCCACCGTGCGCAGCGTGGGCCGGTTCATCCAGGTGCTGCGGCTTTCCTCCGGCACCTTCATGCCGTGCGTCACCTCGAACTCGTGCGCGCTGAAGGCGGCCGATTCGTCGCTGCCCAGGAACACGCAGGTGGCGGCGATGTCGGCCGGCACCGGGAAGTCGCGCTGCGGCGGCCCGCCGTCGAAGGGCCGCGCCAGCGTCATCAGGCCGAAGAACTCGTTGGCGGTGGCGCCGGCCTCGGCACCCTTCAGCTTGTCCATCGTGGCGAACACGCTGCGGATGCGCTCGCTGCGGATCGGGCCGGGGAAGATCATGTTGACCCGCACGCCGCGCTCGCCCAGTTCCTCGGCCACCTTCTTCGACAGCGCGTTCAGCGCCGCCTTCGGCACCACGTAGGCGGTGCGGCCGTAGTAATGCGTGCGGCTGAAGATCGTCGACACGTTGATCACGCTGGCCCCGGGCTGCAGGTGCGGCGCCGCGGCGCGCAGCAGGTTCCAGCTCACGCCCAGGATGTTGCGCGTGGCCTGGGCCAGCGTCTCGGTGTCGGCGCTGCCTTCGGCGCGCTGTGCGTCCAACTCCTCGGCCGTCAGCGGCACCTTCTCGATCGGCTGGCGCGGCCCGGCCGAGCCGGCGTTGTTCAGCAGGATGTCGATACGGCCATGCTTGGCGATGACCGCGGCCACGCCGGCGCGGATGCTCTCGGCATCGGCGCCGTCCATCACCACCGTGTCGGCTTGCTCGGGGGCGGCCCCGGTGTCCTTCAGCGCGGCCTCGCGCGCCGCCTCCAGCCGGGCCGCGGTGCGGCCCGACAGCACCACCGTCGCGCCCTGGCGCAGGTAGTGGCGGACGATCTCGCTGCCCAGGTTGCCGGCGGCGCCGGTGATCAGCGCCACCTTGCCGGCCAGCCGGCCCGGGGGTGGGGTCGTTTTGCTCATCGGAAACTCCGGTGGAAGAGGAAAGGGTGTCGGGTCAGGCGCGCGCGCCGGCGGCCCAGGCTTCGAACAGCGCGTCGCGGCCGCGCAGGCCGGTGGCCGGCAGCGCGTGGTTGACCAGGTAGTTGGCGCCCTGGTGGCGGTTGTCCCACATGGCCTGGTGCGCGGCCGGCAGCTGCGCCCACGGCACGACGGTGGGCTCGGTCACCTCCAGCAGGCCGGCGGCCACCATGTCGTTCATGCGCGTCACCTCGTAGGCATTGCACAGGTGCGTGCCCAGGATCGACGCGCTGGGCATCAGGATGCGGCGCTGCCGCGTCCACACCTGCGGCGCATAGAAGGCATAGCGCCGGCCGCCCATGTCCTCGGCATAGATCACGCGGCCGGTGAAGGGCTTGACCAGCGAGGTGCTGACGCCCAGCGCGTCGTGGCCGGCGCGCTCCAGGATCAGGTCGGGCGCGCCGCGCGGGTTGTCGGGGCTGCGCAGCAGATTGCCGACGGCATTGCCGAAGGGCTTCAGCGTGCGGTCCTGGAAGTCGCGCACGCCGGCGCGGAAGCGCTCGATGTCGCGCTTGGCATCGGCCAGCCTCGGCATCGTCGCCGGCCAGTCGAACTGATCGCCGTGGCGGCGCTGCAGGTCTTCGATGGAGACCACGCCGGCCACCGCGTCCTCGAAGCCCAGCGACTGCACGAATTCGCGCTGCGCATCGGTGCGCGTGGCCACCACCGCGCGGGCGCCGACCTCGCGCACCGCCTCGATCATCTCCAGCCCGGTGGCGTCGAGCAGCGCGTCGCCGGCCACGCCGTAGTACAGCAGCACCGCCTCGCCGGGCCGCGCGCCGGCGCGCTGCAGCATCGCCTCGGGCGAGGCGGTGCCGGGCTTGCCGACGAAGGTTAGGTGGTAGCCGGAGGACGCGCCGTAGAAGGCCAGCGCGCCGCCTTCGGCCAGCAGCTGGAACGAACGCGGGAAGGCCGTCTCGCCGGCGTGCGAGACCACGTAGTCCGCCAGCCGGCCGTCGTTCTGCGCGCGGAAGGCCTCCAGCAGCGGCGCGCCGGCGGCCGCCCAGCCGGCCGCGTCGTCTTCGGGCACGGGGGTGTAGAGCGCGGCGAAGCGCGGCTCGCTGCGGTCCAGCGCGCCGACCGCGCCCTGGCTCTTGACGAAGGCGGCACGCGCCGAACTCGACACGCCGCCAGTCACCGCGCAGCCGCTCTTCGTGGCCGCCTTCAGCGCCTCCAGCCCGGTGCCGGTGGCCGCGCCTTCGACGAAGACGCGGCGGCCCGGCGCGATGCGCAGCGTGGTGAACAGCGCGCGCACGATGGTGCCCAGGTTCAGGATGTAGGAGCCGGCCTGCTCCAGCGTCAGGTCCTGCGGCAGCGGGTGCAGCTGCGGCGCCTGCGTCAGCAGGAACTGCGCATGGCTGCCGCCGCGCGTCTCGTAGCCCTGGATCGCGAAGCCGGCGTACATCGGGTCGCGCGCGGCCAGCGGGCTCAGCAGCTCGGACTGGCCGGAGTACACCGCCACCAGGTCGCCCACCTTCAGCCGGCCCTCGCGGCGCGCCTCGCTGCCCAGCGCGGCCACCAACGCCACGCCGCCGCTGCCGGTGACCTGCACGTCCTCCTCATGGTTGTCGAAGGGCGACACCGGGATGCCGGTCAGCGCCCAGATGTCGTTGAAGTTGACTTCCGAAGCCAGCACGTAGACCAGCGCCTCGTTCGGCTCGGGCGGCTCCACCGGCACGATCAGCTCCACCTCGCTGCGCTCGGGCGGGCCGAAGCGCGGCTCGCCGGTGGCTGGGTCACGCGGCACGCCGAAGGCGAACTGCCATTGCGGCAGCGGCGTCACGCCCGGGTAGAAGGGCGCGCCGCGCGGCAGCAGCGCGCCCTGGGCCAGCTGCGCGTCCACCCAGCCGGCCAGCTCGGCGGCGATGCGCACGCCGTCGCGGCGGATCGGCAGCGCCGGGCTGCGCTTGTCCATGAACTGCGCGATGCCGGTCTTGCCGCCTTCGGGGTCGACCATCGCCTGCGCGAAGAGTTCGGCCTCGGTGACGAGGCCGGCCTCCAGCCCCTGCGTCCAGCCGGTGCGGATGGCCTGCAGGGCGCGGTCGCGCGCGCCGCCGCGGCCGGCCCATTGCAGCTGGGCCAGCACGCGCTGCAGGTGCGGCTCGGCCAGCGCCTCGTCCAGCGACAGCGGCGAAGGCTGGTTCCAGCTCTGCAGGCTGCGCTGCCGCTCCTGCAGCGCACGGCCCAGCGCGCTGTCGCCGCGCGCGTCGAGGTACTCGCGCACGCGGGCATGGGCGGCCGACAGCGCATCGTCGGCCGGGCCGGCCAGCTCGTCGACCACGCCCATCGCCAGCGCCTCGCGGCCGGACACGCTGCGTCCGCCGAGGATCATGTCCAGCGCGTCGCGCAGGCCGTCGGCACCGCGCCGCGCGGCCAGCAGCCGCGGCAGGCGCTGCGTGCCGCCGTAGCCGGGCAGCAGGCGCAGGCGGATCTCGGGCTGGCCGAAGCGCGCACCCGGCTCGGCCACGCGCCAGTGGCAGGCCAGCGCGAACTCCATGCCGCCGCCGAGCGCCACGCCCTGGATCGCGGCGATGCAGGGCTTGCCCATGCGCTCGATCTTGCGGAAGGCCAGGTGCGCGTTGTTCGGCAGCGCGCGCGCCTCGTCCAGGCTGTGCACGTCTTCCAGCATCTGGCGGATGTCGGCGCCGGCCACGAAGCTGGCCGTGCCCTGGCCGGTGAACACCACCGCGGCCACGTCGTCGCGCCGCGCCAGGTGCTCGACCACGACGGTCAGCTCGTCCAGCGCGCGCTCGTTCAGCGCGTTCACCGGCGGGTTGGTCACGGTGACGGTGGCCACGCGCACCGCGCCGACCTGGTTGTATTGCACGGTGAAGTAGCGGTAGCGCTCGAACATCTGCTGTTCGTCGGCCAGCTGCTGGCGGCGCTTCCAGTCGTCGATCGCGCGCTGCAGCTCGGCGATCGACTCCGGGTTCTTCAACGTGGACGCATCGCCCACGTCCTGGTCCTCGACCAGCGCGCGCACCATGCGGCGCATGTACTTGCCGCTGCGCGTCTCGGGGAACTGGCTCACCTCGATGAAGTCGCTGGGCACGGCCACCGCGCCCTTCTCGGAGCGCACCAGCTCGGCCAGGCGGCGCTTGTCGTCCTGCGTCAGCCGGCGCTCGGCGGTGGCTGGCTTGACGAAGGCCAGCGGCGTCAGGCCCTTCTCGCGGTGCGGCGCACCGACGACGATGACGTTGCCGACGGGGCTGTCCGGGTCCAGGCTCTTGTGGCGCAGGATCGCGCCTTCGATCTCCTCGGTGCCCATGCGGTGGCCGCTGACGTTGATGACGTCGTCGCTGCGGCCATGCAGGCTGAAGCTGCCGTCGGCATAGCGCACCGCGAAGTCGCCCTGCGTGTAGGCCCAGCTGCCGCGCCAGCGCGCCCAGTAGGTGGATACCCAGCGCTTTGCATCGCCGCGCCAGGCGGCCGACAGCTGCGGGCCGTCGGCCCCCTGCTCGACGCGGAAGCCGGCGGCATCGCCCCATACCGTGCGCGCCAGGTAGGGGTAGGGCGCAGCGATGACGATCTCGCCCTTTTCCTCCAGCGCGGCGCGGCGCCAGGCCACGCCGCCCAACGCGGCATCGCGCGGCCGCGGCGTAACGCCAGGGTCGGCGGCGGTGGCGTCTTCGATCCAGACGTCGCCTTCGATCCACGGCAGCGGGTAGGTGTGGGCATCGGCACGCAGCGGGAAATCGGCATTGCCGTAGAAGTGCGTCCAGACCATGCCGCCGTGCTCGGTGGCCCAGTAGCTGTTGATGTACTGCGGCGTCATCAGCTGCATGCCGAACTGCTGCACCGTGGGGCTGGTGGGCTCGGCGCAGAAGGTGGCCACGCGCAGCGTGCTCATGTCGTACTGCTGCACGTCATGCGCGTTCTGCGGGTCGGCCATGATCGTCTTCAGGAAGGTGACGCCGGCCTTGAAGATCCGCACCCGGTAGCGCTCGATCATCGACGCGTAGCGCCCGGCATGCGGGAAGGTGGGCGCGCCTTCGCCCAGGATGCCGGTGCAGCGCGTGGTCATCGTGGCGCTGAGCATGTAGCTCTGGCCGGTGATCCAGCCCGGGTCGGCCACCACGTAGACCACGTCGCCGGGCCGTGCGTCGAAGGCCACCTGCATGGTGTGGGCGATGCCGGCCACGTAGCCGCCGTGCACGTGCACCACGCCCTTGGGCTTGCCGGTGGAGCCCGAGGTGTAGATGAAGAACAGCGGGAACTCGGCGTCCAGCGGCAGCGGCGGGCAGGCGGCCCAGACCGCGCGCACGAACTCGGCATCGGGCAGCGCCAGCAGCGCGGCCTCGTCGGCGACCGCGAAGCCGGCGTCACGCGCGGCCTGCAGCAGCCGGGCACCGGCGGCGTCGGTCAGCTCGTGGCTCCAGCGGTCGCGCCCCGGGCGCCAGACCAGGTCGGCCTGCGCGGTGTGGCGCACGACGACCACCGCCTCGACGCGCGGCGGCGTCTGCACAAGCGCCTCGGCCAGCGCGGTGCGCACCCGTGCCGCGTCGGCGGCATGCAGGTGGCCGCTGCGGCCCAGGGTGCGCAGCGCGCGGCCCACGCCGCGCATCGCGTCGCTGCGCTGCACGGTCACCTCGCCGGCCAGGGTCTCGTCCACCGTCGCCTGGATCTGCGCGGCATCGGCCGCGGCCAGGCCCAGCGTGGCCAGGCGCTGGGCCACCGTGCGGCGCACCACGTCCACCGGCACGTAGTCGTCGAGCGCCGGGTCGGTGTAGGCCGTCTTGAAGGGCACGATCTGCGCGTTGCGGTAGCCGCCGTCGGCGGTGATGACGATGCGCGCGCCGGCATCGTGGATGCGGTCGGACAGCGTCTTGTCCGAGAAGCCGCCGAACACCGGCGTGTAGACCACGCCGATGCGCTTGGCGCCTTCGGTCCAGTAAAGCTGCGCCGGGATGTTGGGCAGGTTCAGCGCGATGCGGTCACCGGCCTTCAGCCCGAGCGCCTGCAGCGCCAGCGCGCACTTGGCGCTTTCCAGCAGCAGCCGCCTGCGGCTGATCGGGTAGGCGTCCACCGGCGCGCCGCGGCCGCCGTCCTGCGACATGTCCCAGCGGTCGCCCTCGTAGAAGAAGGCGGTCTCGCTGCCGTGGCCGGCCAGCACGTGGCGGTCGACCTCGTTGAAGCAGGCATTGGTGCGGCCGCCCTCGAACCAGCGCCAGTGCGGCGGATCGTCGTCGTTGAAGGCGCGCTGCCAGGGTTCGAAGCCTTCGGGCAACGCGGGCGCCACCGGTGCGCCGGTCTGCGCATGCCAGCCGGCCCAGTCGCCGCGGGCGTCGTCCCAGGCCAGCCAGGCCTGCTGCGCCGGCACGTACCAGTGGATCTGGCGCTTGGCCAGCGCGCCGTGGAAGGCACCCGGGTCGGCCAGGGCGGCCGCGCGCTGGCGCTGCCATTCGGCGCGGTCGCGCAGCGGGTTCACCTGGGCCTGCGGCACCGGCAGGGCGGGCGGCGGGGTGGTCTCGGACATGGATCGGGTCTTTCGGTGGCGGCGCGGCAGGGCCCACGCAGGCATTGGAATCCCAGGCAGGTTAGGGTTGCCCCCGCAAGTCCGGCCCGGGTGTAATCCCGCGCCATTGCCTCAGACTTTTTGATCGAAGCATAGGAAACGCTGATGCATCGGAAACCGCGCCCATGAACATCACGCTGCGCCAGCTGCGCATCTTCGAGGCGGTGGCCCGGCTGGGCTCGATTTCGCGTGCTGCCGCCGAGTTGCATCTGACGCAACCGGCGGTGTCGATGCAGATGAAGCAGCTGGAATCGCTGCTGGGCCTGACGCTGGTCGAGCAGGTGGGCAAGCGGCTGACACTGACGCAGGCTGGCACCGAGCTGCGTGAACATGCGCGCGACATTGCCTTGCGGGTGGTGGACCTGAGCGCCGCCATGGACCAGCTGCGCGGGCTGGAGCGCGGCCAGCTGCGGCTGGCCGTGGTGTCCACCGCCAACTACTTCCTGCCCGAGGTCATCGCCGAGTTCAGCCGCCACCACCCGGGTGTGCGCATCAGCCTGCAGGTGGCCAACCGCGAGTCGGTGCTGGCCGCGCTGGCCGCCAACACGGCCGACCTGGCCATCACCGGCCGCCCGCCGGACGGCGCGGACATCGTGGCCCAGCGCTTCATGGACAACCCGCTCGGGGTGATTGCACCGCCGGATCACCCGCTGGTGGGGCAGGGCGCGGTGCCTCTGGCGCGGCTGGCGCGCGAGACCCTGGTGCTGCGCGAGCCAGGTTCCGGCACGCGAGCGGCGCTGGAGCGTCACTTCGCCGCGCACGGCTTGCAGATCAGGCCGGGCTGCGAACTGGGCACCAACGAGGCGCTAAAGCAGGCGGTGCGTGCCGGCCTGGGCCTGGGCATGGTGTCGATGCAGACCCTGGAGCTGGAGCTGGCCACGGGCTGCCTGGTGCTGCTGCCGGTGGAGGGCTTTCCGATCGTGCGCCAGTGGTACGTGGTGCAGCGTGCGCGCAAGCGGCTGTCGGCCGCAGCGCAGATCTTCCGCGGCATGCTGCTGGCGCTGGAGCCGGGCGTCGGCGGCTGAGGATGGCGGGCAGGGCCCTGCGCGCTTTCAGGCCGATGGCGAAAGGGGTCTGCCGACGACAGACGCCAACGCGGCGAGTGCGCAGGCGGCACTACCGAAGCCCACCCTGATGCTAGGCCCGGCGGGTACTGATCAGCCCGGCACGCGGGCTACCACGGGCTGCTCTACCGGGCCTGCCGCAAAGAACCGCCAGCAGAACCAGGCCGCGCGTTCAGCCGCCGTCTGCGGCAACAGGCCTCGCCGCGGGACAGCATCGGTCACGTCGTCCAGCGACTTCATCGTGCTGCCTGAGCCCGGCCAGACGGTGTCGCAGGCTCGCCAGGTCGACGAAATCCATAGAACCTCAACCCGCTCGAGCCCGCGAGTGATCGTGCCCGCCGTCGCCGTCGGCTGGGCGCCCGATGCCGTCCTGACAGTAGCGGACGGCGGCCTGGTCCGGTTCCAGTTCACCCAGACTCAGATAGGCCGAATCAGACACCTCGTCGGCCGCGTCCGGATTCATGTCCGGACGCAGACGGATCAGCGCGTCCGCAAAGGTGCGCCGCCATGAGCTGCCTGGAATGCCGCGTTCCGGTACACCCAAAGTCATCGAGCACCTCGCTCACAGCCAGAGAGCCGAACACAGATCGTAGGCACTGGGCAGACCCCGATATTGAGCCCGCTCAAGCACGTCTCGCAAGAGCGCGGCATGTGCAGACGCTGGCCCGCGGGGCCGACCTGAGGACGCGCTGGATGCCCATCGTCACGGAACTGACACGCACGGCACGCACACTCCGCGGGTTGTGGAGCATGCGGTCCATCTCATCGCGCCGGAAGCGGGTGCCACAGCGCTGGACGACGCCCCGCGCGCCGCGCTGATCCGCGATCTGCAGGCCATCCGCAAGGCCATGCTGGCGGCCGATGCCAAACGGCTGGCATTGCATCCGCAGGCCAGCGCCAGCGAGCGCAACCTGGCGCAGTACCTGGCCTTCCGCCGGCATGATCACCGCCGCTTGCAGGAGCGGCTGGCCGACATGGGACTGTCCTCGCTGGGCCGCGCCGAGACCCATGTGCTGGCCAGCGTGGACAAGGTGCTCAGGCTGCTGGGCGCCGCGCCGCCCGCCGAGGCCCCGGTCGGATACCACGACGCGCAGGACCTGGGCCGCCAGCACGTGGCCGCGCTGTTCGGGCCGCCGCCCGAAGGGCGACGCACCCACATCATGGTCACGCTGCCGTCGTCGGCGGCCAACGACCGGGCGCTGATTCCGGCCCTGGTGCGCCAAGGCATGGACATTGCGCGCATCAACTGCGCCCATGACGATGCCGGCGCGTGGATTGCCATGGCCACGCAGCTGCGTGCCGCAGCCAAGGCAGCGGGCCGACCGGTGCGCATCCTGATGGACCTGGGCGGGCCCAAGCTGCGCACCGGCCCACTGGCGCCGGGCCCCCAGGTGCTGAAGATCAAGCCGCGCCGCGATGCCTACGGCGAAGTCATCGCTCCCGGGCGGCTGCTGCTGCGCCCACGCTGCCACGGCACCGCCGAGACCTCTGCCGAACAGGCGCTGCCTGTTGACGCGCAATGGCTGGCGCGGCTCGAAACAGGCGAGCACGTCCGCTTGATCGACGCGCGCGGGCGCAAGCGGCTGCTGCAGGTGGCCGAGCTGCGCAGCGACGGCGTGCTCGTGCAATGCGAGCGCACCGTCTACCTGCGCCAGGGCACGCGACTGGCGGTGCAGCGTTCGCACATGCCGCCCTCGGTCACGGAGCTGCTCGAAGTGCCGTCACGGCCGGGCTCGCTGCACTTGAGCCGGGGCCAGATGTTGCGGCTGACCGCCGACGGCCTTGGCCACGACGCGCAGTCGGGCATCGGGCACGGCCACAAGGCGCTGGCGACCATCGCCTGTACCTTGCCGGAAGTGCTGGGCCAGGTGCGCGAGGGCGAACGCATCTGGTTCGACGACGGGCGCATCGGCGGCGTGGTTCGGCGGGCCGCCAGCCACCGGCTGGACATCGAGATCACCGACGCCGGTGAACAGGACGAGACCCTGGCCGCAGACAAGGGCATCAACCTGCCGGACAGCCATCTCGAGTTGCCGGCGCTGACCGAGAAGGACCTTGGCGACCTGACGGTGGTGGCCCGCTATGCCGACCTGGTGGGGCTGTCCTTCGTGCAATCGGCCACCGACGTGCAGGCCTTGCAGCAAAGGCTGGACACGCTGTGCGCCAGCCACCTGGGCGTGCTGCTGAAGATCGAAACCCGGCGCGGATTCGAGAACCTGCCGGCGCTGTTGTTCGCGGCCATGGGCGGCCGCCCGGCCGGCGTGATGATCGCCCGTGGCGACCTGGCGGTGGAATGCGGCTTCGAGCGACTGGCCGAACTGCAGGAAGAGATTCTGTGGGCCTGCGAGGCAGCGCACATGCCGGTGGTGTGGGCCACACAGGTGCTGGAGAACCTGGCCAAGACCGGGCGCCCGTCACGCCCCGAGATCACCGATGCGGCGATGGGGGTGCGGGCCGACTGCGTGATGCTCAACAAGGGCCCGCACATACTGGAGGCGATGCGCACGCTCGACGACATCTTGCGGCGCATGCAGGAGCACCAATCGAAGAAGCGCAGTCTGCTGCGCGCGCTGAAGTCCTGGGGGTGAGGCCTTGTTCCAGCGTGGCGATGCGGCCTTTGGAAGCCCACGCTGAAGATCTTTCACATCGGGGATGGTCTGTAGCGGGCCTGCCTTGAGCGCCATCGTCATTGCGTCCGTGCGGATCGCGCATGGCTCATACCCGATGCGATGGCGGGATCGGCAGCGATGGTGGGCTTGGCGCGCGCGAGGTGGGGCATGGAACGCAGGGCTTGGACCACTTCGATGGATCACTTCCGCGCCAATCGCGCCATAAAGAAAAAAGCCGTTGTGTGCCGCCGGCTATGTAACTGCCCAGCGTCCAACCGTTTCGATGCCTCGGAAGCCAGAAGTGGCAGGTGTCACCCCAGGTAGGGCGGTGCGGCGTCCTGGTGTAGCGAAATGCCCTTGCACCCAATTCTTTGCCCAGCGGCTTATGTCAAGGCAATTCGATGCCAACGGGCAATCGAGCGAAGCTGCCTACATGACCTAAGCGTACGGACGTAGGCTTCCGCCCGATTCACTGCCGATCGCAATCACGAGAGGCAACGATACAGACGCAAGGCTGAGGCCGTAGGGCCGCCCGACAGCGGCCGGGACGGGGCAGCGAAGCCGCCTCCTAACGCTGCAGACACGAACTCTGCGGGCGCAAATGCCCGCCGGTTTCACGATGGATCGGAGGTCCTGCCGCCTACGTCCGATCTTCCGTCTGCGCGGGCAGCCGTCAGCGCTCAAGCCAGAGTTGTGGCGAATCACTTGGCTCCAATAACTCCAAGTAATTGTCGCCGGGGAGAGACGGCAACTGTCGGTCGTTGGCTGTGGCGCCATATAAGATGGTCAGAATAATTTGAATTGTCCAACTTATGTGCATGTATGCAAGCCAGACTCCTCCTAGTCAGGTCGAGAACGCCCCATAAATTTGCCATTCTGGCGAATCGAGGCTAATATATGTGTCATGTCGAAGTCCACATTGCCCACTTTCCCGGGGCTGCAGCGCCAACTTAGCGCGCTGGGGCTGCGCCTGCGACTCGCCCGCGAGCGCCGCAAACTGGGTACCGAACTGTTCGCTGAGCGCATGGGCATCTCGCGCGAAACGCTGCGGCGCATGGAGAAGGGCGACGCCACCATCGCCATGGGCACGTTCATGAAGGCGTTGCGCGTGCTGGGGCTGGACAGGGACATCGACCTGCTTGCTGCCGACGACGCGCTCGGCCGCAAGCTCCAGGACATCGAGCTTCTAGGCGCGAGGCGTGCTGAGCATCCTGTCGCTTCGGTGGCCACCACGGTGCAGGACGGGACGACCCGAAATGGCCACCCGTGAAGTCTGGGAAGTTTGGCTCGACGCGGCGGAGCTGGAGCCAACCTGCTTGGTAGGACGGCTCTATCAGAACCTGGTGAAGACGGCGGTACCGGCCGCCTTTTCGTACGAGAGTGCCTGGCTGCAGGGCGATACGAAGTTCATGCTGGACCCTCGGCTCGAGCTCTACGCCGGTGAGCAGAACCCGCAGGTCGACTTCCCCGCCTTTGGCATCTTCATGGACTCGGCACCCGACCGCTGGGGGCGCGTGCTGATGGAGCGGCGCGAACTGCTCAGGGCAGAGCAGGAGCG